>ENA-OPCP01000015-OPCP01000015.1-human-gut-metagenome-genome-assembly--contig:-NODE-15-length-152288-cov-31.636649_pt1 | contig 152288 bp, 190 predicted proteins | sample MGYA00241563_ERZ501477 | MGnify/ENA primary metagenome ERZ501477 (study PRJEB25962, sample SAMEA2042572) | human gut metagenome | biome: human gut; feature: human-associated habitat; material... | reverse complement strand
TGTTTTACCTTGTTTTACCTTGTTTTACCTTGTTTTACCTTGTTTTACCTTGTTTGGAGGTGTCCCCTCCCACAAAACACATCCAACCCATCAACTCCCAGCATAAAACCCGAGACCTTCCTCCCGATTGTTCCACGTGGAACGCCCGTTCAGTCTAGGATATAGAGGTCCTTGTTCTTGATTGCCTTATATATCTGCTTTATGCAATGTATTGATAATAAAGCCAATAAAACAACTATAATTAAAGGCAGGGCATCGCCCGTAGCTATAACATACCGCCCCAACTGAAACGCCATATACCAACAAAACAAGGTAATTAGCAAATACATGAATATTCCCATAAAAATATACAATAAGTAACCGTGATTTAAAAACAATACCCAAATAATGCAATTAATTGAATATCAACAACATAATATATATCAATCCATAGAGCTACCTCTAAGGAAAGATAAGCCCAGATATAGATAAAAAATATACAATAAGTACCGCCTATTATATACCTTTTAGGATCGATTCACGCATGAAACCATACATAAGGGCACAATATACCCGCCTGCATGGATATAGATATATACAAAATGATATGCAATGAATGATTTTACTTACACATTTTCGATCAATGCTTAAAATTTGCCGCCTCAACACTTTTATGTGTAAGCAAAACATATGAATATGCTATCATTTTGTAAAATATAGGCACAAAAAAGCCCTTCAGTCATATATCACTACATTACTGAAGGGCACAAACTTTAAAATCAAATAAAAACAAACGATCTATTGTCGCAATTTGTTTGCCATGTAACTAACACGCTTGCGCCTGCACTTATCCGACTCCCTACTACAATCTAATTTATTAGATTTGTATAGTTCTTTAGTTAGCTCTATGTAAAATTCCATTTGAGCTATTTTAACCGCCTCTAAATCCTTTTCTTTTTTAAGTGCTAGCTTTCTATTCAGATTGTCAAACTTTCTCCTATACATAATTTATTCGTTTTAAATGGCACCAATAAGAAACGGTAGGCCGGGAACGACACGTCCGGCGTTATCGATACGACCAGCATAACGCCCGCACGCCCGCCTTATTCCCTTTGGATTCGTCCCTTTGCCTCGATCGAACGAGGCCAAATACGTACATACGTCACACGTGATACGTACCGACAAGGCGCACTTTGTCCGTCAATTTAACCGCACAAAATACCCTTGTAAGGGTTGTTATTTTACTACTACATATAATATCCAAGTATTTAAGCGACCTAGGATACTATCGCCTTGATACATTGGCACGGTTATAACCCCGTAATACACTTAGTACGTGCTACTCACGCACCGTACCAACATACGCCCTATACATGCGTATATACACCAATATACCCCGTGTTTTACACGGCCTATCCGGGAACCGGACGTATTAACCCGTCTTGATACAAGCCCAAAGAATAACGGTTCTTATCACGACCGGATACGAACCTAAACCACATTGTTAAGCGGCGGCCTATTTACACAAGCTATCGAACACCAACGGCTATACTCCTACCCACTTGTGTATGCTTATATCAATATGTTAAATAACTAGCTCTTTTAGTCTGAGTCCGGTTGCGCGACGAGGACGCAAGAGTATGCAACCATAACGGGCTATTATAGCCCGTCTATTTATCTGTCATTTTTAGGGTGTGTTAGGTAGTAAGTGATACATTTGGCGATCAAATTATATGTGTATCGCTTGATAGGTATAGCTACTTTGACAATACGTTTATCCGATCCGTTAAACACCTCATAATATGGTACGCTATCTGTGTCGCTATATGCTACAGGTTCACAATATCCAAAGCGTTTATGTGTATTACCTAATACGGCTATACTGCTTACCTTATCCAATGGCAACTTTATGTTGTTTGCCTGATCTTGCTTGTCATAATATTCTCTTTCAACCTCTTTGTAGGCGCAAAAGGTATCATTTACACGTGGTAATATATCCTTGCAAAGTTGTATTACTACCTCCTTATCCTTTGCCAAAGATACCAAAGCTGGAACGATAGCCTTATCTACCTTAATATCGTTATCCTTTAGAATATCATTGATTTCTTTACCATATTTAAATAGCTGGCACCAAGCCTTAACCGCACCAGTTAGCGTTTTCTCACTTGCTTTCTTTACTTCGTTTTGTACTTTGTTTAGTTCTTTACTTGTCATTAGGTTCACCCATACCCTTGGGACTTATAATGGCATCTGGTACGCCTTGTTTGTTAATGTTGTTATCTTACAAGGGCAAATGTACTACATATTTTATTATCCAAAAAATATTTTACAATAAAAATTGAACGATTATATATAATAAATCTAATCAAATGTAAATGTGTATTAAAATATTGGTTTATATTATTGATAATCAGCAGGTTAAATGCAAAATAATCATTCTTTTTTTCGGTTCGCTGATCGTTTGCCGTTCCCGTTTTATGGTTTCATGGGTTGGGGGGGGTGAGACCAAAAAACGGCAGCCCGACCGGGCCGATTTCGGGGAGGTGGTCCGTCCCACATATCTCCGCATATCCCCCATCCTCACCACCTATCCCGCATATCCCAATATATCCGGCGTCCCAACATATTCCTATGTCCACATCCCTCATCCCCTCACGACTTAATAATCTCATTAATTTTATTATATTTGCGATATAATTAAAACATAACATATTATGAATAAAGAAGTTAAATACATGTGGGGGGGGGGTATTTTAACCCTCAGATAAGGAGGGGATATGTTTAGGCGCAGGACTTCTTCTTCCGGTAAGATCCACTACCGTATTAATATAGACAAGAGCATGTGTCCTAATCCTGTAGATATATATATTGATGGAGATACATATCAATCTGATTTTAACGGATCTTATCTTGATATATATCGCAATAAGAAGATAGAAGTTATAAGAATAGGTGGACAGATAGTTTCAAAGGATCAACAATATGAGTACAACGTTTTATTAGGCACATCTGGAGGTGTTTCAAAAGGGACTCTTACGTATCTATATGATTCTGGCGTGCATTGTGATTTAGCTGATACGGAGTTATACGGGCATAGGATAACTAAATTTACTCCTATAACGGAGATAACCGATCCTGAGGAGATCATCAATTTTACTTACATGTCTGAATTTTATAATCAGATTACAAGTAGCAATCGTATAACTTGGCAAGGTCATCTTATAACAAGTAATCATTGTATAACAGCCAATGCCTGTGAGGGATGCCAATCTGTTGCCGTTGGGACTGGCATTTACAATAATACCTATAACGTAAATATAATAATTGTAGCACCATCATGATATCTTATGAGGAGGATTTAGTACCAAAGGGAGGGAAGCCTCCCTTCATCCCTCCGGGTCTACCCATCGGGTCTTCCGCCGGCTACTTCTATTGGCTAATACCCTCTCCATCCATATCCTTGGTATTTCATGTTAAGGATCTGGGACAAATTTATCCAAGTCAAAGTTCTTAGCATAATTCCAGATCCTTACATACCTGAACATTCCAGGGAGTCCCATATCATAGGCTTCAGGATACCCTCCTATATTAGGTTATATGTTTAAATATCACGCACAAAACGAACTCTAAATTCTGATATTTTATTCATATAATCAACATATCCATTATCCATCCTAATAGTCCATGCTATATCTAGTCCAAATTCAGAGCTAGACCAATAAGGTAAATAATTCCCTAAAATAAGACCATCAATAGATGACATTATATTATTTATACTATTCTTGTACATATATATTAACGCTAATTGAGGGATTGATGGAATGTACCAATCATCTAACCCTTTAGCATCATCACTATTTAAAAACGTATTAAGTACAAAACCTATAGTAGCGTATGAGTTGTGATCATATCCTCCTGTAGTAACTAACTTTAGTATCTCTGAATTTGATCGACCATTCCAATCAGAAATACAGCCTTGTGTCCACTCTGATATATTATAAGATATATGAGGCGTACTAACATATTTACCTTGTTCAGATTTTAAGTAACCTCTTATGTTTACTCCATCTACATTCCTATAATTTGCAATACTATCCTGATCAGTATCGCTTCCTCCCCAATAGAAAATTACATTACTATATTTCCCTTGACCAGCTTTTATATAGCTTTGATTATTATTCTCGTTTTTTTCAATCATAATCCTATGACCATTATGTATCAAAGCCACGCCAATACATTCGCTATCTACCTTATCAGATGGAAGTAACTTTAGATTTTGGGTAACTCCATATACTCCATCATCGGCGTGAGATGGATATATCCCTGATAAATACGATCTTCTTCTAAGCATACTGATAAATTTTTATGGAGGATGGAAAATACCCCCCCACTATTATGTTAATTTTAATTAATACCATATTATTATGTATTTTACCTATCCAAAGGTATTGATTGTTACCGTACCAAGCAACTACGCCAAATGGAAAGTGGCGACCTTTATCCGGCATGGCAGGCTCCATTCCTCAGGGCCGTACCCTCCCGCTCTTTTTGGCTACCTTACACTCATATGTTTGATTTAATGTCAAAATTTTCTACCTTTGATACAAAAGTTCAATTATGTTTATGACTATATTAGATAAGCTTAAATACTTCTTTTGTGACGATGATACGGAGAAGATATATGTAAGGGATAGTACGGTTATCCGCAACAACGAGATCCATAGAATGTATAATGAGATACTGAATGAGTTAGGTGATTTGGCTACGGTCGTATCAAGGAACTACGTATATGGCAGGATAAAGGACAGGACGGGATTAAGTATCCGTCATATCAGTAGGATAATAAATCATACTAAAGTTGAGGAGATATGATTAAGGATACGATGGAGCGGGATATAATAAATGAGATATCAGCGTTATTCGTGATGATATTCACGACCGTATTGATGTTTGTCATGCCGATGTTAGATATAGAGTGCGATGATATTACTATCATAATAGGATCAGGAATAATACTATCTTTTATATTAACCATAATACCTATCTTACTTTCTTATGATATAAGGGATGAGATCATTGAGTTGATTGGGGATATGGATAGCCAGATCGTGGTAGATACTTCGGTATATAAAACAAACCTGCCCTAGTTAATTCCTAGGGCAGATATTAATATCAATTTGACTTCAAATACAATTCTATTCTATCAGCGGCCTCATTAGGCGTATGTTCATCCCATTCCCATGCCGTATCAAGTTCTGGGATATTAAACAGCTCCCAATACCGGTTCTCATAATGATTGGATACCTGTCCTGTTGGGAGTTCGGCCATGACGATGAACCATCCTCCACCGAAGCATTCTTCCCCATCATGATGCCTATATGACTTACATACCTTTACGTCGCCTTTTTTGGCAAGTTCATTGAAGAAGGCGGCATTGTAAAGCATGCGATACCTATATAGTTCGTTAAATGTATGATACCCGTCAGATACATTCCCCATATCATTATCGGATGAATCATCAACCCTCTCATATATTTTATCAAACAGGTAGTTTTTACATGTATAGATACTATCATCCTCTTCCTTGATAATACAATCTCCTATGCTTATTTTCTCATAGTATTGTTCATGGCGTTGTATATAACATACAGGTATAACATATGGCGCAAAACCTTTTGTATTACTGTTTTCATCGGTATATATTTTAGCCTTCTCGCCGATTAGATTCTTAACCTCATCACCATTAAAACCATCCCATCTTACGGCTTCTATTACTGATAATTTATTTTTATACTTACCCATAATTATTAGAATTATTTTCTTTTAACGTACTTATCTATCAAGTCTATTGATAGTTTAGCTCCAAGTTCCTCCTCCAACAGATTAAGGTAGTTCCGGTGCAGGCATCCGCCCCGCTCCACCTCCCTGAAGCCGGCCCCGTCCCGGATCCTGACCAGCCCTTTACTTGGATCCATGTCGATCAGATCCCGAAGCTCGTTCATATTCTTGAACCGGTCCTCTATTACCTTAAATACATCGATCTTAGGTTTCTTATCCTTATTTTTGGGCTTTATTTTAATTCTTCCGCTCATAAGACATTAATTACTTTCCAGTACTACCAAACCCACCATTTCCTCTCTCGGATTCTCCAAGGTCTTCTAACGACTCCACTTGATCCCATACGATGCGTTCCCGTCTACGAATAAGTAGCTGAGCAACTTTATCTCCTTTAGAATAAGAAGGATCACCATAACGATCTATACGTCTAGTCACTACCATAATCTCCCCTCTATATCCTTCGTCAACGGTCCCCGGGGCGTTTTGGATAACGGACTTGGTTTTGGTGATACTACTACGAGGGCGGATCTCCATCTCATAATCCTCAGGTAAAGCTATATGCACTCCAGTATGGTATATGATCCTACCACTGTCAAGTTCTATATTCTTAACAAACAAATCCATGCAAGCGTCATCCTCATGGGCGTATTTAGGCATCTTAGCCCCTTCTTCCAGCCAGATCTTGACCTTGCACGTATCTATATCCTCAAGTAACTCAAACGCCTCGTTATAACTCATAGGTTGCTCAGAGGCAAACGAAATGACTTTCGCCAATACACTTCTAATTTTGCTCATCTTATTTTGTTTTTAAATTCCTTTCCTTTCGGACATTGTAATTTACATTCCTCACCACAAGCGGAACAGTTGGGTCTCATTCCGGGCACCCCTCTTCCCCCATACGGCCAGTAGGCATAATCGCATACGCTCCAGAACGCCTCCATCGCCTTGATCTTGGCATCGACGGTTATCTTCTCCTTAACCTTTTTCATGCTTTTCCTGAACTCGTCTTTCATATCCTTCCCTTCTATCTGTCTGGCCTTACGTCTCTCATTCCACCAATTATAGTAGAATTTATCTGCCATCTTATAAGCTTCTGGGTCAAATTTATCACGGTGCAGGATAGGGGCATCCTTGACCTTTCTCAAATTCCTGCCACAAACATAAGCAAGCCCGGCGTACGGAGGTATGTCCTTAGGGTCAACCAACCCATCCGGTACGCAGTAGTATAAGTAATTTGGGCGACCGTACCTGACCCAGTCCCCGGTCTCGTATAGGGCTTGCTTCCGGGCCTCGAACCAGCCTTGCATTACTTGGTGCTTTTCCTGTTTCTCGAAATCCTTGTTATAGTCAGCTAATGAGATCTTAACCTCAACCTCATAGGCGTACATGGATCTGGTTATAGCCAGATAATCGGACTCCCAGTTATAGACATATAAGTTGTTTATAATCCATCTGGGAGACACCAAGAACTGTCTGTTAAGGATATCCAATATCCCTCTCTCAGTATATTCAGCACCTTTATTTGATCGCCGTGTTCCCATCTCCTGTCAGAGGATTATTCCTATATCCTACCGCCATTATAGCATTACCTATCAACATCCTCAACTTATCCATATCTTTATAATGGAACGAGAAACTGGTTAAGGTATATGACTTAGTAGCCTTCTCACAAGACTTTATCATCAACATAGCCACATATTCCCCCATCATCTTTCCGTTCATAATATCAAGATCGATTATGCCGTGATCTATTAGATCAACCACATCCCATCCTGATGGCAGGTACTTTTTTATCTGATTAATATCCATCCCAAATAGTTATTATAAATAGGAGGGCCGTGCTACCCTCCTATAGATTACACACGAAAAATAGAACTGAAAGCGATCTTAAGCACGTAAGATTTTGTTGATTCCCGTAGGCTGTCTACCGGTTATCGTTAATTACCGACCTACGGGAATATGTTTAAGAAAACACCATGTGGGGAGTGGGGGAATCGAACCCTTATCCACGCTACGATTAGGAATCGTAAATTCTATCCGTTAAATTAACTCCCCTAATTATCAATCCTTTAATTTTCTGTAGTAAGAGGCATGTCTTGGAATGCCAAAGATATCACATATTTTCCTTACCATATTGTCAGATACGCCTAATTTTTTACCGACACTTAGGAAAGACTCATTTTTAAGCATCTCAAAAAGCTTATCCTTAGTTATATCACCATATTTGGATAACATATCCTCTCTTCTTTTCTTGTTATTACAATCAAAACACAAACTTCCCTCAGTATCATGACATAAATCCTTACCGCAGCACGAGCAATACTTAACTTCCACGGGTTTACAATACGCTATCCCTTCCTTATCAAAGTAAACCTCAGCTCCATGATGAAACCTTGTATGATCGGCATTAGATCTAAATATCATAAGATTATCAGGTCTATTATCATGCCTTATTTTATTGATATGGTGAACGACTTCTTCCGGCTTCAAAAGTCTTCCTATTTTTCTTTCAGCCACGATTATATGTTCATATACAGCTCCGCTACTTCTAGCTCTATGATGAGTCGTATCTATTATCTCTACATATCCATTATCCATATTAAAACAATATTTTAGCGAATCCGGCTGGAATCGAACCAGCATCTCCAATATTATGGTAATCATCCAATGATCCTCGGATCCATATGTCCCGATCCTCCCGGACAAGGACATCAAACAAAATCTAAACTCTAAATCTAATGACAAAACTCTATGCTAGTTTTTCCCCAAAAAAATAGCGTGGACCCGGCCGGGCTTGAACCGACAACCTTCTGGTTATGAGCCAGATGATCCAACCAATTGATCTACGGGTCCTAAATAACCACATCGGCTTTCACAAGAGGATGTGGATCGGAATTTCTCGAAATTTATATAGTAATATCATGAAACTATTGTCCAACATTCTAGCATATAGCACCAATCCTCGAACGGGAACGTCTCTACACCAGACCTACCCCATCCCGTCCCCCAACTGTTCTGTAGGACGAAGCCGGCCTTGTCCCAGCCGGTGAGGATAACGGCATGACCTCCCAAGTTCTGTCCTTGGCCTTGCCAGAATCGATTACCATAATTATAGCAATACAGACCTATAACCAGAGGCCCATTCAGCATCAAAGCCACCTTAGCTGATACCGGATCTATGATCCTAGCGTAACTGTTTATTTTCTCCCCATCTACGCCTATGTTCTTGATAGACTTGATAGCGTCACGAAGAACCATCCCGTCTTGATCCTTATCCTCTCTCAGATCATATATATCGTAGGGAGAGATCTTAGCCGGTCTTTTAATAGCCCTTATACTCTTTCTCCAGTTAAGTATCTCAGCTAAGCTTACCGCAGCGCAAATAGGAGAAGATCCTTGATCCACTACGCTATCAACGTTGTTGACCTTATACTCATCAGGGACAGCCTCATGCTGCATATTCATGATAGCGTCTCTGTCATCCACAGGGGATGGTATATATCCTAACCCGTAACTCATTTTTTATCCTTTTTATGGTAATCAATTATCTTGATATTAAACGTATCGGATCTTTGCCTTACCTGTATAGACCCTCTAGCCTTTCCCTTGGCGTCGTACAGGGCGGTGAAGCCAAAGTTATCGACCCGGCCGTCGTCCAGCGTAAACCGCCACTCCTTCCATTGGCCCATCACGGTTCCGGAAGATACTATGGAATCCACCACATAAGATATATCAGTAGTATCGTACTCCGTATAATAGGTTCTAGATGTACTACATCCGACAGCCGCTAAGGTAAATAACGTTAACAAGAAAAACAAGATCTTATTCATTTTTCTTAGTCTTTTTACGTTTCTTAGATTTCTTCTTCTCCTCAGTTTTATTCTCGACATTTACGTCATTGCCGGCATCGGTACCAGTAACCTCAGAGATATTATTTTCAGGTATATCGATATGACCTGAATTAGGGTCCATCTTATCCTCCTCAACAATAACCTCATCAGACACATCACCATCTAAAGCCTCAGGATCAATATGATTTTCCAGATACTGGATACGATCTGACATAGCCTTATTTTGCTCCTCTATTTCCTTGTACCTTCTTCTAGCCTCATCGAGTAATTTAGATGATAGTTTATGTTTCTTCTCTATATCCATATAAGCCCGTTTAAGAGTCTCTTTCTCTTTTACCGACTCATTATATAGATCTCTTGATTTACTAAGCTCATTCCCCATCTTAACAATATGAGAATCCTTTGATTCTATATCCATATCAAGAGAATCCACAAGCGTATTAAGATATCTTTCTTTTTCCTCCAATTCCGTTATCTTACTACGAGCATCCTCATAATTTCTTTTTAATCTACTTGAATAGCTAATAGCTTCATCAAGATCCTGTTTTAGAGTATTTATATAGCTACTCTTTACTATCTTCAATCCGAACATCCTCATTACTTTTATAAGTTCTAAAAATATCGGCTTTTATCTTGCCGACTATAATTAACTCAGCTATATGTTTGTCTTTCTCGACTATAGCCATATCCTTACGGACATTAGTGACCCTGATCATGATATTCCCGTTATTAGACGAGACGAACGGTGATCCTACCAAAGTAAGTCCCGTATCTCCGGTAAACGACGGCAGCATCATCAACACCCCTATGGTATTATCCGGGAACGATGCCCATACCCCTGTGTCTATATCAAGGACATCACCCTGTCCTAATGGGAAAGCATTACCCTGCTTGATAGGAATATCCTTACCCAACGAGTTCCATGCTTTCGAGAATCTTACGGAGTTAAGGAAGATCTTCCCCTCTTCCTCCATCATCCCTACCATAGGGTCGCAATTCAATCTAACCTCGTTTTGTTTATCATCCGGCTTCTCCTCAAGCTCATCAAGGTCTCTGGCTGATGTAAACGACTTGCTTTCCAGAAGCTTTTTAATATCCTCAATACTGGCCATTATAATTTGATTATTAAATAAACGATCTTCAATCCTAACTTCAAATCAGATGTCTTCTCGAACATCTCCCTAAGAGGTAAGATAGTAGCGTCAAGATCTGACGCTACCCATTCTCCATCCTTATAATACATATCCTTTTCCTCGGAATACGCTATACAAGATCGATGCCCTAGGTTCTTCATAACCGTATCTACCTTATTTTGGGTAGGCATCGAGACACGGTTCACTTTAGTAGATATATTAAAATTACTTTCCATTAAATTATTCATTTTCAATTAGTTAATCAGAAAGGAAGATCATTGTCATCTCCAAAAGGAGGATATTGAGGAGGTTGTTGCTGACCTCCAAAAGAAGGCGCTTGGGCTGTCTGAGGCGGAGCCTGCTGGTATGATGGAGGAGGCGTCTGCGGCTGGGCTTGCGGCTGATATGACGGCGGGGGCGTTTGCGTTGTAGCCTCACCAGCATTGTTTTGGCTTGCCGACTGAGCAGGTTTTACACCATCTGTTTTAATGCTTTGAATATACTTATTAAGTACCTGATAGGCGAAAGCGTCTTGGGCGGTATAATCAAACTTCTTGTTACCCATAATATCCGTGCTCTCAACCCTGTCAGGCCATCCATTCTGACCATTCTTATAATATTGCTGGATAAGCTCATCATTTCCGTCTGGAGTCTCCCTAGCGTATGAGATAAAGAAATTACCGGGAGCATATTGTTCTCCCTTTTTAGTATGCGCAGGATTGATAACAATCTTCCGTTTCAGGTCGATATTAGGCAAGTATCTTACAAGAGACTTGACATAGCTGTTAATCCCGCCTCTTGAGGTCATCAACGGAACTTTTATAACATAATTACCTTCCTCGTCGCTTATTTTTATAAATAAGAAATTTGTCTTAGCGCCATTCATCTCCTGCTCTAATACAAAAATATCGGAAAGATATCCTTCTATACCATTCCAGAAAACCCTCCAGTATGATACGGCTCCTGTCTTATCATTTATATGCTCCTCGAAACCTTCCTTAGGATCTCTTGAGGATTGATACAACACACCACCTCCACTTATATTAAAGTATTGTGTATTAAACGATAATGAATTTTCACGAACTCCCATATTATATATATATTTAAAAATTAAACAATAATTGATGATGACAAGAAATACTCGTTCTTATTATCCTCCCCATAAATCTTGTTGAAATGAGATTTATGATCATGTTCGATAACGACCCTATTACATGATATGCTTTTAACTATACCAAGATACCTACCACATAGCACATCGCATATAATATCATTACCGTTATGCGATAAAGCCGTAAGTCTTTCCTTACAAGATCTTCCAGACATAGGGTTCTCCGACATAATACCGCATCCTTTTTCCGTAAATATCAATTTACAATGATCAAATTCATTTATCTTGATATTATTCTGGAAGGCTTGGACGAGTAGATCCTTATCAAAGACATAGGTACTTGTTTTGACAAAATGCTCGTCCACGAACCTCCAGTTAGGATAATTACCGTCAAAGTGGATCTCATACATATCCATATCAGGGGTAGAGAAGTAAGTCCTAGTATCATCTACTTTGATAGACAACGTATCTAATGACTTATTTATATGTTTATCAAGTAATAAAGAGGAGGCGTTTGATACCGGGATAAATACCTTCTCTACCTTATCCTGATTAGGGATAAAATACCTGTAAATAGTATTCCTGTCAGTACTTACTATATTAATATTAATCTCATCAATATCAATAACCACATTCTCTATGCAAGGATAAAGCTCGTTGATCTCCGTATAATTACTGGCCTTGTTAAGGACCGATACATAATCATTCATCTTAACATTAATACCTCCATCAGGGATATTATATACCATAGGGAAAGTATTTACGTCAAAGGCCGGACAGCTATACTCACCAGAGGCGTAGTATATGGTAATACTGTCCTTCTTATCGGAAAGCGAGATCTTAATCTCACCATTCTTCTGCTTTTTTATAAATCTGATAAAAGAGCTTGCCTCGACCAAGAAGGAGAAGTTAGAGTCAGCCTCAACCTCCAATCGCTCTATAACACATACCTTGGCGTTTACGGAAGTGATATAAGCTAGATTATTGACAATATCTATCTTAATATTCTTATAAAGTGAATTAGATCCGACATTTTTAACAACCAGCTCCAATTTACTCAACTTCTCATTTAATGATTTCGACAAGCACTTTATCAACATAATAAACAATTTTTACATGACATTGCAAATGTAATCATAATTATATTAATACAAATATAATAAATACTTAATAGTATTAAAATAATTTAAACTTACGTCTAATATACTCGGCTATAAGCGTAGCGTCACACATTCCGTCTTGTATCTTAGTAGGTTGTACTCCTTTTCCTGACCATGGTTTCACGAAAGATACCAAAGGGAAAAGGCGCATGGCGCATCGGATGGAGGTAGCCTTCGTGTCTAACTTCGCCGCCGTATACACCCGATCGGCTGTCGTATGAAGCTCCTTCTGCCAGGTCTTTGGTTGCACCTCCTCGAACATGAACCTGACATCAGGGTGCGATCCGTATCGTTCCATCATCTCCACCATCATCGCAAAAAGTGCGTTTGGTTCCCGGCGTCTCCCGCCAAAGGTGAAGTTGCTGGCGGCCGAGCTGTTGTGGATGCTGTGGACGTCCTCGACGGCGATCGCCAGCGTCCCGCCACCTTCTTCTTGGATTTTATCCGCTGCGTCAAGGAAGAAACTTGATATGGCCCTAAGATCTATATCCCCTTTAGCCGATATCCTTGGAGTCATGATTACCTTAATCTCACCGTTCTCCGGGATCATCGCCAATCCTCCGGTATCTATACCTGGGTCTATACCTATTGATATGTTCATAACTTCAACGTATATAATGAATGAAAATCCTCCGGTCTAAACACCTGTATCGAGTTATCCGGGTACATACCTATATAATAACCGTAAAAAGCCCGTAGAATGCCATTTTCTAGGATTATATCCAAAGCCTTTACCTTGTGACCGTCAACCATCACATCAAGATCCTTGGTTCTTTGGGATATCTTATCAAACCATTCAGGTATAGGATCAATCCCGTACCTGAATGCGTTTACTGTTGATTTTATAGAGATATACGTACCCATACTATATAAGATTACAATCATCACGTTTAACAACCTTAAAATCACCATTGCGAAGGAATATCGCCACATCAGATCTCGTATACGTAAGAGGTGTATACGATACCAAATGATAAGATGCCTGCCCGACGGCTGGGCGAACCGGTCTCAATACGGCTATGGCTATATCTCCGCCAAGCTCCGTGCCACCGGTGACACCCTGTAGGCACATGTATATGAATCCCTCATACTCATATCTCTTTCCAATAAACTCACTCATGGGAATACCTACGAACAGATAGTTCTTCACATCCCCTTTCTTAACCTCGACAGCGTTCTCTACACTGGACGGTATTACGTCTACAAATTTTACTCCTATTGCCATTATTACAAATTCAATTTAGTTCTTAATTCTTGACACAATTCTTGATTATCCCTCATGATACTTAACGTATTATCCACTCCATTGCCCACCCGGACCTCTCCGTACCAGTACCATGATCCTTTACGGGTAAAGATACCGGTTTCCTCACATAACTTCAAAAGTTCAAGCTCCTTGTCAAATCCTACGCCATAATACAAAGCCGTCTCTGCTATCTGGAAAGGTATAGCTGTCTTGTTCTTCAATACCTTTATCCTAACCTCATGACCTACTGAAGACCCGTCCTCTCCTAATATAACCTTCTTTCTCGCCATCTCCATACGGATAGAGGAATAGAACTTAAGGGCGTTACCACCGGTTGTTACCTTCGGATCGCCGTATATAACACCGATCTTCTCCCGATACTGGTTGATGAATACCAGAACACAGTCGCTTTTATTTACGATTCCTGTAAGAACCCTCATGGCTTTTGACATCAAACGAGCCTGCAATCCCATATTGCTGTCTTCCATATCACCCTCTATCTCCTTCTTCGGTACCAGATTGGCTACAGAATCTACGACAATAAATCCGACCTTCCCGGACTCGACTAACTTGGCTGTGATGTCAATAGCCAACTCCCCGTAGCTTGGCTGGGAAATAAGGAACCGGTTCACGTCCAATCCCATCTTCTTAGCGTATTCGATATCAAAAGCGTTCTCCACGTCTATTATAGCTACCAGCTTATCGGGGTGCTTTTTCTGGAACTCGATCATACTTAACGTACACATCATGGTCTTGCCACAAGATTCCATCCCGACCAGCTCATGGATCCGGCCTACCGCCCATCCGCCGCCGAGGGCCTTGTCCACCACTAGCGAACCAGTGCTTTCCCTTGGTATGGATATTATAGGCTTATCATCGCCGAAGTTCATTATCGAGCCTTCTCCAAGCTCTTTATTTAAAGATGATACTAACTCATCTACGTCTGAAAAAAGTTCTTTCTTAGCCATTATAATCCGTATTCCTCGAAATTAAACAAATCCTGTTGTTTCTTGATCATATCCTTACCGATATCAGATATCTTTTCTGGATTTAAAACACCCTCATTCTCATCCACCTTATCTATGAAGTCAGATATCTTATCGCTTAGCAAAACCATATCTTCTTTAGGAATTGATTTTAGATAAAGACCGTCTATGGACCTACATCTTGATAGAGCGGTATATATCTGCCCTATTTCGAAGGCTCTGCTGATATCTACGAATATATTATCTAAAGTCATTCCCTGAGATTTATGAACGGTTATGGCGTATCCTAACCTCAATGGATATTGTATTATATAGCCGCAAGAAATGCCTTCAAGAGAATCATCCACCTGCTTGTACTTTATCTTCTCCCACTTCTCTTTGGTTATCTCCACCTCAGTATCGTTATCTAGATGAACATATATCGTCTCATCAACAGTATCTATGCTGGTTATGATACCCATCGAACCATTGACATACCCATTGCCGTTTCTGGTTATTATGACCTTAGCTCCTACCTTTACTATAAGCTCATCCTCACAGGGAGCTACAGGCTTTTCCCCGAATACAGTAGCATCGAACTTAAATACCTTATTATTGATCTTATCAAGATTAGTCTTATTTATCTCATAAGCTTCTTTGTTAGTTGAGCATATAATTATAGTATTATCCATATTATCCGGGTACTTGACCCTACTATCCAATATCTGTCTTGACTCATCGGTAATAACCCCACATCTTATATCCTCAAGTACGGAAAGAAGCTGAGGATCTTTTTGACGGAATACGTTCTCGAAGGTAATGACCGAGAATCCTGAAGCTCTTAATGCCTTTGATGAGAAAAAGAACCGGCTCTCATAATATTTGTCGATAAAATCATCCGCCGTCACCACAGGCGGTAGTTGTGATAGATCTCCAAACATAATCAACCTAACTCCACCGAAAGGTTCCTTGCTACGCCTGCATTGTCTAAGTATGTCAGCCACCTCATCAAGCAAATCAGGTCTTACCATACTGATCTCGTCGATAACGATAGTATCAAGATTCTTGATCTTCTTCTTCATAAACGGACTTACATCTACTTTATTCGACAACATACCTCTCTCGATAGAAGGGATGTAAGGGTCGTTCTTTATAGAAAAAAACGAATGGATGGTCTGCCCTCCTGCGTTCAACGCCGCTATGCCAGTAGGAGCTACAATAACGCACTTACCCAAGAACTTTACGATACGTCTCATGAACGTACTTTTACCACTACCGGCTCTACCGGTAATAAACAGATTCTCCCTAGTGGTGAAAATCTTCTTCAAGGCACGGCCCTGCTCTACGTTTTTATCCACCGTCATAATATGACGAAGGAGGTCGTTTTCGTTTCTAAAATCCTCTTGTACCATGTCTTTTTAAGTTTATGGTACAAAGATACGAATAGTTATAATTAACTATTAAAAATAAATGTGAATAATATGTAAATATTAAATTTTATATCTGATACTCAAATCATCCAGCTTTACTCATCTCGGAAGATTTTTCTCCTAAAAATACATCTCTTATGTATTCTGTCGATATAAGGATATGCATATATTTCCCCTTGTATAATAGTCTTAAGCATCCGATAGTTACGTTCTTTCTGTCTTTGGTATTCACCACTCCATTGTTTTTTTTTACCTCGTCATACAAATCGGATATACTCTTCTTACACATGTCTAAGAACATGCTTATGTATCTGTATATAGTGGATTGAGATATCTCTTGCATACCTATGCCTATGAGATTCTTATTCAACTCATTAAGAAGGTATGCTACATTGAACTTAACTGTCTTTCTTTTAGTTACTTTGTATATATGATGTACGTTTCTGGTTCTGGCTCTGAATATTATCTTGGAAAGGATTCTTACCCGATCAAGTTTCCGGCTTTTGTTAGCCATATTCCGTCTTTCGTCTGAGCTTAAATTCTTATCCAGACATTTGTATACGGATCTTTTCTTACCTACGAATATGTCTTTCGTATCCTCATTCTTCTTAGCCTTATACGAGTAGATCATGATATCAGATAAAGCTATTCTTATCTCGCCCTCTGCGTAAGCCTTAAGCGTCTTTAGCTGATAGTCTATATCCTCATGGCAGTTCTCTATAACATGTCTGTAGCAGAAATAAGCTATGCCATCGGATAGGATATCTATAAAATCATCGGTATTGACCTCTATACGGTCATGATAGCCTTCTCTCATCCTATTTCTTAGAAATACATGCTTCTGGACATTTATGATAGAAAGATAAGCCGTTACCTGCTTACACTTCTTTTCTATAACCATGCCGGAACCTCTTATATTATCTTTCTTGTTCGAGTATTTTACGGCCGTAACCTTCTTCCCGTCCTTATTAGTTACAGGTTTGTAATCTACTGGACAGACAAGTGATCCTGCCGGAAGCCTTAGGCATCCAAGCTCATCTTTTTTTACTTGTATATCTTTTGGAATATATGCTTCGGTAAGAATCTTATCGAAATTTGATTTCATTTTCTGTAAAAGTGCTACCTTTGTCTCCATAATATTTTTTATTTGCTGCGAATATACAAGTTTCATCAATACGAAACAAGTTATTCGGATGGATGGGTAGCCTGTGAAGGTCGCCCATTTATTGTTTAAGGAGGGTAGATGATGTCCGTAAAACGCTGTGCGCGTGAACGATGGTTTTTCTCAACCTACTTGTTACGCGCGCGTTAATAGGTATATTTATTAAATATAATTAACTCTATAAACATATACTACTTTCTAATATCTCTATCCGTACACAGAATCTCTCCTGACGTCGAGTTCCTGTGTACTCCACTTAAAGTCTCTATTTAATAAAACATTGCTTTTTACCGCCAAGGTATGGTGCCGTCAGGCAGGATACCGCAGGCTAAACCTGGTAGAAGCCGTATCCTATACCGGAAGCCGGTACCACGGTAGGGGGATCGGGTGGAGCATAAGCCAAAGAAGAAAAAGCGAGGTCTTGTACGATCGCTCGCGCTCCGGCCGTCCGTATCTTCTACGGCAGGCTCCATCGCCCAAGGCTTCCCATTTCCCCTTGGCTTTATATCCCATAACATAGCAAGAAGGAATCCAAAGGGAAAAGGGGTGGTCATGTCCATTGAGGCAGGATAGGGCTGTCCACCGCCGCTCGGAGGCATATATGGTCTGTGCTCCACTGGCCTCATTGCCGTGGCTTACGGTGGACTTATCTGGCTTTCCTCCGCAAATTCCGCTACCTTTTTCCTTTGGATGTTCGTAAATACATGCTAATCAGCATATATTATGTTGATTATGGCATAATTTCTTGACAACGATATTTTTTTTAAGTAGTTTTGTCGAAAACTAATTTTATATGCCGGAACAGAGGAAAGCTTTCGTATTCGCGTTGCCTTACGACACTAGGTTGGATATGATCCAGCAGTTCTTAAGGATATACAACGGCTATCTGGACTCCAAGGGTAGGAGCTTGATTACTGAAAGGACGATAAACTTACTTTCTTTCTACATCAACTACGGATACTCGGATGATACCAGGGCTAAGTACATGGATTGTTATGGACAGAAGGAATCTTATATCGCTGTCCTTAACAATGAGCTAAAGCGTGGCGGTTTTTTAGTAGATAAAAAGAACGGAAATTTCCGTACCCGTGAGCTGTCTATTGAGATGAGAAGCCTACGCAATTATTTTGTTCTTGACGGGGAGGGTGATGACACCCGTGTAATGGGATTCGTATTCAAGAGAAATAAGTTGAACATCGATGGATAGGAGTTTTATTTCGTTCGACAGGGATATTGTCGATGAGGTGGTGAGAAGATCTGGAGGGAAGTTTACCAAGCAACAGGTCGAATGGTGCATGAAAGCATCCGTATCTTATATCCATCATCTCGCCAGATATACCGATAATATATCTATCAGGATCCCGTTTATCGGATACGTTATCTGCAATCTCCGTGAGATGCGTGTAAGACGTGATAAGATACGTAGGATATTTGTCAAAGAGGGTAATCGTTATCCAGACGAAAGGATGCCTATTGAGCTTGATTGTCTGGATAAGAAGATAAAGGTGATAGAAGGTATGGAGGGATTGAAGAACGGAGATCCCCTTATACGCGACAACCATGAGGCCATGTACCAATGCCGGTATGGCATGACATGGGAACAGTTACAGGATTTTCAACAACAACAATTTAAAAAATAATTATCGTGCAAACAATTGGTAAAGCCCAAGTAATAGCCCAAGCTTGGGAAGATAGTTTATTGGGCAGGGTCCCTAAGAATAAGAAGGATTACCCGGAGTGGTACAAGAATCGTCTTGATTTATGCAAGAAATGTCCTAAAAATTCATCTAACATCAGTTTCTTCAAGTTACCGGCGAAGGTATTGCTCCAGAGATTGATGGGACGGCAGGCGTGCTCGTTGTGCGGCTGCTTTATCAAGGAGAAGGCTTGGATGAAGACCGAGGTATGCCCGTTGAAGTTCGTGGAAGGAGAGAAAGCTAAATGGAACGCCATGGAGGTCATAACAGCCGATCATAACGATTTTAATATCGAGAGCCTTAACGATAAGTTTGATGTGGGATTATCGGATGAAGGAAATGAGTTTTATATAAATCTTTTCGATCAGAAGATAGGGGATAAGATCGAGATAGTGCTGTTTATAAACCACAAGGACGGCTTCCATGTCAAGGAGCACCACCTTGGATGTGGATGTATGGGTGATGTATCGTACAACAACCATCCTGATAATGAGAATAGGACCATATTTCGTATGACATTGGATACATCAAAATACTCGGAAGGTCATTTTGAGAAACATCTATCTCTTACCGGTTATACGAAGGACGATCCTGAACGTAATTTCAAACATTTCCCGCTACGTATTATAGGGGAAGCTTATAAATAATGCCGTGAGAAATCTCGTAAGAAGCAAGATAGATGACCGTATCCATGCCCTTATTGTCATGGAAGTCGGATGCCGTGAGTTGCCTGAATATTCGTTGGGTGATATACTTTACTCCGCTTTAAGGAGGATAGCTAGGGCTAATGGTGGTAATGTCCGCTTCTTGCGGGATGTTAGTACCAGGGATTTATTGAGGTCTATAGACCAAAGCATCAGTGATGAGATTGAGTTAAACAACAATGATTATAATGCGTAATATGGAAGATAAAGATATAAAAACAGAGATTAGAGATTATCTTAAAGAAGAGGCGGATACTCATATAAGGCATTGGATAGCTATAAAACGTGAGAGCAAGCGTTTGTATAGCGATATTGAGGATAGGACTAAGAAGATAGCCCTTAAATCATCTTCATTGATAAAAGAGGAGGATTTTGTCGTTCTTCATGAGATGACCCATAAGATACAGATGTTGAATATAGAGGCTGTAAAAGTCAATTCTAGGTTGATGTTCATAATCCAGTTGGCCACCAGCTTCGGTATGGATCTGGATTTAGATACGACATATGCGTCCACCGCCAAGAGCATTATAGAAGACAGAACATCTGGATTCGTGTTTTATGATGATAAGGAACGTCTGAGATACGCTGACAAGGAGCTTGAGGATATGTTCCATGACATGAGCGTGACGGAAGTAAGTAAGATCGGGGTTGTTCAATCTTATGAGCTTCTTATGAAACAGTATAACGAGTTTAAGGACATGAAAGCCAATGCCACAGGGAAGACGAAAGCCGACGAGTAAGGACGTCGATCGGGTAAACGATAATCTTGAGGTCATAGCCAAGGCCGTGGATGACGCCAAGACGTATATCGCCAAGCATCCATGGGATAAGGAGAAGCCTGAGGATATGGCTAGGGCGTTCGATTTCATATCCAAGCTGATCGATAAGATCAACGTATGGAATGACTCGTATATGGAGAAGAGTGGGATCATGGACGTGTATCGATCCGTTAGCGATGTTCAGAAGAAGGAACGTAAGGGTCAGGTGTCTGGAGGTATAGAGTCTGTATTAAAAAGTATGAGGTGATGGGTTTAAGCACGAGTCCGGAATTTTACGTGAATATGAAAAATCCTCCCGTATGGAATGATTTGTTTGGCTGGGAGGATCAGGATGATGACGTTAAGCAGTTCTTCACGGAGGAGGCTTATAAGGTCAAGAACGGGATAACTATCAACGGTACGTTCATCCCTCCATGGCTTTATTGGCATGTTAATTTCTTTCCCGTATTCCAGGATCTTCCAAACGGGGAACGTGTGCCGGCTATCAGTCGTTTGCGTGACAATGAATGGTTTTTCGCCGAGATGTACCAACGTGCCCGTCAGGAGAAGAAAGGGTTGGGGATGTTCGGTACCCGTCGTTTCGGGAAGGCTCTTCTGGACTCGGAGCTGATATATACTCCTTATGGACCTAAGAAGATAGGGTTCGCTGATATCGGGGATATCATATATGGCGATGATGGTAAGCTTACTACTATAGTAGGCGTGTATCCTCAAGGGTTCGTTGATATGTATAAGGTGACGTTTGAGGACGGGCGCAGTATAGTATGTTGCGGGCAACATCAGTGGAAGGTTAAATATCATGGTGATTATAAAGTTATGAGCACTATGGGTATCATCCATTCTGACTTCCAGAAGATGACCATAGACATAGGGGAGGCCGTGGATTTTCCCGAGCGGCGGTGGCTGATGTCGCCCCAGCTCATGGGGTCTCTGGTCGCCTCCTTCCTTTGTGGCGCTACCGACATGATCTTTGAGCTAAGCAAGAAGGAGATGGATGATGTCATTTATTCATCCAAAAAACAGAAAGAGTTATTTATAAGCTCGTTCATGAAGATCGCTTGCGGTATAAGCACCGGCGATGATCGTTTTAAGGTTGTTTACAAAAGTGAGTATATTATATCCTTCGTAAGAAGAATATTCTGGTCTATGGGATATTATTGCGTCATGGATGGTGATGATATGTATATATCCAAGACCCATAACAGACTTAGGATATCCGATATAGATTATTACGGGAAGTATAAGGCTACTTGTATTGAGGTAGATAATAAATCTCATCAGTTTCTTACTACCAATTTTGTCGTATCCCATAATACGACTATCATGTCATCCCTTCTTCAGATGAACTCTACTATGACGATCGGGCTTAGTCATTCCGTGGTAGGTTTCAGCGATAGCGATTTATCTAATATAGGTGAGTATTGTGAGTATGGTCTTGATCATGTGCATCCTTTTTTCAGGATTAACAGGACCAAGACCGATTGGAGCTCTGGTGTCACCTTAGGCAAGCGTATGTCCAACGGGGTTCGTGATGTTCATGCCATAATATCCATAGCCAATATCAACATGGGTAGGAAGACATCCACGCAGAAGACCGCCGGTCTGACCCCCGCCACGGCTATTTTCGACGAGGTAGGTAAGGGACCTATCAAGAAGCCGTATACGGCCGCCATGCCGTCCTACGACACTCCATACGGCTGGCGTCTCAGTCCGATCTTGGCTGGTACCGGTGGTGAGGTTGAGCTATCCAAGGACGCTCAGGAGATGTTTTCTGATCCTGAGACATACAATCTTCTGGTCATGGATTGGGATATTTTAAATCGGAGAGCCATGAAAGGGAAAACATGGAAAGAACGGAAATGGGCGATGTTCGTTCCCGGTCAGATGGCTAACTCCGGTGTTAAGAGAACTATAGGATTGGGCGATTATCTTGGTAAGCCTGACGACAAGAAGCTTAATAAGATTAAGATTGATGCCACGGATTTTGAAGCCAGTACCAATAAGCTTAACGAGGAACGGAAGAAGCTATCTACGAAAGATAGGGTTGCGTACACTTCTCATACTATGTTCTATCCATTTACGATCGATGACTGTTTTTTAAGCTCATCCCAGAACCTATTTCCGGTCGAGTACGCTATCAAGCATAAGAATGATCTCCTTGAGTCGGGGAAATATAGCGGTATGCTGTGTGATGTCTTTCTTGAGTCAGGTAATAAACTGGGGACTACTAAATCGAATAAGCAACTGGCTGGATTCCCGTTTAGCGGCGGTGTTATTGACGCTCCTGTCCAGATATTCGAGATGCCTCAATCCAATAGGTTTGATGATTTTATTTATGTGGCGGGCCAAGATCCGTATAAGCAGGCCAAGTCTGATACTCCTTCATTGGGATCCTTTTATATATTCAAAAGGCGTGTTGGTATCCGAGATCCTTATGCCTATAGAATAGTTGCCTCTTACGTATCCCGCCCATCATCTATAGACCAATTCTGCCGTACGTGCGAGGTGCTTCAGAAGGGATATGGTGCTATATGCCTTATGGAGAACGCTGACCAGATGTACGAGCAGTACCTCAACCGGAAGAGTGGTATGCCCGCTTCTTTTTTCTTATTCGCTGGTGAGGCTATAGCCAATAAGTACGTGAAGGCCGGCTCTAGGCAGAACAGCAAGCTGGGGCTATACCCTACCCCCGGCAACCAGAACCTGCTCTTCTCCTGCGTGGTGGATTACTGCTGGCAGGATTTCGTTATCGGTTATGATGATAGTACCGGTCTTGATATAACGGTTAAAGGCATTGAGTTGATTGATGATATAGCTCTTTTGGATGAGATAATACAGTATAAGTCCGGATTGAACGTCGATAGGATAATATCCTTCGGGCATGCGTTGGTTCTCGCTAGGTATTTTGATGATAATAACTACATGCCTAAATCGAAGATTGAGGAGATGAATAACGCTCGTAAGGAAGATGCTTATAAACACCATGAGATATATGCCTCTGCATTTGGATCGGTATCTATAGGAGCTTTTAGGTAAATGAATGTCAATTAAACGCCTATCTTTGTTGTAAATAAAATTGAATAATCATGGAAGTGTTTAATAGAGATCATTCGTTTCCAGCAAAAGGAGCGTTATTAGGATTACCTCCTCAGGCTATTTCCACGAAGAAAAAGAACAGGAAATGGAAGGAGGATTGTATGGATGCTCTTGAGACGATAGGGTTGAAACAGTATGATCGTAACCAGATGTACCGTGACTATTATCTGATGGCGGATGGTAAGTTATCTTTTATGGAGATGGCGGATGTTATCCCTCAGTTAAGGAACGTGCAGAAGCTAAGGAGCGATATAAGGATACCTTCTTTCTTGAAGCATTATGATATCATAGGTGGTATCGTAAACGCCTTTGAGGGATGGCTGACAAACTTACAGGATAAGTATACGGTTAATGAGGTAGGTGATATGGCTATAAGTGAGTATGAGGATACGATGTCAAACTTACTTCATCGTCATATACAAGAACAGTGGAATATTATCGTCAATCAGCGTCTTGTGGAGGCTGGTCTTGATCCTACGTACAATGAGTTTAATTCCGAGGAGGAGCGTCAGGCTTATGTTCAGCAAATCCAACAGGCCAAGACGTCTATGACCCCTGATGATATCCAGAGGTTCATGAGTACCAGATGGAAGACGCAGGCGGCGGTATGGGGGGATCATACGATCGAGGCTGACCGTAGCCGGTTTTATATGGATGAGCTTGACAGGGAGAATTTCCGGGATCGTCTTCTTAGCGGAAAGATGTTCCGGAATCATTTCGTTGGTTTCGATTACTACCGTCCGGAGGTATGGAGTCCGATGGAGGTTTTCCATCCTGATGTGAAATACCCGCAATATGGATCTTATGTAGGCCGTCTTCATTATTACGAGGGTGTTGAGTTGATATCAAGATACGGCCATAAGATGACGGCCAAAGACAAGCGTCGGATTATGGGAGGTGACGATGATTATGAGGGATGGGTATCTAATGACGGCGCTAGGTATGACTGGAAGAAAAAGAAACCGTCTATTACCGGTATGTATGAGAATGAGGTTATTCCATGGAAGGGATACCATGACTATGAGTCTATAGTCGCCGCTGAGGACTATTATGGTGTGCCGATGGGAGAGTACCATACCTTCGGACCTGACGGGGAGGAACACACCCAACCCCGCTTCTTGCCCCGCTTCCATCCCTTTGGATATTTCAACTCCGGTATGGCCGATGGCAAGAGATATGAGATAGACTCTCGCCTTTTTAGGGTCATGGAGGGATATTGGGTATCCATGAAACCGATATTCTTAATAACTTACATGACGGAGACCGGGATGGTGGATCAGGAGCTTGTGACAGATGAGCTTCTCCCGGAGTTCTTGGAGAAGAATGGTATAAAGAAAGTGAAGAGGGTTATGGCCGATGCTGTTGGTGATCCTGAGGTGAACACCTATATCTTGGAGTATGTCCCTGAGGTTAGGTTTGGCGTTAAGATCACCGGAGGTAATTTAATGGATAAGCCTATATATATTGGTGGGGATCCAATACCTCATCAGATACATGGTGATAGCAGTCTGTATGATTATGTCATTCCGGTTTCTGGATTTATAGGGGCTAGTCTCGCTGATCGCATACAGCCGTTCCAGATGATGTATAACCTTGCTATGAACCAGCTATACAATAACGCCGAGAAGGAGATCGGTAAGTTCTTCTTAGGCGACTTAGGATTCCTGCCTACGGAATATAAGGATATGATGGACAAGAAGGGAGCTTTGGCTACTTTTATGCAGATCGTTAAGTCCGTCTCATTTATGGGTGTAGGTGGTAATGACACAAACAATCCTTACCAGAATCCGCAGATGAGCAGCATATATAATCAGTTCGGTGTATATGATCTTACTAATACGGATCAGATAAGATCCCGTATGGAAATGGCGTCTTACGCCTATATGATGGCTTATAGGATGATAGGTATATCCGAGCAAGCGATGGGTCAGTCAACTAGATACGAGAGTTCTACGGGTGTAAAACAGGGAGTTAACGCTACTATGCTACAGACCCAGACTTACTTTAATGATTTCGATGATTTCAAGAAACGGACATTGGATATTCATCTAGCCGTGGCTCAAGTATGTCAGAAGGAAGGATACGATTGGACCGTGATGTACAGGAACAGCGATCTTTCCTTGGCTTACATCAGTCTTACGGATAACAGCTTGTCGTTACGTCATCTTAATGTTATGGCTGTATCTAATTCCAAGAAACGTCTGGAATTGGAGAATTTGAAACAATATATATTACAGACAAATACGTTAGGTAATGACTTGCTTGATATCACTAGGATGATGAGCGCCAACTCAACGGCTGAGATGAATCAGATCGGAAGGGATGCCAGATCTTACGCCGATCGTGTAAGGCAGGAAGAATACCAGAATCAACAGCGACTTGTCCAGCAGCAAGCTGAGGCCGATCAACAGGCACGTAATGATGAGCATGAGAAGGATAAGGAACTGGCTTATATCAAGGGTAACTTCGACTTACGGGGTAAGAGCATAATGGCCGCCGGTCAGGCTGCTAGAACCCAAGACAACGCAGAGGGCATGGATTATGTGGAAGCCATAGCGGATCGAGCCTTGAAGGAACGGGATCTGGACATCCGGGAGGAGGATATGAGAACCAGACAGGCTAACGCCGAGGCTGAGAGAAGATCTCGTGAGGAGATAGAGAAAAGGAAGTTGGAATTAAAGGAAAAGGAGATAGATGCTAGGAATAAACGTTCTGATACAGATAGGTTTACGTCAATAATAAACAAGAATTGATTACAAGTTTTGTAAATATTTTTACAAAATCTGTAATCATTTTGGCGTAAAATTCTGTCATATACTATAATGGGTTTGATTTAATTGGTAATTGGATTAATAATACTTTTGTAAAAAGCAAAAAAGGAAATTGTATGAATGACATGGGTGATTTCGCTAAGGGTTTTAAGACCATGAGTGTCGAGGAACTTTTTTACCGTGGTGACGGTGATGGCGATAAGAATAATATCGAGGGTAAATATGATAAGGATGGTAATCCTATAGGTGATACCAATAAAGAGCCTGCCGACGGCGGAGCGGCTGACGGTGGCGGGGATAAGGGCGGCGACGCTACCAACCCAGACCCTGATTCCTTTGGCGAAGGCGGTACTGATAATAATAACGTGGTATCAGTGTTTAACGGGAAATCTTTCTTGGAAAAGATGGCTGCCAGAGGTATCATCGACAGTATAGATAACCTTGATATTATGGTAGATGATAAGCCAGTCGATCTTTCTACTATCACAAAAGAAGATGATTTACTTGATATAGTGGAGGGGTTGATCAAGGATAAGGCCGATGAGTTGTTGAAGGATAAGGTTGATACCGGTTCTATGTCTGACTTCATGAAGAAGATGATAGAGGTGGATAAGGCTGGAGGTAACGTAGGTCAGCTTCTAAACCAATATCAGAACATTCAGGCGCCTTTGGACAACCTTGATATGAGCAACAAGAATGATCAGCTTGCGGTCATCCAGCATTATTATAAGATGTTGGGTATGCCGGAAGACGAGATAAAGGATAATATGGAGATGATGATTGGCAAGGGTGATGAGTTCATTGAGTCCAAGGCCAATAAGTTCCATGATATCCTGAAAAAGGAGATGGATAACCTTATCGAGGAGGAGAAGAAAAAATCCGAGAAAAGGAAACAGGAGTTGATTGAGCAGATGAAGATCTATAAGAAAGGTCTTAAGACGTCTATAAGCTCAGGGTTCCAGTTGACTGACACGATGATAGGTAAGGCTGTCGATTTCGTTACCAAGCCGATAGACAATCAAGGTCATACGGCTATAGATAAAGCTTATTCGGAGGCTATCAAGAATCCGGACATGGCCGCTGATCTGGCTTTGTTCTTGATGAATAAGGACGAGTTCCTTAAACAGAAAACTAACAAGGTTAAGATGGAGGTCAATAAGAAGACCATCACTCTTCTTTCTGGCAATAAGGGAGGAAAGCAGAATAAAAATAATATCGATAATGATACTATAGAGGCTAACTTCCTTGATCTGAGTGGATCAAAGAGTGTATAACATTAAAAATAAATAGAAATGAATCCATTTTTGACAAAAAGTTTCCCGGCTACCGTGAATGGCGATAACGTTATTGCCTTTACCGATGCCAAGAACTATAAGACTTCGCTTGTAGAGCATAACTTAGGCTCATTGGCGAGCTGGTATTATGAGGATCCTGATAAGAATCATTTGGGTCTGTTGAATCTGTTCTCTAATATCGCTAATTACCCCGTTCCGATGTATATGGGTATGATTAATAACGGCGCTACGATCTCCGTTAACGGTATTGGAGCTTCTTTCCGTTATGATTTACCTGTTACAAAGACATTCGCTGTCGTTACGGCTGAGGATACTTCAGGTCATCATCTAAAACCGGGTATTGACGGTAGTTTGTTTGATATCGTTTTGAATACCTCTGAGTTTACGGCTTATGATGTCATCACCTATGACGCCGCTAACGGCTGTAATATCCTTATCTCAGGTGAGATCCCGTCTAAGACAGAAGGTGATTTGACACGTTATTGGGGTCGTGTTATCGGCGGAAAGGCTAAATACTTCCCTAAAGAGAAATTACGTCCGGGTATCCGTTACTGGAAGATCGGTCATGCTCTTGGAGAGTATAGCACCCAGTTCTCTAAGGTATCTGGAGCTGACAAGGCCGGTTCCATGACTTGTGAGTTCCGTTTAGGAAACCACCGTGGTGTTGAGGGTGAGACAACTATGTACGCTGGTATGAAGTCCATGCAGGCCGCTCAGAATAGCACTTCAGAGTTCGTGGAGACCGCTCTTCGTCGTATGAATGCCATGAGAAGTGAATACGAGGGTAATATTCCTGATTTGGCTATTATCGGTAGGACTGTTAATGGTAGACTTGATTTACGTACGGCTAAGGTAGCGTCCACGCTGGAGGTATTCTGTATGGCTGAGTTGGTTAAGCTGGAAGCTAGACAGTTAATGTGGCAAGAAGGTGGTATTATCATGGATCAAAATGGTCCTATCCATTTGAATGAAGGTATCTATCGTCAGCTTCGCCGTGGTTACACTATTTACTATAGCCGTCCGATGGGTATTACTAAAGACACGCTTATGGCTGCCGCATCTTATATTTTCCGTGGACGTCAGGATCTTCCTATTACGGAACGTAAGATTAAGTTCAAGGTAGGAGCTATGGCTATGGTCAACTTAGAGAAGTTGATTAGAGAGGCTTTCTTTACTACGTTGAGTAATTTGAGCTGGGGTATGGGTAGTGACCGTATGTTGCCTTCTAATCCTATCTCTGGTACTAATGATGCTATGATTTTAGGTCCGGTACAGGTTAAGGGTGCTTTTCTTCCCGGCATCGGAAATGTAGAGTTCGAGCACGATCCTTCTTTGGATTACGCTGACATGACAGATCGTAGCGAGTTAGTGAATGGCATGTATCCTAGATCCTCTTATTCTTGTATTATTGAGAATATCACTGACGCTGGATCGACTAACGCATATTCCGCTATTCCTAATACGGCTAACGCTAAGTTAGGTAATATGAATAACAACGTATTCTATATCAAGCCAGAAGGCGTAAGCATGTGGTGGGGTTATGAGTACGGTCGTTGGGCGCACAAAGCCAACGGAAATGAGATCGTATCATCCTTGCCGGGCATGAAAGAGCAATTCTGGTGTCACTCCGCTTCCGCAGCTTGGGTTATGGATAACAGTAAGTTCTTGATTATCGAGCTTCAACCGAACTACTTCGGCTAAGTTTTTTTCATATATGTAATTTGGTTTTTAGAGGGGAGGATATTCCTCTCCTCTTTTTTTTAAAAAGTAACGCAAAAAAAGGAAATGAAAGAAATTTTAAAATCAAGGAAGGTATTGGCCGAGGTAAACGGTTTCAATATCATGTCAGATACCTTATATGAGGTTGTAGGTAAACACGATGGAAGCGCTCCTCAGGCGTTTCAGGACGCTAATATAGCTAAAGCTCCGTTCCCGGAGAACGCCACTCACGTATGTTGCCCTTGGGATGATTTCTCCAAGGCCTATAACACCGGTTTTTATCCAAGATCAAGATGCTATAATGGTCTTGACAAGAATGAGATCGATAAGCTCGTCAAACAGCGGGTAGATAATATCATGAAGCCTTTCGAGGAAATGTCGCAGATGGATCTATCTCAAACCAATTTAGAATTTTGGGATGACGCTAAAGATAAGATCTTCATGGGTAAGGTTTATAATACGGCTAATACCGTAGATCTATTTTATTTATATCTGGCTGTATTTTCCGGCATGTTGACTCCTCAGGAAATGGATGGCGATCCTGTCTTCATGAACTCCATGTTCTGTTTCGTAGAGAAAGACAATATGAAGGATTTCGTCCAGCAGCGTGAGATCAATAAGATGAACATCAGCTATAAGTTTATCAGCGCCCTTAAGAAAGGTGGAGACGATCGTCAGGCTGTCATCGATCTTCTTCTTTACATCGGTATCGTAACTCGCCCGGATTTCACGGAGGATGAGTATTATACAGGATCTCTATCAAACTGGATGAATGAGAAGAAGACCAATGTTGATTATCTGCTTGATATCTGGGATCGGTCATTGGAAGGTGATTTCAAGGAAGTTCTTGAGTTTTACCGTATCGTAAACGTCCTTCAACGAAATGGTCGTATCAATATGACTCCATCCGGATTACAATATAATGGCCAGATCATAGGACCTGACGTTCGGACATCCGCTGAGTTCTTGACTACCAAGAAAGACTTTATTAACATAAAGGCTAATGTATTGGATGAGTACGAGGAACTTATGTCTATTTCTAATATAGACGATAAGACCAGGACCAAGAAGGTTAAGGATGTCAAGAAGAAGGAAGACGTAGGGGAAGGTGATAAGGAGGAATAACGATGACGATCCAAGAAGCGTATCTAAGGTCTTTGCAGAAGAACGAGCAGAATCTGGCCAATGGCGGGATTAAGCTTGATCCCGGAAGATTTGTGCTTTTATTTAATGAAGCTCAAGATAGGTTGATAAGATACTATCTTAACAGGAAGGATGATGAGACCATCCGTTCCATACAAACTCTTCTGGTATACTGGGAATCGCTTAATAAGGGTAATCATATAGATGATCCTGAATCGACATCATTCGGTCTTCCGGATGATTATCTATGGTTCTCAAATATAAAAGGTTCGTTTTCTTATAAAGGATGCAAGGTTAGTGATTTCGTTATGTGGGAAGCTAAGAACGAGAACGTCCATGAGCTTCTTGGGGATGATAATAATAAACCTTCTTTTGACTATCGGGAAACGTTCTACACCATAGGAGATGGGAAGGTCGTGGTGTATGAGGACGGATTCCGTACCGACGAAGTCAGGATGACCTACTACCGAAATCCGGTACGGGTGGATCTGACCGGGTATATCAACGCTGCCGGTATGCAGTCCACGGATATCGACCCTGAGCTGCCCGATCCTTTGGTGGAGGAGATTCTGGATATGGTCGCCAAGCAATTCAACCTTAACGAGAATGAACTAAGTAGATATAGGATGGATAAGGATAATGTGGCTTCCTTTAAATAAACACCGTTAGTTTGATCATTAAGCCTACTCGGTAACGGGTAGGCTTTTTGTTTTACATAAAATGTAAATACTATATTATGTCGTATACTCACGACCTTATTTTATTGTGGTGATATTGTTTATCATTATGTTTGCGTTAGGTAAATGATTTTTAAATTAAAATATTGATAATATGTTGCACAGACCGCAAGATCGGGTACTTTTCGTATCCCCACATGCTAAGATGGTGGATGTTGATTCCATCTTCTTGAAGGAAGGACAGATCGGTATTTACGATACTAAAGATACTTCCGAGAACGGTTGTAAGGCCGTGATTGATTTTACCGGTAAGCCTCGTAACGACAAGCGTTATGAGATCCGTATCGGTCGTAATGAACAAGCGGCTTCCCGCTCTATCTATGATAAGGATTTTTCCACGCCGTTATTCTCTTTGAACGAGATCACGGAGATCTACGCTTCTTGGCCGAAGAAAGATCATGCTTATGTCGATGATGTTATCTTAGGATACAATGGTGTTTCTGATGACACGGCATTCTCAGTCTCCAAAGGAGACCGTATCGCTATCCGCTTGGTTCTCGCTGGTCGTGCCTTTGAGCTTCTTGGCTATGAGGAGGGTCGTGTAGAGATCAATGACGCCATTCTTTTGGATGATTGTGATAATACGCCAAATCAATGCGAGGAGTGCGATCCTTGCGAGGAGGTTGATTTGTTACCCGCCGTATTGAAGTGTATTGAGCGGATGAAGAATCAACCTATCGCAGGTGGTGGCAAGGTATCTGATTATATTGATATCACTCCGGTTACAAGATGCACTAATGAGGCTACTGAGCCTGAGACGGAGGACGTGAACTTCTATTGCATGGAGGTATGCGATACTGGTGATGATCTGGCCTTGGCTGAGGTTCGCGCCCAATATCCGGGGTTGAAGATCGTACGAGAGACTATTGAGGGTAGCATGTCACGTTATAAGGTTATGAAGAAAGGGGCTAAACCTGCTGACTATACTCAACGTCTTATCTCTATCATGAAAGGATGTACAGACTGTCCTCCTAGCTATACGGAAGTTAAGGGTGGTTATCTTTATTCTATTTCTTTGGAGGATGATGGTGTTGATATGTCTACTACGGTAGAATCTTTACCTAACGTGGTAGCTGATACGGTTAATAAGATGAGCCAGATCAAGGGATCGGGTTTGTATATTGCGGCCACTTCTAAGAAATTGACGAGTGATGAGATTTCTGCTTTTGTGGAAGCTAATCCTACGGCTATCATCTATTACGTTGCTAAGACATCTGATATGTGTGAGAATCCTACGGTTCGTACCGCTTCTTGGTCAGCTTGTGGTTCTTGCAAGGTATCTACAGAAAAGTATTATATCACTATACCGGATGACGAGTGCGGAAACAGTGCTTTGGAGGAAATTCAACAGGCTTTCCCGGAACTGGAGATCACTGATTACGGCACTCCTGCGGCTTGCCAGCATAGCTTCCAGACAGAGGTATATACCAACATGTTGTGTGATGAGTGCGACAAGGTGTTCGAGGGATTCTTTACCAGCGAGGCTCCGGCGTCTTACCGTAACCGTATGTGGAAGAAATTGGAATCAGCACAAGAGCTTGGTAGTAACTGCAAGTGCGGTATCCGTTTCCGTGGCAAGGAAATGTTGTTATCTCCATCAGAGTGCTTGATGGATCAAATGACTTATATCGAGGATAGCGTTGAGATCGTAGGTGCTAGTGGCGGTTACCCCGATTCTTTGGATGAGGGTTCTCCTATCTGGTGGGATCAACTTCATTTCGAGAGATTATCCAGTAAGGCTCCTCGTACCCACGTAGGAGGTAATATGATGGATGACGAGTTGAAGGGCTATGCTCATTTCAACGGCTTCCCGAAACATCAGGATTTCATGGGACGGACGTTCATGAACGAATATAGTCGTGTAGAGCAAACGGCTCAGTATGTTGACTTCCAGATTACGCTTAATCCTCATAGATACGCCCAGGGATTCGGGAAGGTTATCGCTGATGATCCTGTTAATTTGATCTTACGTGTACGTTACGGCGCTCATGAGGGTGTTCAGGAGATGATTAACATGATCGGCGCTGCCGCTGGTCTTGGCCCGGCTATCGTAACCGAACCGAAATAAAGAACCTTTTTTGCGTTCATATATTTCCTAAAGGGGAGAGATTCAATTCTTTCCCCTTTTTTATTAACTTTGAGGCATAAGAACTAAAATGTTATAATATGTCAGGCATTAATGAGTATCTAAAGAGACTAGCTTCTATATTCGGAAGCATGGGTTTCTCCGTTCCGCCAGATGACTTCTCAGGGGTTGTCATAGACGGAAAGACGTATCCGGTCATGATGAGGAATGACGGGTGTTACGTTTACTTCGATGATAAAGGAGTAAAGAGACTTGTAAGCGAGGTCCCTAAAAAGGACTATCAGTTCATTAACATCAAGGACGCCCGTGTGTCGATCGTCAACCAATGTTATCGGACACCGGGTGGTCAGGTAGAGGCTCGTATCCATACCTACATGAATAATAAGGGGGAGATACTGGCCGAGAAGATATTTATCATCAACTCATCGGATATCGATACTCCTATTGGCACGGAATTGGATAAGGTCCCTGCCGAGTGGGTGGCTATAGATTGTAGTATAGCCGAGATGACCGATCGGGAGTTGATATTCGTAAGTAAATGTTATGCCACGGAAGGGGGCAAGGTCCAGATCGAGGGCGTAGAGTCGGTTGATCCCCGCCTGAACCCTGAGGTATCCCATTATGAGGTGGTGAATACGACCGACGATAGTAATCCTATCGGTACGAAGTATGACGCTATCCCCGACACATGGAATCGTATAGTATGTGATTTCCCGGACATGACCCAAAGGGAGATAATACCGGTGCTTAAATGCTTTGATACCGGGACCGGAAGGGTACAGATAGAGGGGTATAAGATATTTGATTACGAGATGGGTACCAGAAAGGAATGGTATCGCGTCAAGCAAAGTACCGATCCTGAGAATCCGGTAGGTGAGTTTATCACCGGCATAAGCGATGACTGGGTTGAGGTCGTTTGTGACTTCACGGATATGGAGGACCGGGATATTGAGGTAACTATAGAATGTTATAAGACACCGGCCGGTAAGGTGAAGCTGGAGGTTCTCACGTCATGGGACGGGAATATAGGAGTTAGGGATAAGAGTTATAAAGTCCTGGAGACTACCGATCCGTCACAACCTGAGGGCGCCAGCTTCAGTTCCTTGCCAGACACTTGGATAAGGGTAGTCTGTGATTTTGACGATATGGAGGAGCGGGATATCAAGTCCTATATCGAGTGTTACGATAGCGGGAACGGGAACGTCAAGCTCCGTAGGATGGTATCATATGACTCCAAGATAAAGACCAGGTACACCCGTTTCGAGGTGGTCGATTCCGATAACGCCAGCTTCGTTCCGGGAGCTGCCCTAGCCACCCTGCCCGCCGGTTTTTCTTTGGTATCATGTGATTTCGTTGACTTTGAGGATCGCATGCTTCAGTCCAGAAAGGAATGCTATAATACTGGCAATGGACGGGTGCAGGTATCACGTATCACCTCTTATGATGGCGATATAGGTATTCGTGGAGTCTCCTATGTGGTTACCCGTTCTGAGGATACGGGCGTGTCCGTTGACAGGATATATAAAGACATACCCGGCGGATGGACTCGCATGGTATGCGAGATGGACGATATGGAGGATCGTGATATCGAGTCTTTTGTTGAGTGTTATGATAGCGGTGAGGGTAATGTCAAGGTAAGAAGGATCGTGTCTTATGACGCCAAGGCAAACGAGCGCCACGTCCGCTACGAGGTACTGGATTCGGATAACGGCGGTTTCGCCCCGGGACAGCGGATATCCACCCTGCCTACCGGATGGTCTTTGGTGTCTTGTGATTTCACGGATATGGAAGATAGAATGCCTATTGATATCGAGGAATGTTATAGGACATCAAACGGGAGCATACGTATGAGACATGTGGTGTCTTACGATGGTGATCTTGGGAAAAGAAACCAGTTCTGGGAGATTGTGGACTCGTCTGATAACGGATATGGTCTAGGGGATAGGATGAATAGCATCCCATCGGTTTTTATCCGTGAAAGGTGTGCCATAGAAAGGTTGGATGATCGTATTACCAGAAGTTCGATAGAATGTTACTCGACTCCAGGAGGATCGGTAAGAATTAAATCCACTTACGTTATCAACCCTTTAAATCATGTTAGGTCGTATAATCATCATGTATTGAGTTCTACAGATAATGATATCCATGTTGGTACTCAATATACCTCTTTGCCATCTAATTTCGCTCGTATCGAATGCGAGGAGCCGGATTATATGGATCGACTTATCGATACCACTGAGACTTGTTATGATACCGGAAATGGTACGGTGAAGATCAGGAGACAGGAGTCGTTGAACGGAAATCTGGATGTAAAGACTTTCGACTATAAGATCGTTGAGTCTACCGACCCCGATCATCCTATCAATACTACCCCTACGCAGACGGTTATTAACGGTTGGACGGTTATCAGTTGTGATCTTAATATCATGGACGTGGATGATTGTTATGAGATCGGTGGTCATAAGATACATTTGAAGGGATTCAGGACAGTCAATCCGGCATTGCAGGATATTAAGTCCAAGTTATACGTCGTATATTCCGATCATCCTGATTATAATGTAGGTGATGAGCTTACCTCCATACCTGATGGAGCTAAGGTAACTATCTGCGATTACGCGGATAAGAGCCAAAGACATATGGTTCCGGTGCGAGAGTGCTATGAGGTGGCCGATGGCCGGTTCTATGTGGAGGGGAGCCGGTTGATTGATAACAATATGGTCGTAGAGCGGACGTCGTTGATGGTGATGGAGTCATCCTCCCCGACCTACCCGGTAGGGACTACGCTGACCTCCATCCCCGATGGCGCTACTATCGTGGCTTGTTTATGTCAAACCTGTTAATATCAAGGCTATGGTTAAGGTATGTAATGATTATTATATGATTGACGCCCTAGCCGGCGGTGAGGTCATAAGGAAAAGGAAATATCGTCGTGAGAATACGATGATCGGATATAAGTGGTATGATTATAATGGGGTCGAGGTAACCGACCCCATTGAGATATCACGTCTTGACGGATTGGCTACTAAGCATCAACGTGTTGATGAGGCTTATGATGATTATGCCATTTTCATGTCGTCAACCAACTACGTTAACAGCGTTTCCGGTATACCTATGGACAAGCATATGGTTGTCGTTGAATGGAGACCGGATAGCGAGCAAGGTTTTGTCACCATGGCTCATGACGAGGGTCTTGACGGGGATAGCTATTATATAGTTATTATCAACACCGGAGATAAGCAGGCCACGATCTACACCCCCGTAGATCCTGAGGATCCAAAGGACGGGACTTCTCGCTCGGTCGATGGTGATAACGTTTCCGTTGGCGGATCATATGTATCTATATCCCCCAAGCAAGTAGAGAGGATAAGGGCTACTTTCCGTGATGGTAAATGGTATTATGAGTTAGTCACAAAAACATATCCTAGTAATACTGGAGGCATTAAGATCGGGGATGTTGATTTTGTGACGTTCAGATATTTATGGGAATCAAGTTCCGGAAGGGACTTGGACACGATGACGGAAGCCCTTAATTCTAATGTTCCCACCATAGATAATCTTGCTGTAGGTTGGTCTGGCCCCGGAAATGGAGATAGCTCTGTTAGAGAAGTTCTTAAATGGGGTGGTGATAATACCGGTTCTGGTAAGGAATGTGTTTGGATGTCGGTGAAGGATTTAAGGGCTAAATATTATGATATCCTACCTGAAGAGACGTATTTCATGGCCTACGCTACATGGTTTGGGTCTAAAGGTACGGGTAAATGTTCTTTTGAACTTGTTGGATACAAGGGAGGTACGATGAGCCAAGATGGATATAATTTCATCAATACCGGTGGATCTGTGGTGTATCAAAATACGTATGATTTTGTTTGTCATACCAGTAAGGGTTCATCTACGTATAAGACATCCTACGAGAAGGTGGCTCGTGTTACCTACAATAAGCTCACTAACGAGGTTTATATGTCCATCGGTGACGCTATAGATCAGGAGGATAATTATGATAAGTTAGAGCGAGAGATCAATAATATAAAGGAAAGACTTAGCGATGTCGAGAGCGAGTTGGCTGTCGTAAGACGTATAGCTGAGGGCAAGAACGCGGCGTATATCTTTGATACGGTCGATGCCATGAATGAGTGGCTGGCGGTCCCGGAGAACACGGCTAAGCTCCGTGTGGGGGACAGCTTCTGGATCAGGGAGCAGGAGGTGCCTGATTATTGGTGGGATGGAACTCAGGCTTTAGAGCAGGAAGGTCCGAAGGTTGATTTATCCCCTTATTATACGAAAGATGAGATTAATAATATTGTCAATGATATCAATCAGAAGATAGAGGATAAGAGTACGTCTATTATCTTCGATACTTATATCCAGATGAAGTCTTTCGTGGATGATCCAACTAACGCCGATAAGCTTAAGGAAGGTACCATCCTGTTGATACGAGAGAAAAACGTGCCTGATTATTATTACGATGGTGCTGGTATAGTTAAGATGGAGGCTGACGTACAGCAATGTCTTTATATTACTTTAGCCAATAAGCCTACGGAAAGCACCGTAAGTTATACCCAAGATCGGGAGGTGACTAATTTCGCTCCTGGAGCTATAGCTAGATGGGTTGACGCTGACGGCAATGACGTGTTTTATAAGCTTGTTGAGATAGTAGGTGGTAAGGCTAAGTGGATTACGTTGATTGATACAAGATATGGTAATGTTACGTTGCAAAGCACTTACGACAAGAATTATGAGATCGTAAATATCGTATCTGGGTCTAGGTTACAGGCTATAAATAGCGAGAAGAATGATATCAAGTTTGTTAATAGCGCTACGGGTAACGTGACTGTCGTGTTGAATGGTACTGTATCAGGGGGAGCCAAGAAGCTGGTGAGTATGCTGGCGGTGAACGAGGTAGTCTTGACCCCCGGAGCGGCGGTGTCGTTTACCCGGAACGGCGATGAGTTCGTGCTCACGGAGTTGTTTGGCGTTACTATCTTCCCGGATCTGGCGGATGCCAACCGTGAGGGAGAATGGGTGATGAGCGTAGGAGTAACCGGTAAACCGACCCTTATGGAGGTAAAGGAGATGCGTAAGTGGGATGAGAGCATAACCAAGGAGCTTACAATAGATGAGCTTAACGAGAAGTTCCCTAACGTGGATATCGGATTCGCTGTCGTATGCAAGACCATCAACAAGGTATATGAGATGGTTAACGGATACAAGGAATGGGTGTCTTATGATATAACCTCAATTAGTTGATATGGGATTTTTAGTAGGATATGATACGGCCCTGTCCTCGGTGACGTTTTATGTTAACGAGGATAGGTTCCCTTGTTATAATGGGAGGAATGCTGATTATGTGCCTGATCCGATAGTAGATTTAGGTAATTTTAATCGTAATCTCAGGTTCTCGGCAAACAATCCAGGATTCGTGGACGTCGATTGGGGTGATGGGACAAAGGATCAATACCCTTTGGTCAAGATATCTAACGGTAGTTATAGGATAGTATTCAGGTCTTTAGATATTGAGTACAAAAAGAATCCTGACGATACTACATGGTGGTATAGGAAGGAGGATGGATCTCAGTATATACCGGTTCCTCCACATAAGTATAGAGATATCAGGCGTAGGGAGGTTACGATGAGGTTCTCTAACGTAATCGATGGGGAGTTCAATATGGATGGTATTGTCCTCCATGAGTTTCCTGTAGTTAATCTACCTGATATAACTTATTTGGCTATGATCAGATCCGTTCTTAAAAATGGCGATATCCCATATGACAGGATAAGTAAGAGCGTTAATCTTCGTAATATACAGATGGGGTCTTTTTCTCATCCTGGTGTATGGAGTAATTGGCCGGAAGGTTTTTTAAATATGAAAAATCTGAGGTATTTCGGATGCAATAGCGTTTTTAATTTCGGGGATGATCCTGATTCTAATTGGAGAAGGTTCTCTGAATGGAAGAATCTTACTGAATTTAACTTCAACCGGTGTAACATCCCTTCTTATGATCCGGCTTTTAATTCTATTCCGGCTGTGGGTATAAATATTATAAGCGATAGGAATAATATACCTGTATTTGATGAGGTGGATAAGGTTGGAGATGATAAGACAGGCGTTACTTTTATGGGTGATGGTAGCTCATGGAAACAAGATCTGGTAGGAGGTAAGTTGAATAAGATTCAGGGCACGTATTGTAGTTCAGGCACGGTACCGGTAGACGATCTCCCAGAATGGTTATATGAGGTAAGGGAATTTAGGATATGGACTTTGTTTGATGGTGGTAGATTTATAAATACGCAGGAGAGGGCTGATACGTTCGTTAACACGTTTTATGATAAGATAATGTCGTGGAGTTATATAACGATGTCACAGACGGCTTCTGACGGTAACAGGAATCAGTTTTATAAACTTACCTTAGATTTATATACTGCCGCAGCTCCTACCAACAAGAGACCATCTGGCGTTTATCAAGCCCCTGAGGGGTTTGTCAAGGGGGTTAGTAATGGTAATCCTACGACGCCTATGGAGAAGGTGTATGTGCTTACCAACAACTACGGGCAGACATGGGTCTTGGCCCCGGCGCCAGCTTCTAAGGCCGCCCTTACGAGGGCACGGCGGGCTGGGAAGGCGAGGATCACCCCGTTCGTTCTTGGCGTAAAGGACGGTCATGTATCCGTGTTCGGCGGAGATGTATTGGATGATAATATGAGTAAGTATAATTTCGCCGATAAATACGAGGCTATAGATATCTGTAACGATCTGGGATTGGACAGCTCACCGGTTGTCGAGTATTTCAGGAGAATAGAGGAGGGAGAGATATGAAGTTGATATGTAAGGACACAAATAAAGGGTCTATAACCTTTTTTACTAAAGGCAAATACGCTTTTAGGGGCGTTTACAGGAATGACACTACTGATGACGTGCCTGATCCTATATTGGATGGTAATAATTACAATGAGAGTATACAGTTTTATTCCAAGACCCCAGGGATGTGCGAGGTCGATTGGGGTGACGGGAATAAAGAGCAATTTCCTTTCGTGAAGGATAGGAGCGAATCCATATACGGGCGATATAGGTTGATGTTCAGGAGAAGGGATATAAGTTATCGTAAGAATCCGGATAGCCATCCATGGTGGTTTTATAAGGAAGATGGGAGTGAGTATATCCCCGAGCCTAATCATGCTTACGCTGATGGGCTAGATAAAGAGCGGGTCATTACTATGACTTTTACGAATGATATTACATACGTTCAAACAGAAAGGATAATGATGGTAGGGTTCCCGATATTAGACGCCCCAAGTATTATCAACTTAACTTTATCCATTACCGGCGACGGGAATATAACCGATATCCCTAAAGACAGGATACGTAGATCGGTAAATATAGAGTATATAACACTTAAAGAATTAGGCGTAGGGACATTGACATCCATACCGGATGATTGGGATAGGTTGACTAAATTAAAAGGCATTAATTTAAGTCGAACGGCTGATTTTAATGATACTGAGTCTTCTAATATAAGGAAATTCCCCTCTATGTGGCCTAATCTTGTAATATTATATTTGGCAGGTTGCAGGGTTAGGGTATATCCAAGGGAATGGCTGTCTTTTAGCAAGCTAAGAGAATTATATATATCCCCGGGAGTGGCTATGCCATCGTTTGATCCTAATACATGCCCGGCTATGGATGAGGTGGATAAGATAAATTCTAGTTTAAAGATTTTCGATCATATAAACAGATGGTATGGGTCTGTCGTGAGTTGGCATCCGTATATGAGCGGTAAGGGATTGGAAAATATTGAGAAACTCAGCGCTTCATATAGTTATAGAAATATAGATGTAAGTAGTCTCCCGGATTATATATATGAGATGAGGTCTATGAATAGTTTTTATATGCATAGGAGCCTGTCAACCCAAAGTCGATGTGATACGTTTATATCGACATTATATGAGAAGGTGATGGGGTTTGATTATCTCACTATGTCTTCCTCTGCTTCCGATGGCAAAAGAAATCAGTTTTATGGATTGTATCTAAGTATGTATTTGGCTTCGAATCCTGATGATAAAAGACCTAGTGGCGTATTACAGGCTCCCTCTGGTTTTATAAAGGGTCAGTCTAATGGCTCTCCGTCGACTCCTATGGAGATGGTTTATGTTCTTATGAATAATTATGGATGGAGGTTTAGTATGGCGCCAGAGGCTTCGGTGTTAAGGTCAACACGGTCTTCTGATATTGACACGAGGTCGTATAAGCCATATAAGCTTATCGTATTTGACGATGGGCGTACCTTTGTAGGCAATGGAGATGTTTTAGCTCATGATACGGATAAGGTATTATCGTTTGGGGGTCAACCAGAAGGGGAATATTTATGTGATTCTATGGGATTGGACAGGAATGTTATTGTAGAATATTTTAACAAGATAGGTAATGGCTAAGACATTATATAAATATGAGGCTTCATCAAATAAGTTCGTGTGGTTCACGACATGGGATAGGGCACTTAGAAATTATTATACCGATGATTATAATTATGTACCTGATCCTGTCGTTGGTAATCCTTATAATACGTTTGTCGAGTTTAGATCCAGAAAGCCCGGTATGGCTAATGTGGATTGGGGGGATGGAATAAAGGAACAGTTTCCTATGACCAAGGTTCAAGGGGAGGATAATTATCGTATTATATTCCGTTCTTTAGCGATACAACATAAGAAAAATCCCAATACTACGTGGTGGTTCAGGAAGGAGGATGGATCGCAATACGTACCTGTGGATAATCATGCTTACGCTGATGGGAGGAGGGACGTACAACGGGCTGTGTCGATAGATTTTACTTGTGATATTTATTATGCCAATATCCAAGTTTGCAAGATGACATCTTTCCCGATTGTGGATATACCAGGACTTGAGTTTTTGGTCGTATCGCATACGATGTATGTTAATGATGGCATACCGGTAGATAAATTGTCTAGATCTAATAAATTAATTTATATAGATCTTTCAAGTGTAGGGCAAAGAATGACTGAAATGCCTGAGGCTATAACCAGTAAGACAGAGGTATATTATTTAAATATGTTTAATATGCTTGATCTTAGGGATATAGAATCTAGCGGGATAAGGAATATAAAGAATATGAAAAATCTTCAAGAGCTTAGATTATCTTCATGCTATTTGGATAGGTATATAAAGGAGTTTAATGATCTTCCTAAATTAACTTTGTTGAGTATAACTCCTGGTCCTTCTGATATGTGGAATTATTTTGATATAAACACCCTCCCTTTTTTTGAGGTAGATAAGATAAATCCTAATATTACTGATTTTTATTTTTTAGATGACTGGGTAAGTGGAGAAAGGAGGACGGGTTGGAATGATGATAATATGTCTGGAAGGGGATTGGATCATCTTACAGGTTTTTTCGTCTATCATAGTAATAGTATTAGAGTGGATAAGCTGCCAGATTATATTTATGAGATGAGGTCTATTACATGGTTTGTGATGAATTATTCCACTCATAGCCAAAAAAGATCAGATGATTTCGTGAACTCCTTCTACGACCTTGTTGTAGGATGGGATCAGATTACCATGGCATCCGTGGCCAAAGATGGGGAAAGGAATCAGTTTTATGGACTTACGGTTTCTATGTATAGTAGTACATTCCCTAACGAGAACCAGCGTCCTTCCGGCACGGAGCAGGTCCCAGAGGGATTCGTGAAAGGTCAGTCAAACGGGTCTCCAGCTACACCTATGGAGAAGATATATGTGCTAAAAAATAACTACGCCCAGAGATGGACGATAAAACCAGCTTGAAATGGGAAGGAATGATATCATAAAAGAACTTGGATTGTATTTTGATATAGTAGAATTGGTATGTCCTCATACGTACAATAAGTGGAAGGACAGATCGTGGCAGTTTCTTGATACAGCGTTTCTCCATAATCTTCTTATATTACGGAGGGATATAATTAAACAGCCTATGTATTGTAATAATTGGGACAAGCAGGGGCAGTTTTCCCAGCGTGGTCTTAGATGTAACATGTGCCAGATTGTCAAGGATAAGAAGGATGTTTATCTATCCGCTCATGTATTGGGTAAGGCTGGGGATTTCGATGTCAAGTCGATGACGGCGGAACAGGCTAGAGGCTTGATCTTGGATCATCAAGATATGTTACCATATCCTTTCCGGCTTGAAGGAAAGGTAAATTGGTTGCATTTTGACAGCCTTGATACGAGGAACGGTATACATGCCGTGGTGTTTTAGGCTTTTAATGCCATTATCGTTAATTTTGTAGATATAACATCAAGAATGGGCAATAAGAGTATGATAGATAAGATAGGGGCTTTATGGAATATCGCTATAGCTTATGGTACTTCATGTTGGGCTTACTTCCAGCCGGTTCATCATCTGCTGGAGGTGCTTCTTATAGTACTGTTGGCCAATTTCCTTGTTCGCTTGGTTCAAAGCGCTAGGAAATGGAAGGTCCGTCGTAGCCGTAAGCGTCGTTTTTCCCTTTCCAGATGGTTTAGGGAGGTTAGGCTAGTTGGTATATTGAAGGAGTTCCTGTTATCTTGTTTCATAGTTATGACATTATGCGTGATATACAAGACGTTATATCCTATCGAGGAGCAAGATGCGTCGGTGATCCTGTCTGTTACCAAATACGGTGTTTATGCCGCTCTTGTCGCTTATGTCATGTTGTTGTTGAATACGATAGGGGATACTTTCCCTGACGTATATCTGGTGAAGGTATTTAAGATCATTTTCAGTCGTGTGAATATCCTCAAGATGTTTGGTACGACCAAGGATCTTCCGGATGATGTTATGGAGGATATAAAGAAGGTTGCTAATGATGAGGTTAAGAACAAGTCTTAGGGCGATTGTTTGTTTAGGTCTGTCGCTATTCCTGTCCTCTTGTGGAAGCAGGAGGCAGGTTAGCGACACGTCTATAGATAATCGTTTGATAAGCAGGATAGAGACGATGATAGATGAGGTCATGGACCGGAAGATCGTAGAGATCAGGACATCTGATCTTAATGCTGATATTGTCATAATTGAGAGGAAATTCGATACTACGAAGGAGGTGGACCCGGCCACGGGGGAGCGACCCGTGTCCTCCCAGACGGACGCTCATATCGTCATCGGCCGGCGGGATAGCACGGTGACGGCCGATTCCCTTGGAGTTAATAGGATAAGGAACGATGTGGGGAATCTGGATAATAGGATAGATATCAAATCCAAGGATATAGATGATAAAAAGGAATCTAGGTGGCCTATAGTATGGATAGTAGCTGGTATCTTGATGATATTGTTGGTATTGGTGTATATATTTAAAAAGATAAAGGTTTTATGAGAAGAAGGATATTGAATAATGGAAGTGATGCCCTTGTCGATCAACACACAAGGTTCTTGATGAGATTTGACAATGATTTTAAGGTTGATGGATACCCCTCCCCTAATATCGAGGATGGTTTAGAGATCAAGGGAGGAGAGTTTGTCACCGATTCTATAAGAACTGGATATAAATACACAAATACGTCTAATTCTTATGGGATGATTAATACATCTAGTACATTGTCGCCTGATCTATTTGGTGATAGAGATCCGTTTACTATTGATTTTTGGTATAAGCCATTAGTCATTACAGGAGGTTGCGCTGTTGGCCATGAATGATATAATGGTATTTTTTATTTTGGCATAGCTGAAACCAATGGTAGTTTAAATTTATATCTTGCTACTTATCAGGGGAGCTATGGGGATAGGATGGCTGATATTGTTATTGGCAAATGGTACCATATAGCTATGGTTAGGGTTAATAACACATTATATGGTTTTGTTGATGGGAAACTATCTGTTTCGCTCCCATGCTTTAATATGGGATTGAGATATAAAAATATAGATTTTAACAGACAAAGAGATGGTAGTAATAGAGGTTCTTTTGTAATAGATAATTTTAGGATAAGTGATGTAGCTAGATGGACGTCTGATTTTGATCCTCCTAAATAAAAAGGGACTATGATCTCTCACCGTCCCTTATCTAATTAGTTTTTAAAGGATATGCAAATAGCATAGAGGTCAGTCCCGGATTCGAACCGGGGTATATGGTTTTGCAGACCACCGACTAAACCACTCATCCAACCGACCGTGACGCGAATATAAAGATTTTATTTGACCAGATAACTTAATTGACCATCTTTTTAACTAACAACTTTCCTTAAAGCCAAATAGTTCTTATTTAACTTCTGGAACCGTAGAGATAATTGTATAGACAAGTATTGTTTTTAGGTGACTTTTGCTGGAAGCCAATAAACAAGGTGGCGGCGTCATGGCGTGGGGCTGGTGGTTGCCTCCCATGGCCGGCCAGGAGCGGAGCGACTCACGACCAACCCTGCCGATTCCCTTTGGCACTTCACGCTTTAGCGCAGAAAAGAAGTAAACATATAGGATCATTATGTTTAAAGATAGTAGTCATCTGCCAAATAAGATCGAATGTAAGGATATAGTAAATATCTCAATAATACAATCATAAAGAGTCTTGAGTGGGATTATTAAGATCTTTATCTGCCAATATACTACTCATTTTTAAATTAATGTTTTTTGGATGTCTACTTTAGATAATAAAAGGCGTTAGCTAACATCATTTCATTAATAGGGTTATTAATTAGAAATTGGTAAGAATTAAATAAAGGAATGCTTTATAATGGGATTTGCTTCAGAAAGAGGCGAAGCTTCTTATTACACATGTCACAAAATGGACAACTGTGTTTCAGCAAGTTATGTTATTAATGAAATAATAATGGTGATATATGGGAAAATTAATTCATCTTATTCTTTTAAAGGTCTTATATTTTGCTTATATTTGAAGTGGACAAAATATGAACAATATGAATTTCGACTTGAATTATATAAGGAAATGCTCTTCTATGATAAAGGAATTTCCGGTGTATACCGAAGCTGAGAAGAAGCAGGTAGATGAGGGGCGTACTTGCATTAAGCTATCTAAAGGTCAGCCTATATATCCGCGTAATTTCAAGAAACGTAGAGATACTTTCGCTGGCGCTGATTATACCACGGCTAATCCTAGGGATATCAATCCTGACGATATTTACATACCTCCTTATTTTAGGCTTAAGATTATTATGGCTATTATCATCAACTTTGATAGAGCTATAGTGTTTAATAGGATATCTGATAAAGATTTTAAGCTAGGTATGACGTACCGGTTTATCTATGAGTATGTAGGATCGTTTAAGTGTTTTGAGAAGGCTTATAAGATGATATCGATGGTAGTTGATAGCGAGTTGTCGATCATGAGATCAATCGGTGATTATAATTATAAGTGGAATATTCGCAAGGTTTATCCATCATGCTTTGTAGGCAAGGCTAAGTTCAGGTATATTGGAGGCGAGGACAATGCCCCTGTAAGCTCAAAGGGAAGAGCTAATAAGGCCAGAAGGGCCGCTGTTGATTATAAGGTTATGATTATGGTTAATATCATAAATACAAGATCCGCTGATAAGATAAGGAAGATGGTTAAATCTGATGGTAGCCTTAAAAATAATGGGGAAAGAGTTGATGGGAGGAATAATAAAGTCCTTTTTGATATATATAATAGTCGTTTGATTCACGAGGGGTTTAAAGAAATGAAAACTTCTACCTTGTATAAGTATCTGAAGGCTGCGTTAGATTTTTTAGGTGTAAGTCTATTGGAGTTAAGATCTATTGCTGATAGAGCTATTTCTGACATAGAGGATGGCAAGGAAGGATATGAGCCTGGCCTATGCTCTTATGATGACTGTTTTGATATTAATTCTTTTGTGGAGGATTCGTGATGAGTAGCTTTAGTATCATAAGAGGTGGAGATATGTCCATCGTATTTAACCACGATAATAATATGTTTAATATCCAAGAGCTATCGGATTCCATTGGATGTAAGAATATACTGTCATCTGTCGTAAAAGATCCTTTGAATGGGTCGATGTATGTTATTAAAGAGATATCCGATCAGAAGTGGGGAGATATAGTGGCTTTGGTCAGATTCGGATGTTTGTTGAATAAGTCTCTTGTAAAGGAGATAGTCGTCAAATCTATAAGATTGTGGGTAGATATTTGTGGTATGTCTTACAGCGATATCAAATCATCTACATCCGATCCTATATACAATACGTTCCTTTTTAGCGGCTATATGTCTTTGGCTGGGGATAATCCTGACCTTAAAAAGTTTATTGTATCTCTTAGGAGTAGAATGCTTAGATATGATCTCACATGCTTATGTCTTTATTTAGCTATGTCTATGGCTATCAATGGAGGTATAATTCTAAGCGAGCAGGATCTTCTTGATGCTCTTATCTTATAGCCTCGTTTGTTTTATCGATCAAATTAGTATCTTTGTGAAAAAGATATTAAGATGAATCAGATCAATATCATACCGAAGATAATTCATGATAAGTTTGCCGCTAGGATTATCATGGATGATTACGATATAGAGAAGCCTATCGTAATTACTGTCGTAGCTAGGCGAAACGATGGTGAGTATAATACCCAGATATTGACATACCCGACATCGGGAGTCGATTATGAGGGTAATGTAAGGATGGTGTTTTTTGATGTCTCTAGGTCTCATGTTTGTCAGATAACATCGGTATTTATCAACGGGCATGAGGTCAAGACATATTATACCGATGTCCCGGATCTTGATATGCAAGCCCGTTATGACGATAGCTTGTGCCGGTACGACAAGAAGGTTAATATGAATGATATTCGGCTGTCATTTCAGGTACTAGAGACACGTGATCCAAAGGTATTGCAGGTTCTGGATGAGTCCGAGTGGGGGCTGCTGGAGGATAGGAAGGCGATCATCGAGATCACTACGCCGGGCATGTCCGACCCCGTTACGTTGTTCCTTGGCAAGAATCAGGTCAATACCTTTACTAGCCTAACATTAGGCCTCAATTGCTTTAATTACGATGATTGTAATGTCAAGTATCTTGATCTACCTGATGGTATATATGATATCAAGATCATAGGTAGCCCTTCTACTTACAACTTCAGTCGCAAGTATCTTAAGACGGATCTTATACGCAGACGTCTTGATCGGCTATGGATTAAGACTGATATCCTATGCGAGGACAAGGATAAGGATCTTATAAATAAGATACAGGAGATGGAGACACTTATGGTCGTAGCGGAGGCTAACGTTAGGTTGGACAATATAGAGGCCGCTCATGAGATTATTGACCGTGTCAGAGAGCTTCTTGAGATGGCTACCAATTGCGTGGATTGTTGAACATAAAAATATTTAGTCGTGGGTTGTAATACTTGTAAGGAAAAGGCGTTAAAGGCCGAGAGGGAAAGAATTGAGAGAAGTATGATGAATCGTGCTTCTTCTACCGTTATTAGCGATATGGAGTACGCTTCTAGAAGCACCGCTGGATGTATGGTTATGCAAGATCCGTTGCAGACCATGGAGCGTGACGTGGTTAGTATATATAAGCAAGTTCGTACCAAGGGTGATGGCGTTGGCGTATCTTATCTTAATATGCAGAAAAAGATCCGTGAGTGGATCAAGAACCTGCCATATGGATGCCCGCCTGACGAGGAGGTACAGGAAATGAGAAAGGAGATTCTCGATGGGCGCGCAGAGCATATCAAACCTTGATAGAATAGATCTATGTAAGGTCGTAGACGAATGGCTGTCTTGTCAATGGGGTAGATACATAAGATATCATAGGTATAGGATCGGTGACAAGCCCGATATATCCTATTGGGGTAAGATAATTCGTCTGCAAAGGTCATTATGTGATAATGATTGCGGGTTATGCCCGGATGAGGTGAGATCGTTAAAGGAACGTGTTAATAAGTTGCTGGCATGAGAAAGTATAATTGTTCACATATAACTCCGTCCACTTGCGTACCTTATGAGGGTGATCTACCAGAGTGGTCAAAGCATAAGGACTCTGATGAGTGTGTTATGATCTCTGATGTGATAGAGGAGATATATGACGAGCTTACCCGTATCAGGGAGGCTATAGATGTCCGGGATCTTGGTGAGTCTTGCGTGAAGGTAAGTGGCGATAAGACTGTAGCTAAAATCCTTTACGCTATTGAGGATAAGATTTGCAATGGGTAATTAATGTCCTGATTTTAGGATATTAAAAATAGCCAATCGGTTTGTGTTTATCATCCCGATTGGCTATTTTTGTATGTCCGCCGACTCTCACGAGGGAGCGGACATAAAGTATTTAATTATTAATCTCAAAATTAGACTAAAAAATGAAGACGGTTAATGTTTTGACGAGAAAAATGGGTGATTTTAACGTTTTTCAAAGAACTAGTGATGGTTATTTTGATGCCAACAGTTTACTTAAGCAATGGAATGATAATCCCGATAGCACGAGAAGACGGCTTGATGATTTTATGAATAGTGGTAGAACTAAGGAATTTATTAGTGCTTTATCTGAAGATGAAAGCCATAGGAGAAAAATCGACATTGGTGATAATCAATTAGTTATAAAAGTAAAAGGTAAGACAACTAAGCATGGTAAAACTCCTGATAAGGTGTGGATGCATCCTCTGTTGTTTATAAAATTTGCCATGTGGATAAATCCTAGATTCGAAGTTCAGGTGTTGAGATTTGTACATGATCAACTTATAGATTACAGGGATAATGCTGGTGATGCTTACAAGAGGATGTCTTCCGCTTTATCTAAAATAATTGAATCTTCAAGACTAAGAGATAAAATACAAGATTTGGCCAGATCCGTAAATATTATTGTCTATGGCCTTCATGAGACTATGATAAGAAATTCTGTTGGAGAGGAGGCTAAGGCTAAGGAGTTGATGGAGCTGGAGATTGATATAGCCAAGATGATTGAGTTTGGATATATAACCACAGAAGAAAAGTTAAGGGATTATTTGTATAAGGTTTTGAGAAGCAAAAAGGCTCTTCCTTTGTAATTTGATTTTAAATTGTATCTTTGTGACAAAGTGAATCACAATGGTATACGGTAATAAAGAAATAGTTCGGACGTTCACCAGAAACAACCCGCCTGCCGGGTATGTGGGCGGCTCTGTTGACTACCGGGTCCCGGCCAACGTCTATTTTGGCGATACGCAGGAGGAGGCTGACAGCAAGGCTGAGGATGATATCAAAGCTAACGGTCAGGACTATGCCAACACATATGCCGACATAATACCGTCCGTATGGTATAATGATCAGGTATGCGATGAGTTTATCAAGAACAATTGCGTAAGCGGTAAGGGATCCAAGGAGCAGTTATGTATAGAGGAAGGTAGGTTTGTCTCTTACGTATCCAAGAAAGATGCCAATGATAAGGCTAGGGTGGAGCTTGGACGGATCGGGCAGGGGGAGGCCAACTCCGTCGGGGCTTGCTGCGAGGACTGGGCCTCACAGCCTCTTCGTGGCTTGTTTTACAAGAACGATTGCGAGGCTGGCACATCAGGCAAGGAAGGTATTGTATATGAATTACCAGCCGGAGCTGTCATATCCGATATATCCCAGATAGACGCCGATACGTTAGCTTATAGGAAGTTTATGAAAGAAGGTCAGGAGAAGGCTAACGCCGAGGGTAGTTGTTCACCTGTATTCTATAATACGAAGATCGGTGATTGGTTTGAAAAGGTATGTCCGTTCGGATATAAGTCCGGTAAAGTATATTACTCTATCAAAGCCAACAGGTTTAGGTCATGGATATCGGTTGAGGATGCCAACGCCAAGGCTCGTGAGGTCTTGATGGTAGAGGGGCAGGAACATGCTGACCTTAATCTCGAGTGCGAGAAATGGATTGAGAATATTGATCAGGAGGATCAATGCTATTGGTAAAATAGGATGAATATATTGTTTACTATATGGATGATTGTGAGCATAGTGTAATTTTGGATTATTTTTCACGTAAGTATTTTAATATGAAAGATAACGTTGAAGTAGTAGATACGTTATCTGGAAAGACTATTCGTGTGGACAATGATCAGTATATTCGTATTCAGGATTTAATACTTAAATTGGATATGCTTTTCATTGAAGATCCTTACAAGTGTAGGATTTTAATGGATATACTTGATATAGATTATATTTATCTGTCTATATTTTCCATGAAAAATATTTACACTAAAAGAGATAAGCCTTATAAAACATATATAGCATTTGATGAAAATACGCTGTTATACAAAATAGGTAGATCTTCTAATCCATTTAAGAGGATAAAAGGTTCTTCTACATTTTCTCCTTTTGTTAAATTGATGTTTGTGTCTGATAGAGATGTAGAATCAGCTATTCATAATAAATATAGTAAATGTAGAAAATTGGGAGAGTGGTTTGATTTGCCTGAAAAGGACTTATGTGATATCGTGAATAATTATGACTTTGTTAAATATGAGGGAAGATGAGGGATAAAAAATATGTGTGTATAACTGATTTGATGAATAAGGCTAGAGATATTGAGAATAAGAGTATAAAATTATCTGATGTTGTTAAATATCCTTCGTCGTCTCTTGTGATAAAATCATTCCTCTCTTCTTTTGGAATAGATTTAAAAGATGAGCCTGTCACTTTGATGGTTTTAAAAAGAGAAGGTTTTGCCAAGAGGGTAGGCAAGGGTGATGGTCAGAAGTGGATGATGGAATTTAACCTATCCTTTGTGCTGCTATTTTTAGCTTTTGGAAGTTTAGCGTATGATCTGTTGTACGATAATATTTAATTGATATTACAATCTGTGGAAGCCGGGAATAATTCTCGGCTTCGTTGTTTAATAACGTATGTTACCTTGTTTCCAAATCAAATAAGTATCTTTGCTAAAAACATTAATATTATTAATATGTGTAATTCAGGTGGTTGTTGTCATGATCATTCACGGGAGCGTCCCGAGGAGTGTTGTCATGGCGTTAAGATAGACAGGTTTCTTAACAAATGCCCTAACGATCCTTGTGATCCTTGCGATCGGGATTGTCAGGACGAGCCTTGTGTTGGCTACGGATGTCCTATAGTTTTGTATGATAAATGCATCTTATACTCAGGTGATGAGTTGGTGGTGGATGGGATAGAAAAAGGCACGGATCTTTCTGTCGTTATAGACTCATTGAGGCGTATTATAGCGTCTAGGGATAAGCAGATAGATTTGTACCATCGTGAGGTTCTGGATTTGAAGAGGATTATAAACGAGCTTGTCAACGCCGGTGGTAGCGGCGGGGATAGCGGAACTGAAGAGGAGGTTTGGTGATGAACGGTTGCAACAAAAAACAATACAGACCTACTGTAGACGACACGAAAGTACCGTGCTCTACGTACATGAGTACCGATTGTATTTACCCAGGTGATAAGGTACGTGTGGAGTCATTGGGATTATCTCCCAGCTGCGATATGTCTGATGTCCTTAACGCTATGATAAAGGCTATACGGGACAGGGATGCTGAGATACTTGAATTAAGGAGAATGATTAATAAATTGATTTGATATGAGGAATAACTGTAATCCATGTAAGCCGGAATATAGACCGGGGAATGAATGTAGTATCTACAGTTCCCAGATCATATATGATGGTCAGTCTTTTCCTGAGGCAGATATCAGGAACGGAGATGGCATGAATAGCGTAATCGAGTCTCTGGTAAGGAAGCTGGTTGCCGTATCTGGAGCAACGGCGTCCATCCAAAGGGATTCGTTTAAGGGAGTGCAGGCCGTAAGGTTAAGATACGAGCCTCTGAATGTTCTTAGCGTGACCTACTGCGGTACTATCGTACCTAACGACGGGTATGTCGTTTCTGGTAGATCCATTAAGTTCAAGAAAAGGTATTGCATGGGCGATGAGTTCGCTGATGTTAATATCGTATATACTACATTGAATAGTAATATTTTAAATACTTCATGCTATGGCTAAGAGAGTGTATGATACGGTCTTGGCTTCCGAGTGTGACGGTTGGGTATGTGGTGAGACACTTAAGAAAGGGTCTGTCCCAGCAGATAGGTTGGAGCTTGATTCTTTTTCAGAGGCCGTCAGGGAGCTTATAGAGCGTTTTTTCGAGGAGGGATGGTTGCCGGATATGATCTGTGATCTTGGTTGTGGAGGCGCCAGCGTGTTTGAGATTAAGCCTACTAACTTCGAGTATCCTCCTGAGGGTGGTGAGCAGATTTTGGAGATTATCGTAGGTAAGAGTGATAAATGGACTATAACGCAAGCGGAGTGATATGGCTAGTAATTTAAAAGATATTCTTGCCAAGATCGAGCAAGGCTCCTCATGGGTGTCCTACGACAAGATTTCCGGTACCGGCCCTGATAAGGTGGCTATTAAAGTAGAGCCGGGATGGATGGGTAGGTTGCCTAGGGAGACTTACGTAGCGGTCGAGAAAGGCAAGGTTACGAAGCTCGCCACTATAACCCAGAAGGGTATGGAGCGGGTAAGCGTGGATCCGACCAATATCATGTTCGACATGGAGGGTGGGACGGCGGTCATCAACGCCAAGCTCAACTCCGCCTCGGTCAAGGCTTCCTGCCTTACTCTTGGTGGTTCGGTGAGCAAGTCTTATATAGTTTCCATGAACGTGAACGGATTATCCATGAAGGTTCCGGAAGAGGATAGCAGGTATATAGTGTATGCCGATCCTGAGGATCCCGGTGCCACTGATTTGTATGAGGCTAGTTTTGTTATAGCTATGCCTAAGAATATGGATAACGAACAGCATCATGAGATGTTTGTCTTGAATGGCAAGGTTGTTAATATCAATCAACAGCCTAATGATATACCTTATATTATACTTGATCATGACTTTGATAACGTGACTAGTGAGAACGGTCAGGTCGTTATCGATATCAAGTCCAATACCGAGTATGATATTGAACTGGTATGTTGCACTTGCGGCGATGGCAGCGAGGAACCGGAGCCGGAACCACCCTTTAACGTGGATCCGCAAAGGTTGACGCTTAATAAGGATGGTGATACCCAGATCGTGAGGGTAGAGGCCGGAGATAATGTTTCATGGAGAATAGAGGAGGATTGACATGGCAAGGGAAGTAGATAAGAATTGCGTTGAGGGTAATTGCTTTGCCATTAACGACAAGAGCCATGGGGTAGGCGATAATAAGCTTAATATCGTATACAAGGCTAATTATACCGGTCAGATCTGTACGGCTAAGTTCCGTATAACGTCAAAGGACGGTAATATTGTCAAGGAGTATATGATAGCCCAAGACGCCAAACCCGTTTATTATAATATCAAGATGGTTCAGCCGTTTACCAAGGACGATTGTTTGGCTAACCAACATGGATCGGTGGTGTTATATACGGTCGAGGAAAGGACTTACAAATCATTTATATCGCAGGAGGACGCCGATGCCAAGGCTATGGAGGATATAGCCCTGAACGGTCAGAGATACGCCAACGAGCATGGCGAGTGTATAACCGATATCTGGTATAATGAGGAGCAAAGAAAGACGTTTATACGTAATAATTGCGATAAGTTCAGTGATGGTCAGGAATATGTTTATATCATTCCTGAGGGCAAGTACGTATCCTCTATCTCTCAGGAGGATGCTAATAGGAAGGCTCTTGATGATATTAATAGGAACGGTCAGCAACAAGCCAACCTGGAGGGCGAGTGTAAGCCTAAGGAGAATATCTATTATGGTAAGTTTAGCAAGACCTTTACCCGTAACAATTGTGACTCCACCCAATACGGTACTGATGTGGTTGTTAACGAGACGATGGTTACAGGGGACTTCAGATCCATCGTGTCTCAGGAAGACGCTAATAGCCTAGCCCAAGCCGCTGTCGAGGCTCAAGGTCAGGATATAGCGAATATCAAGGGTAACTGCGAGAAGATACCGGTATTTACCGGATCGTACTCCAAGGTATTCCAGAGAACCAACTGTCCTGAGGGTTCTACGCCTGTTGACTTCACCGTGGACGAGAAGATGTGTTCTGGATATCCGTTCACTTCTACGGTATCGCAGGATGCCGCCAACAAGCTGGCGCAGGACGCTGTCGAGGCGCAAGGTCAGGCTATCACCAACGAGCGTGGCGACTGTCAGACTAACGTCTACTATAACGTTAGGATGGAGAAGACAGTTACTAGAAACAATTGCGATGAGTTCCATATCGGTCAACCTTATACTTATGTTGTAGCCGCTGGTAAGTACTTCTCTATTATCTCCCAGAAGGATGCTGATGATAAGGCTAAGGCTGATTTGGAGGCTAACGCCCAGCAACAAGCCAACCTAGAAGGTGAGTGTAAGGAGAAGACGATCTACTACGGTAGGTATAATAAGGAGTTCACTCGTAATAACTGTGATGAGACTCAATACGGTACTAAGGTTGTCGTGGATGAGACTATGGTGACAGGAGATTTCAGGTCTACCGTATCCCAGACAGACGCCAATAACAAGGCTAAGGCCGCTGTAGAGGCTCAAGGTCAGGATGTGGCTAATATTAAAGGCAAGTGTGAGAAAGTCCCTGTATATACCGGTACTTATACACGTACGTTTACCCGTAACAATTGTGGCACTGGTACTGGTGGTACTTATACGGTAAATGATAGGATGGTTGACGGTTATCCGTTCACGTCTACCGTATCTCAGGAGGATGCTAACAACAAGGCCAAGGCCGCCGTTGACGCCCAAGGACAGGCCCTTGCCAATATCCACGCCCTTTGTACGTACACCGGCCGTGCTTCCTTGGAGTTCACGAGAAACAACTGTGGTGAGTGTAAGATCGGATCTAAGGTGACTATCACCCAAGATATGGTAACTGGTAGGCCGTTCACGTCCACTGACTCTCAAGCTTCAGCCGATGCCATGGCCATGACAGCCGTACAAGCACAAGGACAGGCTTTGGCTAACACCAAGGGTACTTGTTCTAACGCTACTATGTATACTGGTAGGGCTAGCTTCGAGTTTACGAAGAGTAATTGTGGCGCTAATCAGATAGGAGATCCGTTCACCGTGACACAGGATATGGTCGACGGTCATCCGTTCCAGTCTTGCGTATCACAGGATGAGGCTAACTTGGTGGCTATGGCCGCTGTCATGAATCAAGGACAGAGGGTTGCAGATGAGCGTGGTACTTGCCATGAGGCTCCTAAGTATACCGGTCATTATAGCGAGGCGTTCGAGAAGAATAATTGTCCTTCTGGTCTTATCCCGTCTTCAGTTACCGTTACTGAGGCTGACGTGACCGGAGGTCCGTTCTACTCATACGAGAGCCAGTACGCCGCCGATGAGCTTGCCAAGGCCGCTGTCAAGGCTCAAGGTCAGGCTGTTGCTAACAACCGTGGCACTTGCGACGAACTGAAGATATATGTAGGTAATTATAGCAAGGAGTTCACTCCTAAGTGTCCTACTTGTCAGTATGCCGATCCTATTACCGTAACTCCGGATCTTATGGGCCAGTTCTTTACCTCAACCCGTTCACAGGAAGAGGCTGACGCTTTGGCTAAGGCCTACATCGATAGGATGGGTCAGGCGTTCGTTAACAAGAACTATGATGACACGTGTCATACGAAGACCGAGCAACCGGTATGGGAGACCATAGAGACCGTATGTAAGGATTGTATCTCTAAATTACATCAACGTAATACCAATACCTGCTACACTGATCCTGAGAATCAAGAGCGGTATATAGCTGGTGGTAATAAGACATGCTTCTGGTTTGGTACGGCATCTAAGGCCTTCACCCGTCAATGTGCTGACGGAGGTGTGGGAAGTTCCGTAACTGTTACCCAGAACGACGTTACCGATCCTAATCCTACGACAGGCGGCAAGTTCAAATCATGCGTATCCCAAGCTGACGCTAACGCCAAGGCATTGGCCGCTGTTACGGCTCAAGGTCAGAGCGTTGCCAACTCCAGGGGTACTTGTACTTGGACAGGAAGCTATACCGGACAGGTTAGGAAGAACAATTGCGCTGACGGCGGCGTGGGCGACATGGTATCCGTAAGTAGCAGCAAGCTGCCGGGACACCCGTACACCTCCACCGTTTCCTTGGCTGACGCCAACAAGAAGGCTGAGAATGCGGTTCGTGGATCTGATGGTCAGGCTTACGCCAATAAGAACGGAGGATGTACATGGACTTACGTGGCAAGCCGTGACTTCTATAGAAATAATTGCGCTGGAAGCGGGGTTGGTCAGAGAATAACGGTAACCTCTACGCAAGCCAACGGCGGTACGGCTATCACCAGCAAGGTTTCTTTGGCTGATGCCAGGAGCAAGGCAGAGCAGATCCTAGACCAGAAAGGGCAGGATTACGCTAACCAGCATGGCACTTGTGTATGGACCGGTACTGGAAGTTATACTTTCTATAAGGACAATTGCGGTACATGTAAACATGGTGTCGCTCTATCCGTTCCTTATAGTGCCTTAGGGTTGTCAGCGTTGACATCTACAATATCTCAGGCGGATGCCGACAGCAAGGTTCAAAACGCTTTCAGAAATGATACGGCGACTAAGACCGCCGCTCAAGCTTATGCCAACAAGAACGGTGATTGCGCTGACGATGATGATACTCCTACTTATGGTGATTGGAGTTATTATTGCGACGGGTGTACCTATCGTAGGAGAAGGAGTCAAACCAATCCTTGTTCCTCTGCTTCTGATCAAAACGAGGTGGTTGAGTATGATTCCAGATCTTGTGGATGCGGATGTGATAATACATACCATATGGATAATAGCAGGTGTAATAATGGTAATAGCGAGGAGCATTATTCTAGCGAGTGCGATCCTACAGGATATTGGCAGAATGGTGGTGAGCATTGCTGTAATCCATATGACTACACTATCTATACCAATGATGTATGTAAGGGGTGTTCGGGTAGTTGTGGTGATATATGTGTTCCTGAAAGTCCTCTTAAGGTTGTTAGCGCAGGTGATTTTTGTGCTTCTTCGTCAAGTTTAGCCAGTGAACAGGCTTATAACAAGTATAAAGAGTATAAAGACGCATTACAAAATTTAGTTGATGCTAGGACATGCCCTCAAATGGTATGTAACGATAGGGTCGAGTGGACCGCCACTAAGGAAGGGTGTCCATCTAATTGTACTGCTCCGACATACACGGGTTATTGGTCAGCTGGTGGTAATAACGGTGCTTGGTGTGAGTGTAATGGGGACAAGGCCGCTCTTACCGCCGCCGCCCTAGCGAACCTGAAAGAGATCTGTCAGGAAAAAGCCAACGCTTTGGAGTGTGATTGTCCGCCAACTAAAAACTGGTCAGCCAATGCTTATGTCGACGGTAATCCTTGCAATGGCACTCCTTCGGGCACTTCAGTGCTAAGAGTAGAGGTTGAGATTACGTATAGTAATGAATGTACTACGCAGAAGAGTTTGACGGTAAAAGCCTCAAGCTCAGGGACTACTATCGGGAGTACGACAGTAACTATACCTACTGGATCAGGCACTAAAAAGGCTACTATATATTTTGATCGTGGATATCCATGTAATTCTATCAGTGTAAATGGAAGAGCTGGTGGTCAATGTTAAGAGTCTGATATATAATAAAAAGGAGAGGCTAATTAACCTCTCCTTTTTTTTATTATGCCTCTTTAATAAGAAGCTGATATTGTTATAGATCCAGGTGGACAATCGGCGGAGAAAAACTCGGTAGAGCTAAAACTGCCATTACAAGTTAAATTAACTCTCTGGGTATGGTAATCCCCGTTAGAGCAACTAAATGTGACAGTAGCTTGTTTTGAGTTACATTCACTTCCGCTACAATTACTGCTGCTATCCTGAACCTCGTACTTGACTCCTGGTGGAGACGTGTATGTCTCTGTTATGTAAGCTGAAACCCTTCTAGTACATTCCGGCTCCGGACAATCACACTCCAAAGCGTTGGCTTTTTCCTGCGCGAGTGCGTTAGCTGAAGCCTGTGCCGCGGCGGTAAATTGGAGCTTCATTAGTATTATTTATTTTATTGTCAATTTAAATAGCTAATATTGTAACAGTAATATTAAAATATAGTGTTATGGCTTGCAGTAAGAAAAAGAAAATGGCTAATGGAGGCAAGGTCTCCGAGAAAAAGAAACCTCAACTGAAATGTGGAGGCAAGGTTAAGAAAAAGAAGTAACAACCGGAGGGGTATATCCCCTCCTTAGTATTTCACGTATGAAAAACTCAGAATTTGTATCTAGAATCATAAATGATATGAACTCCATCAATAAGGACTCTCATGTCAGTAGAAGATGGATATTATCCATAGGAAGGCAAAAGGCAAGATCATATATAGCCCAGAAGTATGCCGATGGGACCTTATTCGGCGAGGAATCGCTGTATACTCATATCAATTGTATGGAGATGGAGAGGGTTCGGAAAGTAGATTGTTGTTTTGATGAGTTTAAGCTATGCCGGACGCTCATGAGATCCAAGAAAAGATTGCCCGATATGATATATACCCGTATAGGGCCTGCTATCATTAAGGTATCAAATATCATGGATGATATTATATTTACCTCCATATCGTTAAGAAAATACGCAAACAACAAGGAACGTAAATACGGGAATATAGATCAATATTATTACTATGTCAATGATGGTTATATCTATATACCAGATATTAACATAGAAGCTATAAACGTAGATCTTATTACCTTGGATAGAAAAGCGGCTTTAGAGTTATCCGGGTGTGGAGCTGAAAAAGATAAGCCATGTACATCTCAATGGGATTATGATTTCATATGCCCAGACAAACTTCTTGAATATGTGGTTTCCGAAACATTAAGGGAGACTGTGACCAAATTGCAGGTCCCTACGGATGAGAACCCGGATATGGATATTAATAAGAAAACACAAAAAATTCAATAACATGAATCTAATAAGATCAATAATCAATTTCTTTGGTTTCAATGACGCCATAGTTGACGGTATAGGCGAAAGAGGGATGAGAGACAGCTCTATCATAAGATATAATGATGTGCACGATATGTATGACAAGATTATAAAAGATCTGGGAGATATGTCGGCTTACGTATCCAAGGGTTATATCTATGATAAGATAAAGGAAAGAACGGGATTAAGTACCAGACATATTAGTAGGATATTAAATCATACTAAGAGAAAAGATCTTAGGTTTATATAAAAAGGAGAGGATAATCAACCTCTCCTTTTTGTTTTTAACAGCCTCCACCTTGACTTGTATTAGATACATACATGCTTGTAGCATTGTTAACACAATCACTTCCGCCTGATACCGTTCCCGATCCGGATGGTATGGTGACTGTTTTAGTGGTAGAGAAATATTCTACATCTCCAGATGGTTCAGATCTAGTATAATATACATCAAATGATGCTGTTTTAGATTTACCACATGGATTATCATAACTTACGGATATACTTAAGCATTGTCCATTAAAACTTCCGCTAGCGTAAGCGCTCCATGTTTCGAGGCAATCACATCTATCGGCCTGCGCTAAGCCATTAGCGTAAGAGATACCATCGGATTGGAGGTTATTGTCGGCTATTCTGTTTGCCTCCTCCTTGGTGCAGGCGGTATATTTTTGTGTATAAATTTCTTGTATTAGGATGAAATCGTTATATTTGTGATATGAAAACAAAGTCATTTAAAATACTTGATCAGTACTTTCTCCGGTTTTATAGATCTATTATGTCTAAGAACGGTAAGAGAAGGAAACATACGATTGTGGATAAGAATGATATTCTCGAATGTCAGTCGTTGATATGGAAAGTTATACGTGATAAGTATCTGGATAATGAGGGTGGGGTTTATATAAACAACATCGGTTATCTGTGCCATAAGATTAATCCTAATCGTAAGATATATTTGAATAAGCTTACCGGTACTATTAATAGGCGTGGAACAGGTGGATATTCTTATGTCCATACGTGCATGGATTTCATGCCGAGGAACAGGTATTTCCATCTCTATATTTCTCCGGCGTTGAATAAGGAATGTAGGTTGGCCATGGAATCAGGTAGGAGGTATAAGTTCTTGTACCGGGAGGTTGAATCTGAGAGCAAGGTATTCGGAGTTAAATGGGTATATAAGTTGTAGAAGTTTTTGTGATCCAGTTAGCTCGTGAGGGTAGACTGGATTTTTTTTGTATCACGGATTCAAATACATATCTTTGTGCAAAAGACTTGAATATGACAATAAAAGGCTTATTGGCCGAGATTAAGGCCGATTTACATAAATACGACGATAGCGGGGCTATAGATACCTCATCTGTTTATAGGTGGGCTGAGATCGCCTTGAAAAGGTTCGGGGGTGTTATAGCGGTCATGTCCGAGGCGGTTGTCAAGACCAACAACAAACAGGCGGTATTACCTTCTGATTTTTTCGACATGCTTGACGCTTATAGGTGTGAGCCTCTGGTTTGCGAGATTCCGGGCGGCGACAAGGCTAAGGCTGACCTCCAACACGAGATCGGCTGGGTCGAGCGCACCGAGCGTGGGTTCCGTTGGAACTCCTGCACCGAGTGTTGTAAGGAGGAATTTGAGAAGACGATTACGGAGAAGATATATATCGGGTCTCACGAGGTTCGTTTTCATTACCATCATCCCGTAAGGTTATCCATAGGTCGTGGGTTGAGGCGTGATTGCTCCGCCGACAAGTATCGGGATAAGTACGATTGGGATAATTATGATATAACTATATCTGGCAATACTATGTATACCGGGTTTGAAGGATTTATTTATATCATATATCGTGCTACGCCTAAGGACGATGACGGTCTCCCGTATATACCTGAAACGGCGTTAGGTTATCTTGAGGATTATGTCGAGACGTATATCAAGATGAAGATCTTCGAGAACGCCGCCGTTAACGGTTTGATACAAGGGGCTGGTGATGCTTATAAACTATACGCCCAGCAGGAGCCGGGTAAGTTCTCTAGGGCCATGAAAGAGCTTAAGATGTCGATGATTACCTTGAATGATTACCGGGAGCTGGCTGAGGATAATAGGAGGAGGATGCTGTCTTATGAGCGTATGTGGCCCAACGCTTTTGATAAGTATATTAAACTGGTTTAACAAAATACGATGATATGGCTGATTGGATACATTTAGATAAGACAAGTGGTACCGGTCCTGCTGAGGTTAGGGTTACCGCTGATATCAATGAGACTGGAGAGATACGTCAGGCTACGTACAAGGTTATAAAAGAAGGCACCAAGGAGGAGAAGACGTTCGTGTGCAGGCAGGAGTCCGTCCCGGTGGTGATCATCCCGGAGTTCGATTACCTTGTGCTTAGGTATATCTGGGCTGACGAGGACGGCATTGACTTTGACACGGCTACCGGTTTCGATAACACCGGCCTCCCGGACGTTGACGGCAAGCTGGTTGGTTGGAGTAAACAGTATCAGACCACGCAGGAACGGGTAGGTGATTATCTCATCCATGGTGGTGATAACATGGAATCGGGTAATGAGGCAGCTTTGATCCAGATGGGACCGTTGTTGGATGGTGATAATTATGATAAATTACCTCTTGAGATCAGATGCAGTATATACGGTAACTGGTATGGTGGTCGTGAGAAAGGTAATATCACTATCAAATTCACGGCATATAAGGGCGGTTCTATGGAGAAACGTGGATATGATTTTGTCAATATCGGAGGCGAGGAGGTTTATACCGGTGATGCCCCGACCAATGTATCCGCCCACGGAGAGGATAATTGGCAGGATATAAGAACCTCGTATTCTAAGGTGGGCACGATGATTTATAACAAGGAATCTCGTGACTGTATTGTAAGAATAGGTGAGTAGCTATTTCTTCATAATATAAATATCTGTTAACTCTCTCGTCCGTGAGGGTTCTTGCGAATAATATATAATTCATGCAAACCATAAAACATTTGCATCGCATTATGTATAATAGCTAAAAGCTATTCTGATTATTAGCCTAAGCCTTGAGACATAGGCTACGTTATTTGAGAATACATAGTTACCAAGGAATGTTTATCCAAGTTCCTTGCTCTAAGGTAAGTAATTAAACAATGGTTGTATTCGGGCCATAGTGTTGCTTGCATCAAAACCTCAAAATAACATTGGCGATGGGTACTAACAGGGTTTTACCCTGACTTATGTTGAATAAACATTGAATTAGTTTGTAAAATGGTGTATGTACAGGACATAGATGGTAAACCGATGATGCCTACGACAAGGCATGGGAAGGTTAGGCGACTGCTAAAAGACAGCAAAGCGGTCGTTGTGAACACATGTCCTTTTACCATCAAATTGATGTACAAGACATCAGATTACAAACAAGAAATTGTGTTAGGCGTCGATGCCGGAACCAAGCATGTTGGTTTATCCGCTACGACGAAAAGCAAGGAACTTTACGCTAGTGAAGTTATTCTTAGAAGTGATGTTGTAGAACTTTTGTCTACAAGAAGAGAGTTACGAAGAACGAGACGGAATAGGTTGAGATACAGGAAACCTCGTTTTGACAACAGGGTAAAAAACAAATATCATGGATGGGTAGCACCTTCGGTACGATATAGGATTGATGCCCATATCCGTATTATCGACAGCATCTGTTCTATCCTGCCGATATCCCGTATCATCGTCGAGGTTGCTCAATTTGACACACAAAAGATCAAGAATCCTGACATCTACGGTAATGAATATCAGGAAGGAGATCAACTTGGTTTTTGGAATGTCAGGGAATATGTCTTGGCAAGGGATGGGCATAAATGTCAACATTGTAAAGGAAAGTCAAAAGACCCGATTTTGAATGTTCATCACATCGAATCTCGAAAAACAGGAGGTGATTCTCCTTCAAATCTTATTACTTTATGTGAGACTTGTCATAAGGAGTATCATAAAGGTAACATCGATTTGAAGGTAAAACGAGGCAAGTCGCTTCGCGACGCAGCCGTCATGGGTATCATGAAATGGAAATTGTACGATGAGTTGAAATCCAGATGCGACAACGTTTCGATGACTTTCGGTTACATCACGAAATACAATCGGATTAAATATGGAATTGAAAAATCCCATATCTCTGATGCTTTCGTTATTTCTAAGAATTTCAATGCTTTAATGTTAGAATATCATTACAAGGTAAAGTTAGTCAGAAGACATAATCGTCAAATCCACAAACAAAAGGTTTTAAAAGGAGGGGTTAAAAAGCCGAATCAATCTCCTTTTGAAGTTTTTGGTTTTCGTTTGTTTGACAGGGTTATGTTTGAAGGCAATTGTTACTTCATATTTGGAAGACGCAAATCGGGTAGTTTCAATATCCGTGATATTGACGGTGGTAATCAACGGGATGTTACGTACAAAAAGTTGAAATTATTAAGATGTAAACGTTTTATGATACAAAAAGAAACGAATTGACTAATTTAAATGAAAATATGGACATGGGAGAGTTTTTGTTTTTTTTAGTCCTTCGCTTATGACATATTTGATCTTTTATTGCGTGGGAATAATCTAGCTTTGCCGAAAACTAGCATTATGATCGCATTAAATGATGTCAATAACGAACTCCATGTCCGGTTGTATATATTGGAGGTGTTCAAGGATTATGTTCGGGATGATGATTTCGACGAGCTTTTAGATAAGGCATTGGATTTTGTCATGGAAGGTGCTTGTATGCCTAAGGTGCCGGTAAAAGACACTACCATGAGTGATATATCAAGAAGCATTATCGCCTTGACCACAGGTATGGGGTTTGATGGTAAGATAAACAAAAGCCCTTTGGAATTGGCTTATGACAGATGTAGGATGAGATATGTTTTCGATCCTCGCAATCGGGATGTACACGGTGTAGTCGTAGGTTATTCCAATGACTTTAATAGTCTGGTAGCTGTGTGCGATGAGGGATCGAAGAAAGGGATAGACAAAGGATCTACTGATTTTGTGGACGTCAATGAGAGATACGTGACTAACGGGTTCTTCTACATATCCGTAGAGGACGCCGACAAGCAATCAAGCTACATGGGTAAAAATCCATAATTATTATGTTTTTGTATTTTCATTAGGGGTAAACGTTGCAAAGTGTTTAGATTTTCCTTCTGGCTTGTAAGAGTCAGAAGGATTTTTTATTTTTGTGCGATTTGAATGTTTTGCATAATACGTACAGTTTATTAGAATCCGCCACATAAGTGATTATCCGCCGGATTTGTTATCTTTGCGAAAAACATAACATCGTGCAGAACAATTCTAACATAGCGGTTCCCGACTCCGGGATGAATAGGGATAAGCATCCACAGGATCTATCCCCATCTGAGTACAGCTTTGCCTTGAACGCTACCATAGAGGGTGACGATGGAAGCCAGCTTAAGATCCAGAACGAGCCTAGTACCCTTTTATGTAAGCGATTTGATGGCTATAAGGTTATTGGGTATAAGAATGACATAGCTGGTGATAACACTTATTTCTTTCTATCCAATCCGGATGATAATACGTCTAAGATCACGTTCATGCGGTCATTGGATTATATCAAGACCGTGGAGGATCAATTGGCTGGATCGGGAAAGGACATCCATCGTATCCTTGGCGAGAGGCTTGAGGAGTCGGATGGTCGTTTCGATGAGATATGTGATTTGATGGAGGTCCTGATAGAGGACGGGGTTGATGATCCTTGTCTTAACTTTTCCATTCATCACCCGATTTTCGACATAGAGATTAAGGATGAGAAATGCGGGAAGGTGATATACTGGACTGATGGATATAACCCCCAGCGATATGTTATGGTCGATAAGGCCCTTAACCCGGATGATGATGGTGACTTTTGGTATCATTACCATGGGTATAAGACATGTGGGGATGACAAGCCAATAGAGAGGTGTAGGCTGGCCTGCGAGAAGCTGTTGGTGTTCCCGTTGCTGACGGCCCCGTGCGTGGAGCCTGAGGTCGTGGAGTTCGGGGGGAGCCTGCGTGCCGGGACCTACCAGTTCTGCGTGGCGTTGTGCGATGAGTTCGGGATTGAGAAGACCGGATATTGCTCATTGACCAACCCAATCATGTTATTCGATCGTCAAGATATGGTTATCCGCGATGGTTTATGGGGTAAGTCAACCAACATGGGTATCCGCCTTACCGTGTCTAATATAGATAAGCAGGTATCTCATTATAAGATAGGTGTTATACAGAATACGGTTGGGTTTAATGGTGAGCAAAGCCCGGTTCTTGAGTATTTCATAGAAGGTATACATCCGATAACGGAAAGGACTATCTATTATCTTACGGATCAATATAGCGAGCGTACGACCATGGAGAAGTTATCCAAGGAAATACCGGTATATAAGACAGCCAGAGGCATGACGTCTGTCGGGAATCGTCTTCTTCAATACGGCTTGACCGTGGAGAACGAATGGAATCTTCAACCGGTCGTTAACTTCTTGGGTCATTTCGTTAAATGGCAGACATCTATAGCCACGGAGAATTTGTATAAAGACGGTGTGGCTTGCTCTAAATACGCCTCTTTCATGCGTGACGAGGTATATCCGTTGGGTATAAGATTCTTTACCAATACAGGATACAGGACGGCTAGATTCCCGCTTATCCCTCGTCCGGCCACAAGGGAGGAGATGGAGGTTATCGTTGATGAGGACGGTAACTCTGACGACCTGTCGGCTGCGTCGGTGCTGGAGAACAACCCGCAGTGCGCCGGGAACAGCCGCCGTCATCTTTGGCAGTTTAAGAATACGGCAAAGATCATAAACGACCCATCTTGGGGATTTGATGATTTTGGAGGAGAATGCAAGAATCAGCTAGATGTCAAGCAACTCAGATATGTAGAGCAGGAATATGCCACGGTAGGAGAGACCCAATTCGTTATCAACACGATGGGGGAAGATGTTACGGTAGATGATGCTATTGATTATATCGCTGATAATATAGAGAACCTGTGTGATATCATAGAATCTAATGTAGGTATTACTGACGAGTTATGCGCTGCTATATCATTGCCAGAGGATCAAGACGGTATAAAGGCTCCCGATTTCCCTGGTGGATGTGATGATATCGAGAGGATAGAGACCAGGACTATATTGGATAAAAACTCTTTGGTGGATTCTAGGATTGATTTTACATATAAGCTGGCTAGTGATTATACGGAGACCGAGCCTACGACATTAATACAAAGTAACGCCGAGTCACAAAGGAAATTCTCTGTATTGTGTGATTTCGATAATTACTCCAGTGGAGGTAAGAATATCATAGATCTGGTTCAGGAATGGCTGGATGGTCAGGATGAGGATAAATTCCCGTCTGATATAGACTCCTCCGCTTTGGTCTTGTGTCAGGATATGTCTAATGTCCGGCAGTTATATGATGAGGGTATATGTACTAATGGGTGCTCGGTAGGTGATCCTCATGTGAATCCTACTATTAACGATGTTCAACTTCCTACATTCCAAGGGGGTAGGTCATTGGGTAAGTGCACATATTTGTATCAATATCCCGGATGGGAAGGAAAGAAGCATACGGAGACGATGCTTGATCAGTTAATGGATACGATGGAGGCTTATTTCCCCCAATATGAGAGTCAGTTTGGTATCGAGAACGCCATGTGTCTTTTTGGCGATGGTGATAATTCTAAGTTTAATACCGGTATAACTACTGACTGGGAAGGTCGTGTGTCTGTTCAGAATGATATTGACGCCAAGACCAATTGGTTCGGTAGAAGTAACTTGACTTATTTCAAGTTCTATCCACATGTATCCTCATACGCCAGATGGGTGGAGTTGGATTACGAGAAATACATAAGTGGTTTATCCGATCCTGATAACGGTATTATGTATATAGAGATGATGGGTAACTATAATTATCCGATCGGCGACTCATCATCATACAATAAGGTTCGTATAACGTTTTTCTCGGACAAGGAAGGTACCGTGGCTCCTAATCCTTTGGCTAATGATGCCAAGAAAGGTGTTATAGTGAATTACGTGGATCATAAGATATTTATGATGCCAAAGTACTTGTTCTGGAATGATGACAAGACTACTTTCCATAAGATATATGTTTGCATCGAGCCTGCGGTATGCGTGTTCTTCACCGGTTTCGCCATGAGGCAGGACATGAAGGAACTTGCCGGATTTTATACGGCTGGCACTGCCATCTTCCCCGCCCCGTTCTGTTTTGGCATTCGGACACTGGAGGTGAAATACGTATTCTTCTTTACAAAAGAACTGAAATTAAGGAGATTTGTCACATATGAGGCGAAATGCATCTCATGTGGAGATAAACCCGCTGATTGCGCTCCCAGACCATATCAGTATGGTGATTTCGGATATTGGGAGTCTACCAATAAATATCCGGCTAATTTTGAGTTGTATGATTCAAGTAAGATCGGGATATCATCGGGAGGATCAAAGAGGAAGGATATAATAGATTCTTTGACGAAATACTATGGGTCTCCTAAATCCGTTGAGGGTAAGTCTTATTTCACCGGTAATGGGGATAACGCTGAGTACCCCAATACGTCAACCACATTTTGTCAGAAACCTATACGTCATTACAAGTTCCCGGATAACTCTGTCGCTCCTTTTATGGGTAATCCGTCTCAACTGACCGGTCAATATGGAGTTGACTCCTATATTTATCCTATGGGGTTGATGCTTGATGACGATATCGTTAATGAGTTTCTGGATATAGCGGTAGAGAACGGTCTTATAGATAAGGCTAGAAGAGATTCTATAATAGGATATGAGTTGTATAGGGGCGATAGGACGTTGGATAAGAGCGTTATCGGAACTGGTCTGGCTTATGATATGTTTAAGTACGATGATCCCGACGGATCGGCTAACCTTTATCCTAATTACCCTTACAACGATTTGTCTGATGATATGTATATCTATAAGGATATTAATCGTGAGAAATTTATAACGCATCCGTTTAACAGAAAGGGTAATATCTGGTATTCGTTCTTAAGTCCTGATATTGCCTTTAACAAGCCTGACGCTCCCACCGAGTGCCTTGTTGATGGTTATCAATTAGGTAAATCCTCCGGTATATTCAGGGAAGTGGAGGATCACCCTAAATGGACGATATTAGGGAGTAAGGCTTACAGTATGGCAACATCATTGGCTACGGTGGAGGCTATGGCTAATTTAATATCCGCTATAGCTGAGTATACATATCAGTCGGCTTCACAGCAATATGTCGGTGGAGGCGTGTTCTTTTTAGCCAACCCTGTCGGCATAGCGCTGACGGCTATCCGTCTGGCTACGGGTATCGCCAAGGCCACAGCCCAGTCAGTGGTGGATATAGGCAAGTACAGGTATCAGTGGTTAACGGCATTGATAGATAGGGGACCTAGGCGGAACTATGCTTATTATTATACTTCTGTCGCTCATTATAATTTATTTTACCAAAAAATAGGGGAGTCAGAGTTACGTGGATTGTCAACGGCCAAATATATCAAGAGCGGGTTATATCCGGTAACAGATATCTCTTCGCAAGGGGAGACCGTAGGCGGTAAGCCTATTATCATAAACAACCTCGATCGTGAGCATTCATTGTTCATGTCATTTGGTATGGATAAGTATATGCTTGAATATCCGGAGTTGGTTTCAAGTTACGATACCAGCCGTATTCAGGATGAGTGTAATATTCGTAACGATGAGGTGGCTGGTATGACGCCTCATTTTATGACACGTGAATCTTTCGTGTCCTGCCCCTATATGAGGATAAAGAAATATTCTCCGGCTCAATACGGGCAGATAGAGGATATCAGGTGGGTATCGTTAGGTGGTTGCGGGTTGATGGATAAGGATAAGCGTAAACCTGTTTTTGGAGGTGATGTGTTTATATCCAGATTCTCGCTTAAAAGAAAAATGCCTATGTTTTACTTGACCCAGTTTGGTCAGGGAGATATGATACCATTCCCTTACTACGACTATAGGAATATCGGGTATCCACGTTATTTTGTTAATTATGATACCGGGGAGGATTATCTTAATAAGACCGATACGGATACCGGATCGCTATACTCTGTCCCTAGCCGGAAGAGCGCTTATGAGATGGTTTGCAAGACCGGAGATATGTATCTTAGCGGTCGTTTCTTCCTATATTTCTATGGCATACCTCAGTTTCTTGTGGAGTCTGAGATCAATTGCAATTTCCGTATAGCCGGCCCTGAGCCTTACGAGGGGTTCTATCCGGAGGTGGGGGATTATATATCATGGACTCAGGAGAGTAATGTCCCTATATCAAGGGGTAATGTGTTTAAGATGAGTCCTGTGTATAAGAATCGATTTACGTTAGGTGGCAGGTCATTACCAGAGACGTATGATAGCAATTTTTGGGACTGCGCCTACCAAAGACCCAACGGCGTCATATGGAGCACCGCCGACGTGTCGGAGAACGGCATGACCGATCCTTGGCTGTCGTATAAGCCTATGGATTACCATGAGTTCAAGACCTCGTTCGGAAAGCTTATAAGCATGAAGGGAATAGAGTCGGATCAGATACTGGCTCGCTTCGAGAATCAGGTAGGGTTGTATAACGCTATAGACGTGCTGGCGGAAAGAATATCCCCGGAGAATAGCGAGCTAGGGACAGGTGGTCTTTTCGCATCTCGTGGCATTGAGTATAATAATACGACGTTAGGATATTCCGGAACCCAGAGCCGGGACATGATCAGTTGCGAGTTCGGACATTTCTGGGTCGATTTAAGGCGCGGTCAGGTGTTTAAGGTAGATTCTAATGGCAGGAATCTCACGGAGGTCACGCCGGGGCTTAGAAACTGGTTTAAGGAGCATCTTCAGATGAAGATCATCCGTAGCCGGATATATAACGCTGATACGGACGCTGAGTTGTCTTATTATGATATCGATAACAAGTTCTTTGGTATAGGGCTGTCCATGGGCTGGGATAATAGGTTCAAGAGGGTTCTGATAACCAAGAAGGATTATATACCGGTAGGGAATCCGAGTGAGTACCAATTCCGTGGTGGCAGGTTCTACAGGAACGGGCAGGCGGTGGAGCTACAGGACGCCAGCCATTTCACGGACGTCTCGTTCACCGTTGGATATAACTGCCTGAAGGGTGAGTGGAAATCATATTTATCATACACCCCTGATTATTATATCGAGCACCAGCATTATTTCCAGTCCGGAAAGAATTATTCTGGTGATAGTCGGGAGATAGGGCTATGGTCTCATGGCTTGACCAACCAATCGTATCAAGTATTTTACGGTAAACTATATCCGTTTGTTATAGAGGTCCCGGTACGTGAGCAGTACGTGAATAAGATTCTCACCAACTACCAGTATCGGATGGATGCCAGAAGGTATCAGGATGAGGTTAATTACCAAATTCTTAGGACTACTGGATTTAATAAGGCATGGTTTTATAACGATACCAACAACAGCGGTGAGCTTCGGATGGTTATCGCCGACAAGAACGATATGAGCCAGCGGTTAAGGTATCCTGTGACCAATGACGATAGCCGTGAGATACTGGTGACGGAGGTTGATCAGAAGATAAATATAAATGACTATTTTAACGAGGTCAAAGACGATACTAATAACCTCCCGGTATGGATCAAGGACGTGAATGACATTGACCGGAAGATCGACCCTAGGGCTGTCGATTATCATCGGAGGTGGCGTGATCGTCTTCGTGGCGATTGGTTCTTGGCTAGGTTCGTGAATGACATTGAGAGCAGGTTCAAGATGATAGTTCGTTGGTTTAGCAATGAGGAGAAAGTTTATTGATTTATTAATCTATAGGGGGGGGGGTATTTTGCCTCCTCTCCCTTGTATATTAAAAACGACATGGAAGATTTTATTGGTAAGTACAATGGTAATCAAATAGACAGTAGACTTGATAAGGTCAAGGATATGGTTGGCGCCACGGCGTCCGGGGCTGGCGCTGCGGGATTGGTGCCGGGTCCAGCCGCTGGCAAGCAGGTGTCCTTCCTTCGTGGCGATGGAACGTGGCAGGATATAGATATCCCTGAACAAGGTTTCTTGTCTGACAATTTTGATGACGAAAATGACTTTAGGTCTATATTGTTCAATTTGGCTTTTGGTGGGATTTCTAGCTTAACTCAATCGCAATATAATATAATAGCGTCGAAATGCGAAGTTGATACAACAACGCAATATCTTCTTTCCGGAGCATCCTCAACGTATGGCATTGGTGACGTTATATTAATGAGGGCTTCGTCTGGGGATATACAAGTCGTGTTGCGCACTGGAGGTAAGGGTGATTCTGAATATATATGTTACAATGCGGTTATCATAATATCCAATGATCTTACCTATACATCCTCTGTCTCTGAATATGTCGTACAACAGGTGAATAACTCAACCAAGGACATAGCCTTGGCTATCAGTAACCAATCTGGGGATAATAGGATCATCAACTTCTCTACGGCTGGATCCGGGACCAAGGCTCTTATGGATGATGGAACTTATAAGGAGATAGGTTATTCTGGAGTGGATATCTCAAGCTATATTTTAGAAGGAATTGATTTTAAGAAAAATACTACCAAAGAAGGTTTTGATAAGATAAAAATCTGTGTTATTAATAAACAGCATATGTATCTGTATTTTTATAATACTATAGGTGATAATGAGGTTGCTTCCTATGCTGATGTTATTGCTGGTGTTTTATATGGAAGTTTAAATTTGTGCGTATATGATTTTAGTAGTTCGAAGATTGTCAATGTTGATATAAGCTCACAAGATTATAGCATAACTGTTAATACGCAATGATATGGTGAAAAAGAGATATGCTGTTAGTAAATCAGGCAAATGCCCGAAATCAGGATGCATCAAGAAAGTAGGGAGTGATTGGCGAGTGGTTAGCAACAAGACCGGTAAATTATGGCCGGCCAAGTACAAGTCGAGGGATTCGGCTAAGAAAGCTTTAGCGGCTTACCACATGCATTGAAAATCTAAGCGGATGTATGATATATTCATATATCCGCTTAATGTTTTAGTCTACATATGATTATACCTATCTTTGTGAAAAACATGATTTATGGCAAAGAAGAATAAGCAGGAGGAGATTCCGTCGTGGATAAAGGATTTGTATAAGGAGGACCTTGATCGTGTCGTAAGAGGCGAGCGTCCTATGTATTTCAGGGGTATGGATGATAGCCCTTTGAGAAACGTATCCCCGGAGTTTGATATCCTTAGCGGAGGAGCCGCAGTTAAAGGCATGAATGGGATAAGAGGTACGTTGTCCCCGTTGAATAACGGTATGGGTAATTATAATTTCAGTATCAGGGGTATAAATAAGAAGATCGGTGAGTTGGTTGATGAGGCGGGGCTATATTTACCTGAGAAATTAAGACCTGTATATCGGACTGTGGTGGATGCTATGTCGAGTTCCAAGGATAAGGGGTTGGGTCATATCACGCAGCCGTTGGCCAACGCCCTGTACCCGGCGGACGAGCGGCGGAACCGGCGTCTGGACGGGGAGCATCCCGTTGGTTATGTGGATGCCATAGACGGCATATGGCCTAGGGAGAAATACGGGCTATGGGGAGAGAAGATCAAAGAGAAGCAAGATGGAGGAGAGATAGAGGATATAGCAAGAAAGATGTATAGATCTGATCTTGATCGTGTGATATCCGGTCAATCTCCTATATATTATAAACAGCTTGATGATAAACCTCTAGATGATACCCATCCAGAATTTGATATCCTTACCGGTGGTGTCCCTATTAAATCTGCTCCTTCTTACAAAATGGGGATAGTTGGGAAGGGTAATGTGTTTGATAATCCTTGGGAGTCAAGTATTTATGGTAGGATATTTGATAAATTGGATGATTATGCGAGCATCCCAAATGACGTGTTCACCAAGTATCTAGGTAAGACGTTGAGAGGGATAAAGAAAAGGATACCGGATAAGGATGATAAGAAAAAATTTCAGGATATAGCCGAGAAAGTTGTCAACCGTGTTTATGAGGATTTGGATTATTATGTAGGTCTTGGTTCTACTATGCTGGTTGATGATAAGGAGGAGAAAGAAGAGGGAGGCCCTGTAAATACTAATCGCTCTTATGGTTCTGGCAAGTATGTGATTGATCCTCGTAGATCAGGGGATAGCGAAATGGCTGTATATGATGAGATATGGTATTATCTGACGGATAAGAAGGGGATACCACAAACGCAAGCTATCGGCATCCTATCGAACATCGCCGCCGAGTCCGGAGGGGACACCGAAGCCCTAGGCGCCGCCGGTGATTTTGGCATCCAACAATGGCTTGGTCCGAGGAAGAAGGAGCTACAGCGAAGGTATGGGAAGAAACCGACATTAACCCAACAACTGGATTATCTTGTGGATGAGTATCAAGGTCGTGTACCGGGGCTAGGCTGGAACTACATGAACCAAGGCAAGTTCTTTGATAAGGACGCTCAAGGCAATGTATATAATTACTATATGTATTCGAAGGCTGATTTTGATAACGCTACGAATTATAAGGACGCTACCGTGGCATGGAATCAAGGATATGGTAGGCCTCTTGGATCGACCTTGAGAAATAAGAAGAGATTTGAGTTCGCTGATATGTTCGCTAATAGGTATGGTGTCCCGGAGAACGAGCCAATGAGATACGAGTTCGGACAGCGGGATTCGGGCACGGGGGACGGAGGTCAGCAGCCTATCCCTGAGACGGTAGCCCCTGCCGATCCTTCTTTGGCTTCCCGTCCTGCCATGGACAGCTGGTGGGAGAGGGAGGGTCAGGATCTGCTATACAGGATGCTTGCCCAATCCGGGGCCAACAGGAAGGCCATCGAGGATATCGCCAACAACATCAAGGATGACGACCGGTCGGAGGAGCAGATGGCCGAGGCTGAGCGTATCCGCAGTGAACAGGCGAAAAGGCAGTTGGTGCTTGACATGATACCGGGATTGATGTTGAATATAAAAGGGATGTCTTCGGTAAAATCCGGAGGAGGTCTTGTTGATGATAACAGGTGGTTTTATGATGAGGCTCGAAGAAAGCAGGTTGTCGACAAGCAAAATACAATGCGATCTCTTAGCGAAGAGAAGCATAAAATATTAAAATCGTCAAGATTGGCTTTAGAACAGGGCTTTATAGATGAGGATCAGTTTAGGAGAATAAATAATCTCCCTGTATTTAAATTAAGTGATGATGTAAAATCTGATGGCGGGAATAACAAGGAGGCGGAACTTATAAATAGTCTTTTTGATACGGCTATGTATGATAGTTTTGGAAAGTCTGTTAAAGAACAATCAGTCGAGGAGGAGAAAAACAGGAAGGAGCGGTTTTATCCTTACAAGCTCATGGCTGATTCATTGCTTACGATAGGTGATATAGCCACCGCATCTCCTGGGTTTTTGAGATTGATAGAGCGTTCTGGAGCAAGGTTGTATCCATTGTTGAATAATATCGCTCATAGTAATTCCATTCAGAAAATCTCTGGATTGTCTGGGATTGGCGTCGATTCATCGCAGATAGCATTGGATCCTGATGATGATAACCTGTGGAATATCCTTGGTGTTGCCGGAGCTGCGGCGGAACTGATAGGAGGTATGGATATATTAAGGAACACGAGCGTGATGGGGAGGATTGGGGATAGGTTGGATGATATCCTTGATATAGCCAATCCTGTTGTGACATTAGGAGGGCTTGCTGATGATGTGTTAAATTAATTGGTTATATTTGGTTATTTTTAAAATGTTTTTTTAATATGAAAAGATTGTTGTTTTTATTCGCTATGTTATTGACACCATTCGCTTTGATGGCGCAGGAGGTAATCCCATCAGAAGGGACTATCACAATTGATCTAACTACCTTTACCGGTATCATGACTTTCGTTACTATGTCAGCTACCCAGTTGGCCAAGGTTGTGCCGTATATTGACACCCATAAGTGGGCTAAAGTCCTATCCGCCGTAGTCATAGGTATGCTGGTTTGTATATTAGCGTGGTTTCTAAAGGTGTCTCCATTGCTTATAGGGAGTGAATGGTGGGAGGCTCTATTATATGGAGTGGCTGTAGGTCTCAGTTCTGCCGGTTTCTATGATTTGGTTAAGGCTATAGGATCATTATTCATAAAAAGAATTTAATTCTGTACATAATAATAGCATTTGCTGAGAGACTCATCGTTGTGAAATGATGAGTCTCTGTTTTTTTAAATTATCTTTGTGTCAGAACGAAATTAATTTGATATGGGCAAATATGTAATCAAGAGGAAGATACCTAAATATCAAGAGGCTGGGGAAGTCACCCCTATTATGCCCGGTAATGTTGTTGGTCTTCAGGGTATTGGAGTGGAGCCTTTGCTTTCGTCTACCCAGATAGGATTTGATATTCAGCAGCCTGATATTAATACCATTGATACAAGTGATTTGAGCGCTATCGTTGACAGCAATAAGAAGGTTGACGAGTCTGGCAGTACGGATGTTTTTGACTTCACTACTATTCCTTATTATGGCGCTGATGATATAGGATCTAGGTTTACCCAGATGGGTCGTGGTATAGGGCGTATGAGAAGTGAGGGATATGGAGATTTATCCACTGGGGCTAAGACAGCCAATACCGTAAGTACCATAGCGTCTGGTATAGGAGGTGCTTTAGGTCTGGCTAGGAATATATTCTCAGGTATAGCGTCAGAGCAAGGAACTCGTACTAATATCAGGTTGGCTCAAGAGCGGGAGGCTAGGCAAAGAAGGCAATCCCAGATGCAGTATAAGGATGGAGGCGGTGTTTATCTAGGACCTAATAATAGGTTTGATAGCGGAGGCCTTACCGGTGAGTACCTGTATCCGTTACCTAAGTCGATGGAAGATCAAGCCAACGTAGAGGTCGAGAAGGGTGAGTACGTGACGCAGCCCGGAGAGGCTCCGATGGAGGCTATGGGGAAGAAGCACGCCGATGGTGGAACCCCCGTTTCCTTGGAGCAGGGAACGAAGGTTATTACCGACGACACAACCATAGAGCCGGATTTCGCTAAATACATCAGAGATACGTATGGGATCAAAGCCACGCCTAAGGATACGTATGCTACGTTAATGGACAGGTATAAGGCTAAGATCGGTCTTAAATCGGCTTACGATGATCAGAAAAAGGCGCTGGAGAAGCTGAAGAAAAACGATAAGATAGATGACGAGAATACAAGGCGTTTAAACGCCTCCGTATTATCTAAGGCTATAAATGATAGTAACGAGACGGTTAATGGCTTAGAAGGAAGATTTACGGACTTCGCTAATGTCATATACAAGGAGCAAGAAGACCGGAAGATGAAGAAGGATGAGGATACTTATTTTGCCAAGGGAGGTGAGATAGATAACATCATATCCAGATCCATGAAAGAATACGGTCTTACGGAGGAGGATATAGCCGATGCTAAGAAAGAGCTGCTTAAGAAAGTGGCTGGTATTCGTCAGAAGATGGAGAAAGGTGGTAGCTCTTTATTCGATTATCTCCTTACTTTCCGCCCTGTAGAGAATAAGTACAATAATAAGGATAATACGTTTGGGTATCAGCGTCAGGGTCAGGATGGCTCTTATGGCGGTATTAATACCGATGAGAGACTGGAGTATTATAAGATGTTCATGCCTTTGGCTTACGATGCTTATATGAGCGCTCCGAAGGCTACTGCTGCCAAGGCTCTTCAGGATGCTATATACAACACTACTGGTGGGTGGATGGGCTTGGCCACGGCGGAGAACCCGATCATCGCCAACGCCGAGGCGCTTCGGGATTACACGACGCTCGTTTCCTTTGGCGGTGAGGATAGTCAAGGCAATTACCCGGAAGATAAGAAAGCTGCATATCATGATAGGATGAGAGACAACAAGTTTGGTCAATACTCCTCATCTCGCCCTATGATCGGTCTAGACGTTGTTACAGAGGAGCAGCATAAGGCTCTTAACGATGCCGGTATCACCCATTTTAGCCAACTGTTCTCTGATAAGAACAAGGATGTCGTTAATAAGATACTTGGGGAGGATATGCTTAAGATGCAGGCATTGAGATCCATGAAAGGAATGGAAGGTCTTGACTTCATACTTGACCCTCACAAGGTGACTCCAGGTCCTATGAATATAGGTGACGTGGAGGATCCCGATGTTAAGCTGGATATGCCTGAGATTATTGATGCTAGTACCCTTCCTAAGACGAATACCAATACAAATACAGATAAGTCGGATAACAATAGGGGAGGAAGAAATATAGTAGGTGGTGGTCTTGATTTTCCTGAGGTGTTCAGGATGACTCCGGGAGCCGTGACAACGGAAGGTCTGGAAAGGCATTACGCTCCTACCGTGGATCCGGTGTTGAGATCGGCTGATCAGTATATGGTTGAGGCCAATCGTGCTTTCCAATCACAATTGGATCAGATGGGTAATGTCCCGGATTCCCAGAGAGGGGCTTTATCATCCAACTTACAGGCTATCATGAGTTCCAATATAGGTAGATACATTAATGAAGTAGAACAAGGGAACGTGGCTCAAAGGACTTGGGCTGATAATGTCAATGCTCAGTCATGGGCTAATACGTACGATAAGAATATAGCCCAACGTCAAGCTTATCAACAACGGATATTGCAGGGGTTAGCTATTAATGACGAGAATTGGGCTAGGTATTTCGATAGCGTGAATGACGAGATCCAGCAGAAGTGGAACACGGCTACGACCATGAATACATTAAGATCTATATTTGGGGATGTTAAGATTGGTCCCAATGGCCAGTTGATCGCAGACCCTCAAGGAGATATATTAAGTTACAGGAGATTATATCCTGCTCAGGAAGTAACTAAAGGCAAAAAGGGATAAATAATGGCTTCACAATACAGTATATTAAGGAATTACGGTAAGTACGTATCACCCTACAACATGGATGTCATGATGCAGGGTATGGGATACATGCAGCAGAAGATAGATACCAATCGGCAGGCCATAAACGAGTATGCTGATTATATCATCAATTCTGATATTATAAAACCTCAGGATAGGGAATATCTTCAGAATAGGTTAAATGGGCTGATACAGGACGTGAATAACGTGTATCGTAAATCTAATTTGGCTTCCGACGGTATAGCCAGAAGCATACAGGCTCGCCTTGGAGAAGCTCTGGATACCCGTGTGTTGAATGCTATTGCCGGTACTAGGGAGTATAGATCTTTCTCGCAGAAGATCGAGGATATGAAACTCAATAATCCAAAGCAATATAGTGCCATAAATGAGGCTGTGGCCTTAATGCCGTTTTATGAATGGGTTAATGATGGTCAGGTTGGTACAAGGATGAATCCTATTCATTACACTCCTTATACGGATTACAATGAGGAGATGAATAAGATGATGAAGGATTTCGTCAGTCTTAATAAGGGAAAGAAGTTTTCTGTTCCTGAGGTAGTGGATGGCAAGCCTACTGGTAGGATGAGAGACATTACTGTTGATGAGATGAGTCGATCTCAGATTAGAGCGATAGCCGCTAGATCTATATCCCAGAACGCTAAGGCTCAGATGCAGATAGAGGGTCAGTATTTGGCTGCCACTAATCCCGGTATGTTTAGTGGCATGACTACTGATCAGTTCGTTAATAAATATGTTTCCGGTTTTGACGCTGAGGAGAGCGCACTCTTAGCCAAACTCAAAGGGGCCGAGGCCAGCCCTTCCGCTAAGGCGGCTATTGAGGCGTCACTACAGGAGGTCCGGGAACAGCGCCGTGCGTTAGTGGAGGAGGCTACTTCCTTTATTGGCAATAATATGAATCCGGCTAGAGCGGGGGAGTTTATTGTACGTAATGAATTTCTTGATGGTGTATCCGCTAGATGGTCGTATAATAACTCATCTGAGAACTACATCGCTGATGATTATTACTTTAAGATGAGAGATCTTGATTTCAAGGAGAGAGAGTTCTCGTGGAGGCAGAAATCCAAGGAGATAGATCAGAATCTTAAGCTTAGGGAAGTAATGTCCAAGGAAGCTGGTAATAGCTCTAATATCCCTACAGGTGTTATGATTGAGTTGGAAAAGGTTCAGCCTAATGTTACTCCTGAGAATATATTTGACAATCAATATATTCAGAATGAGAATAATATATCGACAGGTGAGAAGGATTTAATATCATCCATAAATCCTGTTGATCTACGAGGCATAGAGAACGATATACAAAATAATCCTTCTATATATCCTGGTGGTGTTAATAGTGAGAATATTATGGCATGGATCACCAATAATGGCGGTGCGTCAAGTTCTGTATTATCATCAACCCCAAATATGGTGAATAAATACGAGGCTCTTATGGCAGCGAATGATAATAGGAATAGGTATGGTAAGATCATGGATGAGGAAGTTGATTATCTTACAAATGCCTTTGATGTCGCTACGGAAAATATCCTTAATGATGCTGTAAGGGATCAGGACTATGTTACTGGTGGTATTGATACATATACTGATAATGGTATGGTTAACGCAAGGGATGTTGGTAAGAATGGAGCGGTTATTGGAGGAAGGGAGTATTCTCCGGAAGACGCTTTGAAAGTTTCTTCTATAGTTGGATTGATAAGCGAAAACATCAACTACACGGATAGGTCTATAGCTAATACGGAGTTGATGAGATCTTATATAAATCTGTTAAATAGATATTCGGGAGAAAATTTCACTTTGGATGATATAGATAATATAGCCAAAACTTATAGTCGTGTAGATAATCCAATAATGAATAGTGATGATGCCAATATGACTAATAGGGATAAAATGATCAAGATCATAGGTAAGAATATGTCTAGAGCTGATGGCCCTACGCTTAGAAGGGAATGGTCTTCTTCCAATGTAGGTCGTAATATAGCTAAGGCTGTTCAGGATTCTAAAACAGTCTATGAAAGAAGATATGATGAGTTTGCTCCAAGATCATGGTCATTTTCCAATTCTACCAACGCTTCTAAAGAGGATAGGCGTATGCATGCTAAATTAGAGAGTCTGCTTTTGGCGAGAGCCGGTTTCTTGAATAAAGATAAAGATAGTAGACTTAATAATTATATATTGTATGCTCGTCCTACAGATAATCCTAATACATTTGATTTGGTAGCTATGGCTGGTGGAAAGAATATCGCTACGGTTCAAGTTACTAAAGAAGAATTAGATAGTATGGGGTATAGTTTGTATGAAAGGGAAAGAAATGTGAGATCGGAAGATTATGAATCCAAGATCATTCCTGTGTCTTTTTCTGCTACAACCAATAGACCTTACCAGAAATGGGCGCAGGCTAATTTGCTTGGCGCTTTCGCTACTGTCGAGAATGCGGCGGAGGAGGCTTCTAGGATGGTTGATAAGTATGATATTCAGAGTAATGATCTAGCTACATCTGAGCTTAATAAGAGGGCTATTAGGATAATTAATACGGTTTTGAGGAATTACAAGTCGTATGATGTCAAAGCTAAGGGATTCCCCGGAGGGGTTGAGGTTGGTATTTATTTCCATGGTCAAGCAAAGACCGGGACACCGCTTAAGGTATTAGAGTATAACACTGATTATGCTGATAATATTATGAAAATTATAAATATGTGTCCTCAGATGTATCTTACTCAAGCTGTGGTTGAGGCTATTAATAAGGATGTTATTGTAAAGGGTAGGGATATTAATGAACAGCATTCTGACCTTAGCAATCTTCTTTCGGTGTTGGATAAAGAGACTATGGATAAAATAGATGGTAAAAATGGACAGCAACAATAATAATGATATGGGGAATGTGATGAAGAGTCAGGGATATTATGTCCCTACTCCATCAATTCCATCTCCCATGCCTTCTAAGGATAATATTTCTTCTATCCCTATACCTGTTGGCATGCGCGGTTCATCGGATATGGATAATGATGTTTTGTCTAGAGAGGGAAGCAGGAGTATTCCATCATTAGTAGAGGGTATAAAAAATTCCGTAGAGACATCTTATCATGATGATGTAAAAGCAAGGAATCCGCTTTTTCAGATGATAAACGAGACGGGTATTCCTAAGGGTAATTATGATATAACTGGAAGTAGGATCAACCTTCGTGATTCAAGGTATAGGCTGTCAACAGGTGAATGGATTCCAAAATACGAGAGTTATATCAATAATGTGGATAATGATGATCGTCTATCGAGAAGTCAAAGTGGTTGGGAGAAAACTTATAGAGGATTAGGTAAGTTTATTTATAAGTCTGCTTTGTATGGAATAGGTGGAGTAGGTCAGTCTGTTTATGGATTAAAGGAGCTTGTTACAAAAGGGACGTTATCAGCTATGTATGATAACAGTTTTGCCAGATGGTTGGATGATATGGATAAGCGTGGTGATTATACGCTTAATCATTATTACAGTAAGGAGGAGCGAGATGCTGGATTTCTTAAAAGTATGTTTACAACCAATTTTTGGACAAATGATCTTTTGTCAGGAGCTGCATTTACGGCTGGAGCCGTTTTGTCATCTTACGCCTTCGCCGGAGCTGGTCTTATGAATGCCGCTCGTATGGGGGCTAGAATAGGTGCTACGATTGCCGGTATGGGGAAGGCTGTTTCTGCTACAAAGACCGGGTTTAATGCTATGCTAAGAGCTGCCCGCATAGGACGAGGCATAGGTAAGGGGCTGGATAACCTGACCTTTATTGGTACGTCAACGCTTTGGGAGGCTTCGGTAGAATCAAGGAGTGGATTGATGGAATCTGAGGAAAACTTCAAGCAGGCTTACAGAAACGCCTATGGCAGAGAAGCCTCATATGAGGAGCTTATGAGATTCAGGAATGATAATATAGATGCCGCCAATACTATATTTGCTGCTAATATCGGGATTCTTACGTTGTCTAACATAGCTATGTTTGGTGATATGTTCGGCATGGATCTTGGCGTGGATAAGTTCATAAAACGCAATATATTTGGCGTAGGCGCCGAGAGGATGGATAACGGGACATTGAGGGCCATAACGCCTAAGAAATGGCAGAAAATAGCCGGGAATACGTTCAATATCATCAAACGTCCGGTATCTGAGGGTCTGTATGAGGAAGGTCTTCAGGGAGTGGCTAGTAAATCCGCCGAGGATTGGGTAGAATCAAGATACAATCCTATGGCTATCCGGCAGAATATAGGCTATATGGAGGCTATAAAGAACGGGTTCAAGGAGACTTACGGATCTAATCAGGGATGGAAGGAAATCGGCATCGGTATGATTATCGGATCGGTTATGGGTGGAAAGACCTTTGGAGGTATAAAGGAATGGAGCCAAGACATGTCCCGGAACGAGGGGATGGTGGAGGCCTACAACGCCAATGCCGGCGCCTTGACTACCGCCGCTATCCGTGCTATTCGTGGCAGTATGGCTCTTAACGCTCAATTATCCGGCGTAGATACATCGTACGAGAGTGATGGTAGGATTATAAACAAGGATTTTAGTGACGCCGTATTCAATCGTCTCCGCTATGATTCGGAGATGGGGATGTTGGATGATACCAAGGAGAATTTTAGGGCGGTAGTCGAATCTATACCTAATAGCGATATCGCTTCCGATATGAATATGACGGATGAGCAGGTCAATGAGTATAAAGCCGATCTTGTCAACGAGTTTAATAAGAAGGTGGATAATTTTACCATGGCCAACAGATTCGCCGACTCACTTACTGAGGGTATCCCGAATAGGTCTTTTAACGCCTATATCTCCAATATGGTATATAACGGTATTGAGGCTAAGGATAATTTGAATGATATCACCAATCAGCTAAACAGGATATATAAGACGGGTATAGGTGATGCCCTTGATATATACTCTCATCTTAATCCTGATTCAAGCAAGGCTCTCGAAAAACTCCGGAAGCTGACGAATGATATACGGAAGATGGAGAGGAATATTTTAAATACTCAACAAAAGGTTGCGTCGAAGGAAGCAATTGAGTCTGATAAGGCTAAGTTGGCTGAGGAGAATGACAGGCTTCTTAAATTGACGGAAGAAAGAATTGCCTTGGAGAGAAAGTTAAGCACGTTGATTAATTCGGACGTGGATATATCTAAGTTATCCTTAAATGATAATGACTCGAAAATTAGCGCTTCAGATCTTATGGCGGCTTATGAGACTATAGTTGATTTTGAGAATGCTGTGTCTACCCGTGGGGTCGATAATCATAAAGAGGCCATGGCGCTGCTTAGCGAGTATCGTCATAATCTTGTGGCTTATAAGAATATAAACGAGTCTCTTCGTCGTATGCGTGACAGAAGATTCATCCGGGCGCAGGAGCGCGGGTTCATGAAAATATTGTCGAACGCATGGGGTAAGACTTATGAGGAGGATGATAGCAAGTATGATTTCAGGAATACTGATAATCCTGATGCCAATGCTCTTTATGCCAACGATCAAGCCATAGACAAAGCTTACCAAGATGGTCTTATTGAGGAGGATGAGGCATTTATGTTCAAGACATATAATCATATGATCGCCAGATCTATGGAGAATGAGATCAAGACCGATGAAGGTAATATAGTTGAGAGGGTTCCTGATGATGAGGATATTATAAATCCTTCAGATGATAGAGCCGATGATATAGCCATAAAGATCTGGAACGGTAATGAGGATATTTTATCCCCTAGGGAAAAACAGATATATGATAACAATAAGGATCGTATTGATAATCTTGTAAAAGGATTTGGCGATAATCCTATAGCTAGGATAAATAGGGCTAAGTCAATGATAGATAGATTAAAGATCAATGATAATGTATCAGATAATATTAAGGATAATATTGATGATATCATAGATGTGAATATTAATGGTCTTGATCAGGATCGGGTTAAGGAGGCTATAAAGACCTATAACGATCTTATGAATGAGGCTGACAATGGCAATGAGGTTGATCAGGATAAGCTTAATGAGGCTATTGATATTATCAATAATTATTCCGATGGTCCTCTTCTTCAATTCGTGGAATGGATGAGGTTGTATGATAACGGAAGTATAGCTGTCAAGGATTACGATAAATCCATACCTATGGGTGATGTCCTCACCGAGAGCGAACCCGGAACATCCACCGGCAGGACGGAGGTCAACGCCGCCCAGAATCCGGTGGTGTTGATGGCTCAGAAGAGGGAGATCGGTGGGGTCATGTACTATGAGGTTGGTGGAATGAGGCTTGACAGGTTTATGGCGGGGTCCGGGCTTAAAAGGTCTGATGCCACTGATACTGATAATGGAAGGGTGATGGATTTCACCAACGGAACCGACATATTTACTGTTATAGAGTCGAATAACCACTCAAGATGGATGATTAGCGAGGATGACGCTCAGGCTTTCGAGAACGCTACCGGTGTCATATTGGGGCGGCAAACCGCCTTGTCGACCTCCAACTGGTTCATGGTGTATCGCAAGGGGCAGGATGGGTCTATTGTCCCTTATTATACGGGTGATACGTTTGGGTCTAACAACGAGTCGGTGAATCAGGAAGCAGCGGCTAGCCTTCGCAAGGGTGATATGGTAAGGTTTAAGATGGATATGTTAGATCCATACACCAAGGGACTGTATGATAAATACAATAGTCTTAACGCCGTTGATCCTAATTCTGATGAGACTAAGTCGGCTTACAGAGAGCTGGTTGATAATATGGTTATTAAGATCGTGGATAGCGATGGCAATTTCGTCTCGGTGCTAAAAGCCAATGATCCAGACTCAAAAGGGAGTAACGCTGATTTAAGGAGTATGGCCTTTGAGTTATATAGGGATAATATAGGATCTGTTACTGGCGAGATTGATATACCGTTCGTAGGTACAGTTACCAGTGTTTTGCCGGGAAGACCTAATTTTAGCGTAAGTGATGATAATGGTACGTTGATGGTATCCGAGAATGATTTTACCAACGAGACGGTTGGTAAAGTCGAGAGCGTAGGATATATAGAGAATGGGGAGGTTACGATGAGGGATGATATTAAGTATAATATATTCCCGTTCTGTACGGCTATCGTCAGGGACAAGTATGGTGACTATAAAGATTCACGTATCCCGGTCGTAGCTATAAAGACAGGAAATGGAAGAAATTACCTGTACCCCGTAAGATTGAAAAATCAGGATATATCGTCATTCTCATCCATGATCGGATCGATGGCTGATAGGATTACGGAGGGTCTAGGCGGAGGCGTAAGTATTGATGATATAATGGATCTTAATAACGCTATAGCCAGATCAGGGTTGGATAATAAGACATATATGATTCCGCTGGCGGGAGACGTGGATGTTATCAAGAACCGGCTTGAAGCTATCAAGGAAGCGGCTAGCAGGATGCCTATGACCGCTGACGTAAGAGGATGGATAGGTGATTCCAGAACTAAGGAGGATATTTTGATGAATGACGTTACGATCAATATTGATCTTAATAACGATCCTTTCATAGCTCCTAAGTTCAGGATGAGTATTAGGAGGGATGAGACGTTCTTCGAGGATACGGAGACCCCGTTCGTCAACCCGTCCAGCTCCCAATCGGGTTCCGCTTCGCCTACGAAGGCGGCCGAGGACAAGTCTTTGGTTTCCGACGGCAACGTGGTATCCGGAGAAAATGAGGTGGAAAATCCTTGCTAAATTAAATATCTTGACTTATCTTCGCAGCGTCAGTCCATCACCTGACGAGTAAGATATTTAAAAGTTGGTCCCTGTCGGGTGTGTGATGGCCCCGGTGGGGACTCTTTATATTATGCAATTAGATGCCTTTTTACATCGGAAGATCATGCAAGACCTACGCATCCAGCGAGTAAAGGTCTTGATGATGCTATACACCAGTAACTATTTTGTCAAGGTCAGACAAAAGCAGTTGCTTGATCATACATACTCATTAAGCAGGGATCAGGCTTTTGATTATATGACTGAGTTCAATAAAAGACTTAGTGATAAGGTTGGTATAAAATGTACGATGGATATCCTTTTACCTACCGATGATGATAATGCTAACATCATAATCGAGCACAATGGTATTATCAAGAAGTTGATGAAGGAAGCCGAGAAACTGGAGCTTGATACTGATGCTATCGAAGCTATGATGCGTGATCTTCTTGATGAGTTGAAGGATGATATTGATCTTAATATCCTGATATTTGACGTAGGCCAGTTACTTATAAAATACAATCTATTTAGGTTGGATGCTATAACCGAGCAGGAGTTCAAGAACTCTTTTGTCAGGATGGATAGTAGGAATATGGAGATAAAGAAACTAACTTTATCTGATATCAAGAAGGTGGTGGAGATGATAGAGGATAGGTATAGCTACGCTTTATATATGACAGAGGAATATGACTGATTACATTTTTTGTAAAAATATCTCTTGTTTGTTTGTAGTCTCAAAATAAGGTCTTATATTTGCGGTGTCTATCCGTTATTGGACCATAAGAAGATATTAACTCGCCTAGGCGTAGGCGATAGATGAGGGCTATTGGTGGAATAACGGACGCCAACGGCCCTTGTTGTTTTGTATTATGTGTAATATTGTTTTGAGTGATGACTTATCTATCAGATCGTATTTTGAAAAGGTTTTAAATCTAAGTAAACTTGGTGATAAATTCCCTGTTAATTTAGATGATGTATGGCCATTGGTTTATTCGGCTAAGGAGAAAGCTGTTAGAGCTTTAGTAAGTAGTGATCAGTTTATGCAAGGTATTGATTATGAGATTTTAGCCACAAATGGCGAAAATACGACAGTAGGAAGACCTGTAAATGTTTATATGATTTCTATATCTTGTATGGAGTATTTTATAGCTAGAAAGGTTAGATCTGTATTTAATGTTTACAGGGATGTTTTTCATAAAGTGATAAATAAAATACCATCTAGCTATTCGGAGGCTTTACGGATGTATGCTGATGAGGTGGAAGCTAGAGAAAGGGCTGAAAAAGAAGCTAAGCTTGCATTAGAAGCTAAAAGGATATCTGATAACATCATCAAAGAACAGGCTCCTATGGTTGAGTTTGCTAAGACAGCCGAAATAGCCCAAGAGACAGATATGTTAATCAGAGAGGTTCGGGAAAAGCTAGAGGCTCATGGATATGATATAGCGGAGAAGAATCTTCGAATATTGCTTGAGGATAAGAAGTTCTTCGCTAAGACCGGTAAGAGGTGGTTGCTTTCCCAAAGGATGATAGACAGCGGTTATGCTCGTTATAGATATCGTAATGATGACGAGTTCTATGGCACTAATACTGTCTATGTGACTCCTAAGGGATTTCAGTGGATCGTGTCTAAGATATCTAAAGAATGGATGCCTAGGTTCTTGGAATTGAAAGGCAGGGTTCTGAGTAGATCAGATAAAGATATTTTCGCTAAACGATAAACTCCATTTTTTATAATTTAGGATTGAGTTTTTGCCTGTTCGTGAGGATCGGCAAAAAGATTTGCACTTTTCGGAGAAACATAAGGTTTGTTATTATGTTGTTATTTTGGTGTCCCGTCCGCTCGTGAGAGTAGGCTGGATTTTATATCTTTGTGTCAAAACGATTTAGTAATGGGTAGATCTTGTTATGTTATAAAAAATAAGGAGGGTAGGGTAGATAATGTCCTTGCCCCGAACGACCAACCATCCGGATTATACCAAAGGGCGATGGAGGTGCTGGGCGACCAGAAACAGGCCTTGTCGGTCTGGGGTACGGCCTACTCCCCCGACTTCGTGTCTTTCTTTGGCGATTGGATGTCCATGCCATCAGAATATGATCTGGATAGTAACGGGGAACCTAGGTATGATGATGTCATGTCCTTTATCAAGCGGAAGAACTATTTCGCCGGTAATTTTATGGCCGATGAGGTTAAGGATATCAACAACACCCTTACTTCCTTGGGAGTCGATAATATCAACGATCTTAATGATATGATCATATCCAATTTCCTTTCCGGTGGTGATATATTTCTCAATAGGTACAATCTTGAGAGGTCCGGGATGTATGACGCCGATGAGATTGATAATATCATGACCAACCGATCGGCGTATGATCGGGTAAGGGATATGATGAGGAGGATTGTCGATTTTATGTCTGATGGGGATCTTAATGAGAAGGATATGTATTTCCTGTCCTCCGAGTCAGGCCTTGGTGATGATTATATGATATATGAGGATACATATGACTCGTTAGGAAAGAGAAGGGGCTTGAATCCAATAGAGGTAAGGGATACGATCATGAGAGCGGTAGGTGGCATCAGCGACCGCCGGGAGTTCGATCAGGCTTTCGCCTCCGTTCCCTACCCTTCCTTGGCGCTCCGGTATCAGGAGGATCAGGATTACGCAGATCGGATGTATGACACGTATCGTAATATGACCCGTATGGAGGTTAGGAATCAGGATGGAAATACGATTACCGACTCGTACTTCAATAGTACCACACCGTATATCAGTATGCCTAAGGATATGAAGGGTCTAAGGGATAAGGTTGGGGAGATAATCGATATGGAGGATTTTAAGGACATCAAGGACGTTGCCGGACGTCTGTATGACATAGCTATGGATCTTGCCGACATGGGCGTGGATATAAGCGAGGCGATCAGCGATGAGATGGTTGTATCCAGACCGGAGGATATCCGTGATCTTATGGCTTCGCTGGATGTCATGTTATCTTCCATACAGACCGGAAATCCGGTATACGATAGCTTTATCTCCGATCTTGATAGGATAACAGGGAAAGGAAACCCGATATACGAGGTTCAGGATACTTATTCTACCGGTGATAGGATGGTGTATGTAAGGTCCGGGAATACATCCCCTTCTGATATGTATGATAGAAGCATGTTGTATATGGGTAGGAATACGTACCATAACACGGCTCCGATAACCGACACCGATCAGGCTTATGAGATGTTGGCCAATATCGGGATAGAGCGGCCATCGTACTTGCCAGCTGGCGTGGTTCCAGCCGGGGCTTCCCGTTCTGATATTGGCGTGGTCAGGGATAACATAAAGAAGTTGGTTATGTCCAACATCTCATCCTCGAATACCGAGAACATGATCCTTACCAGATTAATATACCAACATCCCGTGACTCCTGAGATGGATGATGTCGATATTGATCGAGAGTTCAGGAGATACGAGGCTAGGCAGGGAAAGGATCGGGATTTTATCAAATCCTGTACCTCGTTGAGGAAGACCCAGATCAAGGAAAGGTTAAAAAAATCGGATTTGTATAATAATGTCTTACGTTTCCTTGATTTTAATGGATTTTATAACGTATCTTTGAACCACCATGACAGAGGTACGTTAAAAAGCATAGAGATGTCGTTGCCGGAAGGTCAGGTAAGGAATCTTCTGTTTGACGTGGCTATCGAGTCCGGTGACAGTAGCATGAGAAACCTTTTCTATCTGGATGGTCAGGATAGGATGATGGATGTCGGGTTTTACAGGTATCTGTACCAAAGGAATCCGGGCCTGCTCCGGGAGGTCAACGGCGGCGTCGAGGCGAGGCCGGACGGTTCGTTCTTGGCTCGTGGGAGGTATGATGATTTCGTGTCATTCCAATCCGGTTTATATGAGAAGGTAGGTGAGACGGTTGATGGTGCGATATACAGGTTCGTTGATGATCTTATATACTCCGATCCATCATCATATCAAGAAAACATGGTACGAAGGATGGGTGATGTTACGGTAAGGAGTGACGATAACCGCCTGTCAAGGATAGAGGATAATCCCTCATCCAGTAAGATAGTTAATGAATACACTGCTAATACAAATAAGTTGATGCGAGATTTTTCGTGTAGTTAATCTCTCTTTGACGTCGTGAGACGTTTTCTTTCGAGCATTGAAACATTGGATTTTATAGATTTGCGATGAATCCGGGTCGTAGTGATACGCTCCGGATTTTTTTTGTCTTGTATCGGTTCTTATTAATCCCATTTACAAGACATGACGTACTTTGATGATGACACATATCACGATTTTAGGCCTGTTAATTTTTGAACTTTGTAACGCCCACTATCAGGTGGGGTTATTATTAATTCAAAAATAAATAGACATGGGTACAAGTGGAGACAAAATCGTGCTGTTAGACGGCATGGGTTCCGGGAGCGGTAGCGCCGCTAATGGTTTATTATCTATGATTCCGGGTATGTTTACCAGCCTTTTGGGTGGTAATAAGATGGATCCGAATTTAGTCGCTGCGTTGATGAACGGTCGTAACAACCAAGACCAGTTCGGAGGGGCTAACGGTTGGTGGTTGTGGATCATTGTCCTGTTCTGGTTATGGGGCGGACGTGGTTTCGGAAATGGTTTTGGTGGTAATGGAAATGATTGTTGCGCTAACGGTCTTCCGGCTCAATTGAACAACGACTATGGCCGTGAGCTACTGATGCAGGCTATCCAAGGTAACAGAAGCGCTATTGATCAGATCTCTAACGCCCTTAACTGTTCTACCTCTCAATTACAAAACGCTATCTGTAATGTACAAGGCGCTATTGATAAGGTGGCTGGTCAGGTAGGTATGACATCTCAAGCCGTTATCAACGCCGTACAGCAACAAGGATGTGAGATCGGTAACCAAATTAGCTCTTGCTGCTGCAATTTGCAAAGCGCTATGGCTAGTGGTTTCAATAACGTTCAACATTCCTTGGATACGATGGGTTGCAATATCCAGAACGCTATCACACGTCAAGGGTATGAGAATCAGTTGGCTATCACCGGTCAGACGAACGTATTGCAGAACAATTTGACTAACGGCTTCAATAACGTTATTCAATCCAATCAAGCCCAGACGCAAGTGTTAGCCGCTAAGATAGATGCCCAAACGCAGATTATCAATGACAAGTTCTGTCAACTTGAGATGCGTGAGATGCAGAATACTATCCAACAGCTTCGTGAGGAGAAACAGGCTTTGGCTACTTCCGCCATCACCCAACAACAGACACAGAACATTGTTAGCCAGTTAGCTCCAAAGGCTCCGATTCCTGCTTACGTCGTACAGAACCCGGGCTGCTGCTATGCTCCTACCGTAAGGGTGGCTAACGAATGTGGATGCGCTTGCGGCACTACTAACGCCGTATTATAAGAAAGGGGGACAATATGGCTGATTTCAGAGGATATATGATCGGCTCATTCGCCTCCTACCGTCTTGATAGGGGAGGTATCTCGGTAGTAGCCACTACTGGAAAGGTATCTGACGCTTCTGCGGCCGAACCTACGGTTGATTTTGGCATCAATCCGTGTCAGTGGAACTCACTGCCTCCAGAGGGGATATTGTTATGGAAAGTCCGTCATCCGGTAACTGAGACCGAGGCTGATTATCCGGCCACGATCGTCCTCCCGTCCGGCTTATCCACCACCACCCCTGTTACGGTATCCAACGCCGGGGTTATCGTCAACAAGACACCTATAGTGGATAAGGTTGGGGCACATATGACAGGGCAGGATATTACGACTCCCGTGGCATCTGGTGATCCTGTAGTAGGGGCTTACACCGAGCATCTCGTGTATTACAACAAATGCACCGGCGTGTTCAGGATGTTAGGTCATACGGCTACGGCCCCTAGCGCGTGAATTTACTAAGAAAGAATAGGGAGGGTAACCTCCCTCCCATTAAAAAAGATCGTTATTATGTTTAAGGATTTAAAGAAAGGATATCAGGTTTATACGTTGGACACCTCAGGGGTTCCTAAATTCTTTATGGGTACGGTGGTTAACGTCTCGGAACCTAGGTTCGCCCAATCCCAGCTAGGTCAGTACCAGCAGCTGCAAGATCGGGTTATGGACCTTACTATAGAGGTGGACGGGAAGTCTATGACATACGTAGTTCCAGAGAATCAGAACGTGGCTATGGCCAACGGCATTACGCTAGCCTGCTCCGTGGATCCGATAATGAACCACCTGAACGCCATGAAACGAACCAGTACGGATATCGTGAATAGCGTGGATAAGAATAAGGAGATCATAGAGGCATGCGACAGTATCTTGGAAGATATCAATCCCACTTTTAAGCAGACTAAGGATCAAGACCGAAAGATTAAGAATCTTGAGGAGAAGGTCGATAGGATGGGGTCTTCTTTCGATGAGTTAAAAGAGTTGTTAATTAAAAAATTAGGTTAATATGAGAGTTATAGATTTAGGCAATGGCCAAGAGGAATATGATGATGAGATCTATGATCGAAGAGGCGGTAGAGGACGCTCCCGTCGTTCTGACGGCACGTACATGGGTTATGATGGCGGGGTATATGACCATTATGGCAAGGATCGTGACGGGATGATGGAGGAGCTGGAGCGTCGTGAGCGTAATCTTGAGAGACGTGAGAGGGAGCTGGAACGTAACGAGCGGGAGCTTGAGAAACGTCAAAAGCACCATGAGCGGGAGGACGAGATGTATCGCAAGGGCTGGTTCGGCGAGCGTGAGATCCGTGACGAGTACGATAGCATGGATCCTTACATGCGTAGAGGTCGTAGAAGTCGTTACTACTGAGGAGCAGACGCTGATGACCCGGATTATAAGCGGTACATAGACACTCATGGATATCACTTTTCCAAGGAGTTGGCTAGGGAAGCCGCCGACAAGATGCTTAACGCTGACGGATCCAAGAGAAGATGGACGATGGAGGACGCTAAGCAGATGTTCGATAAATGCGGGGCCAAGAAACCTGATAACGCCACTTGGGGAGATATCCAATACCTGTTCGCTATGTTCTATAGCGACTACTTTCCTAAGGTATTGGATTGCGACCAGAAAATAGTCAAGGCTGTCTTGGCTTATCTGGAAGACCCTGACGCCCCGGAAGGGACGGCGTTCGTAAGGTATCTGGCGGTGCGGTGCTTCGTCGGTGACACAATCAAATGGAGTGATATGATTTAGTTTGATACAACGTTGGAGAACCCTGTCGGCAATAGAATACCGATAGGGTTTCTTTTTGATCGTAGCCTTATTATGATTACATTTGTTCGAGGTAGATCTTTTTGTCATGGTAGGGTGGGAGGGAATGAAAAAAGGATATCCTCACGGACACCCTTTCCCTTTGGTTGAAAATCACTTAAAACATTATGAATTACTACTACACCGCAAATATAGATAATTAAATACAAACTGCAATGGGTAAGGGGTATTATTGGATAGAGCCAGTGGATCAGACGTTGAATGATTTTCAGTTTTATAAGGCACGTATCGTAGGCGATCCTGAATATGACGAGAGACATCATCGAGTTATATTGAGAACTGATAAGTATTTCCCTGTCGGAAGTATCTTCCATGTCTTAAAAGACCCAGAGATGTTTGTTATAGAGAGGAAGTTCAAGACATGGGGGAATAAGTATGTCGTTAAGCCTTGTGAGGGTGAATGGGAATGGGAGTCTGTCCAGAAACTTAAAGACAAGGCTATTATATTCCGCAGCGGATTCCTGCATGGGGATGGTAGTTTCTGACGCTTACCAGTATCTCCCCCCCCCCTCGATTTCTTGGGGTTTATGTATATAGTTATATTTGAGCAAAAATAAGTTTGATATGGAAGATTTTCAAGGTAAATACGATGGCAATCAGATAAATCGGCTTCTGGATAAGGCTAATGATATTGATCTTACCAAATATGCTCTTAAGACGGATAATGCCCCTACCGCCACGAAATTACAGGCGGCTAGGACCATAGCGCTGTCAGGGGCTGTTACCGGTAGTGTCTCATCGGACTTCGGAAGCAACGTAACTATCTCCACGACATTGGCCAATTTTGATGCCTCTAAGATCGCGTCCGGAACCATCAGCATAGATAGGTTGCCTAAGGCGGCTTTGGAGAGATTGGTCGTGGTAGCTGACGATACGGCTAGATTCGCCCTTACCACCGCTACGGCTCAAAGTGGTGATACGGTAAAGGTCACGTCTACAGGTAAGATGTATCTGATAAAAGACGAGTCTAAATTAAACAGTGAGGATGGGTATGAGCCTTACACGGCCAGTCAGGCTTCCTCCGTGCCTTGGTCCGGGGTTACGGGCAAACCAAGTACCTTCACCCCTCCCACGTCCTCCGCTACCGTTCTTGGCGGTATTAAGGTAGGATATACGACTTCTGGGAAGAACTATAAGGTGCAACTGGATTCGTCCGGCAACGCTTACGTTAACGTTCCGTGGACGGATAATAACACAACGTATAATGAAGCCACGGCCGACACCTTAGGATTGGTTAAGATCGGCTATGCTTCTAATGGAAAGAACTACGCTGTGCTTTTGGCTAATGGTAAGATGTACGTGAATGTTCCTTGGACTGACAATAACACTACATACTCACAGGCCACGAGCGATAATCTGGGTCTTGTTAAGATCGGGTATTCAGCTAACGGAAAGAATTACCCGGTAGCTCTTGACGGAAATGGTAAGATGTATGTGAATGTTCCGTGGACGGATACCAACACGACATACACCAATATGGGAGCCGCTTCTGCCTCCGCCGCCGGAAAGGCCGGCTTGGTTCCCGCACCTGCCGCCGGAGCGCAAGCCAAGTATCTTCGTGGTGACGGGACATGGCAAACACCTCCTAATACCACATATAGCAATATGGGTGGAGCCACGTCATCAGCCGCAGGATCGGCAGGATTGGTGCCTGCGCCGGCTGCCGGCAAGCAAACCTCTTTCCTTCGTGGTGATGGCACATGGGTGGTTCCGACAAATACCACATACGCTAAGGCTAATACCACGACCTTAGGATTGGTGATGATCGGATATTCGGAGAATGGCAAGAATTATCCGGTAGAGCTGGATAGTAGCGGAAAGATGTATGTTAATGTGCCTTGGACGGATACTAATACAACGTATGGTGTTGTAGGAGCTAATGGATCCACAGGACTGGTAAAGAACGGAAGTACCGTGACAAGCGCTTCTGGCTATACCGCCTGTCCTATTGTCGGTGGTATCCCCTATTATAAGGATACGAATACTACCTACGCCAATATGAAGGCGGCTACGGCCTCGGCGGCTGGTGCTGCGGGATTAGTTCCGGCTCCTGCCGCTGGTAAGCAGACGTCCTTTCTTCGTGGTGACGGGACATGGGTAGTACCTACTAATACCACATACGAATTGGCCTCTACTACAGCTAACGGCTTATTGAGACAGCTTAATGGCAGTACATCCAGTTTCATGCGTGGAGATGGCACTTGGGCTACTCCTCCTAACACGACATATGCCGTGGCCAATGAGTCTACTAACGGTTTGATGGCGGCCGCCGATAAGAAGACCATGAACAGGCTTATAGGGGTTAATACGGTCACGACATTAGCCAGCTTACCTATCTCCAAGAGAAGCATCACGGCTACGTTATCGGCCGCTACGACCTTATCCGTGGCTTCCGGCATGCAGGTAGGGGAGGAGTTGATGATCAGGTGTGTCCCCTCAGCGGCTTTCACTCAGGCGATACCTAATTCCGGGAATTATGTCAGCATGAGCGGAACTTCTATCACCACTACGGCTAACAAGCCTTTCGAGATAAATATCTGGTGTTACGCTTCAGGTAAGTATAGCATCGCCGTTAAAGAACAAGATTAATAAGCTATGAGTTATACATACATAAATAGGGAGATATATCCCAAGATGTTGGTTCAAGATGAGCCTCTTGACGATAATTACGCCAAGGGCTATAGTTATGATGATTACATTAACGGGAATCCCGCTCCATGGATAGAACTCGGGGAGGAACAACTGGCGTTCAAGGAGGCCAATCCTAAAGCTACGGTTAAGGAGATTATCGAGGCTAAATTAGATGACTCAAGACTTCTTAATGAGGAGAAATCGGCCAAATATGAGGAGATCAGGACTTATGAGAATGAGAATCTTCATGAGTTCTTATTGGATGATCAAAATATCTATATCCCTGAATATGATAGGCGTAACGCTTTATCTGATGGGGCTATAGCCGATAAGATAACGATCATGGGTATGAAGTTTGATATAACGGAAGGCAAGATCTTGATCGAGATGATGGATAAGTACGATAATGATCTGATGTCTGCGTTAGGAGCCAAACGGAGGGAAGTCAGCTTAGCCACTACCGTAGAGCAGGTGAGGGCTGTTGACGCTCAGTCCGGCTATCCTGATAAGGTAAATATCACCATGACTTATATCCAGCAACAGGCAAAGGAGAAAGATGCCTCCAATCCTCAGAAAGTGGCTGTCAGATTCTCCAGAATGGTGGTTAATAACAAGGCTATATCTTTATCCCCTAACGAGAAATTGGACGTTAAGATCCTATTCCCTATATGGGGACAAGAAGGGGCGGAGTTCGGGTTGTCGGTGGATGCCGGATTCTGTCTTAGGGTGGTGAAGGACGATACGGATATCCTTTATGAGGTTATCCAACAACATACACTATCAGAGGAATGGGAACCCGGATTGGATACGGCTTCCTTATATAAGGTCGTCGATAAGGAACATACCGGCACTATAGAAGACCCTATCCCGTATTTCCCTCCAATGGAGATATTCAAGGATAAGTATTACATCCAGAACGCTGATGTATATAAGTGTACTAGGGATAGCGGAACTCCTCTTAGCCATAATCTAGAGGACTTGATAGGTCAGTACGTGGAACGGGCGTAGTCGTAGTGCGATCTACCCCCCCCCTATATTTGGCTTGTGATATGATACAAGTTATTTTTGGCATAATAAAAGGACATTTATAAATAAATACAAGTATGGCTTCACAAAAATTTGGTTTCGTAACCATCGATCCGGTATCAGGATCAGGTAATATGGCTGTTAACATATCTGGTGATAAATACACGGGTCGTGTTCAGCGTTCATTAAATTTCACCGCCACGACTAACGGTGGAGTATCTAAGGCATTGGTCGTTAATCAGGAGGCGGCTGTAGAGACTGTTTCCGTTGATAGCCCCGCCGCTTCCGTCCCGAAGACAGGTGGTACGGTGACTATCACGGGTAAATCCAACAGTACTAAACTTACGTTTACGGCTACTCCGGCGGAGGAGAATGGTCTGACTTTGACATTGCCAGATAATTATACGGCCGCTGGCAAGTCTACCGCCAATGGTGCTGTCATAGCGGATGATCCCGGAGCTACTGGTGAGTTCGTATGGAGCATTTCTATCGCCAATGTTCCGGCCAACGTCACTGTAGAGGAATTGGTAGCCAACTTGACCGTGACGGCTAATGGCGGTCAGAACGCTCAGGTAACTATCACTCAGGCAGCTGGAGACTCTATGTTAGAGCTTGACAAGGAGGTTATTAATCTGGATGTTAACGGTACGGCTCAGACAGTTAACGTAACTGCTAATGACTTATGGACTTGGGCGCAAGCAGCAGCTAAGACAGCCTTAAGGATGATGAAACGATAATAGGTTAGGAAATAATGGTATCGAACCCCAATTGGATAAATCCGGTTGGGGTTTATTTGTTTTGCTATCTTTGCAATAGAACAAAAATAATATAGGTATGGATAATGATTTGAATATTAATTGGAAGGACGGGGTAGGCGAGGTAACGGACCAGCCTCTGACTGTCAGTCCGGGATCTGGGGTCGGGGACGCCTCCGTTTCCTTTGGCTCGGTGATGAACAACGGTCTTGACCGGACTCTTGAGCTGGAGATAACAACTCCAAAAGGTACTAAGAAGACGCTTACCGTGAATCAGGAGGGATGCCGGCAGGCTTATATCACGAGCGACGGCAAACGGTGGCTGACTAGCGACAATCGGGTGTATGGGGTACTCAAGAGCGACGCCCCATGCGAGTGTCTTGAGGTTACGCCTAACATTGTCAGGTTTAAGATAGATGACGCCAACTCCGATCCGATGATAGACTCTTGTGGCGATAGTTCGTGGATCAAGGGGAGAAGGTGCTTGGTGAAGAAAACGGATACTGGGGTCGCCATATGTTATCTTGATGAGAATAACTCCGAGCTTTTCCACGACGGTGTTACCACCGCCTCGTTGGACGGAAGTATGGGTCAGTGGATGACAGATATACCAAGTTATAGATATAGCCATAAGGGAGGCGAGTATGATGTTAGCAATATTCAAAATCTTGTTCATGAGATTACATTAACTCATAATGATTCTGATGATAATATCACTGAATGTGGAGATGCTGGATTGTTTAGAAGATGTTTGGTGGGGGTGACCGAAGCCGTAAATATTGATAGTAAATTATGGTCCAAGAAGGGAGGTCAATCTACTGGACGTTTAACTTCTGTAGTATTTCATAATTATGCTACAGCATTAGGAAGTGGATTCGACATTATTGATTATGAGACCCATTGTAAAATAGCTCATTTATTCTACGCTAAATACGCCAATAGAAACCCGCAAGAAATGAATCAATTTGGTTATGGAGAATATCCATATGCCAGAACTATTGGTACTACGTCCTCATTAGGTAATAATGATGGAAAGACTTCTACTCAAATTAGTTTCTTAGGCATAGAAGATTTTTATGGAGGTAGGGGTGAATGGATGAGCGGAATACATTCTAAGAATTTTACTTATTACATTTATGATGGATTTGAACCAAATAAAACTCCCACCGCTAATTATCGTACAATAGATATAGGTGGATCAGCTGGAAATAGATATATAAGTAAAGTATATTGGGGCGAACATGGAGATATGATTCCTACAGAAGTAAGTGCTTCCTCTACTACACATTACTGTGACTGGGGCGTTGTGGCTGATTCTGGTTGGCGTGTTGCTATGCGCTCTTATTATTCTTCCATTGATCATGGCGGCGTCGCTTGTTTCGATGCTCATTATGATTCTGGCGGTTATGGTGACGTTCTCGGCTCTCGCATCCAATATAGAGGGTCTATACAAGTTATAGAAGATCCCGCCGAGTTCATAGCGTTGCCGGTAGGTTTTTAATCCATGATTTTGTTTTTACGAATTTTGTAATTACATTTGTGGCGCATGTCCATCACCATGCTTTTCGTCGCTAATTTATTATAAGGGGATGCCGGTCTGTGATGGGATCGGCATCCCTCTATTTTTAATATGGGGAATATAGATGTTTTCGATGTTCAGGTTTCTGATGGGAGACAAATCCGTTGTATATCGTATAATAAGGTAACTTATTTTGATCTTGACGATATATGTAAATTATGTTTTGGTTCATATGATTTACATGATGTGGCTGACACTAAGGTCATGAGCGAGTTCCTGCGTCGTGATGGGAATCGTTACTGGACTACGATAGATGGCGTGAGGCAGCTGTATCGTAGGATTGAGTGTAAGATGTGTTTTGAGGTTATAGAAAAATTAAGAGTGTTATGATATATTCTTTAAATGTGGAGGCATTCAAATTCCATTCATATGATATTGTGAATATTAATAAGGCTATAGAACGTTTTGGTATATCTGTTACAGAAAGAAATGGATATTATTCCGTGGAGCGTGATAATACGCACATAATTATTAATGATGGGGATTTTATAGTCGTATTCCCTTCCGCTGAGATATCCAGCTCTTCCGGATTGCCTGTTTATGAGTTTAAGGCATATACGAATGATCGTTTTATAAGACTTATGGAGATGAATAATCAACTCAAGGAATTAGCTGACAAGGTGTTTTAGCGGGAAATTCAAGGAAGATTAAAAATAGGTCAGCCCGTCTAGTTATGATCTAGGCGGGCTTTTTGTATCTTTGTCAAAAACATGAAGTTATGTCGAGTTGCGTAATTAAAAGGAATAAGGAAGGTAAGATAACCCGTGTCTTGACTCCTTCCGGCGAGGTATCCACCTTGTTCGATAAGATAGCGGGTATAGCCGCCGTAAGTGACCTTAATAAGGCCGCTGAAGCTTATATGACTATTTATAACGACAAGTTCAGGTCCAAGTTCGGTGATTGGGCTAGATCCGTGCCAAGGAATAAGGAGGCGGCCAGATCCATAAGCGCCAGACTTAGCGCCAGCGAGTGGGGGCAACTTATGTCAGCCAAGGTCCTGTCCGTCATAAGCGATATGGATGCCCCGGCGTTGGCCAGAAGCCTTGGGAATAGCGACAATGTCGTGGCTTATCTTACCTCCGGAGAGGTAGGTGATGTCAATGATATGGCTGTGGTAGATAAATCCACGGTACAGGAGGTGGATCTGGATTCCATAAACGAGGATAATATTGGCGATACGATACTGAAAGAGGCGTCATGGGATGATATAAGGGCTATCAGGGAGAATATAGATATTAAGGAGACAGCCCGTATGTTATGGAAGGCCGTGGAAAGCGCTTTTACCGGTCAACGACCTAATATCAGGGTGAAGGGCGGAAATATAGATGGGGAGATCATATTTTCTGGTAATGTCTTGCCGTTAAATGATATTGAGAATTATACTCCTCCATCTTCAAGATTGGTATATGATTCCGGTGAGCCTCGCCTGTTCTTTAGGTCGGATGACGGCAAGATACACGACTCTTACGCCAACGCCATAAAAGGCTCGTCCGGTGGGCGGGTCGAGGCCGGGTTCTTGGCCGGCAGTGTCGAGGAGAGCGACGTCCCGTCCGGTACGGCTGACATCTCCTTTGGCTCGTCCTCCATAACCCTTAACAACAGTGATTCGTTCATCCCGGTCCTTGGCATCAGCTCAGATTCTAATATAAGTACCCGTGGAGGGTTTGTCAATTACCTTATCAAGAAAGGTCTGTTGAGCGGGGAGCGTATAAGGCTAGGGGATAGGTATTATCTTACAGGGGCCGGCAACTCCGATGGTCTTAAGATCTATAACGCTATGGATGCCTTGTCTAGGCTAAGGAATAGGTTTGGAAGTCAGTCCTCCGAAATGAACGTATTGGGTTCTATAGGTTTTGATACGGAGGTAAGTAATGATCTTGATCTTATCACGACATCGGGGGAGAAGGTTACGGTAAGCAGATCGGAGATCAAGGGCATGTTAAGGCAAGGTAAGTTTGAGGAGCTTAACGATAAGTATGATGGGTTCATGGAGCTGGCCTTGTCGTTGATGATGGAGGATAACGCTTTGTACGGAAGTAATGTCCGTGGGGTTATTGAGAATGAGAAGGCGGAGGATCTTCAGAACAGGACTGATATCACCAACATCTTATCCACGTTAGGTATCCGTGTGATGGGTATGTCTGAGTATATGGATAAGTATAAGATGCGTAATGGCGTGGATCCTTCGGCTAGGGCATTGTCCGATATGGCCAATGGGGTTATCGCTTTGGCCGAGGGAGCTACGGTAGAGGATCTTAATGAGGAGGTGGCTCATTTCTTGATCGATACTTACCGTAATCAACAGGAGATTGACGAGGTTCTGGATTCTGTTGTCGGCACGCCATTATGGAATCAATTCGCCGGTCGTTACTATGAGGTGTATGGGAAGGAATACCAAGGGGAGGAACTGGATCGGATGGTGAAGCGGGAGATCCTAGGCAAGACGTTGGCCCAGCGGTTCGTGCCGGGGATGGAACAGGCGGTAGAGGATCTGACCTCGTCCGAGGACTCCCAGCTCTCCTTGTTTGGCAGGATAATCAGGGCTATAAGGAATTTCTTCTCTACTCAAAGATCAGACTTGAATAAGGTTCTTGATAGGATAAAGGAGTCGGCGTTGGCCGATGATCCAAGCGCCTTTGACGTGCTTCTGTTAAAGGATAGCGACCATCTCATGTACTCATTATCGGATGTTGACGTGGCCAATAAGTTGATCAAGAACGGTAGGTCATTGGAAAGACTATATACCAGATTGCAGAGGATGAGGTCAAGCCAAAGCCAGAGGATCGGTGAGAGTATCTCCCTTCTACGTGATATAGGCGAGAAGGTAAGACAAGTCGGGGGTGAGCTAAATAAGAATAACAACCTATTATCCACCAAGAGCGTCATAGCGACCGCCAAGGCTGAGGTGGAGTATTTGGTCACTGTCGCCAGTAGCCTACGTAAGAGCGGAAAAGGATTGGATTATGAGACGATACAGGTTATCGATAACGTATATGGGGAGATAGTTCCTCTGATCAGGAACCTTCGTGGATTCGTCAATAATCAGGCTGCTGATTATTATGGCAGCAATAAGGTTGGCATGGTAGAGGATATGGATGATATATTACGTATGGCTGAGACATCCATGTCCGATATAAACGCCCTTCGTAGCGATCGTAACGAGGATTGGCTGGATGGACAGCTTCGGATGTTTAATATCCCTGAAAGGTATTGGAATGGGATAAAGAAGTTGGTGAATAACATCCATAAGGATATCAATGTCATGTCCCGGTTCTTTGGCACGTTGGAGCATAGCGGCAACGCTATCTTAGGCATGTTAGGCCAGCGTCTCGCCAAAGCCCATAGTGACGCTCATACGGAGGGTGTGTCTAATATCAATAAGATGACTAAGATGATGAAAGAGCGTGGATGGGGGATAAAGGATAATGAGGATCTTATACAGAAGATAAATGGCAAGAACTCCGATTACCTTGACTCGTCCCGTGATTTCGCCAAATACGATTTACTATACAGGACCGAGCAGGCGAAAGCCATTATTGATATATATGATCTTAAGAAGGTTACGGGTAAGACCGAGAAACAACTTATTGATCTTCTTCTATCCGATAGAGGTCTTAAGGTGAAGACCCGTGACGACATCGTAGGATATGATGGGGATAAGCCTATTACGAAGGAGGTATATCATATATTCAAGCCTACAATCCAGAATTTCGATATCTCGGACATGACGTTCGAGGATCAGCAACGATATCTCGACGCGATAAATAGGTGGTTGGATGAGAATCGTGAGAAACCTATGGTACAAGCTTATTACGATAAGATCGAGAAAGTTAATAAGAAGGTCGAGGAAAGGCTGGGTCGTAGGGTATCGCAAGCCACGTCCGATTTCATGACCCGTATCCGCAGGAGCAGGTATGTGGCTATGGATAAGTTTACCAAGAACGGGAAGGTGGATTGGGATGCGTTCCGGTCCGATCCTATAGCTTGGAGGTCTTATCTGGATATCTTACGTGATAGGGCCATAGCCAAGAGCGAGTGGTATTCTGACGGTACGCCAAAGGAAGAGGGATCCGAGGCTCTGATGATGTCAGAGGAGATCAAGGCATGGGATGAGGCGTGGGCCGAGGAGTTCGGGAATACCAACGAGGGTCGTAAGGCTTCCACCGAGTTTAAGGAGATACTTCGTGGGATAGAGCGGTCCGAGGGCGGTAAGGCGGCGTTCGAGTTCCTGCTAGCTGGCGGTCATCTTGGTTTCTCTAAGGATATGTGGGGATCCGAGGAGGGTGATTATTACGAGAATCTGGTTGATAAGATCACGGAGCAATCTGTATCATCATCAAGGATAGAGAAGGTAGAGGAGGCGATGGCAACAATAAATGAGATCAACGATCAGTTAAGACCTTTGCTTATCCAGTACCGGGATAGCACGAGATACGGGGAATATGATTTCGATAGGCTACGTGGATCCGCCTCATTAAGGAAGATAAACGAGTTATATGATCGTCTGGCTGAGGCTAAGAGTGTCATTAATGCCGCCGCTTCCGCTGAGGCTATTGAGATGGATATGCCCGATACGGTGGAGAGTGGAGTCACGGATTCTTACCGTAACGCTTTAAGGGATGCCATGGCATACGACAAGGGTATGGATGAGCTTAAATTCGCCAAGGAGCATATGTCCGCCCGCTCCCGGAGTCAGGTGGATAGGATGGCCGCTAAGCTATCTAGGAAGAACCCGTCATGGACGGCCGTGGAGGTATCGTTCTTGAGAAAGAAATACGGTCCTGACTTCAATAATAAGCTGGCTAACGACATAGCTATGGGTAAGGCTAATGAGGTTCTTGTTGAGTACGCCAGAACCCGACTGTATCCTTATATGAGAAAATACTCTCCCAAGGGATATTCTGATTTCGTTAGGAAGATAAATAACGGTACGTATAAGGTATCCGAGTTCTTTGATGCCATAGAAAATGGTATATCCGAGGAAGAGAGCGTATCCCGTTTCGGGTTCGATATTAATATGATCGACCTGACGATCAACAACCAGTGGCTTGATGAGGCCGATGCCGAGAGTTCTTTCCGTAATCCTAATTATAATCCTGATCTGGGTTATGGGTATCATACGCCTAGGTTCGATAAGTACAAGAACGAGGCTTTTTTCAAGAAATACGGTATTACCAACGAAGGGGAGGAAGCTACGATCAATAAGGATAAGTGGGAGATGAGGAAGGAATTGCTTAACATAAGCCGTAAGGCTATGGAGGACTATGATGAGCGGTTCAGGAATATCTACCAGATACCACAAATATCCAAGGGCGGCGTGGAGAGGATGGTGCAGGCCGGGGTTGACCCGAAGGCGGCTATCGGCAATGCCGTACGTGATATTGTTGGCGAGAGGGTGGATGATCCTATACACGGTCAAGGACAAGACCTAGGAGGGCTTGACGAGAACGATAACAAATATCGTATGATCCCCAAATACTATCTCAGTAAGTTGGAGAACGCCAACGACGTGTCCCATGACTTCGCCTACTCCTATTCCATGTTATCCTTGCAGGCTACCGCTTACAAGTATAAGAGGGCGGCCTTGGATGATGTCATGGGATACAGGAACATGATGCTTGAGACACAATATGACGGAGGCAAGAACCCGGAGGCCACTCACGCCTATAGAATGTTTCAGGACTGGGTTAACGCCAGTATCTATGATGTTAGGATAAATAATAAGCGGGCAGAATGGAATATAGGTAATTATAAGGTCGATCTTAATAAGCTGGCTCTTATGTTTACCAAATTCGTATCCAAATCCAACCTAGGCTTCTCCCCATTCGTCGCGGCTACCGGCGCCCTTACCGGGCAGGCCAACTTCCTTTTGGAGGGTATGGTAGGACAGTATATAAGCAAGGACTCCATGAAATACGCCTATGGGGAAGCCCAGAAGCAGTTAAGTACGTACGTGTCGGAGATCGGGGACATAAACCGTACCAACAAGCTATATGTCGTTGGAGAGGCCTTAGGCGTATTCAATGTCCGCAACCGTGTACGATCGGCGGCGTATAACAAGATCTGGAGAACCTTATTCCGGGACCTGCCGTTTAAGATGATGGAGGTTCTTAACTCCCCGTTGGACCCGCAGGTCATTATCTCGGTCATGGACGATACCCGCCTATATGAGGGCCAGTTCTGGTCATACTCCAATTTCAAGGAGATGATGATGAAAGACAGAAATATGTCCGCTAACGAAGCTAAACGTGATTGGGATCGTTTAAGGGATTATTCTATGTGGAATATGGTAGATGTCAAGGACGGAAAGATCGTGGCTAAGAACGAGGCTAACAAGGATATTATAGAAAGATACATACCTACCTTGTCCAGTAGGGTCAGGAGCATGGTGCAGATCTGCGACGGCGCCTTGAACGAGCAGAACCGGGTGGGGGCTAGCCGGAACGCTATCCTTAACATGGTGCTGCCTCATCGTGGATGGTTTATATTGGCCGTGCAGCGGGCGTATAAGAAAGCCGGTTTCAATTTCCAAACCAACCAGTTTGAGGAAGGATATATGAGAACGTTATGGAGACTGGCCGGTAATGTCTATGGATCGATGTCCGAGGGCAGGATGGGGGAGGCATATGACGTGCTTAAGGAAGAGTATGATAAGCTTACCCCCTACGAGCAGATCAATATCAAGAGATCGATTATCAATATGGCGGTATTCGCCACTATGATGGCCATAGGACGGGCTTTGATGGGATATAGGGAGGATAATGAGGATAGCTGGTTCGGGCAGTTCATTACCTATATAGGATTCAGGACGATCAACGAGATCGCTTCACAGACATCCCCGTTCATGGAGCTTAACGCCATAGACATGCTACAGGATCCGCTGGTTACCGCCCGGAAGTTAGGCGACCTCACCGATCCTCGAAACTGGGATCCGTTCGCTACCGTCCAGACCGGCGTGTATAAGGGCGAGAGCAAGCTATGGAGGCAGCTCATGAAGTTCTCGTTTGGTAAGCAATGGTATAATATCAAGACGGCTAGGGATATTAAGCAGACATCCGACTACTGGCTGATGACTAACGGCATGACGATGGGATTCTTCCTAGGTGGTAGGAATAAGGATGAGTCTTGGGAGGACGCTAATTGGTACTTTGATAGAGGAAGATAGCTGATATAGTATGACAAGAAAAAATAGCCAGTCAATTGTTTAAGACAATTTGATTGGCTATATTTGCATCATGAAACAATGAATGACGGGATCTCTTCAAGGTCATTCAATGTGTAAGATATTTTTGGCTCATTAGGATTTGTCGAGGTGAGATCCGACATTTCCTTTTGAGCCTATTTTTTATATTATGTGTAATATTGTTTTAAATGACAATTTGTCTATTAGATTGTATTTTGAGAAGGTTCTTGAGTTAGTTAAATCCGGAGAAGATTTTCCAGTTAATTTAGATGATGTTTGGCCTTTGATATATTCTGATAAAGGTAAGGCTGTTAGGGTTCTTACTGGTGATAATGGTTTTATCAAAGATATTGACTATAAGGTTTTTACCCGAAATGGCAAAAACCCGGTTGGAGGAAGACCTGCGATTGTGTATATGATTTCTGTGTCTTGTATGGAATATTTAATAGCAAGAAAAGAAAGAAGGGTATTTGATGTATATAGGAGTGTGTTTCATGGTGCGGCAAATGCTTTTAATAAGATGGAAGAATCCGTGGAGAAGAATCTTCCACATAATTATATAGAAGCATTAGAGGCGTTGTTAGCATCCGAGAAAGAGAAGCAGGCGCTAGCCGAGGCTAAGAAAGCGGTAGAGGATGCTAAGATGATATCTGATAACATTATCAAGGAACAGGCTCCTAAGGTAGATAACTTCATTTTTTTATTTTACGGTTCTTAGACGATGAGGTATTCTGCCTAATGATATTTCATCCCCATATTATTGATTTGTTTAATTTACGAGCCTCTGATAAGGCTCGTGTTAGTATATCCTTTTTCCTTATAATCTCCTTATATCTTTTGATATTCATTTTTATTATCTTCATAATAAGTTCTTTTGCCTTAATAGCACCAACATCTTATTCCAATCAACATATCATTTATCCGTAAGTGGAGTGCCGATATTCCTATCATCTATATAATAATCACAATACAATTTTGGTGATGATGATACTGGTTCAGGATTATAATTTACTGAGTATAGATTAATATGGTTATATTTGAACCAATCCACCGCATCCTGTAGATATCTACCGTCTCTCACTGTATACAATATCAGTAGATTCCTATCAGCTAATTTCCTCAATACGCTAGCAGCCCCGATATTGTCTCCTACATAAGGGTATGAGTCTACTACACATGTCCCATCGAAATCTATTCCTATTATTTTTCTCATATCACCTCTTATAATAAATACTCCTCTATTTTCTTGGCCATGTCAATAAGCATCTCACATCTAAGGTCGTTAAGATCCTTACAAAACCTCATCTCCTCCTCATGCTTTTCCTCAGGCGATCTGTTATCAATTACGCTGTAGCATGGTGACGAATACACGGGGATAGGTCTCATGGCCTCTATAGCCAATTTAATAGCCTTTTCACTGATCTCGCTCATATAATCCTCTTTTTGCACCCATATAATACCACTGTTAAAGCAATTTGGGTTTTCTAACTGGCAATTTCCATTGTCATAAAAACAACATCCTGTACAACATTCTTTCTCTATCTCTGAGACAGCCATGAATCTCTTCTCTTCATATATCATGGTATCTCCTTTTTTTTATCTTATTCCTCTTTGTATTCATCTTATCAAACTTTTATATTCTACTTTCTTTAACTGCTCTTCGGTAGCTTTCTTCTTCGGGAACTTCCCGTGCCATTTCCCGGGCACCACGACATCACGGCCGTCGGGGCTGGTAGCCAGCCTCCCGCATTCGCTGCACAGCCCCATGCCCTTGTACGGCTGTAGTTCCTTGGCGTACTCTAATTTATCTACCACATACTCGTTTGTCAACATCCAGTAACTGGACGTGGCGGTATTATCGACACAACCGCATTTAGCGCATATAAATAAACTCATAATTTTCTATTTTTATATTGTTAGGTGATTATATACAACTTTACACTACAAATATATCGAATTATTTTATATATAAATAATAATTCCTACATTTGTGTCATGAGATTGGTCGAACAACATATAATCAAACAAAGCTCGATATATTACAATGAGCTTCAAGACCTGTTGCATAAGTGCAAGAACTTATACAACAAAGGATTGTATGCTGTTAGACAACATTACTTTCAATATAAGAATGATAATACCGTTAAATATAAATACCTCAACTACTACTCCCTTGAAAAGAAGTTAAGAACAGAAAATGATCCAGACTATAGGGCATTACCAGCACCAGTAGCCCAACAGGTACTTATGATGGTTGATCGGAATTTCAAATCTTTCTTCAATCTTCTTAACAAGAAGGGTAGATGTGAGTATTCTGAGAAAGTAAGAATACCTAAGTATCTTGATAAAGACGGAATGTTTATGGCTGTTTTCCCGACAACAGCCTTTTCTCAGAAATGGATAAAACAGGGTATTGTTAAGTTACCGAAACAATTCTCTTTCACTACAAGAACCAACAAACATGATGTCCAACAACTTAGATTTTTACCTAAAAACGGATATATTATGCTTGAGATTGTGTATAATAAGAAAGAGAAAGATCTTATGCCCGATAACGGTAATTACCTTGGTATTGATCTAGGACTTAATAATCTTGCATCTTGTGTATCAAATACCGGTTCTTGTTTTATCATCAACGGTAAGCCTCTAAAATCTATCAACCAGTATTATAATAAAAGACTAGCATATTTAAAATCAAGATTAAAAGACAATAAACAAGTCTCAAAACAAATAAGGTCGTTAACCAACAAAAGGAATAACAAGATCAAGGATTATCTGCATAAAGCCAGTAGGATATTGGTTAATCACGTAGTTTCTAATGGCATCAATACGATCGTAATCGGTCATAACAAATGCTGGAAACAAGAGATCAATATCGGAAAACGAAATAATCAGAACTTTGTATCTATCCCTTTTAATATGTTTATCTCAATGATATCATATAAAGCTACATTTGAGGGGATCAATGTTAAGATCGTTGAGGAATCCTATACCTCAAAATGTAGTTTCTTGGATAACGAGAAGATTTGTAAGCATAAGGAATATGCCGGAAGACGTATCAAACGAGGATTGTTCAAAACATCTTCCGGTAGTATTATTAACGCCGATATCAACGCTGCATTTAACATCATAAGAAAATTGGCAAAAGAAGCCTTCGATGTAAGTATCTTACCAGAAGGTAGAGGGTTTTGGTGGAACCCGATACGGATTTCCGTATAAATATATACTATCTTACACTTGATGTAAAGTTATATATAATCACCTTTCTTTTATCGTATCATCGCTTAGATGTCTATCTCTTATATGCCTTTCAACATACTTGTTTGCTAGATTCTCTATTTTGTTTGATTTGTCCATTTGTACTATCAATTATTTAGTTAATAATAGATCATAGTCCTCTTCATCTATACTCCCATTATTGTTGACATATATAATGAAATCATTTAAAAGCACGGACTTATCCTTGGATAAGGCTTTTATAATAAGCTCTCCATCATCTTTCAACATCACATGCACAGTATCCCAGATAACATATTTTTGACATTCTTTCTCAATCCTTTTGATTATATTGAGCATCTTCTCATATACTTCCTTATGCCTTTTGATCATTTCATCTAGCTCAGTCGTATCATTTTCCCGTATAGCTGTGAATATATACTCTTTGTTACAATCCCAGCATTTTATCAGTTTTTCTGATCCGCACGCCTTATTCTTGTAGAAGAAACAGCCCCTACATGGCTCATTATGGTCGTAACTTAATACTACAAGCAGCTCCATTCCGTTCTTATATATCACGTCTCCTTGTTTCATCTTGTTTATTTTATTAATCTAGCTATCAGTATAGTAAAATTTGATATTATCCATATTACGGATATCCAAAATGTTACACCTAACATGATTCCTATATTTTTAGGTATAGGATCCACTCTCCTGAATGTCAGGATCATGAATATAAATGTCTTGAAGTTCATAATTCACGATATTTTTCTATATAGTTAACTATTAGATCCTTGACACCTTTAGGGACATTAATTAGCTTAAGGTTACCTTGGAATATATCCTTACCGTACTCGTCCATGATCACCCCGAATGAAGGATTCATGATTCTTGTCGATATACATATCGGTTGGTCGGTATCGAATCTGATAACGGCTACCTTCTTCTCGTTTATCGCCTTCTTTAGGGCTATATAAAGCTTATGACCTTTAACAATGTCACAATTACCTTTCATGATCTTAGACATATATATGATATGCTCTTTCTTCACATTGCTGAGATTGTCCATCAGTTTAAGATCTCCGCCAACGGATTTCCATTTTTTGAAGCAAGATATGCATAGACAATAACTTGACTTGGCGTTCCTCGGCATCATCCTGCTGCTACCAGCGGGAACCGTATCGCCACAGCATACGCACGTCCGGTCTTTGTTGGTGCGTACTGGGCCATAGCTGTTTATCGGGTATTCTTTTTCTTTAAGCATCTTTTTCTGTTTTCAAAATTATCATCACCATATTCATAATTAGGACAAGCTTTGTTGCTTGGACGCCTTACGTATGTTGTTTGTTTCCTATTATGTTTCCTGTTAGTGTTTATATAATGGTCACACACCTGCCAAATAGAACAACATACCTTGCCATATCTTTTCGCCCATTCATTATCATGCAGATGTACGCATGTGCCGCAAGTCGGGTTCTTGAGCTTATCCCTGTTGTTATCTATAATATCTTTAATCTTATCGAGAATAACATACATATTCTCAATATCCATATCATTAAATTCATTTGGTATCGGGAGATACATTATTGAGCTTATATCTATATCTATTCCCTTTGACTTGTCGTAAGCCGATTTGTATTTCCTTACCATCAAATCTTTTAACTGATTTACCTTCTTTTCATATGTTCCCATGTCTCATTCGGTTTTCCATCCATGTTTCCTTAATAAATCCACCATCATCCCTTTTATCTTAGGGCTAATGGCTTCTGTAAGTATATCAGCGGCCAAGTTAATAGAGAAGCTTGTCATTCTGGATTCTCCTATATACTTCTCGCTGGTAATTTCTTTCACATAATCGTGGATATCCTTAATCATCTCATTTTGAGATCTTAGGAGATCCAGTATCTTATCGAGTTTATCATTCATCTTTTTTCTCGAATATACCTGACAACAACCAGACAATCACTATCAGAAAGAAAAATAGCCCAAGAGCCTCATCCGGATAGTCGTGCATCGCCTCTAAAATGTCCCTCATAGCTTAATGTCCATTTTGCCAATTATACGATAGAAAATATCCCTAGTCAGCTCAATGTCATAGGTGGCGTCATGGAGCTTATTCTCATCAATCTCAATACCCATAGTTCTGGCTACGGTCATCAACTTAAAGTTCTCCATATCGTTTCTTACACCCATCAGGAACGGTGTCACCATAACATATACATCCATACAGTTAGGATAGAACCATGATCCAAAATACTTATCCCCACATTGCTGGAATAAAGCCCGTAGGAACTGGTTATCGAACCCGGCGTTGTTATATCCCACCAAATACATCTTGTCCTTCTTATCGAACTTGTCCACGTACTTGGACAATATACCCACCAGTTGCCTATACCCGTCCTCCATGGGCTGATATGACCGTATCTGATCCAAGGTGACGCCGGCCACGTCCAGTGCCTCCTGCTCTATCGTGGCGGCCGGGTTCGGGGCTAGGCGGATGTCGAACCTCTCGGCCTCCTGCCCGTCGATATCCACGATCCCTCCTATTTGGTGTATCCCGTTTCTCCAGAACTTAACCCCGGTTGTCTCTAAATCGAAAAATAGTAATTTACTCATGTCTATTTATTTCGTTTTTTTTTAATATTTATATTCCTAATATTTCTGCTACATAAACAAATCCATAACATATATAATTATCAGCGTCATGCCCCCCATAATCAACATGCCAAATAACAGCGCATGGGAAATAGAGTGGCATATCCTCAGCCATAGGATTCTCTTTGATGTCATCAATGTTTATCTTCTCCCTCCACCTCCACAGGTCTTGGATGTCGTTCAAAATTAATTTCTCCATAACTATGACGGATGTTAGATGTTAGTAATTCAATAGCCAATCTGATCATGGCTCCCGCTTCCGTAAGTTTATTCATTTGGGCGTACATTCTATGCTCTGCACTACGATAAGTCTCCCTGCTGCTTATGGTATCTAGCAAATCATCTACAGCGTTTCTAAGAAGATCGGTCATCCCATGCCCTTCTATGCCCTTGAAATAATAAATATCACGACCAGCGTAAAACATGTCCTGATATCTTTTAGCTACGTACTCTATTCCGGATAGATGATATTTTTCGTTGTCTATCTCCACCTCCCCTTTTTCTATAGCCCTCAACAACTTCCAATCTATCGTTACATAAGTTTCACGATTTTTTTACCTTTACATAGGTATATCCGCCATAATGAGAACCCAATGTCCTCATCGTAAGTTCATTGACTTTTTGTTTGTTTTCATCCATAATAATCTGGTTTTTAATGTTGATACAAAGATATGATTTAAACAAAAATAAAAGCATGAATAATATTAAAATAATATTAATCATGCTTAAATATAAATATATCCCTTCTAATTCTCACGGATATACGTATTCGTACTCATCCGGAGGAGATGTCTTATATTCAACATCGCACTCAATATTGGTGTAATAGTTATCCCCTTTTCTGTATACTAACGCTACCTTGCAGTCGTATTCCAAACTGTATCCTATAAGAGGGACATTAGCCATAGGCGGATTATCCTCTGTTTTGTATCTTATTCTTGTTACTTGTTTCATATTTTCATGGATATAAATATTCATATTCTTCCGGTGGATATGTTTCAAATTCAGCATCATACTTCATGCAGGTGTAGTACTTGTCCCCTCTCCTGTACATTACTTCCCACGGACAGCTATATTTTTTGTTGTATCCTAAAAGAGGAACCCCTTCTATAGGAGGCTTATCTTTCGTTTTGTACCTTAATTTTGTTATTTGCTTTATGCTCATATAATCTTATGTTTAAGTAATTCCATCATCATCGAAAACAATGTGTCTACAAGAAGTTTCTCACTACTCCAATATATAGGAATCTCATCTATATCTCTATACGTTACAGACCATGCATGTTCTAGCTTATAACATTCGAATGTAGAACCATCTATCTCATATGGGAGTAAATTCAGTAACGTCCCTACATCCCAAACAGGGTTGGATATATCCGGGGTAACGGCCTCAATCAGTCCTATACGACCAGCGTCATCCTCCATAGAATGTAATTGATCCAGATACTTGTCTCTGAAGCCGCTGGCGGTAGAGATAGGGAGGCCGGCCTCGACCAGCACTCTTCCCTGTTCTTTTGTGGTAAAAATCCGTTCCTTCATAATCTCATTTTCCTTTCTACCGTAACGATCGTATCATTATGCCATCCCCCATGGGCCACGAGAAGAATCTCCTGCTGCTCGAACCCAAGCCCTGCCCCTATACCGCCGGAGTTCCACGCGCAGGTAATGACCACCCCTCCTTTCTTGGTGATCCTAGCTATCTCCTTCTTCTGTCTAGACCAATAACTAGATTGCGTTGTTTGCATATTAACAGATCCTCCAAGTCTTTTATACGATTCGGATACCTGTCTCGCGGAATATGGTGGATCATATAGTACCATATCAGCTATATTATCTTTAAGACCACACAGGAAGTCCGTGGCGTCCTTATGATACATAGCCTTAGTCTCAGGGTCAAGATCGTTGGTGATCGTCCCTATATCGCTGTTTCTGGCGAATGGATCCACTATAACCATCCCGTCTTTTTTATATCTATCTATAAGTTCTCTTATCGGTTTTATGCTGAATGTCTCGCTGTTCGGCATCGACCATTTCTTGCTTATAATCATATCGCTATAATTTTTCAGGCCTAAAAATATCCTTTGCGATCATATCAAGAGTAAGTTTATGTATCTTAGGTAAGACCTTAACCAATTTTATACCAAAATTTTCTCCCCTCTTAACAAAAGTCCATTTCCCGTATATGATCCCATGCATCATATTTTGTATTATCTCCTTGCTATCCGTCAAGAACACTTGATAATAGATACTGTTGACATAATTGAAATCCTTTCCATGATCATTTGCCGGTCTTAATATCATTACAGCCGAAGAGCATCCACGAACGAATCCGTGTATCTCAAGACATTCCTCGAACTCATAATTATCGCGTTCCTCATCATGAACATCCTTAACCCATTTACATGGTCTCCCATCCTTAAACGGGATCTTTAACTGTTTCTTTACCATAATTACCTTAGATTATTTATTAAAAGTATAATATAGATATAAATACATAAATTGAATAGGGCTATTTACCATATCATCATCAGTAGGATCATCGTATTTTTCAAGCCAAAGACGAAGTGCCTCCCAATCGATATCCCGCCGGTCACATACCATGCAGGCTAGGTTAGCCCCGAACAGCTCACCGTCGCCGCCAAGCGACTTGTTAAACCTCTTGGCTAGTCTTTCCTTGAATCCCTTATCATACCATATCCCGGAGGTAGCGGCATAACAATAATAAGCATTGTATTTCATTTTCACGCCCATCCTCTCAAATAAAGACGTATGCCATATCCGATCCAGAAAGAACACTATTCCACGATATATGAAAGTCCGGAGATTCTTCCTGTATTTCTTCCCTAAGAAGCTATCCACGCAAGATATAGTCCCGCCTGAATAGTACCAGTTATTGGCGCCTCTCTTGACCTTATCCGTCATCTTGAATTTATTCTTTCTGTCTTCCACCCTATCCCAAGGCTTTAATTTATCCTCGTTAAATGTCGGGCAATAATGATAGTAATGATTGATCCATGACAGATATGGGTTGTATATCGTGTATCCATTATCGCTGACATATGAGTTCATATCATACCCAAGTTCCTTGGCTAGAATAGATCCCTCATCAGCTAATACCTTCAATATCGGGTTCAAGTTCCATATCTGATCTTGACTGACGAACATCGAGTAACATGGATCCTCATCCTCCCCATACCATCCTCCCATCCCGCTCACTATTTTATCCAAATCAAGTGAATAATCTTTCCCGGGTAAAAAATCATCTCTAAGAAAAAAACCTCTATATGGGATCATATCATGTATGCCGGGTTGGTCGTCAAATATGAACTTAGCGTTCTCGGTCAATCTAATCAATGTTTGCAAGACAGAGGATATATCTATGGGTGCATATTCACACCCATAGACCTTATTATTTATCCAAAGATATTGAAGAAGCTCGGCTATATTAATAGTCCCGTCCTCCACATATCCTGTCTTGTTATCGAAGTTTATTTTGGCTAGAGGTATATTACTTCCTTGTGGTTGGTCACTTTTTTCATTACAACAATGCACGAACCTGTCAAAGAATATATCTTTCCAACCAAAATATTTATCCCTTATCGTCATAAGCCTATTTCTTGTCGTATAACGACATGACGTTAATAAGATCAGCTTTTCTGGCCATCCCCTCAAGTTTATTAAAGCCATCCATGTTATCTCCGCTGACGATGATAGTAGGATATACCTCTATACCGTACTTGGATATTTCCTCCTCCGTGGCTTTGTTCTCCGGGATCTGGTTCAACGTGACCTCACCCTCATACTCCTGTAATGTGTTGGCGATAATATACCGCATGTAGTCGCTGTACTCAGCGTCTTTCTTCGTGAAAAAATCAATTCTTACCATATCAAATAGTTTTTAGTCTGTTAATAATCAAATCAGCGGTAAATATAGCATTATCTACCTCATCTATATCCATCTTCCTTCCATCGAAATCGTTAGATAATAAATCCTTAACAATCTGATATCTACGCTGCTCCCAATTTACGTCTACATCAAAATTCAGATTCTTTACATAATCATAATTTAATTCATTATAACTGTAACTGAGATACTTAACTATCGGGAATAGGCTATCATCAATAGTGCGCTTGATTACATTAACGTATGGTAATTATATACAAGTTTGCACTCGTATAATTAGTTAATAAATTTCTTAACTGGGTTATACCCAAACCCTGTATGGAGTGGCATTACTGCATCCCCCTTTACTTTTCTCATGATGTTATAACTTCCGTTGATGTCAGCGTTAATAAGAATACCATCTCTTGTCATAAAAAGACCTCTTCTTACCCTTCTACCAACATAAGTATCATGATGACCTACTGATTCTAAATCGAAAGAACTGCATTTTGACGTGTGAGATTCGTTTACTTCAACAAATCTTAGTCCTTGTCTTTCCAATTTATACCTTAACATTGATATAAACATCTCAAATGGAATCGAAACAAAATTCTGATTATTCCTTTTACCAAGGTTAACATTTTGTTTCCATCCATCATTATGACCTACTATCAATGTTGTTATATCCTCCTTCAAGCAAGTATTTATTATCTCCTTACTCGCCTTATGAAGATAATCTTTCACCTTGTTGTTTCTCCTTCTTGTTAAGGACATCAACCGTCTCGAATTTTCTTTTCCATTTACTTTCTTTAATTGTTTTTGAATATCTGACCTTTTTTTATTGTAATACTGATTGATGGATTTAAGTCTCCTTCCATCTATCAAAATAGGCTTATTGCTTACGTTGGTCACGATAGAAGCGAGGTTATTTACACCTAGATCAATAGACATGATCCTGTTGTTATCATCAAGTTGCTTTTTCACAATTGACTCATATACAACTTCTATGACATAACAATCGGATTTAGGAACAAATCTAATCTGTTTTACAGTTCCTTCCTTGCAATTAGTTCTTAAAGGAGGTAATCCTTCCTTCTTAGGGAAATAGATAAAACCTCCTCTATGTTTAAACTGTGCGTAAGAATAAGAAAATACGTTCCTTCCTTTTGTTTTATGCTTATATTTTGGAAATTTAGGACAGCCGGTAAATTTCTTATTATCACGTTTCCATGCCTTGATAGCAGAGAAATAAGATTTTAGGTTCTTGTCTAAAGCCATAAGAACTTGCTGGGAGGATGATCCACTCATTGCTCTATAATCTATGTTATTCTCTGCTACCATCTTCTTGTTAAGATCTACAGCTCTTATCCATTTACCTGTACTAAGAAACTCTTGCTTTATTATATACAAAGCCGCATTATACAGATTCTTGGATAAGAAACATATTCGATCTAAATCCTTATATCTCTTATCGTTAATAGTAATTATATGTTGCTCCACCAAATACATATCGCAAATATAAATAGAATATTTATAAATTCCTATTTATATGTTATTTTTTTTAGTGTAAAATTATATATAATCACCTAACGTATTTACCTGTTCTTTTGTCGATAGCTCTTAATCCCTCATCTACTACTCTTTCTCCTGACTCTTCCATTCCACTAGCCCTTTATTATGTTTATCGTAATACAACATTGCTATAGCGTTCCACACCACCTGCGCAAGATGCATACATCCTGTATCCGAATCAAATCTCTCTCCTTTCGTATAAGCAACTAAGTGCCGCATGGTCGCACCTAAATACCGATTGAATCCATCAGGTATATCCTGCCATGAGTTATCAGCGTACTTCTTGGCACCTTCCGTATATACCCTCACGATGTCCTCTATCTCAGCCAAAGGAAGGAGATCCCACCGGAGTTTACCGTCGGCCCGGTCGTTCTTGCCGCTGCCGTCCTTCCCTATGAATGGACCACTTGTTATCTCCACCTCCCCCTCTTTGGCTTTATTACACAGACCATTACCAATAGAACTATAATCTGTCAACGCATCAATTGTCTCCTCATTAACAAGTTTCAACTTAATAGCCCTGTTTAACGATACAACCATCTCCTCATCAACCCAAATAAACTCATATTCCGTATCAAACCACGGGCTTATTTTCATCATTCCCGTATTGTCAGCGGTTTCAAGTACCTCAAATAACTCACCTTCATAAACGACCTTGTCGTATTTGCTAAATTCCTCTTTCATCTTAAACTCCTTTTTGTTTTATTATTATTACTGGATCATCATTAAATGGAGACAATATCCCAATATGTAACAATATATTACGCTCATCTCCCTCATTCTTCTCGGCTTCAATAGCATTAATGTTTAATTTATCACTAGATATAATATTGCTGTCTATATTAGGATCATTTTTGATTATAGCCCATCCTTTTATAATAGGTTCATGCCCCATTAATTTAGCTACATCTTCTTCCACCAACCAATATTCCTCAAAAACAGTATTCGGATATTTGGCCTTTATCTCCTCGTAAGTGTCGTACCATGTCATATTTTCATATTTTAGATTAATAAAATTCACTAAGATCCCTGCATTCTGGCGTCTCGCCTGTCATAGAGTAAAGCTCACCAGATGATAGATACACACAATTCGTGTCCTTTCCGTCCCTCCACTCACTTCGTCTTGAAATCCCGCAAACGGCGCAACGCTGAATACCGGAGCCTGATTTTACCCATGAGTGTCGCACTTTTTTCTTTCTGTTGATATTTTTAAAAATCCTCATAGTCAGTCCTCCATAGTCATTATAATCTTATCTTTCCCGATAATAACCTCATTTCCGCTTCTCACATCAAAGCATCTCCCTTCATCTGCCTCCTTGAAATAAAGAGCACCATTGTACTCGAACAGACCAAAGCCATAATCATCTAGCTTCATCTCGTTAAGTCTATTGAATTTATATACCTTTCCCATATCTTTTGTATTATTTATATTTTGCATTACTAAGCACATCAGGAGAACAGATAAGATCATTGCTATTATCCCTCCATAAAATTCGGCCGAATCATCCTTCTTATTCCCTTCTATTATCAAATAAATAGAACCGGTCATTATTATGAGGGTAAATACCAATCCTATCATAACATCTTTCTACTTTTTAAGAACTCCATCATATCCTCAACGCTAATCTGGAAGCCGGCAGCCGCCTTATGACCGCCGCCACCGGGATTGGCCTTGCGTGCCAGCACCGAGACGTCCACCTCATCCTTGGTGGTATAGAATGAGCATCTAAAGAATCTCCCGTTCCAGCAAAATGGCATCATCAAATCATGTTTTCTAGGATCGTACATAGACTCGAATGTGGTGGAGTTAAACTCCGTAGTATTCATACATATCGCATTGTATCCAAATATATCTGCCTCGAATGAGAACATCTTCATTTCTCCTCTGTTTTTCTCGATGATATATTCTATTATAGCCTCGCCATTTCTTATCATATCAGAAACAAACTCGCCATTCGCCTTGTTTAGCACCTCCCTGACCATGTCAACGTCAAGCCCGCAATACCCTCTCATCCCATATTGAAATGAAAGCACATCACTCCATTCGAAGCGGTCATGATCCCATACATCATAAGCGCTCAATAATTTTACCACATCAGGAGTTTCGATATCATCGAAAAGATATTCCCACGTAAGCTCACAAGCCGCCGTTCCGATACGTCTTTTACCTTTGACATTATAGTCTTTCATAGCATCTATCGCCGTCTTATGGTGGTCTATCCATGTGACATCTATCCCTTTGTCTTTCCATTCATCAAACAGCAAGCTTGTTCTGTCTCCAAATTACACGTCAACTACAAATACCTTATCATACTTACTAACGTCAGGTATCTCCTTCCCATAATTGTAAGGAAGTAGATCAATATCCCTTCTCTTAAAATATTTACTTACTATGGCCGCGGACATCACACCGTCAAGATCAGCCTCATGATATATACACCCTGTCATAACTTATTGTTTTTAATTAAAAAATCTATATATTCTTTTATCTCCCTGTTTCGATCATTACTCCAGTCAAATGTCTCATTTATGAATTTGAAGTACGATACTGGGATCGAATGCAACATCCACCCACAATATTTCCCGAATTTCATTACCATAGAGCCAAGGGGATGATCCTGTCTCCCGGGAACAGGGGCGGCGGTTACGCCCTGCGCCAGCCCCCTCCTACGATCTTTCTTGGCGGCCTTGATATCCAGATCCGTTTTCGTTACCTTATCCCCCATCGGGATATTGGTAATTAGTTTATCGCCGATAAACATCCCCCATCCATATCCTTTGTAGTTCTCTATACTAAGTTTCCTTATATCGCCGAACCTCGAAGAGTTATCGCAGCAGTCAACCACCATCGCACTATCCTTTCCATCCTTGATTCTCACGGCTCTACCAATGGCTTGGTACCATGTAGAGAACGAGAACGTAGGTCTGCCGAATACCACGCAGTCCAGTCCGGGATGATCGAATCCGGTTCCGAGGGCGGAATAGTTGAACACCACCTGCGTCCCACCCGACTTGAACCTCTCAACTATAGCCTCCCGCTGCTTCTTTGGTGTGCCTCCGTGAACTACCTCCGCCATGCCAGCGCATATCTTGGCGTTTATCCATTCGGCGGCCGTATTGCAGCTCTCAACAGAATCCATAAACACCAGTATAGATCTACAGATGTCTTTTAATACCATCAACCGACGTAAAATAAGGTTGTTTAAGCCATTTTTTCTCACCGCCTCACTAATAGACTCAGCCGTATATTCGGAGCCGTTAGAATTGAGTTTAAGGGCATCTCCATTGAAATCCCATGTCTCATATTTAAGAGGTGTCCAAAATCCTTGCCTTATCATCTCCTCTACCTGTATCACGTGAATCAGGTTTTTGAAATATACCGGTCTCATACGAGTGATGAAATTAAGTTGGGAATATGATGTCTGTCCTATCGACATGTTTTTAAGTCTACATGGCGTGGCTGTAAACCCTATCACCTTTTTCGGTTTCAGTTCATTCATGAATGTCATAAACTCGCTACCATCCTCCGGGCTATAACCAGCATGAGCCTCATCTATCAATACATTTCTGATCCCCATCTCCTTAAGCTTATCAACAACCTTCTTGATAGACCCTAACGTGGCGTATATCATGTTAGACAGCTCTTTCTTACCACAGGAAGCGGAGTAGATGGTAGCCGGTATGCCATACGACGTTATCTTGTCGTGGTTCTGTTGCAGCAATTCTTTTGATGGTTGTAAAATCAGCGTCTTATCTCCCATCAATCTAGCCGCCTCTGCTATCAGCAGTGACTTACCGCAACCTACCGGCCCTACGATTAATACCGGATCGCTCCTATCAGAGTTTATGTAATCGGAGATACTTTTAACACACTCCTCTTGATATGGTCTTAACTTGTATATCATTTGGATCTGTAGTTATCAAAAACGTCTTTTACGTACTCTAATCTTATCGCACACTCCCGGTCATCGTCCATTTTCACCATCAAAGTCTCTTTGGTCTTGCTTATGGCTATCACCTCTCCTACTCCTATCTGGGTATGGACTATATCGCCTAGCTTTATATTACATTTGATCATGGTCAAGCTTTTTATTAAATTCCTCTATCTTGCTCCTGTCTGTCTCCTTGGTCATCTTAGCCTCTTCCTTAAACATATCATACCCTTCCCGGATATTGTCGCCAACCATATTCTCTATCATCTCCCTTAGCTCATCGCTTCTTACGGCAAAAGATATCTGGAATGATTTACTTGTGCCTTTCATCAGGTAATCAATCTCCTTCTTACATTCTGCCATTAACCGATCCAGATTATCGAACTTAACGAACTTGGAGTTACCATTGGCTTTTCTTACCCCATCCTTGAAATCCTCCAATATCCCGTTAAATACATCCGCCATACACATCATGGAATGTAGCCATACCAGCATATTGAATTTATATTCATTATCAGCATTATTCATCAAGCCTATCAAAGACTCACTTTTTGTCAACATGATTTTAGATTCTCGATCTACGATATCCTTTATCTCTTGCCGGTATCTCATGGCTCCAACGAAATCCATTTTAGAATAACATTCATTTGATTTCTCTACCAATTTCCTGATATCCTTTCTAGACATCAGAAGATCTAATATCTGTTTTTCTTTTTCACTTTTGTACATAATTAGCTCTTTTAGTGATACAAATATAATTAAAGCCTAGATATTTACCTAGGCTTTTTAATAAAGTTAATCTTTTTTATTCTTTCTTTTTGACTCATCCCAATCCGATGAGTACCTGCATGTCCCTTGTTTGTGGATCGAGAAATCGCACCAAAAACACAAGGGCTTGGGGCGGGGTTCAAGGCAGGCCGGCTGGCGTCCCATGAGGTAGCGCTTCTCGTACTTATACCCCTGTTTGGCGTCGTCCCAAACGTGAGCTTGATAGCTATCTATTTTATTTGTCTCGAAATCATACATGTCAAGGAGAATATCGTTAAGCTCCTTGACCGATCTCTCTACTTTCTCCTTATCTACCTTCACGTTCTGATTGTCCAGCATGCGGGTAAAGAAATAGCTGCACATATCCGGCAATACCTTGTACTTTCTCAGTATGTAGAAGGCGTATATCGGATGCTGGAGATTGTGAAGCAGCTTATCCTCATCGAATAACTTTCTCCCGGACTTCCAGTCTATCGTATACATGGCTATCCTGTCCTTTGTCTTATACTCTCCACGCCAGTCCACCGATCCTATGATATGTACCTTATCGTACGTCACGCCATCCAAAGTAAGGGGCTTGGGTAGCTTATAGGGCAGGACGAAGCCCTCCTCCACGCCGGCCGGTCTCGACCCCCGGATCACCTTCTCCATTGGCGTAAGATCCGACCACATTTTCTTATAGTTGCCAGCAGCATCCTTCTCAAACAACCCCACAATCCATCTTATTAACCTAGCCGCATGTTGCATGGACTCGATCTGAGATTTTACGCTATCAAAAGGTATCTTCTCTATATCGGCGTAATAGTTAAATGCCTTACTCATGTCCTCATAAGAAGGTCTGCATCCGTTCTTGAAGAAATACTCCATCGTCTGGTGGATAACCGTACCATATGACGTAGCCTCATGCTTCTCCGTGGATCTGTGACCCTCCACGTAAGTCTTATACCACTTATACGGACACTGAACAAACGTGTCTATCTGTGAGTAGGATGCGGCAAGCACCTTCTCACCGCCTATCGTCTTGCATAGCAAGTTATTCTCCGGAACGATCATAAAGCCTCTCCGTATTTATGTCACGCTCATATAAATCCATCGAAATATTCTGTAGGTTATGCAAATACCTTATCTGGATAAGCTCGCTCAGGTCATCCTCCATATCCCTAAGTCCGAGATAATACTCGTCGCCAAAAACCTCCATGGTCATCCCGTGTCCACGATATACGTCCCTATTCTTGTCACTCTTGAAACCGATAGCGTCAAGAAGGTTATCGTCTATCTCAATAGGCATGACATCATCTTCCCCTGAATACCATTTCATTATCCCATCATCAACCTCACGTTCAAGGATTAATGATCCACTTTCATTACGCATACCGGTAACGCACCCTACTCTCCATATATCACCAGCTTTGTCTTTTACAAGATTGCCCGGTCTTAACTCCTTAACTGAAATCATATTCTTCCTCCTCATGATCGTCATCACAATCATCGACAAGAGGGGTCTCTAGCCCCTCTTCCCAATCATCATATCCGAAATCCATTTATTTGTCTTTTAGATAATCATACAACATACCCATAAGCTCTCCTACCGTCAATTCGTGATAAGGCTTGACGTTAAGTGCCTCATCGGGTATACATTTACCCGTTTTCTTTTCCACTTCCATTATGACTTCTACAAAATCAAGGGAATCCATAGCCATATCCGTATCCAGCTTATCCTCGTTCATTATCTGAGCGGCATGATCAAGACCATTAAATTCACCCATCTTCTCGAATATCGCCTCCTTGACTACTTTTTCAACTTCTTTTCTTTCCATACTAAATCGACATTTTTAATCTTCTACCTAATTCTTTTTTTATATCCGATATCCTTTCGATATCCATCTTAACATCGCCTGTGATAGCGTATTCCTTATCCATTCTCTTTGGGGGATCCGGAAGCCGGCTTATGGCGAACAACCATGCCAGCTCCTTGTTCTTGTTCTCCCTAAGATACAAGTCAGACGTCATGCCATACATTTTTATGATCGTATCGAATAACGTTGATTCCGATAAACTCATATGCACGCTATACACATTTGATGGTTTCCAGATCAAGTTATCCAATCTCATCGTATACTCACGTTTAAGATCTATGTGGGATATTACGGCTCTTACTATAGGTTCTTCCTTGAAGTTGGTATTAGCCATGAACCATACGAGCCTTTTCTCTACCTCCTTGATAGCTCCTGTATCCTTCCCCATATCATTATATACCCCAATGATACGGTCCCGGATCCCCTCGACCTCCGGTGTCAGGCCGGGCGTCTCTATCAACATCAGCAACGATCCTCCCCTTGGTGTTATCTTCCACTTCCCGTTCTTTTGAAGCTCGATATAACCAGACGCTTTATAGCTGTCTATTTTTTCTTTTGGAATGACATCAGCCATCTCCTCTTTTTGCCGGATCATCAAAAGATACCCTACATCAGACATCGTTAATCCTGATGTCATCATCTGTTCAAAATTAATATACATAAGCTAATGAGTTAAAATATTGATCTAATCTTTCTAGCTATTTTCTCTACTATATTAGGATGATCGGTATCGTTATATATGTTAATCAACGTGTGTAATATATATAGCCTTGTATCCTTATCGGAAAGATTGAACCAAATTTCCTCTATACGACTATTGATCGGCTTAAACATCCTCAACTCAGGTATAAGTTCATACGCTAAAACTTTTTTTCTATCCACTAATCCAAGCTTATTAGCCGTTTCGGTTATAGCTGCACACATAGTTAACTCACGTCTATATTCTATAGCATCGTAAGCTCCTATCAATACCCTAAGGCCGTCTGCTTTCGATAATCTCTTTCCCTTTCTCATATTGTTTTACTGTATAAGATTCATTAGCCATACCAACCCTGCCAACTGATATGGATTGATTTATTGATTGATTAAGATGCCCTACAACCGACATCTTAGCCCTAACCGTATTGGCGCATCTCAGAAGGATCCTATAATCCTCTAACGCCCTCTCGTATCTTACGTCCACCCTAGCCCTTTTATCGGCGTCAGTCATGCTCTTACATGTCCCGTCCTCCCTCAGGCTTATAGCGATCTTGTCCCGTATGATCCTGATGTCATCCTCGGCTATCACCAGCTCGGCGTCAAGAACGCCCTTATAAGAGCTAAGAAGATCCTCCACCGCCACGACTTCCCTTTTCAGGTTCTCCAATTCCAATATCATTGAGTTGTCATTTATTCTTTTATACTCCTGTACTTTATTGGATACCTCATCACAGATACTCATGATCTCTTTTTCCCGTTCCCTGTTTATGATATACCTGATGCTGTACTTGGCCATCTCCTTCAACGAGGATATGATCTCCTTTATCCCAATCTTATCCTCGACCGACAATACGGTCTTCAAGAACATTTCCAGCACCTTTATCACCACAAGTAAGTAGTTATGTCTTAATCTCATGCTCAATAAGGTGTTTCGTCATGTACTACATTGAAATCATCACTTGGCGGTATATATTGTCGCTCCAACGGAATACTTGGAGGCGGGGGCGGTAGCGTCACCACAGTCGTGTCCGGCTTGCCGCTACCCACAGGGGCGTCCGAGCCTCCCGGTCTTTCTTGGCGTACTACTCCACCATCAGGATAATATCGCTCATATCCTTTCATGATATCCACATGTATAGCCTCAATCTCTTCTAACGATCTCTGACGGACTTTTACTATATGATGGAATATAAGTCCATCTACACGGAAAGAACGCCTTGATTCACTCTTAAAACGTTCCAGATTGGGATACCAGCCTTGCGGGAATTGCATGTATGATGAATAGCCGTATCTCTTTGGGATATTCAACGCTACCATAGCCGTACACAATTGCCCCAATGTATCTGATTGATAGAAATCAGATTGTTTTGGCATATGATCCTTAGGATCCCGTCTTCCCTCAATATCACGATTAAGTTGTGATATTATAAGAAAGAAAATATTAGGAAAAGTCCTCTTAGCTATATTGCACATGGTTATCAGCGAGTCGATATTTCTTTTGGCATCTCCTGAACCTTGTATTAGGGCTGTATGATCTATAGATACGAATACCATTTTTTTATCCTTGTTTATTGGCATATACTCATTCCATAGAAAATTTTGAAGCTCATCTACGGTTGATGGTTTAGGAATGTATGTTATTCTGCTAGAGTTCTCTTCTCTAAGGCATTTCTGCATCTCTTTTACCTCATCTTCTGACATCTCGTTAAGGAGTATATCTTGTATGTCTTTCCCCATTTTTTTTGATAGTGAACGTAACATCAAATCTTCTGGGTTCATCTCAAACTCGCATCTTAACCATACATAATCATCTGCTTGTGGATTGATATTGACATTCATTACATTGCTCATGATCTTCTGCGCCAAATAAGACTTGCCGACTCCGGGCCTAGCACCTATGGCTACCGCATGCTGGGGGTAAAACCCTCCCAGCAAAGCCTTATCCAGATAAGGATATCCGGTATGAGCCGGGAGAAGTTCCCCCGACTGATATTTTCTTATTCTCTCATAGGCATCCATGATAATCTCCTTGGATGACCTCCATATCCTATCCTCACTCATCCTCTTGCGTTTCTATCACCAGCCGTATCGGATTTAGATCCTCTGTTGGCTGATCTTGATTTATACCTTAACCCCTTAGCCGTATGGCATAGATCCTTCCCCTTCCGATAAGCCTTTCCCTTCAGCTTATCGGTCTTGTAATTCTTACGACCCAACTCCCGTCTCTTGGCTTTCTGCTCAGGTCTGGCGTTGATCTTCTTGTCCGTCTCAGCCTTCTTCTTTCTGGCTTCCGGATGTGTCCTGTAATATTCAGTCGATCTCCCCATCCTCTTCGTCCTCCTCATCATCAAAATCTATATTCTCTTGTATATCCAAATCATCTTCCTTTAAAAAAGATGGATATTCCAATCCCAGACGCTTAATCATATACGAATATGGATCAGACGCAAATTCATCTGGTATCTCCCATGTGCAAGAGAATGTACCTATTACCTTTTTAAGTTTATCGGCTAATTCGCTACTCATCCCCATATTAACTATTTTATTATAAACTGTAGCTTCTACGCTACTTACATTGCCTCCAACATAAAAACCTGTTGGTTTGTGAACAAAATAAACTTTCTTCATTTTACATGTATTATTCATTTTATTAAAGGTATCCAATTTGATCCAATACTCAAATGTCCCATTATCATTAGCTCTAATGCTCATATTTATCCTTCTTGCGATCTCCATAACTCATATCCATATCACACACCACCGTATCGGTCGTGTCGTTTACCACATGGAACAGGAACTCCGGACATCCGTGGCAGGCGTTGCTCCCGATCGCCACCTCTCCGTGCCTAGGGCAAGCCTTCTTTACCATGGTTCTATCATATATCCGTATATGATTATCGCCATACTTTTCAATATATCTCATGGTATTAAGTAGTGATGGCAAAGACATTTTATATGGTGATACATGTTCTATTGGTATATCCAATTCACCAGATAGGCTTTTGTAAATATCCTGCACATCCCGTTTTGTTCTATACGCAAATATATTAATCTCAGTCATTACCATATCCATACTCCTAAGAAGATCCGGCTTAGCCAGCCTCCCCATCGGCTTCCCGAAAGGATCGGATCTCATCCAAGCCCCACACTTCTCGCACCCAACTTGCTTCCCCTCCACCGTATTTATCATAGTGGATGGGTTCTTGCAATACGGGCATACGGATCCGTTTAACATAGCTTTCTGGGCTAAAGACAGCTCTTTCATACCTTTTCTTCTATCTCAACATTAAATAGATTGCAGAATCTATCAAAATTTCTGTTCTCTATTCTCATATCCTCCTCATACCTGTCAACTGATTTGATGAAATCATTATAACAGTCCTTGCACATCCATTGATTGATCACCGCCACATAATAACCCACGGACGTAGGTCTGTTACACATATCGCAAATACCTAAGCACCCATATCTGGTGAGCTTATCCATCATCTCCTGTCTTGTTATTTCAAGCACCTTGAATTTCTTGTAATTGTTAACTACCTTTGCCATTGTAAATTTGTTTAATGATAAAATAATCCGCTATATCCATTCCCTCATTTATATTGGGTTTTGATTCGAGAAAATCGCTTATCTCTATATTCATCCCCTTCATATCCCTATCCACTTTCTTCTTCCACTCGTTAAACGCCGATCCTTTGTCAGGATATAGGACTATTCTCCTACGTCCCAATGTCTCTATCATCTCCCTTTTCAACATATGGATACCTCCACACGCCATGAAAAGCCTATCTGGATATACGATATTACAGATGACCGCCGTCTTCTCCGACTCAACTATATATACCGGGGCTTCCTTAGGATAGAAGTTGATAAGAAACTCACCGAACAGGCATTGCCTTAATAAATAATCTTGACCGTCGAGGATGTGAACCCAGCATACATGATCCATGGGAACCTTTACCCTCTTACCATCTGGTCCGTAATCCATTATCTTCCCGGTTCTTATCACCCAACTTTTATCAAGTTGCCAGAACACGCAGCATTTACCCCAATCCCAGAATCTCATCATCCCGATCTTATATAAGCTGAACGCTCTATTGGTATGATATGATCCGAATATATTGGATAGATAATCCTGAAGATCAGATGTCTCGAAAGGATTAAGCGTCTCAAACATCTTGCTTACCGGAATGCAGTTGGCTATATCCGGATCCACTGGAGGTCTGTACCTCCTTAATACTTTGTTTGAATCGGTAAAAAGATCATTGTTCCCAAGTTCGCTCCCTGTTGGATATTTAAAGTAACCACATTTATTTTTATGATCACACACCCCAAACTGCTCTCCAACGATCTGACCGGTGGTTACGTCCACGTACGGCGTGAAACATCTTTCCTTGCCGCATTGCGGGCACGTCAGCTTCCTCCTTGGTTTGCTATGATCCAGCTCATACCGATGAACGCTCTTATTGAACTCCCTAAATTCCATCATCCTCTCCTCTCATTCATGACTCTATATATATAGTCCCTCAGTGGCTCTTTTCTTATCAACTTATTAACGTCAAACTCGCCTTCTATATATAAGGACCCGATTCTTGACGTAACCGTATAATTGGTTTTCTCGAACTTATACTTTCCTTGGAGATATACTACGGTAGCCATATTCAATATAGGGTTGTCGGTCTGTCTCTTCAACTTATATTGGCTGGTCTTTGCGGTAGGATCACCCGGAGCGAAGTTATATATCTCCTCTATCTCCAATATCTTTCCGTAGTTCTCTAATATCATTCTTCTATATAACTCAAGCTGGAAAGCATACTCGTCATAGAAATTGCCTTTCCTGTTTGATTTGAAGTCTAATATAGCGAATATCCTCCTGCATCTCTTTATCTTCTTTTTCTCCGTCTTAGGCTGACCTTTCTTAGCTCCCGTCTTATAGAACTCTCCTGTCTCGACCTCTATCTCCACCATCTCCGGCTCGCTATCCATCTCCACCACTGCGTCCACCGAAGAAGCTACTTTCAATCTCCTTGACCTCAACATCTTCTCGATCAATACCGGTTTAACATGTCTTTCCTTACAGAATATGGCGAATGATATTATATCCTCTATCAACTCATCGATATTATCGACCAATATCCGCTCCATCCTATACTTGTCTATTCTCAGCTTAGCCTCCTTAACAGCCTTCCTTATCCATGTCGGGATCAGCTTTATGTTAACCCCGGTCAGATACAACCCAAATAGATAATGCATGATAGTACCCAGATCAGCCCTGTAGTTAGCGTACTCATCAGGATCCTTACCCTTGAGTCTCATCTCGTTCTTCCACTTCTCCAAGGCTCCGGACGTATCGCAGTATCCATTGGCAATATTGTTAGTGGCTCCATCATATATGATAGGATACCCATCAACATCCATCTCGTAATACACACGTTTGCCAGCGACAGTCATTCTATATAACACCGGTGTCGGGATATCCTTTATCCATTCAGCGGCATAATACTGCTGTTCTGTTTCCAGATCATACTCAACTTCCATTTCCTCTTTAGGCTCTTTTTTAGGCTCTTCAACAGGCTTTTCCTTCTCGACCATATCTTTCTTTGGGACCGTTGACAAAACGTCTAATATGCCAAAGAAAGCGGTAAATTTAGGATCTGTATGATATGATCTTAATATTGGTAATGATGATCGCCACGCAGAAAGCATATTCATAATTAACCCAGATCTATCCTCTAGAGTTACCTTGCTATCACTTGCCATCGTTATATTTATATGATGCCTGTTCTCTAAACGAGATATCATATCCTCTATTGGCTCTTGGTCACTTATGACTTCCATGACCGAATCTTTTCTATATATCGTATCACTTATAGCCTCGTATCCAAGAACTATAAGTATGTTTCGTTTTCTTCTGTCCATGATAATAATCTGGTTTTTAATTTACCATCCTCCTCGACTCTAGGTGCGAGATCCCTCATCCTTCTGGCTGCCAACAGCCATACGTTGCCAAACTCATCCAAGAGCCGGCTGAAATCCATCGTATCTAATAGATAATCGAACCTTGCATGCTCATCAGCCGTCAAGTAGATAATGTTATCATTATCCTCGGCGACCGATTTATATTTCCGCTTAGGGTATAAGTGGCATATGTTGCTTACCCCAGGGCATGGTATATATGCGCCGGTAGCAGATCTCCTTGTCATACTCAACCTAGCCACATGGGCACCAAAGAAAACGGCTAGGCTCTTCCCCTTCGGCTTGGCCTTCACCCGTATCGCCGCCCTTTCCTTTGGCGGTAGTTCCTTGGCTCTACATGCGGGACACAACCCCTTACTCCTTATGGCTACCATCCTCCCACACCTCTCACACGGCAACATCTTACCTCTCATGTCTTTTTCTTTTTATAACTTTTATTGAACTCCATAAGGCTCATAGCCCTATACCTCTTAAGCCTATTAATCTTACCCTCAGTCCAATCTTGATCCTTGAAGTTGATGATCGTATCAAATATCTGAGCCAGCTCCCGGATATTAAAATTCCTGTTCTGTATTTTTTTATAGAACCCGGACCTGCTATATCCTAACTTAGAAGCCAGATAAGTCTTATTAGATAATGTGAGGATACGATAAATCGTACCCTCCATCTTACTTATCTCCATCAACTTCTCGGCTATGGATGATGTGGTTTCATAGCTAGCTTTATTGCTTACTATTCTCATTTTTCTCCGGATTCCTGATCTTACCATCAAACTCATAGAAGTCCATTAGCTTCTTCTCCTCCTTGATACAGGTAACGATAAAGTCTGATATAGTACCCTTCATGCCCTCCTCGAAGTTTTTCTTGGCATGATCAAGGTCATTGGACCGAACGATGTAGTTAAACGCCTTGCGTTTCTCGTTGCCTGATTTCTCGTCCATCGTAACATAATCAGCCGTGACCTTATAGAACCGGTCTCCATCCATAGCAAACAATTCCGCTATCCGGAATCTCTTGATATCCACGCTAAACTCACCGGAGATGAATGGCTTCATTTCCTCCATGATTCTAGCCTCACACTCAGTATAAGAAAGGGCATCTACTAAATACTCTTCCTTTACCTTCTTCTTCATGCCGTTCTCGGCATCGGTCTCATAAGAAACCGTACATTTAAACCAATTGTGCATCTTAATCTATATTATTGTTAAACAAAGGATAATCTTTTATTCCTTCACGAATATATCTTTCCGTATCATCATCCACGTCATAAGCTTTCTTGAAAAACGTCATAGCCATATTCGTATCATGATCCACCGACGGAAGATATTTCTTCATAAAAAGAGTTCTAAGATGATTCATGTGATCAATTTTGCGCCTTACATCAATTACTTTTGACCATATCTCGGCACGGATTTCACTCATCTTTTTTGTATTCTCCTTGTATTTATCTACCTGATCTTTATACTCCTTCTCGATCTTATCATTCTTATCCTTGATAGACTTATAGGTCTCCTCCTCTTTCGTATCAAACATCGGAATATGTTTGATATTAATTATATCCAATTTGCTGTATAGCTTTTCATTGGATACGGTGAAATCATATCTAGTCCTATATAAATCAAAGTCACTTAAGAACTTAGCTATTTTAATAGCATCATCCTGATCAAGAACGGCTATATTCAATCCTTCTAAATAGTAGAAGAAATGGGATGGAGAAACAGGCTTACAGTCATATGTCCTCATGATTGGAGGCTCATTCATAAACCTGACACCTTCCTCCATACATCTTGTTACGACCAATTTCTCTACCTGCTCATCAGTAAGATCATATATCTCCTGATCGGTCATCTTATCAATTGTCTTCATCATCCTCATCCTCCGACATCGTTATAGCCTTTGTAAACTTTTGTTTATAGACCTCACTCATAAGGCAGGCGAAAGTCTTATCATCCATACTAGCCATAGCATTGGCTTCTACTATAAGATCCATCTCAATGTCCTTTACCGAGATTTCATAGTTATCATCATCTTCTTTATAGAAGACAACCTTACCACCATACTCGAAATCATCATCCTCGGCCTTAACCATATCGATAATCTTCTCTAACTCCTTTACAAATTTACTCTTTTTCATATGTGTAATTTTTATATGTCTACAAAAGTAGACATTTTATTTTTGAATTAAATTAAATAAACATTATTAATAGTTAATATGCTTCTTTTGTTTTATCAACCATATTTTGCCCCTTGATAAACTCAACACAATATTTATCCACCCTGGTTATCTCCCGATAATCATCGGTACGAATACCATATCCTTTATAACTTTTGGTTATAGTACATATCTCCCCTTTTTCTATGACTGTACCTCCTTTGTTTTTCAAAGTACAAAGAGTTCTTACTTTTGCTCCTATTATCTTTCCCATATACTTATATTTTTAAGTTTCTTCATCCCCATATTATTATCCTCCATATATCTTAAGCCCTTTTATGTTGTATTTGCTTATATCCGCACACAAATTATACCCTCCATAACAACAACACCACGAGCAAAAGGCTTGTTGCTCCTGCTCTGGTCTGCCTTGAAACTCCACCGCCGCCTTATACCATGCCGGGGATAATACCCTGACCTTCTCCGGTATGGGCGGCGTCATGAGCACCGATCGCCGCCTTCCTTTGGCATCCTCCCTACCTCTCATCTGGATTATCTTTTAACAGTTCAGCTATCTTCTCATCCTTCAACATATTTTGCTTTCTCATGTTATCTACGATAAAGGCAGCGAACGCCATATCATACCTTTTCCTTAACTCATTGACAAAAGATTTAGCTCTTGATTCTACCATTGTCTCGATGTTGCTGTCTACAACTTTCTTCATCCTACCTCTTATAAACTCATCCACCGTCAACTCATCATCCATATAATCTAGCCTGAATCTATATTTCTTCTCACTGGCGTTCTCGATGAGATCGCTCATTGATTCCCTCGCTATCTCCTCAATTTTCTCTGATATCGGATTGGATATTTCCCTCATCAACTCATTCTTGAACTTTTCTTTAAGCTCACGTACTACATCTAACCTGACCGAGTTGGTAAACTCCTCTTTCAACGTCGCTTCGTTGTACATAGCTTCCTCGAATACATCTTCCAAATTTAATTCTACTTGTATTTTCATATCATTATCTTTTAATAAATTATAAATCCTTTATATAATCACCTTTATTTATTCATGAAATCAACGACTTTATTCAAATACCCTCTTGTCATCTCAATAAAGTTCACGCAATCCAGCTTGCTCAACTTGTAAATCAAAGCCGGGTTATGAATTACGGCTATAATTTGTGTTTGTGGTTTATGAAATGACAATACATTGTACAGATCCATGATATTGTCAATATCTAGATTCCTATCTGGTTCATCCATAAGGATCGTATACTCAAAATCCTTCTCCATTAATACCACATGATTGTCTTTGTAGTATTTTAAAAGATTGTCTATCCTTTTTGCCCAAAACTCATTTGACTTTTTCTTAAATTCCGCAATCTCCTGTATCGGAAACGCATACCCATCTTGGTTAAACATAAAATCAAAAAGCGAGTTCATGGCATGAAGGTTCTTCTCCCCATAGGACCTAGATGTCCCATTCATATACAAACTTAAATTATTGATATTATCCAATATATCATCATTTCTCATTTCAGTTTGCTGTAGGAGATGGAAGACTTTCCCAATATAATCCGACTTAATACTGATCCCGTCAAGCACCTTGTCATCATCGAATATGTCCGGGAAATCCAATGCCTCTAACGGTAATTCGGAACACATCTTTTTCTCGCACAACATGTACTTCGATATCATATTCAGGAGGGTTGATTTCCCGCTTCCGTTCTTGCCTACAATCACATTCACACCGAGTTTAAATATAAACTCAGAGCCGTTTTTGAACGCTTTTATCTTTGAGGTATATTTAAATGGAGTCCTCTTGTTATCGTCTATTCTTATAGAAGTTATCATCTTATATGATTTTATGTTTAATTATTTAAGCCTTTCATCAATTGCCAAATCAAATATCTTATCAAGACATTTCCTCATCTCCTCTGCATATTCAAACAGATCCTCTTTTGAAAGATCCCTGCGCTGCCAATCATGCATATTTGTATATCGAGATTCAATAGCCTTATTCTCTATCTCCTCAAACGCTTTTTTAATAGACTTATCTTTTCCTTGATTTACTTTTATCTTCTCTAGTGATTTAATAAAAGACTTCATATACTCGCAATTCTGATCGCAGTCAAACGAATGATTACACATTCGATCATTATCCCCAGAGAGGTTTGGACAACTTTTCCAGTGGGCGTTAATAGCTTTCGCCATTTCCACGACAATTCGTTTTCCGCTGTCTCTTCTACAATCTTCCTTGCATTTCATCTTCCCTAACCCAATTAACCGTATCGCAATGCCAGCAATACCCTGTCTCAGAATCCTTTTTATGAGAATGGGAACCACATGTAGCGCACCAATAATTATCATCTATATTGTATGTGTAACTTTTATCCTCATGCATCTTATCTATTCTAGCTACCCTATCTTCCAATAGATCCTTTAGATAATGGCATTCATAAGGCCTATCTTCTTCCCTTAATATATAAACATCTATGTCCATCATATTCCCCATCCTGTCCGTGCACATCAGCTCGGCTGCATGACGTACATTCCCTTCCGGCATCCCCGGGACTATCTCCCTGATCACCGCCTCCATTTTCTCTTGGTATTCGGTATCTACCTTGACCACCAAATCCTCTAATTTATCTATTAAACTCATGATCTTTTTACTTCTTTGTATATAACATTTGTATCGTCTTCTCTATCTCTATCAATACAATAAGTATCTCTACAACAATAGATATTATTATTAAATATACACCCATTACAACTATAATTACCAGATTCAACCACCTTCAGCTCTATTTCTTTTGAATCAATATCGAATTTAAATACAGAGCATATTTTATGATACCCTATATTACTCAAAGTTATTTTATTATCTTTATCAAGTATCATCCGGGCAATAAATGATTCCATTTCATCATCCGAACCATTCTTGTCCAATAGTCTATTGCACTCATTTCTATCAAATCCAAATGACTCTATAAAATGTTTCGCCATATCGTATTGCTCCATATGCACCAGTTTTTGTATGCATAACCATATCCCTTGTCTTATGCCTTCCTGCTCAGCCTTATCAATCGTGCTCTTATTCATAATTCTATTTTCTTAAAGGTGTATAATTACCTTGATTTAATCCTTCGATCCCTCATCTCATTCTTATCCTTAAACATCATTATCCTATTAACAATCCCCTCCGATTCCATGTATGTCGAGAATCCATGTATCCTTAGATATTGGATAGCTGATAATGATTTCTCTAATATCTCCTTATATTCTATATCTGTTTTAACTGCTTTCCCCATGATCTTTTTCCTCCATTTCTTCTAATATAATTTTAGCCAGATATACTACCTCGTCTATCTGGTCATAATAAACATTCACTCCATTAACTTTCTCATTATCGTCATCATACCCATCAACCATCAAATTATCCTCTCCTGATAAGTATATAGATGTTATTGATAAACAAACCAATCCATTATCAGTGAAAATCCTTATCTCCGCCGGGAAATCACGTTCATTTTCCATATTATTCAGATTAAGATTAAGCCTTCCTATTTTCTTGATCAAATCAACCATAGCCCCATAAGCTACTACGTTCGCATTTAATAGCATTTTATTTAATGCGTTTACTCTTTCTACGTCTTTCATAATCTCTAACCCTTTTGTATTACATCGTTATATGTTATCCCATTATCTTGAATCAGTTTCATAAAAGAATCTTCGGTATAAGCCAGAGATTCCCCTCTGTTAACCCTCTCTATATTCTCACTCATCATCCCCATAGCCTGTATTAAGGCCGCTGAGGAGTTGGCTATTAACTTAGCCGCTTCTATTATCTTATTATCATCCATAATCATATTACTTTAACCTCCTCGTTCCACAAATGTCTTTCATATACCATGGTGATCCCTATCAGGATTCCGGTATCTTCTCCCCAATATTCAAGTATTTGATTCCTGAATTTGTGACGCAATTTTTGTATTCCTCCCTTGTTTTTATCATAAGAAGAGTAATCTGATAATCTTACTGTCTCCATCTTTTACCTCCTTCATTTGTTCGTATGCCAATCTTTCAAGTTCCGGCATGGTGTTTGTTTCTTCTTATTTTCCCCCATATTTATCTCTCATTTCATTAATATAGCTCATATACCAATCTCTTATATCCTCTTCACTATCCATGCTATACTCTTTATTGAATGGATCGTATCTGATAAACTCCTCTGTTCGGCAGAATGGGCATGGGATCTCTTCCAATGGTTTGATTAGAACACCATCATAACCTACATTATCCAGATCATACAATATGCCATCTATGCAAGTCGCGTCTGGATAATTCGCACCGAAAAGCGGGAATTCTGGACATGTGTTTCTCATACTTGTACTATTCAAATTCGTTCTCATATTCCTTTCTCCTATCCACTTCCTTTAAATTCAAACCATCAGGTGTCAATATCTTCTTTTCCAACAAATCAAAGAGAAGCATCGCCCTTGACTCCACCTCTGTTTCCCCAAATCCGCTATATACTTCTGTTGGCGAATCGTAGGCATTGTAACGAACATAGGCAGCTTCGTAGTATTCGCTATCCTTATTCGGGAAATATTGTGTCAATTGCAACCAGTCATCCCATATTTTTGATTTACTGATATTTATCATACTTGGTAGTATCTCTCCAAGTTCATGACTCATATAAGCCGGTATGAGGTCTCCTTCTTTTCTATATGAATATCTCATTGTATTTTGTGTAACTGATTCTGTTTGGGATCCCCCTCCTTTCATCTCTTTCACAAAATAAAATTCCGACTCTGAATTTACGCCCAACTCATGCAACTTTAGCGCAAGCTCATAAGGGCACATAAAATTTTGATATTTCATGTTATTCTATATTTTCATTTCTGTAATCCCCGGCATAGTCCAACCATACCCTGTAATCATTTCTGTACTTGGTTGCCTTTATTTTCATATTCCGGTAATACGTTTTTTACAAAAGATGTTCGTTACCTTCATAAGGAATACAATAGATCCATCCCGTCCCATTTAAGCATTCATATCTTTCTTCTTTATATTGAGCATCAGCAATTTTCCTAACAAACAAACTTACGTGCCAATCATCGTCTTCTGTATCTCTTACTAAAACTTTATCAAATGGCTTGAATTTATATTTCGGTTCTATTTCAATACCAAAGAATTGTTTCAAGCATATTTTGGCTTTAGGTTCTTCGCTTGTTTTAAGAGCATCAACAAACCTTTGCCTTTCATCCTCAGTAGCAAATCTGTATCTCTCAATATTATTTTCATTGGCAGCTCCATTGTTGAAATATAAACAACCCCCTTCTCGCCAAGAAACATAATAAGATGTAAGATAGCTCCCGTTTGTATTTAATATGAATAAGTGATCACCTTCTTCATTGCTCAATACATCTCCGTCCTTGAATGTGGTATATTCCGGAATATTAATACAAAGCGTACATCCTCTTGCTCCTAGCCCATTATCAGAGAACCAGTCAGATATTATACCGCTATCAGAATAAATCACTCCTAGTGTATTATATATCCCCCTATCTTTATTACTATACACTAACTCTACCTTATAATTATGCCCGAACGTTATAATCTCGCCCTTGCGTTCACCATTACTGATTTTCTTTGCCAGCTCTAAGTCAAATGGTTTTGTTATCATTCTCTTTTCCATAATTTTACATGTATTTATATTGTTATTTTTCACTTTAGCTATATTATCATCTTGTAGCAATCTTGCTTTAAGATCATCTATAGTCTTTAAATCCATATTGTATGTGCATAGACGAGCGTTCCCGTAACCGGTTAAATTGTTTATTGCAGCCACATGATATCCGCCACCTATGTTATACACTTCCTTGACCTCCCATATATCCCTGCTATCATATTCATATCTATTGTTCCTGTCTATAAAATCTTGCTTTATAGATACCATATCTCCTTTTTTAATATTCATATCTTCTTATGTGTTTATATATTATTTGCCTGCCCAGCCAATCCAACGAACATGAGCGGACGCCTCGCTTCCCTCCGCACGTCTTACCTATACACGCCGGCCCCACCGGTAACGCCGCCCATGACATCTTGGATGTCTCTCCCGTAAATCTGATAGTGATCGCCACAGCTCTCAAATGTTACTTGATAGCTGTTTAATCCCATCCTAATTGTCTCGCAATACCTTTCATCTCGCTATACGCGATCCTGTGACATCCAGCAACCAATATATCATTCTTATAGCTATTGATCTTCCATTTGTGACCGGTTGTATCCAATACCATATCGCGTTGGAATTTACCGCCATTATGGAAGAGCTTTATCAATTTCCAAAGTCTCTCAGCTTCAGCTCGTTCTATCTTGATATTCTTGCTAGTCTCAATTATGCCATTCTTAATGCGAAGCCATACGTTAGGCTGATAATCCTCCAAATAATAATGTAGATATAACTCCAGAATCTTGCCAGACTTCCACATCTCAATCTGTTCTTCAAATTTTTTCTTGCGATCTTCTTTTTCTTTTCTTCTTTTTTCAAAAATTAAAGCCTCTTTTTTTGCCTGACTGTCTTCCCATCTCTGACATCTGGCCACATACTCAGCCCACGTTCCTTCACCACAAATCTCATCTACTATCACATTGGTCGTTCCTAAAGTTTCTAACGCTTGATGATTTAGCAATACCTCAAACACACGCTTTAACTCATGGACGTATTCACTTTTAATCTTATCCGATTCATAAGATAACTCATGTTTAGTTCCGATCCAGTTGTTTGTACTCTTTTTAAGAAGGCTCTTGGGAGTACCCATATCAAAGAACTCGATATAATCTATCAAATTCCGAAAAACTCCCCAAACATTTTGATATGATAGACTTGTTCTGGATCTCTTATATTTTTCAACAGCTTTCTTGATCAATTCCAATCGACTGGTGATAAAAGCCATGCTGCCGTCATTAGACATATTATACCCAACAGAAAATACCTTTGAGCCAGTTGGTATCGCACTGTAAATACAGCCCTGATGCGCACTGGTGGAAGTAGAATAATATTCATTGTTAAGCAAATACGCCTTTTCCCCACGCTTATTTCTTACGATTCTTCCGGCCTCAAAGTGATAGCCATAAGAATAAATACTTTCACCTTCAAAGAAGAAATTACTACCATTTGCAGATTCTTTCTTTTCGTTTGCCCATAAATGAGCGATCATTGAATTGTTCATATCTATTAAGTTTTTAGTATTAACTATTGATTAAGTGATTTAATCTAGACAAAATTATATCTTTCTCTATCGCTAGACTATTACCATTTTTATCGACACAATCTTTATAGAAAGAATACACATGCTTCTTTGCTTCTTGATATTTCTTTGAATCGATTAATGGTTCAATTTCTTTTTCACAAATAGCGGCAAGCTCTTCTCCTTTTTTCTCTAGTTCCGAAGAAAGGTATATTATCTCTTTTATTAATTCCTGCTTATTCATTTTTGCTTAGTTTTATTATCAAATTTGATAGTGGTAGTTCCACATTATCTATTATTCTTTCTAAAAGAAGTTCCATTATAGCATCATCTACAGACATACCTCCAAGATGCCTCATCGCTCCATCCCATCCAGCCTCGTAAGCCGCCATAAGCATAGAGGGCTGAGCGATGTTCGTTGGCGCCCCTACTTCCTTATCCATCCGCTCTACCCCTAAAGCATATTCTTTGGATTTTATTTTCTTAATCATCCTTTGAACTCGAATTTAATTCCTTCTGGTAACTGAGAGCGATCCACGTTATTTACAAAATCATCAAACTCTTCCTTAGTGATTCTCCTTTCATAATTTATCCAGTTGAAACATAATGTATTTTTGTGATTATAATATATTACATTATCAACATGCAATCCATAGTCAAATACACAGAGCATTACCTTCTTCCCAACTTCTGCTTTTCTGATTTCTTTATCATATCGCTCACAAATCTTGGCACGCTTTTCCGCCATCTTTGCCCTATGAATCTCTTCCCTGCGTTTTTGTATATTTTCTGTGGAATAATATCCGGCTTTAATACGCTCTTCAACAAAAGATCGTTCCTTGTCTGTTAATGTCATGGTAAACCTTTCTTCTTCCGGCTTATATGGATTAATCCATTTCTTTCCACACAGGTTTTCAAGTTCAACAATAAGTTCGTCTGATTCATGTTTCCATCTATCAACAATTCCCTGATTGAAAAGCAGATACTTGAAATACATCTTATCGTCCACCGCTTCAGATAATTTGGAATATTCCTTGTCTGATATACGTAAATATTCAATAGCCACAGACTTATCGCTATTCTTTATGTGATACGTGCCATTTTCCACCGGATACATAGGTGCACCATAATGATTACAACAATGCAACGGTATGAATTTAGCTAATTCCGGACAATATTTTATAATCTCATCGTGACAGCAACCTCCCATATACTCTCTATATCCATATTCGGTCTTATGCTCAATATCGGCCGTTATGCTCCAGTCGCACATATTGTTATGACAATCATCATCTAAAGATACAGTGACTATTATTCTATATTCCTCTCCGTCTTCTTTAAAATAATTTGTTTGCTTATAAATTAGTTTGTTTGCAGTTTCCATATCATTTTAGTTTAATCATTATATTGTGAAAAATAAAATCCGCACATTCTCCGGGGAGTGTTCCTGCGTCATTATACTGGTAGAATCCTTGTGTTTCCAAATCTACATCTACCGGATAACCTTCTGCTGCTTCCAAGAAGCGTTTAATTTCCTTACATTCTTCATCCGTTAATCCAGTGTAATCATCATTGATTAACGGGCAAGCCCAATAAACCGGAAGCCTATATCTTATTATCTCTATATTCATAACTTTATCAATTTACAATTACTACCTTTTCATTCTATTTAATTCAATGGACCGGCATACGCTTCCCCATTCTCATAATAAAGCTGACCCTCATACTGGTTATGATGAAGCTCCTCACGTATCGCATCTTCATCGTCAGCCCAATGTTCATATTCCTCATGCCAAGCCTTGAAAAAATTATTATAACATTTTTCTATTAAATCCTCTAAAGAGAAATTCTCCGGGTAAGTACACCAAGTATCGTAATAATCAATTATTGGTTTAAGAAGATAATAATCATAACACAGCCCTGTTAATGGACAATTGTCTTCGTATCCCAATATTACCCGACTGCGTCTGCACTTGTAATTATATTTCCCATCTATATATTTGCCTATAGAATAATATTTACCTTTCGTGATATGTGGCATAATGTTGTTATTGATATACCTGAACAATAATTTACCGCATAGATTCTTAGGGAATATATCACGATTATAATCTGTAGGATGTTCATAAATAGGATCATTATATTTAAACTCATAACTAAAATCATATCTCTCGTATCCAACTTCCCAATTATAAGCCCTAGTATCTGTCATATCCTCAAAGGCTTTCATCGACTCTTGATAGTCTGCACTATAAACATCCATACATTGCTCAATTACATTCCAGCGCTCACGCTCTATGATCTTTTCTTGTGAATCTTTTGACAGTTCATCAAACTTATACACTTTTAATACAATCTCTTTCATAATTCCTCCTCTTTTAATATAATTAGATCCCTAACGTCAATCGAATGACATACGTACCTCCCAATCTATGTTCACGTTTAGAGATATGATTGTAGTTATTCTCACGAACCACTACAATCCCGATCCAAGTATTACTCATCCTTTATCTTTACGAATGGGTTTTCCACATAAAACTCCACTACATCCTTAGATTTTATAGATGTCACTATACCGGTGGTATCTACAAATCCATCCGTCTCATCCATTGTCAAATCTTCTATTTTATCTCCCGGTAGAAAACAAAGATTATAACCTTGATCGATGTACATAATCATTTTTAACTTAACCATATCATCAATGATTCCTCTCATCCTTTCTACGACACTCAATTGATCATTTGTAAGCATCAATTTACTTTTAGGAGACTTTGCCATCCTTATGTCTCCATTCTTGTCAACCACAATCAAATCATTAAACCTATACACATCTTCCTCGCTCGCATAATATGTTTTTGAACAACGTAACTCACCCTTATGATTTATTACAACATCAAAACTCTCCAATTTTCCCCTGACAGCTCTCCCGTTTTTGTATTCCCATACATAATCGTCTATTGGAGAAAATCCATACAATGACCTAAAAGCATCATATATTGATATTTTTCTCTTAGGAATACTATCGCCATTCTTAAAACACTCCTCGGACGAATAGAACCGCTCTCCCTCTAACATCTTATCAGTCCTACATCCTCCCCAAGTTCCTATATATCTAACCACTCCATATGTAAAACTGATTAAAATCTTATCAATCTCAAACCATTCTAATCTTTTTGTCGTATCATTAAACAGATACCCACTTTCCTCATAGATTAATAAAGAATTCGTCATAATTCGTTTTTTTAAAATTACTTAATATTATTTGCTTTGACTACAATCAGCCCAATGATTTTGAACAAGATCATATAGATCACAATCGTCATACTAGGCTAAATATTTGAGAATCATCATACAATTCTCTTGTATAAGGACTCCAGATTGTCCCTGACACTACCGCCGCTGGATTAACAGCCATCAGCCCAGCGCCTATCTCATAATATAGCTCAAGATCCATTGGCTCTAACGCTACTTCCTCCGCTTCTTCCCGGCTTAATCCTGACAACATTAAACACCTAACTCTATTTTCATAAGCGATGGGCGTTTCATCCGGACTTAACCTTACTGATATTATTTCAGCATCTTCTATACTATTAAGAATCAACTTTTCTTCCATATTATTATTGTTTATGGTTGTTTCTTCCACTCGTTATATCCTACCTCAAAAGCTATGGGGTCATATCTTTTCAACATAACCCCATAATTATCCCTACCAGTATATCTATCCTTACCGCCTATTATCCATTCTTCCCTAGACAAAGAATTACCAAGATCGTTAAGCATGCTTATATAATCTTTCTTGCTTTTCATATCATAATATTACATTAAACAACTCGTTTAGCCTATCTATCTCATTTAAGTACTCATCTTCTTTATAAAACTTAATTTGAGTCCCATTATCCAAACCAAAGGACAGGGTGAAGGATATAACCCAGCCCGATCCGTCCACGGCCTGCCCCTTGGGAACCCAAGACATTACCGCCTTCTTGGATATCCACCATCTCCCTATCTGAACGAAATCAGGACAGTTGTTCATTAAATACACCATCTGACTAGCTATCTTATTAACATCATCAAAAGGCACTATATGATACTTGTTTCTTATCCTGACCTTCAAGAAGGGGTTATCCATATTATATGCCGCAAATGCTGATATCACGGAACTAGGATATCTAACTCCTTTTATTATCACCCATTTCATATATCACCCCCTCTTTATATAACATAAATTCATTGGATAAAATTTATCCGCGCTCTCTTTCCCGTCTCCTCGAAAGTTAGCCAGCCCGCATGTCAGGATGCTCACAAGGTTATCCACCACCTCCAACTCGCTCGATTTGAACCACGCCAACTGGCTGTAAGTTTCACCTATCCATATTATACTCATTCTCCCGTCCCGACTGACCTCCTTCACCAGCCCTATATGGTTTTTAGTGTCCTTAATCACATTTAATTCGTCAATATTTGTAAGCCGAACAAAATCCATCGGTCGTATCATTTTATTCTCGTCCATGTCTTTATCCTCCTATATTCTTTTTATTCTCTCAATTTACGCTTAACCTCTTTAACATATTTAGTAGAATGTAGTCCCCTATGCAATCTTATAGCCCGATCTATATCCTTTTTAGGATTATGATGAGATTGATATATCTCGAACATTTCCCTAGCCTTGACAGGATTTGTTCTATCATCGTATCTATACCGCTTTTTCTCCCGTTTAAGACACAATATCCTATTAACCTCATCTACATACACCTTTTTCATCTGCCACCTCCCTAAAGCCCCGGATGAGGCGTTATACGCCCGATCGTCATTCCTTGACTCCACGAAAGACAAGGCGGCCGCCAGCCTATCCCACACCCGTGCCTCGATCACGGCCGGCTTCGGGGCGAGGGGCATGCCTCCGCTTCCTTTTGGCGGTGTTAATATTATCATCGCCATCACAAGTAAGTATCTTATCACGTTCCTTTGTTTTTATAAAACTCCTCCCCGAATTTCACATTATCCACATAATCTTCCATGCACTCATGAACAATTATATGAATATCACCCTCCGCATATGTTACCTCAGACATCATTCTCTCATTAGTCATCCACCAAGAATAATTATCAATATGCCGTATCTCGAATCCATGATCATGCAACACATACATAACATTATGTCTTAAATTCCTGTCCATCATCATACATTCATACGCAATATATCCGTTGATACTTTCATGAGACCTACCGAACGTATAAACGTACCTACCCATCAACTTATACAACTCCCTTGCCACAGGATTCGAGATCTCCTCATCCATATCAAAATCCCCATCTGGATCAATAACCCACTCTACATCCCGCTCATCAATACAAGCCCTAGGCATTCCTATCGTCCGTACATAAAGGCGTGATCGGTGATCCCTACTTAATACCGTCCCGATATACCTTTCCCATTTGGCATATCCTATATTATGGCTGCCGGTTATATTAAACACAATTTCAGCCCCTATCTTAATTTCATCCATATTTAAGATATTTATGTTATTTGTTATCCTTTTTATACAAAAAGAGGATATAATGGCATAATATTATGATGTCAAGACGCAAATACGTTATCTATCATATTATCACACATACCCTCCATACAACGCTATTCACGGTATTATATCGTATATGATGCCGCAGGTCATAAATACATCTAATTAACCCTTTTTTAAGGGCTTATTGCCATTTAGGTAACTAGCTATGCCTAATATTTTCGAAATAAGGGCTTTTTTAGCCTTATACTCATCGTTTATCCCTATTATCGCATATCTGTATACCATCCCATCCTTCGACACCTCCACGCCCACGTATTTAGGCGCAACGGCATCCCTATGTAATACGATAAACGGGCTTTTGCCGTCTAGCTCATTTATCAACTGATTAAACTGTCGCCTCGTCATCTGATAGTGATATTATTTCCATGTTATAAATACGATCTCTCTTTATCCTTATCTTCTCGCATAGCTCATCGAAGCACCCATTTTCTTCTAACTTATCAACATAATATGATACACTTGATTTAGAGCTTCCTTGAAGATATATATTCCCTCTTATATTCTTTGAGAAAAAATTAGGCAAGACCATCTTTTGTCTCTTATCTTTATTATCCATGTAAGATATAACAACAACCCACAACTCTGGCTTCCGTTCTTTTACCGATAACATAAGATCGAGACTCGATTGACTATTGATATTCCTTCTGCCAGTTTCGTTATAACGTAGAATAATATAATCATCTGCGTTATCATTCTCAACCATCACGACTATGGGGCGATCGCCCTTCCCATTATCACATAATACTCTTGCCTCTTTCCCGTTGCGGAGATACACCTTATCGTAATCTCCGTTTTTGTATATCTCAAAATCAAATTCTATTACCATCTTATTTTCTCCTGTTGATGTATTGTTGTGTACGACCTTCCTCTATCTTCTCGAAATAAAATTTATTCCCATATAACCTGGTGAAACAGATGTTATATCCGAAATGCTCCGCACGTCTGATCTGCGCATATCCCCTGCTAATATCCTTATCGTCAGCTAATGTAACAAAACAGTGCATTCCTACTTCTGTATTCAAAACCAAACTCTCCCAATCCTTTACTTCCATATCAAATTTCCTTAAATAATTTTTTGTTATGATTATCGCTATTATACCATTTATCAATATTATCGTACTGCTTTGGATAAACCCCATAAGACCTACACCACCTAGGTAACGGTCCGTTCAGCACATCTAACGCCGTCGCAAGGTCGAACGTAGCTTCCTCCTTGATATGACACCCCGATCCACTTCCACGGCTCGGTATATAGGCTCTACTATATGCTACGTTCATCCCATATTCCCCATGACTCAGATCCCCGATGTTAGGCGAATCAGGGAAGGCATAATACAACATCGTATAATCACCCTTGCTCCAACTCCTATTATAAGTATCATCCTGCCATGCGAAAACCCTGCAACCGGCCTTCTTTAACTCCTCAGCCGCTTTTCTTAAAATATTATTTCCCATATCATTTATATTTAAATTATGCCAAGGCGCCGGGAACCGACCCCGGATCATATCCGCACACGTACGATCATGATATATCCTTCCGCCCCGCCAAGGTTTTGGTTCAACATTAACAAACTTTCATATCCTCACACATCTTAAAAAAGACCTCTCTTATGATCTTCTTGTATAAGATGTATATCTCATCATCATCCTCATCAAACTCCACTCCCCATGAACGTAATAAATATCTAATATCACAATCCGCTATATGAATCCTGAATATAGACGGAACGCTCATTATGTAATCCTCAAAAGCCTTCTTAATTCCATCCCTTTTGATATGTTCTTTATACTCATTCTTGAACACACTAAGCATAAAAGACATATATTACCTATCGTATTTAAACTGCTTACCATAATTATCTGTATCTATATGATCCAGTATATATATCTCTATAGCGTCTCTATCGTATTTTGACATACTCCTTCCTCCTCCTTTTGATATTTTATAACCTTTTTCTCCCCATACGCTTTCGCTAACTGGATAAGTTGACCGGTAAATACCTTGGTACGGTGTTTTACGATCTTATCCACCAACTCCGGGCATCTGGTTCTCCATCTATAATTAACCTCGCCCTTAGCTTTCTTCTTGTAATACCTGTAGAATGTTACGGCTACTACCACTTCTCCATTCTGCTCGAAAGCAACCAAATCGTAATTGTCGTAAACTATTTCATTCATGTTGTTGTTACCCATTTTATGTATCTAATCACTTCTTTAGGCAAAGACATTATATCCTTCACCCTTCTCCCTAAGTTGTACATACCTCCCTTATGAGGATAATAGTCCCCTACATACATCCCTATTCCTTGCGGATGCGACGGGTTTTCGTTACAAGTGAACATCGGATAAAATAAGATTCCTCTTGAATCTTTATTCCTGTCACTTACGCATACAATAGTATATCTATCAGCGACCTTCTCGCCGAAATCATATACCCTTACCTTTCTTTTTACCCCATCATTGTTCTCTATGATATTATTCATGATGTTATTTATATTAATTAATTTTCTTTCCATCAGCGGTATATGTGCCATACCATTCCCTATCCATATTTACCACCTCAATATGATGTATATGATAACAACCATTAGCTAGTCTACCGCAATCGGCTATCACCATAGCTATATTCCTATACCCAGAATCAATGAAAACACGAGCCAATCTATCCCCGCTAAATATAGACACCTTGATATCGTCTTTCTCTTTTATAATCCTTCTCATATCATATCCTCCTATCGAGCTAATCTATCATTTTACCATAATTAGTATATGATCCACACCACCCACGAGCCTCATTCGATACCCTAATATGATCAATGGGTTTATCCACGACCATACAATTAGCATAAGACAGTACTTCCGACATGTTCCTAAATCCGGAATCCATAGCTGATTTAATAAGCTGCCTATTATATCCAAATACCCATATCTTTATAATATCTCTTTCCTTTACAGTTCTTCTTACACGCATAACCTCGCCATAAAATAAATAAACATAAAATCTATTCTCTCTTTGTCATCATCCATCCTATGTCCGGTGATCTCAAAAATAACCCGACGCTTTTCTATAGTCTGGATATTATCGAGCTGAACAGATATGTAAGTGTATTTCATGACTTTCTCTCTATTACCGCTATTCAAAATAGCGTCAATATCTTGCCTACGAAAATACATGTTTACCCCTATGTAGCTGGCAACCAAAAGACATTCGTCTATTACCCCATCAGTATCGAATAGAAACAACATATCATCCTTCTCGATAGTATATTCCATATCAAGGATCTTGATACGTTTGCTTCCGTCCTTCTTATCAGCTATAAGAATCCCTATTATATCCTTATCGGTCGTAAGGATATAATACGCCTCATCCTTTGTAATATTATCACGAAGGTAAGATAGCGCTTCATCCTGTAATCTTAGTAGTTCTATTTCGTCCATATTTATTTCTATTGTTGCCAAGGGAAAAGGGACGGCGCTGGCGACAAGGCCTGTCCAGCCTCCCCGCAGCCGCCCGCATTCCCCTTGGTGGTATTAACTTCCTCCAATAATCTCATAATCGAATTTCACATTAACACTCTCATCAATGTTTAATTCTTTCTTCATCCCAAATACAGTCTCCCTTACCGTATCAAAATCCAATAATTGATCTTCGGGATTATTCACAAGCTCTCTCCGGTTATTCTTCCTAGGTTTTCTAGATGTAAGAATATATTCCGCACAACAGCTTCCTTCAAATGTCCTCACTCTGGAATACCATAGATCACCGGTCCCGTACTCAACACATATATTCATGTTTATGATATTATTATTCCACGCTTCTCCCGGGAAACGTTTTAATATCCTACCAATCCATTCAGCGTCAATACTTATATGCGGGGAATCAAGATCCGACGTACCCATACCATCCGCATATAGGATAATCTCTTTCTTGCTCTTAAATACTAGAGATTTTACATTAATCTTCCTTCTCATATCTTTTTGATTTTACCAAAAACATTCCTTCGTATCTATTTTCATGCGATCCTCCCAATTGCATAAATCCGGATTCTCTCCCTCATAAAAGTAATAGTAAGCCCATACTTCAATATCGCCCACTTTTATGCATCCATCACTGCACCATTCCACAATATCGTCATTCCTGCATACATTTGTCGGTTCAGCACCAAGCGACAACAACTCGTTTATTATATTATCGCCGAACTTTTCTTTCGCCTCCTCTTTTGTCATATCACTATCAGATTTTTAATATTACACTACCGCCAAAGGAAACATGGAACGGACGACCAGCGGGTCTAACCCCACGCCATCGCCGCCGCCCGTTTCCCTTGGTTTTACTCCACTACTCAACAACAATTCCCACGTCTTTCATACATCTTAATGCTAGTGTAGTTATGTGAGAATCGTCACACCCATATTTATCATACAACCCACATAAGTAGGTTGAGCCACAAGCAGCCCTAATGAGATCGGAAGCTACCCTATTCTTCAATACCTTATAATTACCTGATTCACGCACATCCTCTACGTATTTCACCAGATCATACGTAGAGGATAATTCTCTCATTTTTTCCGTAACATACGGAATCTCTTTACCTAATTTCATATCTATATTCTTTTAGTTATAATCATACCATCGCCAAGGAGGACGACAGCGGACGACCAGCGGGGCCGGCCCCACGCCATCGCCGCCGCCCGTTCCCCTTGGCTTCCTACACTCCCTCTATCACCCAAAGAAACACATACACCCATACATAAACATACCTCCATACCTATAAGACACCTATCCGTATTGGAGAGTCCCATTGTTTGAAGGCTATTCTTATCACACTTATTCCCCTTATTTCATTTGGGGTTCTTGGATTCACTGTTTCACTTGGGCTACTTGATTTTCCATTGATTCTCTTGGTTTTCCTTGACTCCCTCGATTTACCTTGTTTTACCTTGTTTTACCTTGTTTTACCTTGTTTTACCTTGTTTTAC
>ENA-OPCP01000004-OPCP01000004.1-human-gut-metagenome-genome-assembly--contig:-NODE-4-length-204120-cov-14.910480_pt1 | contig 204120 bp, 189 predicted proteins | sample MGYA00241563_ERZ501477 | MGnify/ENA primary metagenome ERZ501477 (study PRJEB25962, sample SAMEA2042572) | human gut metagenome | biome: human gut; feature: human-associated habitat; material: faeces... | reverse complement strand
TCGGCGAATACACGAAACCCTGCCAAAAGGTCAAGGTTGATTTTCCGGCAACGGAATTAAGCCGCGCTTTCAGCGTTACGTTCGACCTGCCGGAAGGCTGGACGGTCAGAAGTGACGAAGGTGTTTATGATAATTCGTCTTCTTCCTTTGATCCGGGATATGACGAATACGGCTGCGCCCTGCCCGGACGCAAGCTGTTGTTTGATGAAAACGGCAATCTTGCCGGTGCAGTCGGATTTCATGCATCCAGTGCCGAGAGGTATGCGGAGTATGGATACAGTGAGGCTTTCGCTCACTTTGCTACGGGACACGTCAAATACTTCGACTGGGATAATTATCATTTTGTGGACGGTGATTCTTCAAACTGCAAAAGTGTGTATTCCGTTTCGTATCACGGAATTTCATCCGCTGCATGGATAGACGGCTGGGGTTTTCACCCTTTCTATTGCCCGACCGCAGTTTCGTGCTGTGCAACGGGCAATCCCGTGTCCGTTGCCGTTGAGCTTTCCAATACTTACGAGGACTCTGCAAGCCTTTCCAAGCGCGTTGCAGAGAGCATAAGGTTTGAATAACACTGCTTTCGGTCACTTTTATCGATTGTTAAGGAAACACCCCTGCTCGGGCAATACCCGGCGGGGGTGCTTTTGCTTATGCTGATTTATAATCAGTATTGTTTTTTTGATGGTTAAATCAGAACTCAACGTTCACAATATGACCCTGACATCCGCTGCGGGGAACGTTTGCACCGTTGGCTTCATCGGTGTCGATATGCATTGCAAGGGTGAATGAGGGGCTGACGCGAACGACAACATCGCCGAAAATGGTCTTGCGTCCGTCGGTGTTAACAGCAACGCTGACAACATCCTTATCTTTGAGACCCGCTTCCGCCGCATTCTCGGGAGTCATGTGAATATGGCGTTTTGCGATGATAAGGCCTTCCGAAAGCTGAATGCTTCCTTCGGGACCTTCGATTTCAACAGGCGCAGTGCCTGCAAGATCGCCGCTCTCGCGAATGAAGCCCTCTGCACGCAGAGCAACGCTGTCGGTTTTTGAAACTTCAACCTGGGATGCTTTGCGAACGGGTCCAAGGATTGAAACACGCTCAATTTTGCGATCGCCGTTTTTGATGGTGACCTTTTCTTTGCTCAAAAACTGACCGGGCTGGGACAGGGGACGGTCAAAGGTAAGCTCATGACCCTTTCCGAAAAGAGCCTCAACATGTTCCTGAGTCAGATGCACATGACGTGCGGATACTTCAACGATAAAATCCATAGTATTCCTCCTGAATGCCGAAAGGCATGATTATCCGCCTGTTATTTTGCATCAAAATCGGGAAAAAGTAAATACCGAAACGCAAATATAAAATATTTTAAGCAAGCATCTCGGTTTTTTTGGCTTCAGGCAAAAGCTGTTTCCCGCCGCACCTCCCGATTCAGCACAAGAAGAGCAAGCATGTTCGGCGCTGCCATGAGATAGTTGAGCGTTTCCCCTGCCGTCCATACAAAGTCCACCTTCATCAATGCACCCGCCAATGTCAAAACCGTGTACAAAATGCAGAATGGTAACTGCGCTCTTTTGCCGAAAAGATATTTGACACATTGCATTCCGTAGACCGCCCACCCGAGCAGGGATGTGTACGCAAACAATAGCATTGAAACCGCAAGAAAAATGCCTGTTGTCCTCTCCGGAAGAACGGTTGAAAATGCCCGCAATGCGATGCTCGTTCCCGAAATTTCTCCGCCCGCCTGCAAAGGTATTCCGCTTGCAAGCACAACGAGCGCAGTCATTGTGCACATCACTATCGTGTCCGCAAAAACTTCAAAAATTCCGTACATTCCCTGCTTTACGGGATCGTTCGTGTTTGCGCAGGCATGAGCCATCGGAGCGGAGCCGACCCCCGCTTCGTTTGAATACACTCCGCGCGCCATGCCGACCCGCAGCGCACGCGCCGCACCGAAGCCCGCCGCGCCGCCGACTGCCTGCTTTATGCCCAAAGCACTGCTGAAAATATCGCAAAATGCAGGAAGTATGCGGCTGCCGAACCTGCTCAGAACTATGATGCAGATTGCAATATAACCTATCGCCATGAAAGGTACGATGATTTCCGAGGCTTTCCCTATGCGCTGAATTCCGCCGAGTATTACAATGCCCACCAATGCAGCGGTGACCGCACCCGCAATAATGCAGACAGTTTTTTGTTCCGCCTTGGGCAAAAACAGAAGCACGGCATCATTCACGCTCATTGCGATCGTGTTTGACTGCACAAGCGGCGTTCCGACGGAAGAAGCAAGCAGTCCGAAAAGCGCAAAGCCCGCTGCAAGGGGTTTTGAAACCGATTGCAGAAAGCGGCTTCCCGTGTTGCTTTTTCTGAAGCCTTTTTCTATATAAAGCATTGCACCGCCGCACCACTGTCCTCCGCGCTTTTCGCGATAGCGCAGCGCAAGCACTATCTCACAGAATTTGACGCCCATTCCGACCAGTGCCGCAAGCCACATATAGAATACCGCGCCTGCTCCGCCTATCGCAATCGCGCTTGCAACGCCCGCGATATTTGCCGTTCCGATAGACCCGCCGAGTGCGGAAGAAAGTGCCTGAAACGGCGTCACTCCCGAAGCATCGCTTTTCTGTTTGCGGCGCACATTTTCCGCTGCACGCCTTTGCCCGAGGCCGAGCGCCGTTTTAATTGCACATCCAAGGTGCGTAAACTGAAAGAAATTTATGCGCACGCTCAAAAACAAACCCGCGCACAGCATCAATATTGCAAAAAAAGAAGAAAATCCGTCCATACTGCATTTTATGCGGCATGAGTGCTGTTTATCATGCAGAATTTTTAAAAACAAAAAGCCGTATCGTCTGCGGCTTTTCATTCATTATTCAACAATCGGTTACGGATTTGCGCTGTCGAATTCTTTTTTGTTCTCTTTCACGGTGGAATACGAATCCGCGTTGCTGCAAACGAACTCCATTGAGCACCAAACTTTGCTGATAATTCCGTTTTCCGAACCGAACGATACCTGTACCTGCCGCCTGCTTCGGTTGATTTTTATTATTTTTCCGTTCATATCCTTCAGCGGACCTGAAACGAATTCTATCATGCTGCCGACTTTTACCGCGGAAGACATCTCGATTATGCCGTTGTTTTTCTTTATCCAATCCATAAATTCAAGATCTGTACCGCGAAGAGCGTATTCTCCGTCTCCGTAGCTCAAAAGCTTCAGAACAGCGGAATCCTTCAAAATCCGGTCCCACGTCGGCTCCGTGTCCGCATCAAAAAAAACATAGCCCGGCATCAGCCGCCGAGCCGTTTTTTTGGGCTGCGCCGCACCGCCCGTCCAATGCATAACCGTCGGCGCAATTGCGGGAAAGCCCTCGTTTTTCAACATTTTTATAACCGAGTTCTCCTTGCCGGAACAGCAGAAGAGGCAATAAGTGTTTATCATTGCTGCGTTTTATCCGTTTCGTGTTCAGCTTGTTGGCGGGCTGCATCGGCTTATCGGGCAAAACCTGTATTGCCGCGTGCATCACCCGCTTTATTATAGTCAAAACTCAACCAAAAAGCAACACCGGGCGGAACAAACCGCGCTCACAGCGTGGTAAGCCATGCAATTATTCCGACAATTACTGATGATGTGATTCCGTAAACAAGCACCGGGCCGGCAAGGCTGAACAGCTCCGCTCCGACACCCATCACAAGCCCTTCACGCTTATGTTCCATTGCAGGCGCAACGATCGAGTTTGCAAACCCTGTTATCGGAACGACCGACCCTGCGCCCGCAATTGCACCGAGTTTATCGTAAACCCCGATTCCCGTGAGCAATGCACCTGCGAAAATCAAAACGATCGAAGTGAACGCCGCGCGCTCCTGTTCCGCAAGGTTCAATACCGCCGTTCCGAAATCCCCTATAAGCTGCCCGATGCAGCAAATCGCACCGCCTGTCAGAAATGCAAGAATGCATTGGCTGAAGGTTTTGCTTTTCGGAGCTCTTGCGTTCACCGTTTCGCGGTATTTTCGGTGTTCAAGTTTTTCTTCCGGAGTGAGCCTTCGCCCGTGTTTTACCTCATTTGCCATCAGTTTGTTCCTCCTGCATTGCTGCCGCATTGATTATGAACGCGGGCAGTATAGGTTTTGTAGCGGATTTCCCGGTCATTGGTTCCCTGTTTCATGTTTTCATCCGCTCCGAACGCAGGCGGAAATATTGTGTTGTTCATGATGTTTTTTTCGTCAAACGGAATCATTATGCACCTCCGCGCAGACAAAGCTTGCACCGCTGAACATGGACTCCGCTTTTTCTTCATACGAGTATGATCGTCCCGCAAAATACGCACCGAAAGCGAGCGCAAGCAGAATCAGAACCGCCGAAATAATGCGCCCTATACGCACTCTTCCCGCTTTTGTCGCTTCGATTGTTTTTTTATCATTCACCGCAGCACCGCTGCCGGCTGAAATACCAAATGTTTTTTTCAAAACACAAACCACCTTTCGCGGGCAACTTTTTTTTCATCGCCCTTTGTTTGATTGTATTTTGCGAAAGATGTGAAAAAAATATTCATTATGAAACGCAATGCACCGCCGTATCCGACAGGCAGTGTTCTATTCCTCCGAAACAATGCGGCGCATTCTCAGCAGGGCACGTTTTTCGTATTTTGAAATTGTGCTTTGGCTTAAATCAAGCTTCAATGCGGTTTCTGCCTGCCCGAAATCGCATATGTAGCGCAAATATATGATTTTTTGTTCAATCGGCGGAAGTTTGCCCATCAATTTCAGGGCAAGCATATTTGCATTTGACCTCTCCTCAAAGTTTTCCGTTTGCAAGGTATTATTAAACTCATAAAGTTTTGTTTTTTCTTCATCAAGCGAAACGCATACGGAAGGTAACTCGATGCTGTCCGCACGCGAACCTGAGTAATCCGCATTTGAAACTCTATCGCCGCTGTCAATATGCAGCCTTTCGACTGCGCTGCGCGGAAGGCGAATCAAAGTGTTTTCGCGAATAAACCGACGTATTTCGCCCTCGATAAAGCGGAACGCATAGCTTGCAAAAGATACGCCTCGGGTTTTGTCAAAGCTTTTTGCAGCAATTATTAACCCAATCGAACCGGCCTGAACCAGTTCCTCCGGTTCCGCTCCGCGTCCGGAGAAACGCCTTGCAATTGCACGGACCAGCGGCAGGTTTTTCAAAATAAAACCGGCAAATTCATTTTCATCGGCATCGCAGTGAAATACATACTGCGGAGAATTATCCGCCGTGCAATGCTCCCCGCCGTTTTTTTGTTCAAAGTTCATATCAATCCGATGTTCGTGCGTTTATGTTTTGCACATTGATACTCGGACGTATTGCTTTTATTATTCCGTGTGTCTGTTCGATTGTATTCCTGCCGGAAATGCATTCCGAATCATTTTCGCTTTTTTCATCGTGCAAGTCGCTTTTGCTGTCCGCAATGCCGTCGCAAACTGCCGAATAATCTGATTCCGAAAAGAATTTTTTAAGCGTGATACGAGTTCCGATATCGCGTCTTGACACAACGTCAACATCATCCATAAACGCTTCCATAACTGCGAAACCCATTCCCGATCTTTCCCCGTCCGCATCGGTCGTGAAAAACGGCTGCCGTGCCTGCTCAATATTCTCAATACCGCAGCCGAAATCCGTAATTGAAATAACCAGCAGTCTTCCGTCCAGCCTGCATTCCATGCGAACCGTGCCTTTCTTTTTTTTGTATCCGTGAACTATCGCATTCGTGACCGCTTCGCTGACGGCGGTTCGCACATCCGCAAGCTCCTCAAGTGTCGGGTCAAGCGGCATAATGAACGCCGCTGCAACCGAACGCGCAAGTGCCTCGTTTTCCGACAGGCTCAAAAATTCGAATTTTACAGTGTTCTTCATGATTCAAGCTCTCCTTTGCCGATATTCCGCAATTGAAAAAATACCTGCCATACGCAATATGCGTTCGACTCTCCTGTTTGCATTGATGATTCTCAGCCGCCCGCCCCCTTTAGACACGACCTTATATCTGCCGAGCACGATCCCGATTCCGGAGCTGTCCATAAACGATACAGATTCAAGATCAAACGTCAGCAATTTATATCCGCCTCTTTCGAGTTCGGCATCAATTGCCTCGCGGATTTGTTTTGAATTGTGGTGATCAATCTCACCTGCAAGTGCAGCAATGAGTTCATCACCGCATTTTTCAATTGTCACATTCATTTTCGCTCATCCTCCATTGTCAATGAACTTTACTCAATTCAAGCCGTTTGTTCGGAAATGGGCCGTGGAACGAACCCTTTTGCGCCCAAAAGCCCGGTCGGTGTGTTCCGGACGGCTTTTCAATCCGTATTCGCCGAATGCCGTCACTTTTCTAATGCCCAATCGTCGATTGCCTTATGTTTATCACTGTTATTCGCAAGCCGCAGTCTTTCCTGCATCGAATCCGGGCGCATTCTGACTTGTTTTGTCTTGTTGCAAAAATCGATAAAATGGGTTATGATAAATGCAGAAATCCGACGGCTGAAAGCGGCACTGCATTAATTCCGCTTTTCGAAAGTCTTGTTTTTGAAGGGAAATCGGTATGGAGCGCATAGTTTTCAACTCCTGCGGCAAAAGTACGCAATATGAAATGCTCATCGGAACATCGCTTAACGAATTCGGCATTGAAATTTGCCGTTTCTTGCCCTGCGGCAGAGTGTTTATTCTGACGGACAGCAATGTTGCGCCGCTTTTTCTTGAGGATGTGTCCGCCGCTCTCCGCGCATTCGGGATTGACGTTCTCAGCCTTGTTGTCTCGGCAGGCGAGGAGAATAAGCGGCTTGAAACAGTGCAAAGCATTCTTGCTTTTCTTTTAAAAGGCAATGCCTCCCGTTCGGACGTGCTGCTCTGTTTCGGCGGAGGAGTTATCGGCGATATGGGCGGTTTTGCCGCCTCCGTGTACATGCGCGGGATCAATTTTATCGCAATGCCGACAACCCTTATCGGCATGACCGACAGCTCCGTCGGCGGAAAAACCGGAGTGGATTTCTGCGGCGTCAAAAATGCAGTCGGCAGTTTTCACGCGCCCGTGCTTGTTGTTTGCTGCACGGACTTTTTAAAAACCCTGCCTTTGCGCGAGCTGCACTCCGGCATCGGTGAAATAATCAAATACGCCGTTATCGGAGGCGACAGCATACTGAATCTGCTGCAAGGCGGCATTATTAACAACGCTGCGCTTATATCCGCCTGCTGCGAAATTAAACGTAAATTTGTCGAAGAAGATGAATTTGACAACGGCACGCGCCGCATTTTGAACCTTGGACATACATTCGGCCATGTTTTTGAAGCGGCAAGCGGCTTTTCGCTCAGTCACGGCGAAGCTGTCGGACTCGGGCTCGCCGCTGCTGCGGATTTCGGTGAAAAACTCGGTTTCACAGAACGCGGCATCGCTCAAAAAATCATTTCACTGCTTCGTGAGCAGGGCTTGAAAACAAACTATGCGCCCTACTGTACCGAAACTGCCGCCGAACTGCTGCTGCATGACAAAAAGGGCGATCGCAGCGGCATCGATATGGTGTTCATCAAAGAATTCGGGCATGTGTTCACGCATCGCGTTTCAACGGAATCCGCAATCGCTTTTTTAAGCAGCTCCTGTAAATTTTGAGGCATTGCACATGAGTTATATCATTGTTTCGTCAAAGAAGCTCAGCGGCCGAATTGAACCGCCCCCATACAAAAGCGAAGTGATACGACTTTTGATTGTTGCAGGGCTGTGCGGCATTCGGCCGGCGGAGTTCGTTCATCTTCCGAATAATTGCGGTGAGGATATCAAAAATGCCGTCATTGCCGTGAATGATGCTTTTTTTAATACCGATGCCGAAAGCGGAAAAGTATCCCCTCTTTCGGTTCATGTCGGAGAATCCGCAACGCTGCTGAGGCTGCTGCTTCCTTCGCTCCTCCGACGGCACTCACAGGTTCGTTTTTTTGCCGGCTCAACCCTTCTTGAGCGAAATTTTGATGAATTCAAAATCTGTCTCGGCTGCCGCATCGAACGGCACAGCGAGTTCATCGAATTTTCCCGTCGTGCCGAACATCTGCCGCTGTATTCATGCAGCGCAGCGGAGAGTTCACAGTTTGCAAGCGGCATGTTGATCCTGCTTGCGTCGGAAACTCTTTTCGGCAGTCAAAACGAGTTTTTCGAACTCGAAATAACGAACCCGTCCTCTCGGCCGTATATTGAACTTACGCTGGATGTTATCCGCCGATTTGGGTGCCGTATTGAACCGAATGACAAGAGCAGGTACCATCTTGCTCACGGAACACTGCGCCCGCCTTTGGGGTTTCCGTCCGCGGCTGTTTATTCATACGACTGCTCCTATGCCGCAAATTTCGTTGCCGCAAACGCTCTCGGGTCGGAAGTTTGCCTTCCTCCTCCGTTGAACGGCGAAAAAAAACAGGCGGATTTTGCGATTCGCAAATTCGTTTTCAAAGACAATATCGATATTTCCAACTCTCCGGATCTGTTTCCGATTCTTTGCATATTGTCCTGCGGCAAAACAGGCGACACGATTATTGCAGGCACTGCCCGCCTTCGCGGAAAAGAAAGCGACCGCGTGAACGCAATGCTTGAATGCATTCGTTCCCTCGGAGGAAGTGCCGAATGCGGCGAAAACAACATCATAATTCACGGAACGGGAACGCTCCGCGGCGGAACGGTTGATTCTTTTCATGATCATCGCATCGTGATGGCAGCGGCAATTGCATCACTCATTTGCTCAAATCCCGTTGTGATTCGCGGCTTTGAAGCGGTGAACAAAAGCGCACCGCAGTTTTTTAATGATTTTCAGGCTCTCGGAGGAACAGTGGTTGAATACGTTCGGTAATATTTTTCGTGTTGAAATCTTCGGTGAATCTCACGGTCCCGCTCTCGGCTGCACGCTGGACGGACTTCCCGCGGGTTTTCAGCCCGATCTTGAAGATATCGCCTTTGAGCTTTCACGGCGGCGTCCGCGGCAAAGCATTGAGAGCACCGCGCGGCGCGAAGCGGACTCTTTTGAAATTCTTTCGGGTTTTTTCCGCGGCCGATTTACGGGAATGCCGCTGACCGCCGTTTTCCGCAATTCCGATGCGAAACCCGCAGATTACTGCGGTACCGCTGCACGTCCGTCCCATGCGGATTATGCAGCAAATCGGAAATACAGCGGGTATAACGACCCGCGCGGCGGCGGTGCATTTTCGGGGCGGCTGACTGCCCCGCTCGTTTTTGCCGGAGCGATTGCAAAGCAGCTTCTCCGTGAACACGGAATCCGAGTTTTCTCGCATGTTCTTCGTATCGGAAACATATCCGATTTGCGGTTTGAACCGTGCATGTGTGAGCAGCCGATGCTTGACCCGTTTTTTCCGCTTGTTGCCCCGAACAGGCGCAGTGCGTTTGAGGAGCTGTTTGAAAAGGCTGCCGCTGACAAAACAAGCCTTGGCGGAATCGTTGAATGTGCCGCATTGCTCGAACCCGAATCGGCATTTTTCGGCGAACCGTTCTTTGACGGTGTTGAAAGCATGATTTCGCATATTGTGTTTTCAATTCCCGGAATTCACGGAATCGAATTCGGTGCGGGGTTCGGTTTTGCGGACCTTGACGGTGCCTCGGCAAACGACCGCATTCTTTCAGGCGGAAAAACAAAAACGAACAATTCCGGCGGAATTAACGGCGGCATTGCAAACGGTATGCCGATCGTGTTCCGTGCCTGTTTCCGCCCCGTTCCGACTGTTATGCGAGAGCAATTGAGCATTGATTTTGTCACGGGTGAGGAAACTGTTCTTACTCCCCGCGGACGTCACGACGTATGCATACTCCCGCGCGGATGTGCCGCCGTCGAGGCTGCCGCCGCAATCGCTCTGCTCGATCTTGTTTTCAGGCAGTAACGAATTCTCTGCACGCCGTAATATCCCTATATGTAAATTATTCGATTTAAGGAGCTTTATTATGAACGAATTGGACGGTTTCCGCGCCGAGATAGACCGAATTGATACCGAACTTGCGCGCCTTTTGGAGCTGCGGTTCGATTTGTGTGAAGAAATCGGGCGATATAAGCGCATGAACGGCTTGCCGATCGAAAACTGCGAACGGGAAAAAGAGCTCGTTGCCGCACGCACGGAGGGAATGCTTTCGCACCGGAGCGACGCCGTTGCAGTGTTCCGCATGATAATCCGCAGAGCAAAACGCATTCAAAAAGAAAAGCTTAATCTATATCTTGTCGGAATGCCCGGAAGCGGAAAATCACGCACGGCGCGACGCCTTGCAAGGGCAATTGAAAAACCCGTTGCCGACACCGATAAACTTATCATCGATAAACAGGGCATGTCAATTGATGAAATCTTTGATACACACGGCGAGGCCTTCTTCCGCGAGATTGAAAGCGAAACTCTGCTCGGCGTTGCGGAACGCGGCGGACATGTTGTTGCAACCGGAGGCGGAATACTGACTGTTGAGCGAAACATCCCAATAATCAAAGGCAGCGGAATCGTTGTTTTTTTGAACAGGGATATAAGCATACTGCTGAACGCAAAAACCGCCAACCGTCCCTTGATCCGCGGCGGACGCGAAGCCGTGCTCAAACTTTATGCCGAACGTATCGAAACCTACCGCAAATGTGCAGATCTTATTGTTAATCCGGACAGCGCCGGCTGCATCGGAAGAATTCTCGATTATTATAAAAGAATAACCGAATGATTGGCTGCACTGCCGACTGAATTCCGCAATAAAGCAGCGTCCCGAAAATTGCTTGCAAATGCGGGACGCTGTTGACGTATTAATTGCTGCCGCAGCACCTTTCACAGCTGCGCTTTGCAGGCAGATTTACCGTGAATTCAATCAATCCATTCTCTGTATTAACGGCAGAAACGCTTCCCCCGTGAACACGAACTATCTTTTTCACAAGTGCAAGCCCGAGGCCGTTGCCTTCACGCTTGTGTGATGTATCTCCCTGATAGAATTTTTCAAAAATGCGTTTCAGCGTTTCATCCGACATCGGCTCTCCCCGATTGGCGATTTTAAAGCTGAGCATGTCATCTTTTTCCTTCAGACTTATGTATATTATTTCTCCTTCCGGACTGAACTTTATTGCATTGTCAATAAGGTTTGACCAAACATTGCCGAGCAGTCCTTCAACCGCACAAAACTCAATGCTGTCCATATCCATTTCAAAGCCGATATTTTTTTCACTCCATTTGTTTTCCAAAAGCAGAATGGATTGGCGAACCTGTTCATCAACGCGATAGCTGCTCAGAGTGAACGGTATTGTCTGGTTTTCGATTTTTGTTATCATCAGGATATTTGAAACCAGCGTTGAAAGGCGGCGCGTACTGACAACAATGCGCTCCGTATATTCACTTCGTGCCTCAGCGGACAAACTTTCATCCTGAAGAAGCATCGCATAGCCTTCAATGGAGCTTAACGGAGTTTTAAATTCATGCGAAACGTTTGAAACAAAATCGTTGCGCAGCGTTTCGACTGCATTCAACTCGTCAACCATATGGTTAAAATCGCTGTATACGCGCCTGATGATTTCAAAATTGCTCTTGGTTTCCAGCTTCACGTCATAGTCCCCGTTCGCAACACGCTGCATTGCTGTGCTTAACGCATTAACCGGGCGCACAATGTTTCCGGAAAGTATCACCGTTATTGCAGTGCCGAGCAGCAGGCTCAAAACTGAAATGCCTGCAAGCACCGTGAATATTCCGACCCGCTGCGCCGTCCATATTCCGAGCCGATAAAGCACGAACGTTAAAGACATTGCGATAATCAGAGTGCATGTGAGTATAATAAACACCACAAGCGTGAAATATGTTCGTATTTTTTTCTCATTTTTCAACTGCTGTGCAATATCAATAACATCTGTTTTTTTTCGTTTTGAATTCTGTTTCCCACCGCATGTCTCCGCTTTCTTTTCCGCCGCGCATCCCGATATGCAGTTTTTCTTTATTTCATCATGCTCCATGCCGTTTCACCGCCTTGTAGCCCAATCCGCGTATGGTAATGATTTCAAAATCGTCATTATCTCTGAACCTGTCGCGCAGCCTGTTGATGTGTACGTCAACCGTGCGCGGTTCGGTCTCGCTGTCCAACCCCCATATATCATCCATTAACTGCTGACGGGTGAATATTCTTCCCGGATATGCGGTCAATTTGTACAGAAGCATGAATTCTTTTTGCGGCAGAACCATGCTTTTGCCGTTTGCCGTCACCGTCATTGAGTCGTATTCAAGCACGGTGTTTCCTATTGTCTGCCTTCTGTCGCTGATCATTTGTGCACGCCGCAGCAGAGCGCCCACGCGCAGCACCATTTCGTTAACGTTCACGGGTTTAACCATGTAATCATCCGTTCCCGAAGCAAAGCCCATCTGCATATCAACAAAAGAATCTTTCGCCGTGATCATCAGAATCGGTATCGTAATCCCGCTTTCGCGCAGACTTGAAGCCAGTTCATAACCGTTCATATTCGGCATCATAATATCCGAAATGATTAAATCAACATATTCCTTGTCCAGCACGTCAAGTGCCTCCTTGCCGTCGGAAACACATATTGCCGAATAACCGTGAAGAGTCAGAACACGATAGAACAATTGCCTGAGCTCAATATCATCCTCTGCAATAAGAATCTTAAACATAATTGTCAGCTGCCTCGCTTTCGTTTGAAATAAGCCTGAGAACTCACTTTTGGCGCAGAAACCGCGTGATTCGCGGTTTTTTCTGCAAATACAGACTCAAATCAATATTATTTCTGTTACGTTTAGAATTACCTTTGTTTTGACGCGGCTTCCCGTCCGCTGCTTCCTGTGCCGTGTGCACTTTCAAGGGGCGTTTTCCCATCGTCAGTATTATTTTAGCACAAAAACATCAAGCGAATATTAATTATCGCCCGATTTTTGAAAAAAAGAATGTTTTTTCGGCGGGGACGTCTGCTGTTTTCTTTTTCGACACAATTTGAATATCAACCGCTGTTCACACTCGGTTCACGGAAAGTTTGCGAAGAAGGATTAACATAACATCAGGAAAAGGAGGCAACCGCAATGAAAAGATCTTCCCAAACAGAAAAAAAGGTTTTCAGCTCTGCAAACGGCTTTGAAAAGAGACCGGCCGCCAAGAAAAATTGTGCGGATTACGGTTTTTGCGCCGCGCAGATTTTTATTGCATTGACCACAGCCGTATCACTTTTGTTCGGAAAGGAACTCGGCTGGAACCTTCGCGAAAACATGCTTATCTGCATCATGACATCCGTTCTTTTGTTCAGTCCGTGGCTTGCCGAGCATGTTCTCAGGGTTTCATTCCCGCCGATTCTGAAACTGCTGTTTATGCTGTTGATAATGGGCGGACCGATTTTCGGCAAGATATATAAATTTTACTATATAATTCCGTTTTGGGACAAATCGCTGCATGTCTCATCCGGCTTTCTTTTTGCAGTTATTGGCGCGGTGCTGCCTGACGTTTTGGACAGCGGCAACAAAAGCCATTCGCAGGCACTGAAGCTTGTGTCCGCTCTCAGCTTCACACTTGCAATTGCCGCCGTGTGGGAATTCTATGAATACGCTATGGACACGTTTTTCGGAATGGATATGCAGCAGGATACAATTGTATCCGGCATAAATTCATATCTGTTAGGCAGCGAAAAAGGCGTTGCAGGTTCCATTTCGGATATTCAATCCGTTATTGTCAACGGCGAAGAGTTGAGCATCAACGGCTACCTTGACATCGGGCTTATTGACACAATGCAGGACATGCTTGTTTGCACTCTCGGAGGAATTTGTTATTGCGTATGTTTCATACTTTGCGAGCACGGTGTCAAGCTCCTTGGCAAATTCAACAGTCTGCTTCCGTATCGCAGTCCCGCAATGCCGTGTTTCGACCGCAGCGGCATCTGCTCCGACGAAACGGGACGAACGGATGAAGAGTCAAAAACATCTGCGGCGTGAGTAATCGGCCGCTCAAAACGTACAAAGCTTCGGAATCTCAGTCGAAAAACATTTACACGCAGCGGTTCCGAAGCTTTAATTTTCAATTGCCGGCTCATTTATTAACGATTCATTGTTATTTTAATATTATTCTTATTAATTAAGTTTTTTTGAAATTAGCGTTTCATTCTCTTTCGGCTATTGAAATTTTGGTACTAATGCGGTATAATTAATCCAAATTTGAACATTGCAAGGGTTTGTTTTGCCTCAGCCTCGATGCAAAGCTCCCTTTTCTGTTTATTTTAACTGCAAAACCTTGTTTATTTAATGGCTTTGCCGCGATTTATTGCCGCTTTGCACTTTGCTGCAAGGCATTGAGCGATTCAGCCGGAGGTTCGATTTGATTATTTATCAAAAATCGAAATATTTTTCTGCCGAACAGGCACAGGATAATCTTACAGGGCTTTCCCCCCTGCTTGTTCGTGCGCTCCGTGCAAGAGGTGCCGTCACTCCGGAACAAATTGAAAGATTTCTTCATCCTTCCGCTGAAGATTTTCATGATCCGTTTCTTCTTCCCGATATGGACAAGGCCGTTCAAAGGATACATGCTGCACTTGAGAACGGCGAAAGAATCTGCATTTTCGGAGATTACGATGTTGACGGTATTTGTTCAACCGCCATGCTCGTTGATTATTTTCATTCAGTCGGTGCAGATGTAGGCTATCATATTCCGTCGCGTCGGGAAGAAGGCTATGGCATGAGCCGCGGTGCAATCGACAAGCTGCATTCGTGCGGGGTTAACCTCATAATCACTGTTGACAACGGTATTTCCGCCGCCGATGAAATCAGCTATTGCAGCGAACTCGGCATTGATGTTATTGTGACGGATCATCACATTCCGCCCGAAACCGTTCCGAAATGCACCGCCGTTGTCTGCCACACGGTCAGCAATTCACAGTATCCGAATTCAATCCTCTGCGGTGCGGGCATTGCCTTTAAATTGCTCCACGCTCTCGCCGGACTTGAAGCTGCAATGCAATATGTTTCCCTTGCGGGGCTTGCCTCGGTTGCGGACGTTGTTCCGTTGCTTGACGAAAACCGTGTTTTTGTTAAGTTGGGGCTTGATGCGATAAACAGCGGCAATTGCTGCAACGGGCTTTACCGTCTTTTGAACGGTGTTCCCACTGCACGTCGGCCGTATAATGCATGCACTCTCGGCTTTGCTGTTGCCCCGCGGCTTAACGCCTCCGGGCGAATGAGCGATGCTTCACTCGGAGTTGAGCTTTTTCTTTGCCGCGACCCCAATCGTGCCGACGAGATAATCGCCCGCCTTAACAAGCTCAACGAGCTGCGTCAGCAGGACGAAGCAAACATTCTTAACGATGCAATTCGCCGTCTTGAACCCTGCGACCTTTCGGACACAAGAGCAATCGTCCTCCGTTCCGAAACATGGAATGCCGGTGTTATCGGCATTGCCGCTTCACGCATTGCAGAAATGTATCACCGCCCGACGATACTGTTTTCGGAATCCGACGGAATACTCAAGGGCTCTGCGCGATCAATAGACGGAGTCAACATTCATGAGGTGCTTTGTTGCTGCCGTGATTTTTTTGTTCGTTTCGGCGGCCATGCAAAAGCGGCCGGAATAACAATGGAATCCGCATTTTTTGAGGATTTTCGCTTAAAACTCAACGCTTGTCTTAAAACAGGCTATGATGACTCCGTGTTCATCCCGTGCAAACGATACGAATTCGATATTCCGCTTGAGCAGGTCACCCGAGAATTGATTGCCGAACTGACCCGCCTCGCCCCGTTCGGAGAGAGCAACCCTTCCCCCGTCTTCCGCTCCCGCCATGTGGCCGTGAGCAGGCTGCGCCGCTTCGGCAGCGATGCTCAACACACAAAAATGGACGTAAGCCCGAGCATTTCGAGCTCTGCGGCTCCGTTGGATGCAGTTTGGTTTGCCTCGGCCGCAAGTTATTATCGGCTGCTGAATGCCGACACGGTTGATATACTTTATACGCCCGGCATCAATAATTGGAACGGTTTTGACAGCATTCAGCTTCGCGTTGTTTCCGCAAAAGCGGAGCAGCCGCGTGACATCGATGCCTATATTGAAAAAGGTATGCGCTATTTCTGCAACGGTTTGCTTGAAAACCTGTCTTATCGGCTGTCCGAACCGGAGCAGCTCCCGGAAATATGCGAAACAACCCTCGCCGAGCTTTGTTCCCGCTCTATATCCGGTTTGCTTGTGCTTGTTTTTTCTGTTGAATCCGCCAAAAAGATTCTTGACGAAATTCGCAGCAGTCAAATCGGCAATGTTGACATTTGTTACTCTTGCGTTGCGGATTCACCCGTTTGCTGCAACACCGTTTTGCTTGCACCGCAGCTTGCAAATCTGCCTGCATTCGGGTTCAGCAAGGTCGTTTTCTACGACAATCCCCCTTGCAGCGGTGTTTACACTGCGGTTTCGCGCCGAATGAGTTCCGCTTCAATGCTTCGGATGCCGTGCACGAACAGCGACTTCGGCAGGGTCGCACTGCATTTTGCCTGCGATCGCGATTTCATGGTTTGCAGCTACAAGCTTGTGCAGTCAATTCTTGCTGCTTCACCCTGTTCTCAGGGGGAGCTTTGCGGCAAGATTTCCAACAAGCTGAACGTTCCTGTTTACTGTGCGCTGTTCGCCGTTCGGGTATTTATCGAGCTTGGCTTTATCGAATTCACTCCGGGCGGTGCGCTGCGGAACAGCAGCGAAATTCGGCCTGCGCCGCTGTGCGCCAGCACTTTATATTCCGCTGTCGAACGTTTGCGCACACGCAATTTCCCGGACTCGGAGCAGGATGATTCGGATGAATAAGTTTTCAGTTTTATGCCGATATAGGCTGACTCGGTTTATTCGGCAAAAATTTCAGTATTTTTCAATAACAGCAAACAAACATTCCCGCTGTATAAGCCGTGCGGGGATGAAACGAAAGGAACAGATTTAACCATGATTATCAACGAAACCGAACTGATTGCAACGATTCGCAGTATTCCCGATTTTCCGAAAGAGGGCATACTCTTCCGCGATATCACCACACTGCTTAAGAATGCCGATGCATACGAAACGCTTGTTGAATCCATTGCAGAGAAGCTTCGCCCGCTTGATGTTGACATCGTTATCGGTCCGGAAGCACGCGGTTTTGTTATCGGCTCCGCCGTTGCATATGCGGTTCATGCAGGTTTTGTTCTTGCCAGAAAACCCGGAAAGCTCCCCTGCGAAGTAAACTCCGTGTCATACGGACTTGAATACGGCTCCGACCGCCTCGAAATTCACAAAGACGCAATTCTTCCGGGGCAGCGCGTTGCAATCGTTGACGACCTGCTTGCAACCGGCGGAACAGCAAAAGCTGTTATCGACCTTGTGGAAAAAATGGGGGCAAAAGTTGTTGCTGCTGATTTTGCAATCGAACTTACCGATCTCGGCGGTGCCGACCTGCTCCGTGATTATAATGTTTACTCAGTTATCAAATACTGATATCAAAGATAACTCTCGCGAATGAATGTTCCCGGCAATGCCCGTTTCGGAACCTTTTGCGAACCTTCTTCCGAGAACTCCGACTCGGCACTTTGCCGATTTGACAGAGCCAACCGTTCGGCGCGGGCCGCGTGCCTGCGCCGAATGCATTTTTTGCTTTTTGAACGGTACCGAACGTTCATTCCTGCAAAATTTATCAAAGGTAAAATTTAGCCAAAGGTGGGTGTGCTATGGACAGATTGACCGCTGCCTTCGAAAAAAAGTTTCCGAAGGAAAAAACCGAATTATTAGTAAAGGCAATTAATTTTGCAAAATCGGTTCATGCTGACCAAAAACGCGAATCGCAGGAACCTTATTATATTCATCCCGAAGCCGTTGCGCTCATTCTGCTCGATATGGACATGGATGCAGACACGGTCATTGCGGGTCTGCTTCATGATACGGTTGAGGATGGGCACGATATCACCGTTGAAAACATTGCACAGATGTTCGGCAAGGACATTGCCCGAATGGTGGACGGCGTTACCAAGCTGACCAACAGCAATCTTTCCCACATGCTGTCAAAAGAAGACAGACAGGCCGAAAATCTGCGCAAAATGTTCCTTGCAATTGCAAACGATGTTCGCGTTGTTGTTATCAAGCTTGCGGACAGACTGCACAACATGCGCACACTCGGTTATTGTTCAAAGGAAAAGCGTGTTCGCAAAGCACGGGAAACCATGGATGTTTACGCTCCCCTTGCGGACAGGTTCGGAATGGGTGCCATAAAAGTCGAACTTGAGGATTTATCGTTCAGCTATCTGATGCCCGAAGAATGCCGCCGCCTTCAGTCCCTTATCGAACCGAAGCAGGAAGAACGCATGGGACTGCTCAAAAAAGCCATGCACAAGCTTGAAATTGCACTTAAGGATGCCGGAATCAAAGCGGAAGTCAGCGGACGCAGAAAGCATATTTACAGCATCTATCGCAAGCTGAACATAAAAAAAGTCGGACTGAACGAGATTTATGATCTTGTTGCACTTCGCATAATTGTTGATACCGTGCAGGACTGTTACGGTGCGCTCGGCATTGTTCACTCGCTTTGGCGTCCCTTCCCCGGCAGGTTCAAAGATTACATTTCAATGCCGAAAACCAACATGTACCGTTCTTTGCACACGACGCTTTTCAGTGATCTCGGAATGCCGTTTGAGGTGCAGATTCGCACTTGGGAAATGCACCGCACTGCCGAATACGGTATTGCCGCACACTGGATGTATAAAGAGGGCAGAACACGGCAGGATGAGCTGGACACAAAGCTTGCGTGGCTGCGTCAACTTGTTGACTATGATTCCGATGCAAACTCAACAAAGGAATACGTTGACAACGTTCGACACGATTTTTTCTCCGACTATGTTTTTGTTCTGACTCCGAACGGCGAGATTATCGACCTGCCTCTGGGCTCAACGCCCGTTGATTTTGCTTACCGTATTCATTCGAACGTCGGCAACCACACACAGCACGCAAAAGTCAACGGTGCGCTTGTGAAGCTTGACTGCAAGCTTAAAACCCACGATGTTGTTGAAATCATTACGAACCCGCAGGCAACGCCGAGCCGCGACTGGCTTAACTTTGTAAAAACATCCCAAGCCAAAGCAAAAATCAAACAATGGTTCAAAAAGGCGAATCGTGAAGAAAATATTGTCCGCGGCAAAGAAATGCTTGCCGACGCCGCAAGACGACAGGGGCAGAAGCTTGCCGACCTTACGAAGGCCGAATTGTGCAAACCTCTGTTGAAACGCTTCTCCATGAACGAAATGGATGATATTTATGCGGCCATAGGCTACGGCGGAATCACAACCGGGCAGGCATTGCATAAACTGATGGAAGCCCGGCGAAAAGTTCAGCGTGAGGAGGAGCTTGCGCGCAAACTTGAAGAGCAGGAACACGCTCCCGCAAAAAGTTTTGACGCAAACGGAAGAGCCGTCATTGTCAAAGGCGAGGCCAACATGGTTGTTCGCTTTGCGCAATGCTGTTCTCCCCTGCCCGGCGATGAAATTTTCGGATATATCACGCGCGGCAGAGGTGTTTCGATTCACAGCAGAAACTGCCCGAATGCCGCAGCACTGCTTGCCGATGCGGACAGGATAATCGATGTTTCATGGGCGGACGGCGAAAGTGCAAAATTCCCCGTAACAATTCATATCGTCGCTTCGGAACGCGTCGGGCTGCTGATGGATATTTCACAGATGCTGATGAACATGAAAATCAACATCAATCTTGTCAACGCAAAGCCTGTTGAGGACGGCACAAAGATCGAAGCAACCATGGGGTTTCAGGTCCAAAACGCCGAGCATCTCGACAGCATTATAAAAAATCTTATGAAAATTAACGGTGTAAAATCCGTTTCAAGGGTGAGATCCGTATGAGAGCCGTTGTTCAAAGAGTCCGCCGCGCAAGCGTTTCCGTCGCCGGCGAATGTGTCGGCAAAATCGAAAGAGGGTTGCTTTTGCTTATCGGCATAGAACCTTCCGATGCGCAGAGCGACATTGACTATATCGTTAAAAAATGCACTCAACTCCGCATTTTTGAAGATGCAGACGGCAAGATGAACCTTTCCGCCGGTGAACTCGGGTATGAAATTCTGCTGATTTCACAGTTCACGCTTTTCGGCGATGCCCGTAAAGGCAACCGCCCGAGTTTCAGTGCTGCCGCTCGTCCCGAAACGGCGATCCCCGTCTACGAAAAACTCATCGATGCTTTTCGCACTCAACTGCACACCGAAACGGGTATTTTCGGCGCGGATATGCAGGTTGAGCTTGTCAACGATGGTCCGGTCACGATCCTGCTGGACAGCAAAAAAACGTTTTAATTTCGCTATATTCAGTCTATGTTTAAAAAGGAGAAAAGCCGCATGAAAATTCTTTGTGTCCCAACCGGTCCGCTTTCCGTAAATACCTATATCGTTTTTAACGAATCCGCCGAAACATTGTCAAATTCCGAAAGGATTCCCTGTGTTGTTATCGATCCGGCGAATTCGCACAAGGTGGTTGAAGTTCTAAATCAAAACAACCTGCACTGCACCCATATTCTGCTGACGCACGGTCATTTTGATCACACAATGGGTGTTGCGGAATTGAAATCGCATGAAAACGCACTTGTTGCAATTCACGAAGCGGATGCGGGCGCACTTGCAGGCGGAAAAGCAAGCCTTGCCTACCTCGGCGGTGCGCTTGTGAAGCCCTGCAAAGTGGACATCATCCTCCACGGCGGCGAATGCTTCACCGCTGCCGGCATTGAATTCAGCGTTCTGCACACCCCGGGGCATACCAAGGGCGGCGTATGCTATGTTATCGAAAAAGAACGTGTGATTTTTTCCGGTGACACGCTTTTCCGTCTCAGCGTGGGAAGAACCGATCTTGACGGCGGTGACAATGATGCACTTTACAACTCCCTGCTCCTGCTGACAGGCAGGCTGAAAGGCGATTACCGCGTATTCCCCGGCCACATGGGTGAAACAACCTTGGATTTCGAACGGAAACACAATCCATATCTGCGCGGCGGCGGAAACCAAGACTATTGACGGAAAATACAGAAAATGCCGCAGCTGCATTAAAGAGGCAAACAATATGTTTTTATTCACAAACAGACAGGATTTTTTTAACGATATATGCGAAGAAATACGGCTTTTTCTGCCCGGTGAGGAGATAGCTCCCGTTTTGTCCCCCGCTGAAATTCACGCAGCGGATGCGGGCGAAAAGACGCTGAGTGTTGTGCTTTCAAACGACGGAACGGATTTTTTTGCCGAAGCCGCCCTTGTTTCGAACGGTCGGGAGCATTCATACTCATGCCGAACGCCCTTTCGCAATGATGATTCAATTATTGAAAAGCGTTTCGCAAAACGCTGCATTAAAATCGCTGTCTTCCGCGCAATGCGAAAGGCATATCCCGATGCGCACCTCCCGTGGGGCTCTCTGACGGGTATACGCCCGACGCGCCTGCTGCGCGAGCTTCAGCACAGCTGCGGTCCTGCCGAAGCCAAAAGCATGATGCTGAACGATTTTGACGTCACGCCGCAAAAGTTTGCGCTTGCGGAGCGGATAGTTTCCGTTCAGGAACCGATTTTTGCTTCCGTGCGGAAAAACGATGTTGATGTTTATATCGGCATTCCGTTCTGCCGCACACGCTGCCTGTACTGCTCTTTTGCTTCACGGCTCCGCACGGCAAAGACGGACATGCAGCCCTATCTTGCCGCACTGAAGACGGATATGGCAAACGGTGCGCAAATGGTTCGCGAACTCGGGCTGAATATTCGTGCGCTGTATCTCGGCGGCGGAACGCCCACCGTGCTGACCGCAGACGAGCTGCGCGATCTTTTGGATTTTGCAGAGGAGGCCTATAATATTGCACCCGGCACGGAGTTCACGGTTGAAGCCGGACGGCCGGATACGATAACAGCTGAAAAGCTTCGCATCATCAAGCAGCGCGGCGCAACGCGCATATCCGTAAATCCGCAAACGATGTGTGATAAAACATTGCATCTTGTCGGCCGCGATCACACATCCGAGGATATCAAGGCGTGTTTCAACCTTGCGCGGGATATCGGTTTTGATTCAATCAACATGGATCTTATCGCCGGTTTGCCGGGCGAAACGGCAGCTGACATGCAGCATTCCGTAAACGCACTCGTTGAGCTTTCTCCGGAGTGTCTGACGGTTCACACGCTTGCAATAAAGCGTTCTTCCCGTCTGCGTGAAAATCTTTCCGAATACGCTCTTCCCGATGTTTCGGAAGTTGAAAAAATGACCGAAATCGGTGCGCTCGGTGCCGAAGAAACGGGTATGCTTCCTTATTATATGTACCGTCAAAAATACATGGCGGGCAACATGGAAAACGTCGGCTATGCAAAACCCGGCAGCATCTGCATCTACAACATCGATATGATGGAGGATTCGCTGAGTATCATTGCTCACGGTGCGGGCGCAATGAATAAACGCGTTTTCCCGAGCGGCGGAAGAATCGAACGCGTCCCGAACCCCAAGGATATTGAAACATATATTTCAAAACTGCAAAAAACTCATGCCGACAGGCTTGCACTCTTTTGCAATGAATGAATGCAGCGGACAGCGTTCCGCATCACCCGAAACCGTCAGATGCGGAACGTATTGATTTATTAATATTTCATTTCAATTATATAAGAACTTTTGTGATTTTAAATTCTTTTGTTACAGTTGCCAGTATTTTCTCTTAACAGATTATATATATTCATTTTATACTCAAAAAAATGTTGAAATTCATATGGTCTTGCGGTATAAGGTATGCGAGCGAGCGGGATAATACTTGGCTCTGTGCGTTTTCCCGTCTCCCATTCACTCGGTTGTGCGTTTCGGCTCGGTCAGCAACGCGCGCTGAATAGCCTGAATCTACGGACTATATTCACACCCCAAATTCTCTCAATTCAGTGTTAGTTTTGCCCCTTTCCGGCGCCGCCGTTTTCCCGCAGTGCTGCGGCAATGCCTTCGGGCTGCTGCGGTTCATATAAAGTTTGTTTTTTATTTTTAAAATATTCAGGAGGTTTTTCAATGAAGAACATCAAAAAGCTGCTCTCTCTGCTGCTTTGCGGAATCATGCTTTTCGGCATGTTCCCCGCATCCCTCTTTGCAGCGGACGGAGACACGGGCGACGGTTCCGGAACCATATCCGAAACGTTCGTTCCCGAAATCACATGGAAGAGAACGTTCGAATACGAACATCGCCATGACACTGCTGCAAATCAGCATACAAATCTCGGCGGACTTTATGCGGGCGATAAAACAGCTTATCTTTCAACGGAATCCAAAACGGAAAACAGTGTAACCACATATAAAAATAAGGTTCATTGGGACTGGGCGACCCTTTCCGGGCATTTTAACGGCAGAACCGATGATGTTGACGATTCCGCACACAAAGTTTGGGACTACGGTCACACCGATGTTCAATACGCCGACCCGGTGAAGGCTTCGATCACCAACCCCATCGCCAGTTCCTCCCAGATCGGCGGCGTCGGCATCATTCCCTATGCCCCGAGCGCAGGCGAGCAGGCGATTTTTGCGGCAACATGGAACAACAGAGCCGCTCAGGATTTCAAAGCTTCCAGTGTTGACGGAACCTGTATATATTATTCAGGCAACTATGTTTCCGTCAAGAAGGGACAAATGGATATAGGCTACGGCAAAAAATCAAACGACAGCACCATTTCGACCTTCTCCGGCAAATCCTACACCGCACGCAGGTTCTCGGGTTCGTTCGTGTGGCCCGAAGGTTACACGCTTTCCGACTCCATCGAACTCGTTTCCAAAAACGACTCCTATTATCAGGAGATTTATAACGCAATTGAAGCCGATCCCGACCTTAAAGCGGCTTTCGGCGGCAAGAAAGTTGTTGCAATCAATGATGATATGTTCGTGTTCGTCTATAAGGACGGCGAACAACTGACTGAAAACAATTACTCCGATTATCTTGCATTCTTTGCAGGCACGGCGGGCAAGGGTGTTTGGTCCTGGCCGAATGCAGACCCTCAGGACGCCAGCCACGGCGGTTCCGGCGTCGGTTGGGGCGGCGAATGGAACGTTACCGAACCTGCAACCTACGGCGACAAATATGCTTCAAAGGCATTTTACAAGGTTTTTCCGAATCTTGACACCGAACATAAGGACAGAAGCAACTCCATGCTCCCCGAAACGCTTATCGGAAAAGAAGCTACAAGCACCACGGCGGCAACCGCCGGTATGATGGCGCTTTCCGATTACTGGTATTCCTTCATGGACGGCAACGCAATTTCCACCGTTCTGAACAACAAATACGGCACAACCGGCATCAATGCGGGCGACACCGTTCATATCGACATTTACTGCATCGATATGGACAAGGTCGGCGGTATGGACGAGCTTGAAATCAGGCTCACAAGGCAGAAGCCCACAACTTCAAGCGTTACCGTCAGGTATTGGCTGAACGCAGTCGGTAAAACAACCGACGGAAACTATCTCGGTTCAACCACAATGACCGGTCAGGAAATCGGTTCTCTGATCACGCTTGCAAACGGTACGGATGTTAACCAGCTTAACCATAAGCGTGCTGCGGCGATCACGAAGAACAACGGCGGCGATGTTTCGGACGGCAGTCAGCAGGCACCCGTTCCGTTTACCGTCAAGGAGAATTCCGAAGAAAACATCATCGATGTTGTTTATCTCCCCGCCGGTGCGCAGATCGTGCATTTTTATGCGGGTAACAAAACCTATGCCTATACCGGACAGCCCTTCACGGTTTCCGATGTGACAATCAAACAGGGCAGCTATGCGGACATTGTTGTTGAAGATTCTGTCAACACAATAACGCAGCCGCTCAATGAACCCACTCAATACTGGTGGCAAGCCAACTATGCTAAAAGGTTTACAGCAACGGAGACCCAAACCCTCCCCGGTATTTATCCCGTGCCCTTCAGCCAAACGCCGATAATTGTTAAGTATCCGAATTCTGATCAGCATTTGACCAACTACACGGTTTACACCCATCCGGGTTCGCTTACCATCACCTACGCTCCCGCAGCTGCCGTGTTCGTTTATGACTTCGGTGTTCAAAACAGCTACTCCGGACTTTTGAACGATGTTGAAAAGAACGCAGCGGAAATTAAGGTTCTTGACTCTTCAAAGACCTATGTTTCCTATGATAAATCCACAAACGCCCTGCTTTACACTCCGCAGAGCGTGAACAGCGGTGAAACCATTGACCTTGCGCTTGTCTTCGCAGGCGGCTATCAGGTCAAAAAATCCATCACCTTCCTTCCCGCCACAAATGTTCTTTACGAAGAGAACTTTATGACCAACGGCGGGACGCACGGCGAATGGATAGCCGAAGGCACTAACAACACCGCGACCGTTGTTAGGGACAACGAAAACAGCGTTTACGGCTATGCCGATGCATACAAAGGCTTTGCCTACTACAGCAACGGCGGCGCACTGAAAGCAACGCTCGATTTGAAAGGCGGCAAACGCGCCTACACAACCGATGCCGTTGAATTCAGTTTCAGCGGAACGGGTTTTGACATTATTTCCGAATGCGGCACCGATACGGGACTTATCATTGCCGCCGTTTCCAAGGATGGCAACCCCTTCAAGGTTTATATCGTTGACACCTATTTCTGCGGCGATAACAGTATTGGCGGCAATCCCATTATCACGGGCCCCGGCATCCTTGATTATCAGGTTCCCGTTGTTCGCGCAATGAATCTTGAACGCGCAGATTACAGCGTTCGAATCCTCGGCTACCTCACCAATACTGCCGGTGCGATCGTCGGCCCTGCAAGCCCGACACCTTGGGACGGCGGCGAAACCGGTGCGGAAGGCAGTACGCGCGGAGCGAACGGCATTGACACGAACCGAATCCTGCGCGAAGCGGGACTGAAGGAATTCATCGGCTGCGAAGTCGAAACCTCCTTCATGGACGAAAACAGCGTTCTTAACGGCGGCACGGGCATTGCGGCAAAGAACAGTCAGAACAGGACTTTCGGCAAACGCGGCGAAGAAACCGCACAGACCGCAGACGTCTATCTTGACGCATTCCGCGTTTATCAGCCCCTTGCAGATGAAACGAAGTACGTCGAAAACGAACAGGATCTTGCCTACGCTCCCGTTTACGACTATGTCAAAAACAGCGCGGATCTGATTCCGGATCAAATTACCGATAACTCAATGGTTTACGTTGAGTACGACGGCGACACCGGCATTGCAAGCATCGCGAACTATCAGAAGCGCGGCCCGCAGAACGAGGTCTATCTCACCAACGGTAATTATATCGGATTTGCCCTCGAAGGCTACACTGAGGGTAAGACCGTTATGATCAGCGCGAAAGCGGTTGCGGGTGAGCCGATTCTCGGTTATCTCAATACAAATGATGTGGGAGGCAAAGCAATTTCCTCCGACATGAAGATGACCGAAATGTACTATGATGTTACGGCTTGCGTACAGCAGTACGGCACGAAGCATATGCTTGTTCTCGGCAATATTGCCGAAGCGGGAACGAGAACGGGAACAAGATCCATCCTGTCCGTCAGCGGCATTAAGCTTGCAGACCGCATCAACCCCGCCACAAGCACACAGATCGCGGCAGATATCGCAAGCCTTGTTACCCTTGCATATCAGCCCGTTGAAGAACCCGTGTTCACGCCCGAAAGGTTCGAACTCCGCTACAGCGGCCGTGCACTTGCCGGTTGGTTCACAAGCATCAGTGTTAAAACATCCACGGATGTTGACCATGTCAGCGTTTACAGGCTTGCGGACGACGGTTCACTCGTTCCCGTACGCGAGAACATGCGTCCGATGAACAGCCTGTTCACCTATTTCGGCTGGATGGATTACTACGCCTTCAGCCTCACCGTTCGCGCTCCGCGCCGCGGAATGACGGATACATATTACATCTTTGCCTATGATGCAAACGGCGTTGCGAGTGAGCCCGCAATTGCTTCCATCACCGGCAGATAAGGAGAACACCCGTGAAAAAGACTTATGTAAAGCCCGAACTCGATGTTATCGAGTTTGACCTCGGAGAAGCGATTGCAGCCTCTCAATGTGTTGCACAAGCGTACAATCACGACCGAACGAGTTGTCAGCTGCTCCCGCCGTTTAACACTATCTTCTCCGATTTGGATTCCACAAACTTGTTCGGCGAAGGAGAGAATCAATGCGGTGTTACCGTTAAAGGCTACTGCTACTTTACAGTGAACGACACAATGGTATTTGCGTCCTAACACCACCCACCGACGCGTCTGCGCGCAATGCGCGCAGACGCGTTTTGAAGTTTTTGAGATGAAAAAGCATTTTTTCTATCGTTTTCGTTTTGCGGGCAAAGTTTTCGAGATTCATTCGGAAGCGCAGCTTGATGTTGATGCGCGAAGTGCGTTGTTTTGGGCGACTGAATACTTTGAAAGCTCCGAAACCGCTGACTGCGTAATTCAAGTTCGGCGGGCCGAACCGCCTGCCGCCTGCGGAAAACTCGTTTATGAAAACGCATTCTTCAGGCTGTTTGAAAGCGGCGAAGGCTTTTTGCAGCAAACGCTTGACAGAGCCGCGCTTGAGCGCGGGGAAAAGCGCGCAATGCTTGCTTCCCGCTTCGGCGGCGCATTGAGCGAAAGCGCACTTGATGTTAATGCGCTCGGCATTGACAGCGCGCTTAATATCGAGGTTTTTCTTCCGAAGGCTTTTCCGCCGGAACAGGAGTGTATGCAGCAGATTTGGCAGAGCATCAACCTGCCCTTCCAGTTGCTGCAAAGGAGCATTTTTACCCTGCATTCCGCAGCGGTTCAAACCCGATTCGGAGCAATACTTTTTTGCGGGCGTTCCGGAATCGGAAAATCCACGCAGGCGAATCTTTGGAAGGAGTATGAAAACGCTTTGATTCTCAACGGGGATCGATGCGCTGTCGGCTTTGTTGACGGCGCGGCAAATGCTTTCGGACTGCCGTTTTGCGGCACAAGCGGCATTTGCTTAAACTTTTCTCTGCCGATTGCCGCAATTATTTCGCTCGGACAGGCTCCGGAAAACAGAATCACCCGCCTTTCGGGTGTTCGCGCTTTGAGGGCAATGATGAGCAATATTGTCGGGCTTTACGGCGGAGCGATGCGCGAAAGCCATGCGGAACTCTTTTTCCGCGCGGCAGAGTGCATTCCCATTTTTGAGCTGCACTGCACGGCGGACTCCCGCGCGGTTCAGTTGCTGAAAGAAACACTGGAAGGAGGTGAATGAAGTGAAATATGCGGAGTATGTGAACAGGCTTTTTGCAAAGAGCGCAAAAAGGGGCATTCCGCTTTCCGGAACGTTTGAGCTTACTGCGCGCTGCAATCTCCGCTGCCGCATGTGCTATATCCATCGCGAAGAAAATGACGGCGAAATCAAAACGGACGAATTTTCCTCGGAGGAATGGCTGAACATTGCAAAGGAAGCGCAGCAATGCGGCATGTTGTTTTTGCTGCTGACCGGAGGCGAGCCTTTTATTCGGCCCGATTTTGAAGAAATCTATCGCCGATGCCGTGAACTCGGCATTATCGTTTCAATAAACACAAACGGAACGATGATCGGCGAAAAACAGGTCGAATTGCTCCGAAAGCTCCCGCCGCAGAGGGTGAATATCACGCTTTACGGAGCATCCGAAGCAACCTATGAAAAACTTTGCCGCAACGGCAGTGCTTTTGAAAGAGCCTACCGTGCGGTTGCAATGCTCACGGAAGCGGGTGTTCCCGTCAAGATAAACTATTCTGTAACACCGTACAATATTGGAGATCTTGACGCTGTTGAACGCTTTGCAAATGAGCATAATCTGCCGCTGCAGGCGGCAACGTATATGTTCCCGCCCGTCCGTGCGGATGAGAACTCCGAAATTTCTCCCTGTAAAATCGGCGAATGCGAAACCTGCGAAAGGTTCACGCCGGAGGAATCCGCTGCCGCAAGGTGGGCGCACGAGCTGCGAACGCTTGACCCGGCGATTATTGAAAAACGTGCGGAAGCTGTTGCACTCAACACGGATATTCCGCCTGCCGAAACGGAGTGCGGCGATATTCCGACGGAGCGTATACGCTGTCGTGCGGGAGCTGCGGCGTTTTGGATCACATACAACGGGCAGCTTCGCCCCTGCGGAATGATGCGCGAACCGTCCGCTTCGCTGAACGAACGCGGATTTTCCGCTGCATGGAACGACATTCGGGCAATGCGCGAAAACATCATGGTTCCGGCAAAATGCACCGCTTGCCGTTTTCGCAACATCTGTGAAGCTTGTCCCGCCGTTTGTTTTGCCGAGAACGGGCGATTCGATGCAGAACCGACCTTTATGTGCAAAAAAATGGACGCATATACACGGCTTGCAGCAGAATATCACAAAAGAAGATAATTACGGAGGGAGCTTATGCAAATAAGCAAAAATTACGTTTTAAGAACAATTGCCGGAGACAACCTTTTGGTGCCGCTTGGGGGAAGCAGCACGGAAACAAAGGGAATGATTTTGCTTAATGAAATGTCGTTGTTTGTTTATGAGTCAATTCAAAAAGGACAAACGGAGGATGAAATCCTTTCGCGCATTCTTGATGAATATGATGTTGAGATCCCTCAGGCAGCGGCTGATTTGGGCGAAATTATCTCCGAGTTCACGAAACTGGGCATAATTAAGTGATTTAAACCGGGCTTTACTGCATCATTACGGTTTAAATTTGTTTAAGCAATCCGTCAGTCTATTATTGAAAGGAAAATAATATGAGGGTAAATACGATAAAAAAAATCATCGCTGCAATTCTCGCCGCAGTGTTATGCTTCGGCGTTCTGCCGTCACGGAGCTTTTTCAACACTCTTTCCGCCGTTGTTAAGGCTGCGAACGCGGATTCGCTAAACGAGGCATATGCGGACGGCACTTCGCTGATGCCTATCGGCCCGGCATTCACGGTTGACACACTGCTCAGCTGGGAACCGACAAACGATCCGGATTCCGACTACTCAAGATCCGTTGTTCCCCTTGCAGACAGATACACGGGATTCACGGTCAACGACTATGCAAACCCCAATGCTAAACTCATGGTTTGCTCCCTTGCAAACTCCAAACACGATGCAACAAACGCACAGGGACAGGAAAGCTTTTCAAGCTATGCCTTTAACTACTGGCAGTACGCAACCTCCTTTGTGTACTGGTCCGGTTCAAAACGGGGGCAAGTCGTTGTGCCGACAGGTGAATTCACCGATGCGGCGCACACAAACGGCGTTCCCGTCATGGGCACGATTTTCTTCGACTGGAACGGCGATTCCTCCGTTGTGGAGAACTTTGTTCGCAATTACAGAAGCGTTGCGGACAAGCTGATTGAAGTTATGGAATATTACGGCTTCGACGGTTATTTCTTCAATGAAGAAACCGGCGTCGACTACACAACCGCCGGTAATCTCAGAAGCATGATAGCATATATGCGTCAGCAAAGGCCGAACATGCTTATCGGCTGGTACGATTCAATCACCGACAGCGGCAATCTCAGCTATCAGGATGCCGTTAACGGCTACAACAGCGGCTGGGTTTCCGCAGGCGTTAACGAGTTCTTTATGAACTACAATTGGACGACTCAAGATGTCAACACGACCGTTTCCACCATGCAGAACCTCGGCAAAAGCCAATACGAGGCCTTTGCGGGGCTTGATGTTCAGCAGAACTGCATGAACACATATTTCAGCTCAAATTATCTGCTCAACAACAGCAACAAATTGAAGCTCTCTCTTGCTCTTTACTGCCCAAACTCCACAATGGGTCTTTCCGGTGACGGTGCGGATTTCCACGAGGTTGAACGTCAATTCTATGTCAACGGCGGCGACCCCAGAAGCACTTCCTCAAGCGGCTGGGCGGGTATGTCAAGGTTCTTTGCCGACCACACGACGATCATTTCTGCGCCGTTTGTAACCAACTTCAACTCCGGCCACGGAAAGGCTTTCTATATTGACGGCGTCAAATCCCGCGATGCGGAATGGAGCTATCAGTCCGTTCAGGATGTTATGCCCACATGGACATGGATCATCGATTCCAACGGACAAAAGCTCAGCGGCGCATACGACTTTGAAGACGCATACAACGGCGGTTCTTCAATCAAATTCTACGGTTCGCTGACGGCAAACAAGCCCAATAATATCATGCTTTACAGCACGAATCTTGACATCAACGGCAGCACAAATATTGCCGTGACCGCCAAGAATGACAGGGGGCTGATGAAACTTGTTGCCTATTACGGCGACAGCAGCACTTCAAGCTATGCAAATTGCGAAAAAGCAACTTTTGCCCTTGATGCAAGCAGCGGCGGCTGGACAACAAGCAATGTTTCCCTCGCTTCCCTCAGCGGCAAAAAGCTCTATGCGATCGGCTTTGAAATCGGCGGCACAAGCAATGTTTCCGACTATCAGGTCAACATCGGCAGGCTTGCCGTCACCGATTCCGAGGCGGCTGCTGCAAGCGCAAGCAATGCAAGGCTTGAAGAAATCATTTATCTCGACGCATACACCGCCGAAGCGCGCATCAAGTGGAACGGCAATAACGCCTCCTCCTACGAGATTTACAGGCTCAATGCGGACGGCACAAGAACACTTATAATGGAAACGCCCAACACCGCGTATTATATTCCGAACCTTGTCCGCAACGATGACCAGGCCGATGTTACCATCGAAGTCGTTCCCGTAAACGCAAACGGTGTTCGCGGCGAAAGCTCCCGTTTCACAATCGATTGGCCCTATGAAAACGGCGATACCGAAAAGCTGAGCGATGTTACCGTTCCCGTAAACATCTGCCCCTTGGCCGAAGTCACCGGCTATTCCGCACAGAATGACGGCGAACCTGCATGGAAGGCCATTGACGGAACAAGCGAAAACGGTTCCAAATGGTGCGCCACTAATGCGCGGAGCGGCTGGATGACGATAAAACTCGACCAACCGCGAACCATCAAACGAATTCGAATTGAACACGCCGAATACGGCGGCGAGGCCCAGGACATGAACACAATTGCTTTTTCCGTTCAGTACAAAAGCGGAAACAATTGGGTAACAGTATACAGCACAAACAGCAACAGTTCGGATGTCACCGATGAACTGATCACACCCGTCACCGCACAGGAATGGAGACTCTATATCTCCAACAGCGGCTCTTCCGCATGGGGTGCTATCCGAATCTATGAATGGCAGATGTTCGAAAGCACCGAGCGCGAACGCAGCGACATTGTGCTCATGAAGTTTGCTTCCGCAAAAAACAACAAGGGCGCAAGCGATACGTTCAGTCTCACCCATGCTCCGACGGGCAGCACGGTTCGTCTCTATCTGCGTGACGCAAACGGGAACTACACGCAGATTGCTTCCAAAGAAGCTCAGAGCAGCACAGTCAGCTTCACCGGCCTTGATTACGGCAGCGATGCAGGACGCGTGTTCTACACGGTTCAGGAAGGCAAGCAGGAAGAGAGTATCAAGCTCAGCACCGCCTTTGATGCAGAACCCGGCGCGGTAAAATACAGCATTAACGTTGTTCAGCCCGCAAACGGCAGTGTTGCCGCTTCCGCGACCTCCGCAACTGCGGGTACGACCGTAAAACTTACCGCGACCCCTGCGGAAGGCTACACCCTCGATTACTTTACGCTTGACGGCGAGAGGATTAACGGCGATACTTTCATCATGCCCGCACGGAATGTTGAAGTTTCCGCCGTATTCACCGCAAATGCGTACAGCATTACCGTTGTTCAGCCCGCAAACGGCACGGTTTCGGCTTCCGCAACCTCCGCAACTGCGGGTACAACAATAGAGCTTACCGCGACCCCTGCGGAAGGCTACACCCTCGATTACTTTACGCTTGACGGCGAGAGGATTAACGGCCATACTTTCTCCATGCCCGCACGAAATGTTGAGATTTCCGCTGTATTTACCGCGAATGCGTACAGCATTACCGTTGTTCAGCCCACAGGCGGCACGGTTTCGGCTTCCGCAACCTCCGCAGCGGCGGGTACGACCGTAAAACTTACCGCGACCCCTGCGGAAGGCTACACCCTCGATTACTTTACGCTTGACGGCGAGAGGATTAACGGCGATACTTTCATCATGCCCGCACGGAATGTTGAGGTTTCCGCCGTATTCACCGCAAATGCGTACAGCATCACCGTTGTTCAGCCCGCAGGCGGCACGGTTACGGCTTCCAAGCTGTCCGCCTTTTTCGGGGAAGCAGTTGAGCTGACAGCCGTTCCCGATGAAGGGTACGAGCTCAGTCATTACGTTGTCAACGGTGCGGCGAACAACGGCGGCACCTTCACGATGCCTGCACGTGACGTTATTGTTACCGCAGTGTTCACAAAGGTCGCCGAACCCTCGGTCAACCTTGCGCTTAACGCCACCATCTATTATTCCAATAAGAAGTATCCGGATTATGCGAAGAACGGACCGCAGCACGCATTTGACGGAAAGATGAGTGATCCCGAAGCCGACAAGTGGCACGCTTCCGGCATCAACGGTTGGGTTGCATTTGACATTCATACCCCCGTTGCAAATCCGATACTCAAGATATATCATGCCGGTTCTGCAGGTGAAGGTTCCGACCTGAACACTTCGTCATGGGATGTTTATATCCTTAACGAAAGGTATCTCACGGAAGAAGCGTACTTCAATATGGACAGATCCACGCAAAACCGAGTCTGCCAAATCGCATGGTTCTGGAAGAGGATTCATGTCACAACCGGCAATACCGCTGACATATCTGTCGACCATATTGATATGCCCGAAGCAAGGCGTCTGTTCAAAATCAACATGCGCAAAACGAATCAGACCGGGTATCCCTATTATCTCAATGTTTACGAAATTGAGATGTATGCCGGCAACTGATAAACCCTCCGAATTTGCCCGCTGCCCCTGCTTTTTACCGTAGGCAGCGGAACAAAAAGCGAAGCCTGAAGCCCGTTCCTGTTCAAAATGCAGGAGCGGGCTTCGGTGCTATTGACAGCGGCTCACGGATAAGTTATAATAGTAGCATCGATTTTTTACGGAGGGACGGACATTGAGTACCGATGACGACAACGGTAATCATGAGTGTCAGGGTGCGGTAACATACTGCTGCGTTTCAGCCGAGCATTGCTCCGGCGGGCATTTTCTGCCCGGTTTTTTCGTTATATATTCCGCATATGCTCAAATGCGTATCCGAAAGTTTTGCGTTCGGAGCGTTTTTTTGTTGCCCGCGTTCCCATCCCTGCAAATTCAACAAGGAGCAGTTTTGACCCAATGAACCACATTTCAATGATCGTTGCCATGATGATATGCACCATTCTTTCCGCATATTTTTCCGCAACGGAAACAGCTTTTTCGTCTCTTAACCGCACAAGGCTGCGTACAATTGCGGAAAAAGGCAACCGCCGCGCCGTGCTTTCGCTGCATCTTTGCGATAAATATGACAAGCTTTTGTCCACCATTCTCATCGGAAACAATATTGTTAACATTCTTGTGGCGTCACTCGGCACTGTGCTTTTCGTTGAATTGTACGGAAACAAGGGCGCAACAATTTCAACCGTTGTTGTTACAATCGTTGTTTTGATTTTCGGCGAAATCAGCCCCAAGAGCCTTGCAAAAGAGAATCCTGAAAAATTCAGCATGTTTTCGGCTCCCCTAATCAACCTTCTGATGATTGTTTTTACCCCGCTCACTCTGCTTTTCACCGGCCTTAAAAAGCTGCTTGCAAAGCTGCTCAAAACCGACAGCAACAGAAAGGTCACGCAGGAAGAGCTGCTGATGTTTGTTGACGAAGTTGAACAGGGCGGAAGCATCAACGAGAACGAGGGCTCCCTGCTCCGCAGCGCAATCGAGTTTAACGACGTGCAGGTTGAAGACATTTTGACCCATCGCGTTGATATTGAAGCGGTTGATGTTGATGAATCAAAAGACGAAATTGCAAAGATTTTTACCGAATCCGGACATTCGCGTCTGCCCGTTTACGAAGAAACGATAGATGACATCATCGGCATAATTCATCATAAGGATTTTTACACGGACGGCGGCATTACGGAGCATTCGGTCCGCGAAATCATGACAAAACCGATATTCATCCCGCCGACTCTGAAGATAAGCAACCTCCTGAAGCTGCTGCAAAAGGAAAAAACTTATATGGCCGTTGTTACGGATGAATACGGCGGCACACTCGGCATCGTCACCATGGAAGATATCCTTGAGGAGCTTGTCGGCGAGATTTGGGACGAACACGATGAAATCGTTGAAAACGTGCGAAAACTCGGCGAAAACAATTATGACATCAACTGCGCAATGGATCTCGATGAATTTTTCGATATGTTTGATATCACGGATGAAACCGATTCATCGACTCTTAACGGCTGGGTTATGGAACACCTGGGAAGGATTCCCGATGTCGGCGATAAATTCAACGCGCACGGCCTTGAAATCACGATAAAGGCGGCGGACGGAAGGCGCGTTAATGAAATCAATGTTGTTCACACACCCGTTAAGCCCGAAAAGGGTACGAAATAAAACGGGCCGGCGGTCAAATCAACATGAATTTAAATCGGAGGTAAAACCACAATGAAATATAAAAGAGTACTGTTAAAAGTCAGCGGCGAAGCACTTTCGGGCAAAACGCCCATTGATTTTGAAAAGGCCACGGAAACCGCACTGCAAATTAAAGCGCTTCATGAGGCGGGCTGTCTGCTCGGTGTTGTTGTCGGCGGCGGCAACATTTGGCGCGGACGCTCCGGCGGAACAATGGACCGAAGCCGCGCCGATAACATAGGCATGCTTGCAACCGCCATGAACGCACTTGCTCTTGAGCAGGCACTCATCGACCTTAACGTTCCCGTTCGCGTGCTTTCCGCTGTTTCAATGGATATGTTTATGGACAGTTATTCCGCACGCGAAGCGAACAAGTCCGTTGACGCCGGCACGGTTGTTATCTTTGCCTGCGGTTCGGGAGCGCCTTTCTTTTCCACGGATACGGCATCGGCACTCCGTGCTGCTCAGATTCACGCTGACGCACTGCTGCTTGCAAAAAATGTTGACGGAATATACACCGCCGACCCGAATGTCTGTGCGGAGGCAAAGCGTTATGCCCGCATCAGTTACGATGAAGTCATTACAAAAAACCTCAAAGCAACCGACTTAACGGCAATGAGTTTTTGCCGCGAATACAGCATTCCGATGGTGCTTTTCAAAATGCACTCCGCAGAAGCGCTTGTTGCCGCCGTTAACGGCGAAAATGCCGGCACGATAGTTGATGCGCAGCCGGGATTTGAACTTGTTTAAATTAAACGCTGCTTCGGCGGCAGTCGAACTCATAAGCAGCATCAATCGGAGTTGCCCTTGCGCAGTCAATTTGCGAATTTTGCCGCAAAAATACAAAAAAACACCCCCGACTGCGGTTGACAACGCCGCGGCCTTAATATAAAATAATACAGTTAATTCATTCTTCAAGAGGAGGATTTACCATGGATATTATCGAAACCGCACAGGATAAAATGAACAAGACCATTGCTGTGCTCAACAGGGATCTCGGCTCCCTTCGTGCAGGCAGGGCAAACCCCAAGCTGCTTGACCGCATCATGGTGGACTATTACGGCACGCCCACTCCCATTAACCAAATGGGCACCGTCAGCTCACCCGAACCGCGTCTTCTTGTTATCTCGCTGTGGGATGCTTCAATGATCTCAGCCGCGGAAAAAGCAATTCAAAAATCCGATCTCGGCATCAACCCGTCGAACGACGGCAAGCTCATTCGCCTTGTTTTCCCCGAACTTACCGAGGAGCGCCGCAAAGAGCTTGTTAAAATCGTCCGCAAAAAAGCCGAGGAATCCAAAGTTGCGATCCGTGCAATCCGCCGCGAAGCAAACGAAACCATCAAAAAAGACTGCAAGGACGGCACTATCACCGAGGATGATCAGAAGAGGCTTGAAGAAAAGGCTCAAAAGGCCACCGACAATGCCATTAAAGAAATTGACCGCATTGCAAGCGAAAAAGAGAAGGAGCTTCTTGCCGTTTGATGAACATACTCGGTTATCCGCTTGATCGGGCCGCTGCAATTCTTGAGCGTGCGGGCTACCGCGTTGAAACGGTCGAGGCACGTTCACGCAAGGGCGTTGAAGGCGACTCCAAACGTGTTGTGCGCTGCCTTCCCCTGCCCGGTCGCAGCATTCCGACAGTTCAGCTTGTGTTTTGTGAATTCAAAACAAACGTCGATTCCCTCCGTGCGGAGGATGCGGCGGACGCTGAATCAACCCATTGAGAATACGCGGCTGCTGCAGGTTCTCGGCTTGCAGCAGTCTTGTTATCGTATTTTTTGATGCTGCCCGGGTATGGTGTCCGTTCCGGCCGCCTTTATGTTTTATGAAGATTTATCCCAAATTCACAAATGAAGAACTTGCCGCACTTTCACTCGGCGGTGAACTGCCGCACCATGTCGGCATAATAATGGACGGCAACGGCCGTTGGGCAAAGAAACGCCTGCTTCCGCGCAGTGCGGGGCACCGTGCGGGAATGGAATCCCTGCACCAAATCGTCCGCACAACGCATTCCCTCGGAATCGAGGCTCTCACGGTCTATGCATTTTCAACCGAAAACTGGGCTCGCCCCGCAGCCGAAATCGATGCATTGTTCAAGCTCCTCTCCGAATATTTTTATAAAGAAATCGATGAGCTGAACCTGAACGGCGTCCGGATACGCACCCTCGGCGAACTTTCGGCATTTAAACCCGGACTCCGTTCCCTCATGGAGGATGCCGTTGAAAGAACAAAGCATAACACCGGCCTCTGTTTCAATATCGCCGTTAACTACGGCAGCCGTGACGAAATCGTTCATGCTGTCCGCCGCATTGCAGCGGAGGGCATTGCACCCGATGCCGTTACCGAGCAAACAATAGCAGACAGGCTTTATACGTCAGGACTGCCCGAACTTGATCTCATCATCCGCACCGCCGGTGAGGAGCGTTTGTCTAACTTTTTGCTTTGGCAGGCCGCATATGCCGAGTTTGTTTTTTCAAAAACGCTGTGGCCCGATTTCACTCCCGAGGTTTACTTTGGTTGCCTGCGCGAGTTTTTGAATCGAACCCGACGCTTTGGCCGTGTGCTTTGATTTTGCGGAAGTTTTGTTCAGGTTTGCGCCGTTTTGCGGCTCCTTTCAGCGCAGCCGCAGAATATTTTTGATTTAAGGATTTTGTTTTATGAAAGATTTGCCTGTTCGCACTTTAATCGCCGTTCTGTTAATCGGTCTGCTCTGCCTCGTTGCTTGGTTCGGGGGCTGGGTTCAGGCGGCTGTTCTCGGACTTTTCACAGTTGCAGCTGTCTATGAAATGTTCACGATCTTTGTCAAAAGAGGAATTCGCCCCGCCGTGCTTCCGCAAATTCTGCTCGGCGGCTCAATGTTCGCCGTAATGTATAAATTCGGCGCAAGATTCATTCTTCCGATGGCGGCTGCCGCATTTGTTGCAATCATGGTTGAAAGAATCCTTAACGCGCGGCGCACAAATGAAGATCTTATCGCCTCGCTTGCGCTGCTCGTCTACCCCGTGTCTCTGCTTGCCTGCTTCGGACTTGTCGGGTTCGGCCGAAACGATATTTCGCGTGCAGCATTCCTTTGCATTTTTGCCGGTCCCTGCATGGCTGACAACACCGCATACATGGTCGGTTCACTGTTCGGCAAGCACAAACTCTGTCCCTATATCAGCCCTAATAAAACTGTTGAGGGCGCAGTAAGCGGCGTTGTCGGCGGTGCTCTCGGCGGCGTTATTGTCTATTTTGCTCAAAAACTCTGGGGACTTGACGTTTCTCTCGTTACTCTTATTGCAGTATGCTTCATCGCGGGCATCGTTGGGCAGTTCGGAGATCTGCTTGCATCCACATTCAAACGCTGGGCAGGTGTTAAAGATTACAGCAATCTTTTCCCCGGTCACGGCGGCGTGATGGACAGATTGGACAGCGCAATGGTCGCTGCGCCAATCGTTGCGGTCGCATTTGCATTTTTCATTTAATATGCATCAAGCGGATGCCGAACAGTCGGTCTGCTGATTGCCGCAGCCCGCTGCAAAGGCGGCTTGTCCGCTCCGTTGTTGTTTACGGATTTTTCCATTGGGCTCAGCTGCGGATTCGGCAGCTCGCAGAAAAACTTCTCGTTGTACGGAGGATCAACAAATGAAAAAAATCGCCGTTTTCGGTTCAACCGGTTCAATCGGAACACAAACTCTCTCCGTTGCAGGCTTTCACCCGGATGAATTCGAAGTTTATGCAATAGCTGCGAACAAAAACGCAGAGCAGGTGATTCGCAGCGCAAATGAGTTTCACCCGAAGTTCATCGGCATGTATGACGAAGCCGCCGCACGCGAAGTTTCCGAACGCTGCCCCGGCATCACTGTTGTTTCGGGCGGCGAAGTAAACTCGCTTGCGGCTCTTTCCGAAGTTGACATTGTTGTGAACGGTGTCAGCGGCTTTGCAGGACTGTTCCCGCTGCTTTCCGCACTCCGTGCAGGAAAAACCGTTGCTCTTGCAAACAAAGAAAGCATTGTTTGCGGACACGTTGTTGTGGACCGCACTCTCGCCGAATTCGGCGGAAAAATACTTCCTATTGACAGCGAACAGAGTGCAATTTTTCAATGCCTTGCCGCAGGCCGCGGTGAGGATGTTCGTTCGCTTATTCTGACAGCATCCGGGGGTATGTTCCGCAACGCTTCGGCCGATGAGCTTGCCCGTGTAACGCCGCAAATGGCACTCCGTCACCCCACATGGAGCATGGGCGGAAAAATCACGATTGATTCATCCACGCTGTTCAACAAGGGACTTGAGCTTATGGAGGCCGGGTGGCTGTTTGATATTGAACCGAATCGAATCGAAATCCTTATTCACCCGCAGTCCGTTGTGCATTCGATGGTCGAATTTTGTGACGGTGCAGTGTTTGCGCAGATGAGCCCTCCCGATATGCGCCTTGCGATTCAGTATGCGCTCACCTACCCGCACCGCATCACTTCTCAGCTTCCGCGGCTTGACCTTGCAGAGCTGCATTCGCTCACGTTCGAAAAACCCGACTGCAAACGATTCCCCGCAATTCCTCTTGCATATGAAGCTTTCCGCGACGGCGGCAGTCTGCCCATCGCCTACAATTCCGCCAACGAAACGGCCGTTGAGCTTTTCGTTCGCGGCTGCATCGGTTTTACCGACATTGCAAAATGTGTTGAATACTCAATGGAAAGAATTCCCCGTGAAAAAATCGGCTCCGTTGACGACATACTTTATCTTGATAAAGAAGCCCGCAGGTTGGCCTGCGAATGCTTCGGAAAGGAAACATTATGACAATTGTTTACATACTTCTTGCGATACTCATTCTTGAGCTGCTGATTTTCCTGCATGAGCTCGGTCATTTTACGGCGGGCAAACTGCTCGGTTTCCGCATACTCGGCTTTTCGCTCGGATTCGGTCCGGCTCTTTTAAAATTCAAAAAGGGCGAAACCGAATACTCTCTTCGTGCATTTCCCGTGGGTGGTTTGTGTCAGTTTGACGGTGAAGATGAAGAAGCCTTGGAGAACGACCCGCGCCGATTCAACGCTCAGCCCGTTTGGAAGCGTTTTATTGTTATTCTTGCCGGTCCGTTCATGAATATACTCACCGCCTTTCTTATCGCGTTCGTGTTCTATCTCTGCAAACCGATGCCGGTTTACGCTGTTGACCCTGTTACGCATTACGAGGTTCCGATCGTTGCTTCAGTTAAAGAAAACAGTCCCGCAGAAAAGGCCGGATTGAAAAACGGTGACGTCATTATTGCAATCAACGGTCAATATCCGACCGAAACGGCTGACACGGACATTTACTCCTCTGTTTCCGCACTTATCAGTGCCGCAGGCAATGATTTTGTTATGACTGTTGAGCGCAGCGGAGCGCAGCTGGATCTTGCCGTCAGCGACGCCTTCAACTCAACTGAAAACAGAACCGTCATCGGCATAACGATAAGCGGGCTTGTTGAGGACTACCGGCATTTGAACGTTCTTCAGGCGGCAGCAGGTTCCGGGGAATACCTCGTTCTAATCGTGAAAGCAACAGCCCAGGGCATTGCGGGCATGTTCAAACACGGCATACACAGCGGAGATATTTCCGGCGTTGTCGGAACGGTCGGAATCATGGTTGATGTTGCGCGGGAATCAATGATTAATCTTGTCAATATCGCTGTGATCCTTTCGCTCAGTCTCGGGTTGTTCAACCTTATTCCGTTCCCCGCACTCGACGGCGGAAGGCTGCTGTTCCTTTTGATAGAAGCAATTATTCACCGTCCGCTGAACCGCAAGGTCGAAGCAATCGTAAACGGTGTTGGACTCGCCCTGCTGTTCACACTTATGATAGTTGTTACAATCAGCGACGTTGTGGGACTTTTCAGATAGTGCGGATTGCAGTGCATTGTTCGTAAAGATTCAAAGAGGTCTGATATGAAACTTCTTATTCTTGTCGGCAGCGGTGCTGTCGGAAAGATGACCGTCGGGCAATCAATCATGAGAAAAACGGCGCTGCGCCTTTTCCACAACCATATGATGATTGAACCCGTCATTGAGATTTTCGGCGAGTATAACCACTCCGTTGTTGCAAAACTTCGAAGAACGATTTTTGAAGAGTTTTTGAAAACCGAACGGGAAGGGTTGATTTTTACCTATATGTGGGCTTTCGATTGCCCTGAGGACGGCGATTACATTCGTTCCGTTGCGGAGCTTTTTCGCTCACAAGGCGCAGAAATCTATTGTGCAGAGCTTGTTGCGCCTCAATCCGTCAGGCTTGAACGAAACCGAACGGAAAACCGCTTGCGGCATAAGGCCTCCAAACGCGATTTGAATTTTTCTGAGGAAAGGCTGCGGCATGAGGACAGCAAGTACCGCTTGGTAAGCAATCCCGGAGAGATCCCGTTTGAGAACTATATTCGAATCGACACATCCGAACTCAGCGCGGATGAAACCGCGGAAAGGATAATCGACGCATTTTCAATTCCGCAAACCTGTCAAACCGGCAAGGAATGATTCACCGCTCGACGCATTAAATTATATATGGCGAAACAAATATCGGCAGCCCCTTAGACAGGGAACTGCCGATGTTTTCAGTTGCTTATGTATATGCAAATCACACCGAGGCTTCGGCAGCAGTCGCTGCGGAACGCACTGACCCGATTTCGGTAAACAGTTTTTTGAATGCCGTAACCCTGCTTTCTTTTTTAAAAATCACTGCATTCATCCCGTCCGCAACTGCGGTCACGGCATTTTTTGCGGTCAAAATCGGTATTTCCGGAAGTTCGCGGCTGAAACACTCCGCAAGGCCGAATTGCAATGCGCCGCCTCCGATTAACGTTATTCCCGTATCAAGAAGGTCGGCGGCGGCCTCCGGCTGCAAAGCCTTCACGGCATCCTTAACAAAGCGAATGAGCGCCGTTTGCCCTTTTTGTGCAGCCGCCCGCAGCTCCGCACCGTTTGCGCGTACCGTTTGCGGCAAACCGTCGTCGGCCGAACGCCCCTCAATATCAAAGCTCAGTTTATTCAGGTTCTGTTTAATTATTTCCGCCATGCGCTCACCTATCAGCAGCCTGTGTTCATCGCGGAACCAATTTTGAATCGCCCTGTCCACAGCCGCGCTGCCCTCATTCGAAAATCCCTGCCAAAGCATTCCGCCGTTTGCGAATGCAGCGCAAGTCATTGTTTCCGCTCCGATGTTCACAATCATATGTGCCCTGTCCGAAAACAAATCCGCATCAGCCCCTATTGCACCCATCAAAAGCGGATCATGCACCTGAAGCGCACGAAATCCCGCAAGACGTGCCGCCTGTTTGAGAGCGTTTTGCTTCACCGTGGGCAGCATATGCGGTATCGCTGCATGCAGCTCAATCGATGCCGTTGTACGCTTGCCGGTTTTTTCACATGCAAGCCGACCGAGCAGCAGCGCAAGCATACGCGTGTTTGCCGCCGCACCATCGCGAACAGGCCGAATTACACCGCTGCGATGCAGCAGTGCTGCATTGCCCGCTGCGGCGACCGTGAGTTTTGCCCCCGCTTCAAGAGCGATTGCCGTTTCCTCCGCCGCAACTTGCCCCCGAGCAACACATTTAATGCATTTTGAACCTATATCCGCTGCAAAAACAGTTTTGAACATCTTTGAACGACCTCCGAAACAATTCCTTCTCGGCACGGGGAATGCATTCAGTCTTTGCACTCCCTGTCCCTATAAGAAATTATTCCCTTTTTTGCAAAGAATAACCCGTTCCGATTCAAAAATTTTCGGTTTTTTTGGCTTTTTACGGCAAAGCAAAGTGTTCCGCACCGCCGAGTTGCCGCACACGGCAGAAACCTTTCTCACTTACTCTATTCGATACGTTCGTAAAAACCGTGTGGTAATATCCCTATTTTTTTAAGCATTTTGTACAGTACAGGAATCGGCATACCGATAACCGTGAAATAATTGCCCCGAATTTCGCGGACAAACATGCCGAACGGCCCCTGTATGCCGTAAGAACCCGCCTTGTCCAGCGGGTCGCCCGAATTCACATAATCCGTTATCTCGTCGGGAGACAGAGTTTCAAACGTGACCTCCGTAATGCTGCATTCAGTTTGAATTTCCTCTTTTCCCTGAATGCTGCATTCAGTTTGAATTTCCGCTTTTTCCCGAATGCTGCATTCGGTTTGAATTTCCGCTTTTTTCCGAATGCTGCACTGAGCGGCGGCGTTTTCATCAGGGATATCCGCAATCACGGACACTCCGGTGAAAACTCTGTGGGTTTTTCCGGACAGCATTGAAAGAATGCGCACTGCATCCTCCGCATCTTTGGGCTTGCCGATAATCACGGGCTTTGTCTCCCCATCCTTTTGAAAAGCAACGACCGTGTCGGATCCGATAACCGCAAAATCTCGCCGCCCCGCCGCAGAAAGACGGTCAAACACCTCTTTCGCCTTGCGAAGCGAAAGAGCACGAACAAAACTCTCCGGGTCATTTTCATCAATCGTTTCATCAGCATTGCTGACAATAATCTCATAGTCATATCCGCACATTGTCAGCAGCTCGCGCCTGCGCTGTGAGCCGCTTGCAAGAACAAGTTTCATAGTCATTTTCCTTACGTTGTATAAATTTCGGAATACTGTATACGCGGTTCGCACGTATTTGTCGCATTTTACATTTTATTGTCAAATCAGACTTTTTCAATACGTCTCGTTCTGCGTTTGCCTTCGGGCAGGGCTATAATACCAGTATTGCCGATGTATTTCAAGGGCTGCTTCCCCGTTTTAAAAAAATTCAAAATTTTTTTCATTGAAGTGGTGAAAGGTGTTGATTTGTGGGGCGATTGATGATATAATCAACACACATCCCACGATACGGGTAATGCATTACATAGTAAACGCCGAATCCGGCTTATTCTGCAATAAAGACCATCAATTCCGCGCTTTTTTGCAGAAATGCGGATTTTCGGTGTACTCAATCGAAATTAAGGCGGTGTCGATATGCTGTTGGGGCAATCCAGAAACAATTTGGACTCCAAGGGGCGAATTTTCGTCCCCGTTAAGTGGCGTCCCGACACCTCCGATCACGTTGTTGTTCTTATCGGATTGAATCCTGCCGATGTCAAAAAGGAAGAAAGATTCCTTCAGATTCTTCGGTACGAAAAGTTTGTTGAATTTGCAAAGGATCTAACCTCCTCGCGTCCCTCCGATTTATCCCTCATGCGTGCCAAGCGAAAGATCTTTTCAAGCGCGGAAGAGTGTACCCTTGACAAGCAGGGACGCATACTGATTCCGCAATGGCTTGCAAAGTATGCAAACCTTAAGGATGAGGTTCTGCTTTGCGGCGTTGAAGATCGCATTCTCGTTTGGAATCCCGATGATTTCGAGGCAGCGGAAGCCGACTACACGCTTAATGAGCTTTGCTCCGATGTTCAGAATTATTCCGATAAAACTCCCGGTAATTCTTCTGCGGCATCGCTCATATCATCCGCATTCGGAGGTTAATAAAAGATGCTCAATGATATAAACACAAGCTCTTATCACACCCCAATAATGCTTCCGCAGGTTCTGTCCCTGCTGCGTCCGGAACGCGGCGGAACATATGTTGACGGAACGCTCGGCGGCGGCGGTCACAGCCTCGGAATTTTGCGTTCACTCCCTGCCGGCGGCAGATTGTTCGGCATTGACTGCGACGGCGAAGCTATCGCCGCAGCCTCCGCAAGGCTTTCGGTTTTTCCGAATTTCACGGCTGTTCGCGGCAATTTTTTTCAACTTACCGAACTGCTCAATGCCCGCGGAGTCAACGGTGCGGACGGAATCCTGCTTGATCTCGGCGTCAGCTCGCATCAGCTCGACGATGCGGAGCGCGGATTTTCATACGGAAGCGAGGCGCGGCTCGATATGCGAATGGACAAATCCGCTCCGCTCAGCGCACACGATGTTGTAAACGGCTATGATACAGCTGCGTTGACACGAATCATACGCGACTACGGCGAGGAACGCTTTGCCTCACGCATTTCAAATGCGATCGGTGCGGCGCGTGCGGACAAGCCCATTGAAACAACAACCGAACTTGCCGAAATTATCAAAAATGCAATACCGGCGGCGGCAAGGCGCGACGGGCCGCATCCGGCAAGGCGAACGTTTCAGGCAATTCGAATTGAGGTCAACGGTGAGCTTGCGGGACTTGAACAAGCGGTGCGCGATGCAATCCGCTTTCTGAATCCGGGAGGAGTAATTGCTGTCATAACTTTTCACTCTCTTGAAGACCGAATCGTCAAGAACGTTTTCAAGAACCTTGCAAACCCCTGCACCTGCCCGCCTAATGCGCCCGTTTGCGTATGCGGACTTAAGCCCGAGGTTGCAATACTTACCAAAAAGCCGCTTGTTGCGGATGATACCGAATTGGATTTGAACTCAAGATCGCGCAGCGCAAAACTCCGCGCAGCGCAGAAACTCATAAACACGACGGGGGACGAATAAAATGGCAAAGGATTCAAGATTTAACGGCAGAACTGTTGAAGAAATGCGTGTCTATGCGCCAAACAACGGCTCATTGGCATACAAAAGCGATTATCTTTACGACACAAGGCTTGCAGCGGCTCAACCCAAGCGCAGGCAGGAAACTGCCGCGCCCGCAGAAACCCAGCCAAAGATTCGCCCGCAGAAAACGCGCATTCCGCTTTCCGTCACGCTGCGTGAACGCAAAGTCGGAATTAAGCTGACTGCTTTCCTTTTTGTTGCGTTGATCGCAATGTCCGCGCTTTTGGTAGTTCTCCGTTTTGAGCGCATTGCCGGAGTTCAGCGCGACATCAACGAAATCAATGCCGGCATAGCCGCCGCCCAGCGCGGGTTCGGAGAACTTGACATGGATCTCAGCTCCTCCATCGACCTTGAAGCGGCACGACTCGCTGCCGAAACCGCAGGCCTGCACCCGAGAAAATAGCGGCAAACGGCGGACGAAAACGCCTGCCGATAAAACGGAGTCCGCCGCGCGCACGCAAGCGGTGATCGGCAGAAAACGAAATATATCCTTTGTTCGTTTTCTGAGCCGACCGGCGTTTGTCATATATATTCGGAGGTAATTCTGCAATGAGCATCACAGCCGTTCCCCCCGGCAAAAAACATCGCAAAAAGAATAAAAAAGCACAAAAAGCCCTGAAACCGCAATGGTCAACATACAAGCGGATTGCATGGCTTTTGCCTGTTTTTGCTTTATTTTTTCTCATCCTCCTTATTCGCATTTTCTGGCTTCAGGTTATTGACGCAAAAGAGCTTCAGCAAAAGGCATTAAGCCAGTGGACGCGCCCGACAACCGTTACGGCCGAACGCGGCATGATAATCGACTGCAACGGGCAGACACTTGCCAAAGACGGCCCCGTTTACAAAATTGTGATATGGCCGAATTCCATTTCCGAAAGCGACAGAGTTCGTGTTGCCACGGAACTCAGTCGTGTTCTCGACCTTAACTATGAAAAAGTTCTTGAACGAGTTTCAAGCAAAAAGCTTCGTGAGTTTGTTCTCAAACGGCAGGTGAGCAAAGAAGCCTGCGACGAAATCCGCAGTTTGCAGCTTGGCGGCGGTGTCGGAATTTCACCGGACACAAAGCGCTATTATCCGTTCGGCACTCTGCTTTCACAAACCATTGGGTTCACAAGCACGGACGGAACCGGGCAAAGCGGGCTTGAGCTGACATACAACAAGTATCTCACCGGCAAGGACGGCGAACGTATTGCCGAAACGGACAGCAGGGGAAACCAAATTGCCGACAGTATGATTCAGGAGTTTCCGCCCACGGACGGTTCAACACTGAAGCTTACCGTTGATGCAAACATTCAAAGTTACCTTGAAAACGCGCTTGCCGAAGCTGTTCAGGTCAACAATGCAAAAAATGCACAGGGAATCATCATGGATGTCAGCACCGGTGCCATCGTTGCAATTTCAACAAAACCCGACTATGACCCGAACTCCCCTCCGAGGGACGACATGCAGATGCTTGCCGAGCTTTCCCGCAATCGCATTGTAACCGATGCATACGAACCCGGTTCAACTTTCAAAATCCTTACCCTTGCGGCAGCACTCGATTCCGGAAGTACTCATCTTGAGGACAGTTTCTACTGCAACGGCGGTTATATTGTAAACGGCGAACGCATCAAATGCTGGAAACATGCCGGCCACGGCTCCCAGAACCTGACGCGCGCCACGGAAAATTCCTGCAACTGCTGTTTCATGAAACTCGCCTTGACAATGGGTACCGAAAAGTTTTATGATTATCTTTATGCGTTCGGCCTTGGGCAAAGCACGGGCAGCGGACTTGTCGGTGAAAGCGAAGGCATCGTAACTCACCAGAAATACGTTACCCAAAACGATCTTGCACGCATCGGCTTCGGGCAAAGCATTGCCGTGACGCCGATTCAGCTTGCAAGCGCAGTCTGTGCCGCAATCAACGGAGGCGAACTGCACACACCCTATATCGTTGACGAAATCATATCGGCCTCCGGTGAAACGGTATTCAAGGCCGATACGTCCCCCGTTCGCAGGGTCATCAGCGCAGAAAGCTCCGCATACGTTCGTCAGATACTGCAAAGTGTTGTTGATAACGGAACGGGCAAAAACGCAAAGCTTGCAAACTACACCGTCGGCGGAAAAACGGGAACGGCGCAGAAATATGACGAATACGGCCGCGTATCCTCGGGAAATTATATCTGTTCATTCATCGGATTCGCTCCCGCGGACGAACCCCGTTATCTCTGCCTCATCCTTGTTGATGAGCCTCGGGTAAGTTCAATCTTCGGCAGCACGGTTGCCGCACCTTTCGTTCGCCGTGTGCTTGAAAATGTGTTGACGCTGAAGGAAGTTCCCGGATTAACCCCGGAAACAAGCTATCAGACGGTTCAGCTGCCCGACCTTGTCGGAATGTCCGCGGCTGACGCTTCCGCACTGCTTGCGCAATACGGACTTGAGGGCATTTTCGAATGCGATGCGGTTGTAACAATGCAGGTTCCGGCAGCGGGCCAAAGCGTTGTTATCGGCTCGTCCGTTCTGCTGTACACCGGACTTGAGGGTGTGAACACCGCCGAACCGACCGATGAACCGTATTATGTTACCATGCCGAGTCTAATCGGGAAAACCGCGCTCCAGGCGCATGATGAGCTTAAACAGCTCGGGCTTACAATGATTGCCGACCCCGCCGATCCGTTCGGATATGTCATCGGACAAAGCATCTATGCGGGCACGCAGGTTGAATTCGGCTCATCCGTAACGGTTTATTTCGGCTATTCGACTACAGGCGGTTAATTTCCGCAACAGGCAGACTTTTTGCTGCAAAATCAATACTTGCTTTATAACAGGAGAAAAGCAATGCTTATAAGTGAACTGACAAAAAATACCGACTGCCGCATAATCGGCAGCGACTGCGACATCAGCAGAATCGAATACGACTCAAGAAAACTCACCGGCGGTGAGCTGTTTTGCTGCATCCGCGGCACTTTCAAAGACGGACACGAATTTGCCGAAAGTGCAGTTGCCCGCGGCGCAGCCGCACTCCTTGTTGAACGGGAGCTTCCTCTTTCCGTGCCGCAAATTATTGTGAAAAACTCACGTCATGCAATGGCCGAACTTGCAATTGAGTTTTACGGTCATCCGCTTGACGGAATCCCTGTCATCGGCATCACCGGCACGAACGGAAAAACGACAACAACATACATGATAAAAGCGATCGCCGAAAAGGCGGGCTATAAAGTCGGACTGATCGGCACGATTCGAAACCTTATCGGCGACAGAATCATCCCCACCGACCGCACCACACCGGAGAGCGTTGAGCTTCAGCGTGTGTTCAGGCTTATGCGCGACGAGGGTGTTCAGCTTATCGTGATGGAAGTCAGTTCGCATGCATTGGATCAGGACAGGGTTCACGGAATCGAGTATCTCATAGGCGGATTCACGAACCTTACGCAGGATCATCTTGATTATCACAAAACTTTTGAAAATTATCTTGCGGCAAAAAAAATTATGTTCACACGCAGCAAATTTGCCGTTATGAATGCTGATGACAGCCACAGTGCGGAGCTGCTTCGCGGAATCAATATTCCAAGCATCACATACGGCATTCGCTGCGAAAAAGCCGATGTTCGCGCTGCCGACATTGAAATCTGTGCGCGCAACATCGAATTTGAAATGCTGACGCCGAACGGAAACAAGCAAATCAATGTCTCTATCCCCGGGCTTTTCAATGTTTTTAACGCAATGCTTGCGGCATCGGTCTGCATGAAACTCGGAATTGATTTGGACACCATCGCGGAAGGGCTGAAAAGCGTGAAGGGCGTTTCCGGCAGGATGGAATCCCTTCCTGCGGAAGGCTTTGATTTTTCCGTTATACTGGATTTTGCACACACACCGGACGGACTGTCCAACCTGCTCTCTGCCGTTCAGGGTTTTGCCAAAGGACGCGTCATTGCCGTGTTCGGCTGCGGAGGCGACAGGGATAATGCCAAACGTCCGATAATGGGTGCAACGGCGGCAAAACTTGCAGACTTCTGCGTTGTAACATCCGACAATCCGCGCACGGAAGATCCGACGCGCATCATCAACATGGTGCTTGAAGGTGTGCGCAGCGAAAAAACGGAGTACGTTGTTATTGAAAACCGCCGCGAGGCAATACGTTACGCACTGAATATTGCAAAGAAGGACGATGTGGTTGTTCTTGCAGGCAAGGGCCACGAGAACTATCAGGAAATCAACGGCATCAAGCATCCGTTCGATGAAAAGATAATCGTTGCCGAAATTCTTGAAGATATGCGCTGCGGGCGCAAATAATTCCGTATTCGGCACAGTTTTGCGCATCGGGCCGTTTCGGTTCCGTGCAAAGAAAAAATATAAGAGGTTCGTATTATGCAAAAGATGATTTTCGCTTTCATAACCGCCGCAGCAGCGGTCATGCTCATTTCTCCCCTGTTCATTCCAATGCTCCGACGACTCAAGTACGGGCAGGTTGAACGTGCCGAGGGGCCGCATGCACATTCCGCAAAGGAAGGCACTCCGACAATGGGCGGCATTATGTTCATAATCGCGATCATTATTGCAGTTGCGGCATTCAGCATATACGGCATTGCATTCGATTTTTCGGTTCCTGCCGTGCTTATCATGCTTGCGTTCGGGCTTGTCGGCTTTCTTGACGACTTTATAAAAGTCAAGCGCAAGCGCAATCTCGGTCTCCGCGCATACCAAAAAATTATCGCACAGCTTCTTCTGTCCTTTGCAGCGGCGTACTATGCCTATAAAAGCAGTTTTATCGGCTCAACATTGTATGACCCGATTTTCGGCAGCATCGAACTCGGCGGATGGTACATTCCCTTTACGATGTTCATGATAATTGCCGTTGTCAACAGTGCAAACCTGACCGATGGCTTGGACGGTCTGCTTTCCGGCGTATCGCTGATTTACAGCATTGCAATGGGTGTGCTTTTTCTCTATTTTGCAAAAGTTTTCGACGGCAGCTTCATTAACGAACCCCGTTTCGTTGCAAACCGCGACGGAATGCTTTGCATGAGCGTTTTTGCGTTTGCGGTCGCCGGCGGCTGCCTCGGCTTTTTGAAGAGCAACAGCTATCCCGCAAAAGTCTTTATGGGAGATACAGGCTCAATGGCACTGGGCGGCGCAATGTCCGCAATGGTCATTTACAGCCGTTCCCCGTTCCTCTTCCTGCTGATGGGCGTATGCATTGTTGCCTCCGCCGTAAGCGTTGTGCTGCAGGTCGGCTCGTTCAAACTGCGCCACGGCAAGCGCATATTCAAAATGGCACCTCTTCATCACCATTTTGAGCTTTTGGGCTATCCCGAAACAAAAGTCGTTTCGGGATACATGATAGTGACCGCACTTGCCTGCGTTGCCGCACTCGCACTGTTCCTTTGACAGAGCAAACAAATCCGAGTTTGTTATATCATGCAGCATAACTCTGCATTGCAGAATTCCCACCATTGGTTCCTGCGGTTCGGGCGAACCGTTTTGAACACATAGCCGCCGTTCGGCGCCGAAAGTCGTGATTTTTGTTGGCACTTGGCACGACTTATAATGATACCGGGTTTTTAAGAAGGAGCATCGGCACACTTCTCAAAACCCCGCTGCTCCGAACGGCCGCATCTAAAAAGACTGCACTGCCGCAGATACGAATTTGTTCCGCAGGCAGCTTAATTCACCGAATAAAACCTATAAATAACGAAAGGACGCGATTCGATATGAAAAAAACCGCACTGATCGTCGGAATGGCAAAAAGCGGCATTTCGAGCGCAAAACTGCTTTACAGAAACGGGTATAACGTTATCATTAACGATATGAAACCTGTCATTCCCGGGCTTGAGGAAGCTCTTTCCGGCATTGAATACACCGACAAACTCGGCGAAGCTCCCGAAACACTTTTGGACGGAGTGGACCTGATGATTATTTCCCCCGTTATTCCGATTTTCGCTCCATTTGTCCGCAAGGCACAGAGCCGCGGCATTGAAGTTATCGGCGAAATTGAACTCGGTTATCGTTATTGCAGCAGAGGAACGCATTTTGTGTGCATCGGCGGCACGAACGGAAAAACCACAACCACTGCGCTTACCGGCGAAATATTCAAAGCAAACGGCGAAGGTCAAACGTTTGTTCTCGGCAACATCGGCATTCCAATTACCGAGCATGCATCCGAAACGCGCCCGGGCGACACCGTTGTTGCGGAAACCGCCGCGCTCCAGCTCGAAAGCATCCGTGACTTTCATGCCGATGCAGCCGGGCTTTTGAACATCACCGAGGATCATATCAATCGGTTCGGCTCGATGGAAGCGTACATTGCGGCCAAAATGCGCATTTTTGAAAACCAGACCGAACAGGATTTTGCCGTTCTGAATGCGGATGATCCAATTGTTTCGGCCGCGGAAACAAAAGCAAAAAAGCTTTACTTTTCAAGGCTGCATGAGGTTCGGGACGGCGCCTTTGTCCGCAGCGGCATCATCATCTTCCGCATGAACGGAGTTGAAACGCAGCTTATTCCCGCAAACGAACTCGGCATCATCGGTGCACATAACCTTGAAAACGCGCTCTGTGCGGTTTGCCTTGCTATGTCCATGGGAGTAAAGCCTGATGTCGTCTGCAATGTTTTGAAATCATTCAAAGGTGTTGAGCATAGAATTGAATACACACGCTGCCTGAACGGAATCACTTTTTACAACGATTCAAAAGGCACAAACCCCGAATCCACCGTTAAAGCCGTTGAAGCAATGACAAAGCCGACAGTGCTTATGCTCGGCGTCGGTAATTATGATAAGCAAAGTGATTATCGTCCCGTCTTCCGCGCCTTCAACGGAAGAGTTAAGGCTGTTGTTGTAAACGGTTCGAACACCGAAGCTATCATGCGTGCGGCCAAAGAGGAAGGGTTTAAAAACATCTACCCCTGTTCGGATGATTTCCGCGCACTGATACTGAAAGCAGCATCCCTTGCCGAACCCGGCGATGCAGTGCTGCTCTCCCCCGCCTGCGCAAGCTGGGGCATGTTCGACAATTTTGAACAGCGCGGTGACATATTTAAGGAAATAGTAAACTCACTCTGAGGCGGTTTTGATTCCCGCCCATCGGGCTTGAGTTTCCGCCGAAAGATGCCGCATTCTGCCCGAAACGGTCCATCCCGTTTCGGAATAATCGATAAGAGAGGTTGAGATGGAAAGCAACGCAACACATATTCGTTCCACCGAAAGGCGCGGCGGCAGTTCTCCCGCCGCTGCACCCATGCCGACAATGCGCCCGCGCAGACACGGCATGGACTACTTGCTTTTTCTTACAGTTGCGGCAATCTGCGCATTCGGCGTTGTTATGCTGTTTTCCGCAAGCTATTATTATGCCCAGTCCTTTCAGGGCGATGGGTATTACTACGTAAAAAAGCAGCTGCTCTTCCTTGCAATCGGCATTCCCGTTATGTTCGGGCTTTCGTTCGTGGATTACAAATTCTACCGACGCTTTGCATGGATGGCATATCTGCTTATAATCCTGCTCCTTATTGCCGTTCTTCTTTTCGGCAAAAACCTGCAGGGCGGACAGCGTTGGCTTAAAATCGGTCCGCTGCAATTTCAGCCTTCCGAACTTGCAAAGTTCATAATCGTTATTTGCATGGCAAAATACATGACGGATCATCATGAGGATATGCCGTCGTTCGTTCGGGGGTTTTTGCCGATGGCGGCACTGCTTGTCGTTCCCGCCGTGTTGATTTATTTTCAGCCGAACGTTTCCATGCTCATAATCCTTTGCATTGTGTTTGCTATCATGCTTTTTATCGGAGGAGCAAGCCTTAGTCAGCTCGGCATTGCGGCACTCATCGGCGGTGCTGCAATTGGTGTGCTTTTGTTTGCAGCATCATATCGCGAAAGCCGTATAACGGCATGGCTTGATCCTTGGGGCAACAAAAGCGATGCCGGCTATCAGATCGTTCAATCGCTTTATGCATTCGGCAACGGCGGGTGGTTCGGTCAGGGGCTTGATGCAAGCCGTCAAAAGCTCCTGTTTTTGCCTTATCGTGAAAGTGACTTCATTCTTTCCATCATTGCCGAGGAACTCGGCTTTGTGACTGTTGCACTGTTAATTGCAGCCTACTGCTTTATAATCTACCGCGGCATTCGAATTGCGCTCTCCGTTCGCGACAGGTTCGCTTCACTTGTTGCGGCGGGGTTCTCTTCCATACTTGCCGTGCAGGTTGCGGTCAACGTTGCCGTTGTTACAAATTCAATACCCGCAACAGGGCAAACGCTCCCCTTCATCAGCTCCGGCGGTACCTCGCTTGTTATATTCCTTGCCGGCATCGGCGTACTGCTCAATATTTCACGCTATACGGAACCCCGAAAATCACGCGGAGAATCATATGGAAAACACAAAAACCAGAAACAGCGGCAGCAATAACGAACCTGAGTACGGCAGCAGGCATTCCCGAAACCGTTCTGCGGACGCTTCAGGCAATTCCGTACACGGTGCCCGCGGTGCGGCCGGAACACGTGCACGCAAGGTTCCGCACGGTGTTGAATCCGACGGGCTGGATACCCGCGCAGCGGCACCCGCACGCGGCATCAGCCACGAGGAAAAGCGGCGGAGACAAAACAGGCGTGACATTTTCAGTTCGCTCGGAATTCTTCTTCTTATCGCATTGCTTGGGTTTTGCGGCTATACAGCCTACCGCTTTACCTGCGTTGACTCGTTCATTGTTTCCGGAAGCGGGCAATACAGTGCCGAACAGATAATCGGCCTTGCAGGTTTGCAGACGGGCAGGCATATTCTTTCCTACAACACGGATGAAATATCAAAAAACGTATCAAGCATTCCGAATTTGATCTGCACCGGCGTGCGCAGGGTTTTTCCGAATAAAATCAGTATCAATGTTGCCGATCACAATGCTGCGGCGGCCATACCCGCAGCAAACGGAACATATACGCTTATCGATGCCGAAGGGCTTGTGCTTGCAATCGGCGCGGAAAGCAGCGGTGAGCTTATCCTGCTCCGCGGCATGGCGAATATCGGCTTTGTGCATAATACCGTGATAACCGAAAAGAACCATTGTCTCCGCACCGTCACGGCAATGAAGCTGCTTGCGGCAGTAAAAGAATGTGATTTTGCAGAAAGCGTTATTGCAATTGATGTGTCAAATGCAGCCTCGATAAAGCTTGAGCTTCAGCACGGCTACACTTTTGTTCTGGATGACTGGCGATATGCGGAAGGAAATATTAAAACCGCAGCAAAGGCTTACAAACGCCTTCTCCCCGTCTATCCGAGCGGGGGGACGGTCAACATATTTAAGGATTCAACCGTTGTTGACTTCACTCCGCGCAGTTCGGCCGCATCGGTTCCGCCTGAAACGGATGCACCGCAGCAGGTGACTGCTCCGCCGAATTCAACGGACGAGCCTTGATGAAACATCGCGTTAGATTTTATAAAACAAATTAGGTTATTCTATCTTTTTTACGCAAAGTCGCTGCCCGGGTGTTGCGCATAATATTGCATATATGCTATAATGAGCATACATATATGCACCGTCCGCACACATGCCGTTTTCGTTGAGAAAATGTGACCTACCCCGCCGAAAACTGTTTTTTGGGCAGCGGATTCTGCATTTGGAGAGCTTGAATGAAACAGAGTGTTATAATCGACATCGGCAGCAGCAAAGTTCTTGCCATGGTTGTCTGCCCTGCGGCTGACGGCGCAATCATTGTTCAAAATGCCGAAGAACGTACCTACTCCGGGTATCGATTCGGTGAGCTTCCGAACGCGGCTGCACTGAGCGATACACTTGAAAGCATTGCCTCTGCACTCCGCAGCTCTCAGGGAATCCGCTTTCGCAGTGCCTGTGTCGGAGTTCCCGCACCATTCACAAAGACCCTGCTCAACTCCTGCCGACAGCCTGTTGAATCCAGATCGCACCGCGTCACGGAACCGGACATCGATCTTCTGCTTGAGCAGGCGGCGGATTTCACTCCGCCGGAAGGCTTTACGCTGATGCACAGCTCGCTGTTCAACTTTGAACTTGACGGCATGGCGGCGGAACATTCGCCCGTCGGCAAGGCCGCAAAGGAAATTTCGGCGGATGCGGCGCATACCTTCGTTGACTCGGCTTTCGCCGCAGTCGTTTCGGATGCGCTTCGCTCAGCAGGCATTGCCGCCGATCCGTTTGTTTCATCCCAATTGACAGGGGCATTGTTCACAATTCCCGAACCGGACCGCGAAAACGGTGCGATACTAATCGATTGCGGCGGTCAGCATTGTGATGTTTCACTCATATATGACAACGCTCTGCTTTGCTCCGAAAGCATCGGAATCGGCGGCGAACACTTCACGCGTGATATTGCATACGGGCTGCGTCTTCCGTTCGGCACGGCGGAAAGCATCAAACGCAGGTATGTATTCGGGCTTGATTACGGCGGCTCCGTTGAACGCGTTATGATTCCCGGAGAGGGACTTGCAACGCTCAGCTGCGGCGCAATTCAATCCGTTATCGAAGCCCGCATCGTTCAGCTTGCGGATGAAATTCAAAGCATCATCAACGGCATTGAACAAAACGCTCGGGCGCGCTTCCCCGTCTATCTCATCGGCGGCGGAATTGCGCTTATGCGCGGCGGCACGGAAAGGCTTTCCCGACTTCTCGGAAGGCGCGTATATGTTTCCATGCCGCGGACAAGCCTTATGAACGCCGTTAACTACGCACCGGCATTTGCGCTTGCGCATTTCATGCTTTACGGCAGCGGTTCACTTGCTGTCGGCAACAGACGACTGGTGGATAATATAGTCGGCAACATCAGAGATTTTTTCGCTTACCGACAAAATGCATAGCAATTATGCAAAGATTGCCACCGTATGCACCGATTGGTTTTTGAAAAGAGCAAACCGTTCGATGCATTCTCAAAGTTTAAATCAACCGAAGACAAAGGAGGTTTTATCAATAATGGCACTTGATCTTGAACTCGATAACGAACAGGGCAATATTGCCCAGCTTAAAGTCGTCGGCGTCGGCGGCGCAGGCGGGAACGCAGTGAACCGTATGGTTGAATTTGGTCTTCGCGGTGTTGAATTTGTATCCATCAACACCGACAGACAGGCTCTATTCACCTCCAAGGCAGACATCAAGGTTCAGATAGGTGAAAAGGCAACCCAAGGTCTCGGCGCAGGTGCGGAACCTGCCGTCGGCAGGGCTGCAGCAGAAGAGAGCATTGATGAGATCAACGACGCAATTCGCGGCGCAGATCTTGTTTTCATCACCGCAGGTATGGGCGGCGGCACCGGCACCGGGGCAGCACCAATAGTTGCAAAAGCCGCCAAAGAGCAGGGCATACTGACCGTTGGTGTTGTTACAAAGCCTTTCAGTTTTGAAGGCCGCTCACGCATGAGAAATGCACTTCAGGGCATACGCGATTTGCGCGATGTTGTTGACACGCTCATTATCATTCCCAACCAAAAACTGCTTTCCATTGTCGGCAACACACCCATTAACGATGCGCTCCGCGTTGCGGACGATGTGCTCCGTCAGGGCGTTCAGGGAATCAGCGACCTTATCACCTGCCACACAATGATCAACAGCGACTTTGCGGATGTTCGCACCGTCCTTTCCGCAAAGGGCATGGCCCACATGGGTATCGGCACCGCAAGCGGCGAAGATCGCTGCACGGAAGCTACCCAGCAGGCAATCAAAAGTCCGCTGCTTGAAACAACCATTGACGGTGCAAAGGGCGTTCTCATCAACGTTGTGGGCGGACCCACTCTCGGCATGATGGAGGTTGACAATGCAACCAACCTCATAACCTCGGCTGTGGATGAAGAAGCACGCATCATTTTCGCAATGGGCATTGATGACGCAATGGGAGACGATGTTCGTGTTACCGTTATTGCAACAGGCTTTGAGTGGCCCGCAGAACTGGATAACGACCCCTCAAGGACGCGTCAAAATGCTGTAAATTCCGGCGTTCGTCCCGACCCCGACTCCCGCGACGGCAGAGGCATTCGTGTTGATACACGCCCCGCCGCTCCCGACCGTGAACAATATGATATCCGTGACGACCGCTTAAATACTCCGAACGCACAACGTGAATACGGTACTGCACCCATGCGTGACGAACCCGGCAGGCGCGACTACGTTGATCGCAGCTACAGCGACAGGCAGGAGCCCCATCGAAATCCCGCTGACTACAGCAGCGGCATTCGCGGCGGTTCAGGCTCGAACAGTGCAGAGTACGGCAGACCCGATTATGAGAGTCGCCCGGGATACGGCAACGCTCCTGCATATGAAGACAACAGAGGTTACAGCAGCTACGGCGATGAACCTCGCCCGGCAAGACCCGCTGAGTCTTCCCGCAAAAGCACTCCCCGCGATGACCGCGACAAAAACAGCGGACTCGATTGGCCCTATTTTCTCCGTTCCAAGAAAAAGAACAACTGATTTAACAATCTGACAAAAAACCGAAAGCATCCGAACATGCAGACAGCATTCGGATGCTTTCAATTCCGTTATGCGGTTTTATTTACATCATCATTATTTGCACAAAGCAGCCGACATCAAAATTCGTTGTTGACAATACGATGGGCTCGGTGCTATAATCATTTTATTCGGTGGTTCATCCGCCGAAATTTAAACAAAGGGGTATACCGGAGTGACCGTGATCGACTGAGTTTTTATGCAAAGCAAAACTTTTTTTGTTGCGCTTAAAAGTGTGCAAAAGAGTTTGCGCTGCGATTCGGTTGATAACATCCCGGTGGACTTCCGCATATTTAACAGGATAAATGCAATGCAGACTTTGTGTTTCCCTGTATGAGCTTTATAGTTCTGCTCAGAAGCGGATGTGAATGATGTTTCACGTTCCGTTTTTTATTTTCATAAAATGTGTTTTATGTGCACCTTAACGAAACCCTCCGAACCGCCCGCAGACTTCGGCTTTCAGCGCATTTATAACCCGCAGGCTTGAACAACAAGGAGGTTCATATGTCCATAATTTCAGTACGCAATTTAACTTTCTGCTATGAAGGCAGTTTCGACAACATTTTTGAAAACGTAAATTTCACGATCGATACCGATTGGAGACTTGGTTTCATCGGACGAAACGGGCGCGGAAAAACGACTTTTCTGCGGCTGTTAACGGGCGATTATGCATACGAAGGAAGCATCACAGCAAGCGTTCATTTTGACTATTTTCCGTTTGCCGTAACAAATGAATGTCTGACCGCTGCCGAAATCCTTCTGACTGTTTCCGGTATTGCGGAATACGACTTTTGGCGCGCCGAGCGTGAACTCGGACTTCTCGGTGTTGACGAAAGTGTGCTCCCCCGTCCGTTTGCAACGCTTTCCAACGGAGAAAAAACCAAACTGCTGCTTGCCGCACTATTTCTCAAGGAAAACAATTTTCTGCTCATTGATGAACCGACGAATCATCTTGATCTTGACGGCAGGCGACTCGTTGCGAAATATCTCAAGAGCAAACGAGGGTTCATTCTTGTGTCGCACGACAGGGCATTCCTTGATGAATGCATTGACCATGTGCTGTCAATTAATCGCAGCACGATAGAAGTCATTCACGGCAATTATTCATCATGGCAGCGTGAAAAAACTCGGCGTGACGATTATGAACGCGGTGAAAACTCCCGCTTGACCGCCGAAATTGCCAACCTGCGCAATGCAGCGGACAGAATTGCTTCATGGTCGGACAAAGTTGAAGCAACAAAAATCGGCGGCGGTCCGTGTGATCGCGGCGCAATCGGCGCAAAAGCCGCAAAGATGATGCGTCATGCAAAGGCACAGGAGAGCAGACTTGAACGCGAAATCGAAAAGCGGGAGGCACTTATGCACGATGTTGAATATGACGAGCGGCTGAAGCTGCATCCCGAGCCGTATTTCAGGCAGAATCTGCTTTTATCAAAAGACCTTTCCATTTTTTACGGTGACAGATGCGTTGCAAACGGAATCAGTCTTACGCTCAACCGCGGGGACAGAATCGCGCTTGTCGGGCGCAACGGCTGCGGCAAATCCAGTTTGCTGAAGCTTTTAATCGGCCAACCAATTGCACATACGGGCACACTTGAAATCGGCAGCAGACTGACCGTGTCGTATGTGCCGCAGGATATGTCTTTTCTTTCCGGCAGCGCAGACGACTTTGCCGCAGAAAGCGAAATTGATATCACCCTGTTCAAAACGATTCTGAGAAAGCTTGATTTCAAGCGTACGCAGTTCACAAAAGATATGTCGGAATTTTCCATGGGGCAAAAGAAAAAAGTCCTGCTTGCCCGCAGCCTTTGCCAAAGAGCCAACCTCTATATCTGGGATGAACCGCTGAACTACATTGACGTTATATCAAGACTTCAGATAGAAACGCTGATACTTGAATACAAGCCGACCATGCTGTTTGTTGAACATGACGAAGCTTTCGTCAACGATATTGCAACGAAAGTGTGCAGGATCAGTTTGAATCAATAACGCTGTTTGCCGCTGCATTCCGGCTGCTCCGTGTATTGGAGCAGGACATTGAACACAAAAACGGGAGCATTGTCATACGGCAATGCTCCTGTTCGTTATTTTGGTTTAATTGTGTGCGTTGATTTCTGTTTATACCGCGGAATTATTTACCGCAGCAGCAACAGCAGGGATGATCAACGGAGGACATATGCTTGATGAGGTCAACAAGCTTGTTGGAATAACCCCATTCATTGTCGTACCAAGCAACGAGCTTTACGAAATGATCGTTGAGCATGATGCCGGCGGTTGCATCGAAGATGGAAGTTCTCTTATCGTGATAGAAATCGGAAGAGACAACAGCGTCCTCGGTGTATCCGATGATGCCGGCGAATTCGGGGCTTTCGCTTGCTGCTTTCATAACTGCCTTGATTTCATCGTAAGTTGCGGGCTTTTCGAGCACGCAGGTGAGGTCAACAACAGAAACGTCAATGGTGGGAACGCGCATGCTCATGCCGGTCAGCTTGCCGTTAAGAGCGGGGATGACCTTGCCGACTGCCTTTGCTGCACCGGTGCTGCTGGGGATGATGTTGTGTGCTGCAGCACGGCCGCCGCGCCAATCCTTGCGGGAAGAACCGTCAACGGTAAGCTGGGTTGCGGTGATGGAATGAACGGTGGTCATAAGACCTTCTTTGATGCCGAAATTATCGTTGATAACCTTTGCAAGAGGTGCAAGGCAGTTGGTTGTGCAGCTTGCATTGGAAACAACGTTCATGTCGGACTTGTATTCCTTGTTGTTTACACCCATAACGAACATGGGAGTTGCATCCTTTGCGGGTGCGGAGATGACGACCTTCTTTGCGCCGCCTACGAAATGCTGGCTTGCGAGTTCGGTGGTAGTGAACTTACCGGTGGATTCAACAACGTATTCTGCGCCGCATTCGCCCCAGGGAATCTCCTTGGGATCCATGCAGTTATAAACGCTGATAGCTTCGCCGTTGACAACGAGCTTGCCGTTTTCAACCTTGATTTCTCCGTCAAACCTGCCGTGAACGGTGTCATACCTGAGCAGATAAGCCATGTATTCAAGGTCGATGAATGGATCGTTGATGCCCATTACAGTAACGTCGGGATCCGCTGCTGCTGCGCGGAAAACGAGCCTGCCGATGCGGCCGAAGCCGTTGATGCCGATTTTGGTTGCCATGAGTGAAAAGCCTCCTCAAAAGATTATAAATGTTTGAATCGGAAGCCGGCGGCGAAAAAGAAGCCGGCCTTGACCTTATTATACCCCATTACGGGGAAAAAACAACTATATAATTCGGGATATTTTTTCCGAAAAAATAGAAAAAATTAATGCGCCGACGAGCCGAACCGCCTGCCGGCGGAAGGTGTCAGAAGTTCAGCTCCTCCGCAACGATATAGAGCGGACGCTGCTTAAGCTCATCGTACATGCGGTTCATGTATGCGCCCTGAATGCAGAGGAAGAGGAACGTGAGTCCCTGAAGCAGAACAACGCCGTCAACTGCCCACAGCCATGCGGGGAATTTAACTCCGCAGCAGGCAAGCACGATGAGCGCGATAAGACCGAGACCCGCAATGATGCTTGTGAACACGCCGAAACCGCCGCAAAGCGTCAGCGGACGATCACTGAAACCAATGATTCCGTCCATTGCAAGGCGAATCATTTTTTTGAGCGTGTACTTGGTTTTTCCCGCAAAGCGTTCGTTGCGGACAAATTCAATTGGGACGGCGTCAAAGCCCATCCAGCCGCTCATGCCGCGCAGGAAGCGGTTATGTTCACGCATTTTGAGGAACACATCCGCAACTTTGCGGTCGATAAGACGAAAATCACCGGTATCAAGCGGAATCGCGGTTGCACTCATTGACTTCAGCAGGCGGTAATATGCAGCAGCCGTGAGCTTTTTGAAGATAGTCTCTCCCTGCCTCTTGAGGCGTTTGCCGTATGCTATATCAGCACCGTTTTCCCATGCTTTGACCATTTGCTCGATAACTTCGGGCGGATCCTGCAAGTCAACGTCAATGATTATCAACGCATCACCTTTGGCAGCATCCATGCCGCAGGTTACGGCAAGCTGATGCCCGAAATTCCTGCTGAATGAACGCACCTTGACCTGTGGATTGTTCTTTGCGATATTGCGCAGAATCTTCATTGAGCCGTCACGGCTGCCATCGTTTACATAAATGATTTCGTAAGGATAACCGATTTTTTTCATAACCGCATCCATACGGGAAAATGAGGTTTCAAGCACCTCTTCTTCGTTATAAACGGGTACAATAAGCGAAAGTGTTTTTTCCATAATTATTAACCGTTGCCCTTTATTCTTTGTTGTTGCAGCGCAAACCGCATTGCAATGATTCCGCAGCGGCGGATGCGCCGACGTATTGCTGCCTCCGCAGACCGACCGTTCCGGCCGTGTCTTGGGAGATTATACAAATTATATCCTATTTCGCCGCAGATTTCAAGCAAAAAGGGAAAATAAGTCCGTGCGTTATATTCCGTCATCAATGCCCGGGCTGAACACCGACAGAAGCATCAAATTCAAGAGTAAAAGGTTTATCCGTCAGCGCTGTATCTGTCAATACTGTTGCAAAAAGCAGATTCTCCCCCGGCTCAAGCTTCAGCATGAATGAGCCGTCTGCCGACTGCATGCTGCCGGAAGCAATGAAGGCCTCGCTGCCGCCTTCCGTCGTGTCCGCGAAAATTATGTTCACAGCACAAAAAAGAGTTTCGGGGTAGCTGTTTATGACCATGCCGTCAACGAATGTGCCGTCGCCCTCCTCGAAAACGCGAAAGTTTACAAATCGGAGATATTGCTCAAAATGCTCCGTGTCGCGAATTTCTTTTCCAAGCGCATCATAATGCATTATGCCGCCCGTAGGCGCTGCATCGAAAGTCGATGCTGCATCAAAGGTTGATGCTGCATCGGCCGTCGGATATGTACCCGCTGTCGGCTCGGCGCTGTCGACCCGGAATCCGTGAGGCGGCAATGTCACATCGGGCATAATGCTTGAGTTTTTGTCATTGCAGCCCGCTGCCGAGAGCACTAAAGCCGCAAGCAGTCCCGCGGACAGGCGCAGTGCAAAACGCATACACCCGTCCGCAATATCGTTCTTTATTTTGAAGTGTTCAAACACAGTTTTACGCATTCGCGGGAAGCTTCCGATGTTCACGAATAAGCTTTTGACGCAAATCGTACAGCCCGTCCGAATAATCGACTTTGTAAACTTGCGGGTTCATCAAACGCTTGCTTTCCTCCCAGAGGGTGTCAAGCTCCTGCTTTGCATATGCCTGAATCTGTTGAATCGTCGGACAGTTGTAAACCTGTTTTCCGTCTATGAAGATGGGCACAAGCAGCTCACGCATTGTATAATCCGTAAGTGTCATGCGTTTATAAGTTTGTTCGGGGTGGTAAATCGTGAGCGGTTTTGTCGTGTCGAACTTTTCATCGCGCAAAGCGATAAGATCGGCAATCGCCATATGATCTTTGTCATACAGGCGATAAACGGTTTTAATGCCCGGGTTTGTGATCTTAACAGCATTTTCGGACAATTTGATTTTCGGATAAACGACGCCGTCAATAATTTCAGCAGACATTTTGTAAACGCCGCCGAGTGCGGGCTTGTCGTCTGAAGTTATGAGCTTTGTTCCGACACCCCAAGTGTTTATGCATGCTCCCTGCATTTTCAGGCTGTTGATAAGCGTCTCGTCCAAGTCGCCCGAAACACAGATTTTTGCATTTTCAAACCCGGCTTCATCAAGCATTTTTCTTGCTTTTTTGGTAAGGTAAGCAAGATCGCCCGAGTCAAGACGAATGCCCACCGGCTCATAACCTCTGCTGCGAAGCTCGTTAAAAACTGTTATTGCATTAGGAACGCCGCTGCGCAGCGTGTCATATGTGTCAACAAGCAGCAGACAGTTTTCCGGGAAAATATCCGCATAGGCGCGGAAAGCATCAAGCTCCGTCGGGAAGCTCATTACCCAGCTGTGTGCATGTGTGCCGAGGATGGGAATGTTGAAAAGCTGACCCGTGAGAACATTGCTTGTGCCGCAGCAGCCGCCGACAACGGCCGCACGTGCGCCGTAGTTCCCTGCATCCGGACCCTGTGCGCGGCGCAGACCGAATTCCATTACGGCATCACCCTTTGCGGCATAGCAGACGCGGCTTGCCTTTGTTGCGATAAGCGTTTGATGATTAACAAGGTTCAGCAACGCTGTTTCAACGAGCTGTGCCTCCATTATCGGTGCAATGACGCGAACGAGCGGTTCATACGGATAAACGAGGGTCCCCTCTTCCATTGCATAGATTTCACCCGTGAAATGCAGTTCGCGGAGTACGCTTAAAAACGATTCATCAAAAAGATTAAGCGAACGCAGGTAAGCAACATCGTTCTCCGAGAAATGCAGATCATTGATATATTCAACGATAGATTCCGTGCCCGCCATTACTGCATAGGAAGAATTTGCTTTTGTATCGCGGAAAAAAAGGTCAAAGACCGCTTTGTTGCCCGCCATGCCCTTTTTAAAATAGCCGTACATCATGGTCAGCTGATAAAGGTCCGTCATCATGGTCAGGTTGCGGCTGCTCATTATGCTCATTTGTGGTTGAATCCTTTCGGGGGTATTTATATGGTTAAAACTGACGGAGATACACTGAATAATTCACTTTTCGGGAATCAATAAATCAGTTCTCGTCAGTGCTGTGTTTTTGATATTTTTTAAAAACATCATCAAGCGTTTTTTCGTCATCGATACCGACAAGGGTTTTTTCCTCCCCTTCGCCTGTTTCACGCAAAATTACGTATTCGAGTTCATCGCTGTCATCATCAACCGGAAGCAAAACATAGTAGTTTTCGCCGTTGTGTTCGATAATGTCCATAATATCAAACTCTATCTCATTTTCATCCTCATCGATAAGGATAATGCTGTTGTAAAGCTGTTCTTCCAAACTCTGCTCTCCTGTGTTTGTATTTTGCTCCGCGGCGACAAATTCCGCCTTATAATGCAGCAATATGCAGCGAGCAGCACAGAAAGCCGTTTAATCGGCACAATGCACTGCCGCTGCATATATCGCACGTTAAGTAAGCACTGTTCGGGCATCACACCCATAGCCGCGTGATTGCTGCCTGAATATGTGTTTTGTTATGCCTTGCCGTTGCAGCCGAGAACGTCAACGATCTTATGGCGAACCATCTCTTTGATGGCAGCGCGGGCGGGCTTGAGATACTGACGGGGATCGAAGTGAGAGGGGTACTCATCGAAGTATTTGCGAATGGTGCCGGTCATTGCAAGGCGGAGATCGCTGTCGATATTAATCTTGCAGACTGCCATGCTTGCCGCTTTGCGGAGCATATCCTCGGGGACACCGATTGCATCCGGCATGTTTCCGCCGTGTTCGTTTATCATCTTGACAAATTCGGGAATGACCGAGCTTGCACCGTGCAGAACGATCGGGAAACCGGGAAGACGCTGCTCAACCTCTTCAAGGATATCGAACCGAAGCATGGGCTTTGTGCCGGGTTTGAATTTGTATGCGCCGTGGCTGGTGCCGATTGCGATTGCAAGGCTGTCAACACCGGTACGCTCAACAAATTCCTGAACCTGCGCGGGGTTGGTGTAGCTTGCATCCTCTGCGGAAACATTGACATCGTCCTCGACGCCCTCAAGCCTTCCGAGTTCGCCCTCAACAACAACGCCGTGATCGTGTGCATATTCAACGACCTGACGGGTGAGCTTGATGTTGTCCTCGAAGGAATGATGTGAACCGTCGATCATAACGGAGGTGAAACCGCCGTCGATGCAGCTCTTGCAAAGCTCGAACGTGTCGCCGTGGTCAAGGTGTACGCAGATGGGCAGCTGAGTTTCAATTTCGGCTGCTTCAATAAGCTTCATGAGATATGTGTGGTTGGCATATTTCCTTGCGCCTGCGCTGACCTGAAGAATGAGCGGTGCGTTTTCTTCTTTTGCAGCTTCGGTAATTCCCTGGATGATCTCCATGTTGTTAACGTTGAATGCGCCGATGGCGTATCCGCCGTTATAGGCCTTTTTGAACATTTCGGTGCTGGTTACGAGTGGCATTCCGGAATCCTCCTAACGAATTTATTCATTGTAAGTTAAGCGCGAACAACTCCTGCGTATCAATCAGGACAATATCATCCGCTGAACCTATTATATACCAGTGCCTGTATTAAATCAACCGCTTTTTTCCGCAAATTTGATTTATATTTTTTATACTTTTTTCAGTCTGTTTCGGTTTTTTCAATACTAACGGTGCGTAAACGCAGCAAACAGCTGTTGCTCAACCTCAGGCAAGCACGTTCGCCTTCGGCAATGCGGCACGGATTGCTGCAATGCCTTCCTGTGAAATACCCGTTCGCTGCAAATCCAGTTTTTCCAGTCCCGTCAATGTGCAAAGCACCTCGACCGCCGAATCATCAATCGGATTGCCGGACAAATCGAGTTTTTTCAGATTCACATGTTCTTCAAGAGCCGAAACATCCGTTATTGCATTGTTGTGCAGCGAAACATCCGTCAGGTTGATGAGCTCCGCAAGAGAGGAAATATCCTCAATCGAATTCATTCCCGCATACAGAACGGACAGTTTTTTCATGCCCGCCAAAGCGGAAATATCCGAAATGCTGTTATTGTATATCCACAGCCGTTCCATATTCTCAAGGCTGCGCAGCTCGGAAATATCGCTCAGCACATTATCGTGCAGGTTCAGCCTGCGCAATTCGTGAAGCTCCGAAAGCGGTGAAACATCCGAAATGCTGTTATCATGCAGATACAGTTCACGCAGCTCAACGAGTTTTGAAAGCGGGCGCAGGTCGCTTATGCTGTTGCTCCGCAAACCAAGCTTTTGAAGCTTTGTAAGCTCCGAAAGCGGCTGAAGGTCATGAATCTCGTTTTCATGCGCAAGTAGTTTAGTCATATTCTTGAGCGGCGTCAGCGGATAAAGGTTGGAGATATTGTTCTTGTCAATATCCAACTCCAGCAGCTCCGTCAGTTCGCTCAGGTGTGATATGTCAGAAATATTGTTCGTATCGAGGTTCAGTTTTCGCAGTGCGGTGAGTTTTTCAATCGGAGATAAATCGTAAATCATGTTTTCGGAAAGATCCAGCACACGAAGATAACCGAATTTTGTTAAATCGTCAATATACATCAGTCCGCACCGCCGCAGATGCAGCTCCGCAATGCTGCTTCTGTCCGATACGCATATCGAGCCATATTTATATTTAAAGGCACGCGCGAAGTTTTCGTTATTAAATTGTAATTCTGTCTCAAACGGATTCGGTTCGTCTGCGGGCAGCGGCAAAGGCGTCTGTACAGGAGGAATATAATCGCCTGACAAAACCTGTGTGGGGTTCGGCACAGGGGAATCGGTTTGCTCGGCAGATCGCTCGGGTTTTACGGGAGCAAGGCTCTCGCCGCCGCTGCATCCGAGAATTGCGGTCGCTATGATACATATAAGCAGCGCAAAAGCAGCCGGTTTACGAAGTGCAGTCAAAACAGCAGGACCGGGGGTGCGAACCCCATTGTTCCGTGAACAATGCTGCAATGCCGATTTTGCTTTTTTATCGTCAGTTTCGTTGTTTGATTTAGATTTATACGTATTTTTTCTTTTAATCATATTCGTCCCGAACTCATGTTGTTTGTTCCCGCCGCATTCGACGCACTTTCGCAATGCCCGTTTTCGCATCAACCAATTACAGCCGTCCTGTCAAGGATCCTCGTGCCAAAGGGGAGCAGCCTTGTCGGTCGCTCCCCATGCCAAATCATCGTGCGGAATACGGCATTATCCACCGGACTTTTGCTGTGCAAAAGCTGTCACGGGTGCAAATGCCGTTCGACACTCGGAGATACTCCGGATAATTCGTGTTTTTGTATGTAACCGCTTGCAGTTGCGGCTCGGTTCACAAAAACAGCCTTTAGGCAGAGTTTCCGTCGGACGGAGTTTTCTCAGATGACACCGATCGCCATACGCATTATGGTCAATGCATCCGAAACGGAAACACCGGGGTTGCCGTCAACATCCGCAAGCTGAATCTGCTGCTCGGTAAGCTGCATCGTGCCCATTGCATACCGCATTGCAGCCAATGCATCCGAAATGGTCACGTTGCCGTCCATATCAACATCGCCGGGAGCGTACTGTGCGCCGATATAACCGGGAATGCTGATATTATCAACCCAGCCGCAGTCGCTTCCGCTGTTGATGCTGCTGTCCTTAGAATACACCCATTCGAAGGTGTAGGAACCGGTTGTCTGAGCGGTGTATGTAACCGTTGTCCAGTCACGGTCGCCGGAGATATTCGTGTTGTCCGTATTGTTGACTCTGAATTTGAGTTTGTCGTAATTGCTTTCGCTGCTGACGCGCCAATCAAAGCTCATTGTTTCGCCTGCGTTCATGTTGACGGTAACGCTGAACCCTGCGGAAGAACCACCGACGCCTGTATTTGTGCTTACAACGCTTGCGCCGCCGACGCTGTTCACAACATCAACCGCCCAAGGATGGCTGCTGTTGTTTGTGAAATTCAGCGTGCCGTTCTGCACGTTTGCCGCCTCGTCAAAGCTCGGAAGCCCTGCAATCGTCACTTGCGCGGAGGCAGTGTAGTAACGATCGTTGAGCAAATCGTGTGCGCTTGCCGTTATGGTTGCCGTACCCTGAGCAACGCCGGTGACGGCTGCATAACGCTTATTGCCGCGAACTGCTGCAACAGCGGGGTTTGAAGAAGTCCACTCAACCTCGAAATTGTTTGCATTCTCGGGTGTGCGAATTGCAGACAGGCGAATTTCGCCGCCGACATAAGCCTGTGCGGAAACGGGGTCAATGCTGAGCGCCGTGAGCGCAACGGGTTCGGGGGGGATTGCATTCAGAGTTACGCCGAAATACTTAAGGCCGTTGTCCGCACCCTGCGGCGGGAAGTAAATGCCGTCAACGGGTTTTACGGTTATTGCACCGCCGCCGCTGATGGAGCAGCTGTTTCCCGTGAAAACAACCGGTGAAAGCAGGTTGTAGAGGTTCTGAACATCGTGATAATCCGCGGGGTTGTATCCCTCCTGCATCCTGAAACCGTAAATGCCGTCGTATGCATCCGGCGCATTTGCGGTCATTGCAACGCGGAAATTGCCGACAAATTCGGAAGCCGTCTGGCCCGTGACCTCTTTGAACGCAGCCGCAAAGGATTTTCCTGCGGCAAGCTTTTGCAGAAGCGCACGGAAAGTCTGGTTGCCGTATTGCGTGTAGATATACTGAGCAAAGAACGATACCTGAGCATAAAGCGCAAGCCTGTCATCCATTTCGATCCAGTTGCTCCAATCGTACATTGAGAAGCCGTTGTGCAGGCTCCATGCGGAAACATACTCGTGTTCTGCGGGCGGAGTGAGCCAATCGTTATTGGTTTTGAAGCTGTAGTTCATCCAGCTCTGCACCCTGCGGGAAATGCTGCTGCCGGGATAGCAGATTTCCTCGGAAGCTGCGCTCATGCATTCGTTTATCCACGTGTCGGAACCACCGGCGGAGTAGTTGATAAGGTGCTGATATTCGTGCACCATTGTGCCGTAGGTATCTGCAACGTCGATGATGACTTCACCCTCGGTATTAACATAGTAAACACCGGGATATGTATCGATATTAAGGCAGGGCATTCCGTTCGAAGCAAGGTCCGATGCAGTGAAGAAGCCTGCAACATAGCCGTTGCCGGGAGTCCAGCCGTCGTCAATGTTGTAATACAGAATGTTCAGCCTGCCGTCGCCCTGGCTTCCGTTTGCGTGATCGCCGAATGAAGACTGCATCAATGCAAACTTCGAATCGAACTCATCCGCACAAATTTGGGCAAAGCTCTCGTCGATTTCATCAAGGGGATAGACGTTTGCCGCCGTTGATGTGGGAGTCCAGATATAGCAATGCTCGCCCTTTGCAAGCACTTCAAACTCAACATTTGAGTTGGGCAGTGGGCAATAGCTTGAATAGAGGCTGAAAACATGTGTGTCGCCGACATTGAAGGAAAGGGATTCCGTTCCGATGCTTCCGATGTTGCTGCGGGAATCAACACCGGCTTTTTTGTCCGCTTCGGCAAGCTCGGAATCGATATCGACAACATAACCCTTGTCGGAAACGGGAAGGCTGCCGCGGTTTGCACCGGTTGCGCCGACACCGACTTCGGTTTCGATAAGGCCGCTCATGTTACCCGTGGACATATCGCCGTAAGAGCTTGTGCTCGGGTTGTAAATAACGACATAGTCGCCGCTGTAGCCATCGCTGCCGTCGGTGTCGATTTCAACATCGCCGGTGTTGATGAGGTTTGGGGTTACCTGTGTTTTTGCAGCAGCGGAAGACGGCAGGACTGCCGCAAGCGTCGTTACCGCAAGGCACAGGCTCAGCATGATACTGATGATTTTCTTCATAATGTTTCCTCCTGAAGTTTTTGCAGAGGTTTATCGGCAAACAATCCGCTCGATGCGGGTTTGTCCGAACCACTGCACATATATAATAACACATCCGCCGCATTCATCAAAGATAAATCGGGGCGAATGTGTCAATATATTTTTTTCGTATTCTTTAATCTAAATCCTGCCTTTTCGCTCATGCGTCTGCCTGATTCTCGATTCAATGCCCATATCTGTCGGAACATAGTAAACATGTCCTTCAACTGAAGGCGGCATGTATTTTTGCTCCACTTCATGATTCGGGTAATCATGAGGATATTTATACCCTGCGCCATGTCCAAGCTGTTTCGCGCCCTTGTATGACGTATCCCTGAGATGAATCGGAACAGGTTCGTCAATCGTCTTCTCCGCTTCGGCAAATGCACCGTCAACAGCAAGAACTATGGAATTGGATTTCGGACTTTCGCAAACAAAAACGATCGCCTGTGCAATGCTGAGCCTTGCCTCCGGCATTCCGATGAGTTCAAGTGACTGCGCCGCCGCAACAGCCTGCTGCATTGCGGTCGGGTTCGCCATGCCGACATCTTCGGAAGCATGCGCAATGATCCTGCGGCAGATAATCCGCGGGTCAAGTCCCGCATAGATAAGCCTTGCAAACCACGCAAGTGCGGCATTGCTGTCCCCGCCTCGGAGGGATTTGCAAAATGCGGAGAGCATATCATACAACTGCTGCTCATCACATTTAATGACTTTTTGCTGAATTGATTCAGCCGCAATTTCAGCCGTGATATGTATCACTCCGTTTGCAGACGGTTCGGTTGTTCGCACCGCAAGCTCAAGCGCATTCAGTGCGCAGCGCACATCTCCGTTTGCAATGCGGGCAATATGCATCATTGCCGCTTCATCAACCGATGTTTTGTACATACCGAGCCCTTTTTCCGCGTTATTAAGAGCAGCCGTCATCGCTTGCATAACATCTTTTTCCGATAAAGGATAAAATTGGAACAGTCTGCATCGGCTGACTATTGCGCCCGTCATGGAAATCATCGGGTTTTCGGTGGTTGAGCCGATGAATTTAATCGTGCCGCTTTCAAGCGCGGGCAGAACGGAGTCGGACTGTGCCTTGCTCCATCTGTGGCATTCATCCAAGAGCAGGAAAGTTTCCTTTCCGTAAAGGCGCAGATTATTTTCGGCCTCGGCAATGACCTCGCGAACCTCTTTAACTCCGGACGTCACGGCATTAAGCTTTACAAAGTTCGAACGCGTTGTGTTTGCGATTATTGAAGCAAGCGTTGTTTTTCCGCAGCCGGGCGGACCCCAAAATATGCTGCTTTGAAGTGCATCGATTTTTATGGCGCGCCGAAGAAGGCAGCCCTCGCCCACAATATGCCTTTGTCCTATGAATTCATCCAACGTTTGCGGGCGCATTCTGTCCGCAAGCGGAGCGGATTTTGAAACATTGTTTGAAAAAAGGTCCTGCATAGCTCCGTTTGAATCCGTTTTCGAAATTGCTGTATTCGCTTGATTTTACTGTAATGCCACGCAATCCGCCGCCGGTTGCCGGCGACGGACTGCATTCGAAAGAAAGTGCAATGAAGCACACGATTTATTTATCGGTATCCTCAAAGCTCATTTCCATAAGGCGTGCGGGCAAATGTTCGAACATGTATGCCATGGGTTCACGTTCGTGAATGGTGCGCACGGCTTCCGCAAACAGCGGCGCAGCGGAAACAACTTTGATTTTCTTTGAATTTTTAAGCACATCGGTGTTGTCAACGGTATCGGTTGTGACAAGCATCTTGATGGGGCTTTCTTCAATGCGCTTAACAGCGTCCTCCTTGACGATCGCATGGGAAAGGAACGCATAAATTTCTTTCGCGCCCTTGTCCATAAGGCCGTATGCAACCTTGCAGAGGGTGTTGCCGCTGATTGTGAAATCATCAACGACCATGCAGGTTTTGCCTTTTACATCGCCGATAATCTCAAGTGCATTGGGGTTTTCGTCGTGGCCGATGCGAACCTTGTCGCCGATTGCAACATTGCAGCCGAGAATGTTTGCGTATGCCCTTGCGCGCTTTGCCGAACCCGCATCGGGAGAAACGACAACGAGATTTTCATTAACAATGCCGAGGTGCCGCGCATATTCGCAGAGCAATGCACTTGCATAAAGGTGATCGACGGGTTTCGAGAAGAAACCCTGAACCTGAGCCGCATGAAGGTCCATTGTAACGACCCTGTCGGCACCGCACATCTCGATGCAGTCCGCACAGACCCTTGCGCGGATGGAAACACGGGGTTCATCCTTTTTGTCGGCTTTTGCATAGCCGAAATAAGGAATAATTGCGGTTATTGAGTTTGCACTTGCACGCTTGAACGCATCTATCCAAAAAATAAGCTCGGTGAACGCATTGTTCGGATCCTTGCCGATGGATTGAACAATGTAAACATCCTTGTTGCGGATGGATTCATCGGCGCGGACGTAGATTCCGCCCTCGGAAAAAATATGGGTTGTGGATTTGCCGAGTTCAACGCCGAGATAATCACACATTTTCTGTGCAAACGGCCTGCTTGCGGAGCCGGCAAAAACAGTTATGATACCGTTGGTTGAGTTCATAATTCTAAGAAGCTCCCCCTCATCAAAATATTTTGCTATCGTAATTATAGCAGACAAGCCCCGTGCATTCAATGAGAGCAGCGAACAAAATGAAAGTATATTCGGGTAATATCGACTCGCCTTTTATTTTTTCGTGCCGCACAAAAGAATGCCCCGGACGGTTATAAGCCGTCCGGGGCAGGGTTCATGTGTTCGGCTGAACGATTCAGTTTTGACTTTTTCCACCGCTTCCGCCGAACAGCTCCTCATCGATTGTGTAGCCGGGTTCGCCCTCGGCAACACTTCTGACAGCAGCATAATAATCGTCCCAAACGATAAGATACTGTGTGTGTTCACTGTTCAAGAAGTATATTTTAAATCCGATTCCGCTTCCGCCCTCATAGTCGGGGGCGCCGGTGATTGCATTAAGCTTCTTAGTCACGTTCTGATACCCGTTCTCCGAAGAACGGTATTCGGGCAGATTTGCAAACACCTCATGCACCTGTTCAAGTGTGAGCATAGGCACATCCTCCGGAAGATCCCCAATGATTTGCAGTATCTGCTTTGTGTAGTTCCTCTCAGACCCAATGCCTTGAAAACTCAGCTCAATGTTTTTAAGCTTCTGCTTCTGCTCATCGTCGGCACGAGCCATACAGTATTCATACAGCGAGCCATATGCCTTTGACCAGACATTCGCGCTTTTCCAAACATCCAAATCACTGTAATCCGGAGCTTCCGTCGGAAGCTGAGCCTGTTCTGTCGGAGCGGCAGTACTCGGATTTTTGCCCGAAGTGCCGGTGCAGCCCAAGACAAACACAACAGCGCATACAAGTGCGATGATGAGGGTAAGAGTTTTCCTGTTCATGCCGTTGTCCTCCTTTTCGTTATTCTTGAACGAAAACGGTGTGCACAGCGAATCATCATTGTGCCCGTTCCCAATCGATTGTGAAGCGTGATTAATTATCGGTCACGCTTCGTTTTTTCACGGCTGCGCAGATTACGGGCGCAGCAGCCACGTTTCGCTTCCTGCACTGTCGTAGTGCCTTACCGTGCCCCTCCACACGCGAACGTACTCGGTGTGTTCGGCATTCAGGTAGTAGACCGTGTTTGTGATTCCGCTTCCGCCCTGATAATCCGGCGCACCGGTGATTGCATTAAACCGCGTCATCACTTCGCGTTCGGTATCATCAAAATCCACGGGTCTGAATCCCATCTGTGCAACTTCGTTGCAGATCGCCTGCACCTGTTCAAGGGTGAGATAGGGTGTATCCTCCGGAAGGTCGCCCATTACAAGCATGACATCCTTAACACATACCATAAAGCAGCCCAAGCTGTCAGTGTCGCGGACTTGAATTTCATCAAGCTTCTGCTTTTGTGCATCCGTTGCCTTCTCGTAACTCCTTGTCAGGAGTTCGGGATCATCAAACTGAATGCGTGAGCTGTAATTGGCCTTTTCAACATTGGTTGAATCGGGAGAATTAACGGGCGCATCGGTTTTCTGCTTGTCTCCGGCTGTCAGTGCCTGCACGGCAAAGCAGCCCAAAGCAAGCACAACCACACATGCAAGTGCGATGATGATGGTAAGAGTTTTCTTTTTCATAATTAAACCTCCATAGCAATGTTATGGTGATAGCTTGCCCGATTGCTGTTGATTGAACCGTTCCCGGTCAAAAATGAGTTTTGCAAGCCAAAACATTTATCGGGCGGAGATCGGAAACGGGGAAGTCCTTGTTGTCAGCACAGCCGGAATGCACAAAGACCCGAGGAACTGCGGCTTGGAGCTTTTGAAAATCGGATCGATCGCCCTCGTTTCGGCTCTCTTCCGCTCTTCGAGTCAAGCATACCATATATTGCCGGATAGTGCAAGTGTTTTTTTTATTTTTTTCTAAAAATTTTAACATTAATAATTTTCTCCCGAAATTCAAGCTGTTTACGCGGCATGTTACGGATTTGCAGCCGTTGCGAAAAAAACATCAATTAATATTTTTAATTGACGAATTTTTTCGCGCAGTGTTGATGTATGTCTGATATTTTATCATAAGAATTCCCGTCAATACTTACTCTGTATCGCCCGTTGACGGCAAAAGGTTCAATGCGTCATCAACCGATTCAACGTTTGTGTATGCCTGCGGAACATCGCCCACAATAACGGTTTCGCAAAGCGCGGCGGTATGGGACACGGCGATATGTTTTTCAAATGAGGCAAGTATTATCCGAATGTTTGCAGTCAATTTAAGATATGCCGAATATCTTGTTTGGTTGATTCCGGCAGGAGAAAATGCAGCGGAAAGTCCGGAATCGATTCTTCCCGCAGGAGAAATCCCGACGCTTATACGAGGGCCTTTTTCGGTAAACAATGCAATTCCGCTTGCCGTCCCGAGTGATACGCCGACAGAAGCATTCGAAAGCTCCCGAAGCCGAATTTGGGCGCAATCGGTTATTTGCGCCGCAAGCAGATTAATTTTCACGGCGTCAATAAAAAGAATGTCCGCACCGCTCTCGTTTCGCTGCACTTTTGCAAGTTCGGAAGGATCATGTTTCTCCGAATAGGCTCCCATGACTTCCAATACCGCAGAGTTCAGCAGTTCCGCTGCAAGCCGGGCTGCCTTTTCCTCTGCAAGAGCGCGCAGCGGCACGGAAAACGCCGAGTCAAACAGGATTGCGAACGCAATAAACAGCGCAGCCGCAGCACAGATTATACCCCGCAGGCCAAAATGCAGATTCGGTTTTTGTATCCTGCGGATATTGGCTGATTTTGTGCTCTTCGGAAGCGGCGTTTTCCGTTTCTTTTCCTTACAACAGCATTGCTTTCGCCCCCCGTGCAGTCCGACATTGCATTCCCTCCTTTTTATCGTTTTCTTTTTAAAATATTCCGCACACGGCATGAGTGTTACCCGCAATGCGGGAGCAAACGCGGATAATTGCGGATATTTGCGGCAAAACTGCAAATATTTGATGTTCGGTTTGCCAAGCGGTGCACACTGTGGTATAATTTGAATGGGAAAATATGCGAAAGGTATTTTGAGATGGATAATTTCAAAAATGAACATAACAGCGCAGCGGACGGCGACACTCTCGTTTTTGAGAGTCCCGCTGCGGCGACAAATGCGAACGGAGAACCCGCCGACGGCGGGAATTCGGGTTTTTTCAAAAAAACCTTCGCTTCCGTGCGCAGTTTTTTTGCCAAACTGTTTTCAGACAAAAAAGGAGCAAACGAATCAATGCATTCAAAACCGAATAACAAAAATCATTCCCGTGCAAAACGCACTTCGCCGAACAAAGCGGATGCACCGCAGGGAGTTTTTGCGCCGCGCAAACGACCGCGTTCAACCTTGCTCGCCATCGTGTTCACAGTCATAAAACTTGTTGTTGTTGCGGGAATACTTTGCGGTTTCATCGGACTCGGCCTTTTGCTCGGCATTGCAAAAGCATATATCGACACCACGCCGACGCTTGATATTTCCGCGCTCACGGAAAGCGACCGCACAAGCTACATCTATGACGGCAACGGAAATATGATAACGACCTTTGCCAGCATGGAATACCGCGATTGGGCAAATATCGACGAAATTCCCGACAATCTTAAAAATGCGCTTATTGCGGTTGAAGATGTTCGCTTTTATAAACACAGCGGCCTTGATTTCAAGCGGCTTTTTTCGGCTGTTATCAACACGCTGCGCAACACCAACACCCACGGCGGCTCAACAATCACCCAGCAGCTTATCAAAAACAAAGTACTTTCCAACGTTCAGAGTTATAAGCGCAAAATTCAGGAAGCATACCTTGCATATGAGCTTGAAAGCACCGTTTCAAAGGACAAAATACTTGAAGCCTATATGAACGATGTTTACCTCGGCGACTCCAACTACGGCTTTAAAACAGCCGCAAAAGACTATTTCGGCAAGGAACTCGATGAATTGACCATTCGCGAATGCGCAATGCTTGCGGGCATGGTTCAAAAGCCGAACGTTACCAATCCCCGTGCAAACACCTATAAACGGTTTTACAGCAGCGGACGCAACAAAATGGATATAACCAACGACAGGACGAATGTTGTTCTTAAAGCAATGTATGATGAGGGCTTCATTACGCGCGCCGAATACGACGCCGCACTTGTTGAACATGTCAACATCCTTGAAGTAAGCGCTCAAAAGCAGCTCTATGACATGGCATATTTTGTTGAATACGGTGTTTATGATGTTGTGACGCACATGCTTGAAGCGCGTGACCTTGCGGACACGCCTGCAAACCGTGCCGAAATCGAAAGGGAACTGCGCACCGGCGGATACCACATTTATTTGACAGTTAAGCCGGACATTCAGAACACCGTTCAGCAAACCATTACCGAATGGCAGAATTATCCCCGTCTGCGCAATTCGGCTGCATCTGAAATTACAGACCCCAATTCCGGCATCACAAGTGCGCAGCCGCAGGCGGCATCGGTCATTATCGATCAGCACACGGGCTATATCGTTGCCATGGTCGGCGGACGTGAAGAGCCGATTCAGAAACGGCAGCTCAACCGCGCTTACCAGAGCAGTATGCCTGTCGGTTCATCCATCAAGCCGCTTGCGGTTTACGGTCCCGCGCTCGACATGGGCGCAACGCCGGCAACATGCGTACTGAATTCCGAACTTGCAATCGACGGTTACGGCGGTGAAAGAGGATACCCGAAAATCGGTTCGCGTCGTTGGGAAGGACTGACTTCCGTTCGCCGAGGCATCACATCCTCGCTCAACATTGTTGCCGCAAGGATTCTGTTCGACATTGTGACCCCCGAACTCAGTGCAAAGTACCTTGAGCGGCTCGGTGTTGATCCTTCACGAATCAACGTTGACGGCCCCGGACTTGCACTCGGCACCAGCGGAATCACTCCGCTTGAAATGGCGGCCGCATATGCCTGCATTGCCAACGGCGGCATGTATATGGAACCCATCTCCTTCACGACCGTTGTTGCTGAGGACGGCAGCATCGTTATCGATGCGCGCGACTATCAGAAGACGCGGCGCGTTTTTGAAGAATCCAGTGCATTTATGCTCACCGACATGATGAAGGACGTTGTTTCTTCCGGCACGGGCACAAGTGCAATCATACCCGGTATCACCGTTGCGGGCAAAACCGGCACAAATGATGATTACACAAGCGTCTATTTCGCCGGATTCACCGGTTACTATACCGCTTCCCTCTGGATCGGCCATGACAAGTATTCCGAAAAGCTTGCCTCCGGCTCGACCGGCGGCAACAGTGCCGCTCCGCTTTGGCAGGCTTTCATGAGCAAGGTGCATGACGGTTTCTCGGACCGTCCGCTCCTCGATGTTTCCCCGTCCGACATCGGATTGACCCAAGCCACGATCTGCCCGGTTTCGGGCAAGCTTGCCACCGAAGAATGTCTGCACGACACGAACAACCCTCCGCTTACCGACTGGTGCGCGGTTGAAAAAATGCCCACTGAATACTGTGATATGCACTGCACCGTTGTGTACTGCAAGGATTCCGAAATGCCGGCAGGGCAGCATTGCCCCGCCGAATCACGCTATGCAAAATGCATTGTGCTGATTCCTTCAACATCGCTTTATGCAAGACTGAGCAACGATAAACTCTATCAATACATGCCTAACGCGGTGCGCACGGATCTTATCGCAGACGAATTCATAAGCAACGCGGAACATCTTGAATGCTGCACGGTACACACCGGCGGCGGGACGGATATTCCGCTCGATGAGCTTATTGCGCGTTCAAACGAGCTTATTGCGACTGTGCGCCATTATCTTGACACCGTTCAGACACTGACAGAAACGGCGCGCCACATTCTTGAAGGCGGAATCACGCAGCTGCAAAATGCAATTGCACAATCCGATGCTGCGCTCATCAGTCAGTATATGAGCGAACTGAAGCGGAATTACGATGTGCTGAGCGCACTTTATCCGCCTCCGAATCAGCCCGCCGAACCCACGGATGAACCGACATTCCCCAACGGATAAATCGGAGTCGTATGCTGCTTTGAAACTCCCTTCGAACGGCATTCTTAACAAAAGCGGAATTGACAGCATATTTATTTAGTAATCGCCGGACATGCCGAACGTGCATTTGCAGGCATTGTGTCTTAAGGCACTGCATCCGGCGATTGCTCAATAAACAACAGGTTGGTAATTTATATGATTTATTTTGATAACAGTGCAACAACGCCGGTTTGCCCCGAGGCTGCAAACACGGCTCTTCGATACATGACCGAGCAGTTTTATAACCCGGCAGCTGCATACTCCCCCGCCGTTTCTGTCGAGCGGGATGTCAACGCTGCAAGAGCAAGGCTTGCATCCTACCTTAATGCGGAGCAATCCGAGCTTATTTTTACAAGCGGCGGAACGGAAAGCAACAATATCGCCCTCTCCGGGACGCTTGCAATGCGCCGCGACAAATGCCGCATCATAACATCCGCAGTTGAGCATCCCTCCGTTTTTGAGCCTTTTGCCGCGCTTAAAGCGCAGGGATACGATGTTGTTGTTGTCGGCGTTGACAAAACCGGGTGTGTGCGCATGGATGAACTCTCCGCCGCCCTTACCGAATCAACGGGCTATGTGAGCATCATGCACGTCAACAACGAGGTCGGCGCCGTGAATGATATCAACGGCATATATCACCTCGTGCGCGAAAAAAGCCCCTCAGCGGTTTTCCATTGCGACGGCGTGCAGGCATACATCAAAATGCCCGCCGTGCAATGCGACATGTATTCCTTCAGCGGACATAAGCTTAACGCTCCTAAAGGCATAGGCGGGCTTTATGTGCGCCGCGGAACGCGCTTCAAAGGCGGACAAACGGGCGGAGGGCAGGAAAACAATCTTCGCTCCGGAACCACGAACGTGCCCTCAATCATGGCTCTTGACGTGTCCGCAAAACTTTGGACGGACAACCGCACCGAAAGGCTCGAAAACATGACCCGCGTCAAACACCGCCTTTACAGCAACTTGTCCCGAATCAAGGATATAAAGCTCAACGGACCCGAAATAAGCGACAGTGTGCCGTATATTTTGAACATCAGCTTTCTCGGTGTGCGCGGTGAGGTTCTGCTGCATTCATTAATGGACAAAGGCCTGCTTGTTTCAACCGGCTCCGCCTGTGCGGCAAGGAACCGCGGCAAAAACCGCATTTTAACCGCAATGGGAATCACCGGCGACAGGCAGGACGGCGCAATCCGTTTCAGCTTCGGCGCCGGCAACACCGAGGCAGAAGCCGATGCGGCCGCTCAGATGATCGAGGACAGCCTCTCCCTGCTTCGACGGTTCCGCAGGAGATAAAGCACACTCGAAAGTTTAACCCAAAAACGTTCCACTCGGAAGATAAACACGAAAGGTATTATAAAATGGAAAGAGTTATTCTTGTTCGCTACACCGAAATTCATCTTAAGGGGCTGAATCGTCCCTATTTTGAGCAGAAGCTCGTTGACAACATGCGTTCCGCCCTTCGCGGTATTCCCTCAAGAATCGACCGCGAACACGGCAGAATATATGTTATGGATATTCCGGATGTACAGTTTGACGAAGCAATCTCAAGGCTCACCCGCGTGTTCGGCATTCACTCCGTCAGTCCCGCGCTTGCCGTTGATAAGGATTGGCAGAGTGTATGCAGCACGGCATATATGCTTATGGACAAAGAGATTGAAAAAAATCCGAATTTCAGCTTCAAGGTTTTTGCCCGCCGTTCGGACAAGCACTATTTTATGAATTCGGACGGAATCAACCGCGAACTCGGGCATCTGATTCTCGAACGATATCCGTCCGTGCGTGTTGACATTCACAAACCCGAGGTTTCTCTTTCCGTTGAAATACGTGACAGAGCATACCTGTATTGCGAGGAGATTCCCTGCGCAAACGGAATGCCTGTCGGCACCGCAGGACGTGCAACGCTGCTCATTTCCGGCGGCATTGACAGCCCGGTTGCAGGTTACATGATGGCAAAACGCGGGCTTATACTGAGTGCGGTTCATTTTTACAGCTATCCCTACACAAGCGAGCGCGCCCGTGACAAAGTTGTTGACCTGACCCGCCTGCTTTCACGCTATGCAGGTCCGATCCGGCTGCACCTTGTTCCTTTCACGGATATCCAAATGACCATCTACGAGCAATGTCCGAGTAAAGAGACCACCGTCATCATGCGCCGGCTTATGATGAAGATCGCGCAGCGCATTGCCGAAAAGGAAGGCGCACGTGCACTCATCACGGGCGAAGCTCTCGGACAGGTTGCAAGTCAAACGCTTGAAAGCCTTTGCGTCACCAACGACGCCGTGACCATGCCTGTTTTCCGTCCGCTCATCGGTTTCGACAAGGATGATATTATGGATCTGTCAAGGAAAATCGGAACATACGAAACAAGCATCCTTCCCTATGAGGATTGCTGCACCGTGTTTGTTCCCAAGCATCCCGTGACAAAACCTGTGCTTGAGGATTTGCGCGCAAGCGAAGCAAAGGTTGATTTCTCCGAAATGATTGAGCATGCGATTTCGGACAGCGAGCTTATGATTATTAAGTAAACTGCACATAAAAGGGCAGGCTTATTCGGTCGTTGAGCTGCATCAAGCATATGTTCTGCGAGGCATTCGATATGAATCTCAACACAAAAACACAATACACTATCCGCCGCATTCCGCGCATTGCGGCGGGATTCTTTGCAATGCTGACAGCGGCCGCTGCGGTTTTGCCTTGTTTCGCCTGTTCAACATATGCTCAATCGCAGCAAATCCGTTTCGACGCGCAAACGGCACAGTCACATATGCATACCGTTGGGAAACGGTCGAGTTCATATTTCACGCTTTCCGCCGCCTCCGGTGCATCATCCGCTGTCGGTGTGAACGTTTTCTCCGCTGCATCGGTTCAGCCAACGGCCGATGTTCCCGAAAATCAGCCTTCGGAAAATAAAACGCCATATGTCGGGTTTGAGGAGCATGTGAGAACATCCGGCTGCTATGTCGTATGTCCTGTTTTCGTTTGCAGAAACTCCGTACTTGTTAATGCTGCCGTGAAAACAGCCTTCGTGGAATATGCGCGTGAGCAGCCTGCTGACAGGTACATAACTTACGATGTTATGTACAATGATAACGACCTGCTTTCAATCAAAATGTGCGTTTATGTTCCCTTCGAACAACTCAATGCGGATTATGATGTTCCGACCGTTAACGGATATGCGGTTTTTGAAACAAGACCGATAAACATAGACATCTTATCGGGACGGATTCTTTCCGTTGACGATTGTTTCGGTGTTGCGTTCAGCGATGATTTTGCGGCAGATTTCGGTAAAAAAGCATACGAAACCGCAGTTTCGAATTTTGGTGATACTGTCATTTGTCTGCCTGAACCGATTTATTCGGATCGCATGTTCATGTTCTATGACTGCGGAATTTTGCTCTGCTATCGAAAATATGAACTTATCGCCGATCCGACAATCGAACCGACGATTTATATCCCGTCAGAATGGTTCATCGAGCAGGGCGCAAGGTCCGATTCGCTCATCGGAAGGCTTTTGTTCGATGAAACAGGCAGGCAGCCCTCGCCGAGTGACGGCTATGAATTTGCTGATTAATGTCTGAAATACTCCGAATGACTTATTTTCGTGAGATTTAAATTTGCCGATTTTTCTGCATGGTTCCGTCCGATGATTATTCAAACTCGGCATCATGCTTTCTGAAAAACTCATATTGACAGCGAACACTCGGAATATCCTGCCATGCGCAAACTCCCACCGGGAATGAATCAAAATCATAAATCTTTGCGTTTCGGGCGGAAAGCATAATCGCGGAATGAGTCGCAATTATAAACTGGCATCCGAAATACCTTGCGCTGTCCTCAATAAGCTGAAGCAGTTCAATCTGTTTTTCCGGAGAAAGACTGTTTTCGGGTTCATCCAGCAGATACAGAGCATTTTCCTCAATTTTGTTTTGGAAATACATGAATGCGCTTTCCCCGTTTGACCGTTCGCGCAAGTCTGCCGGCAAGCTCCTGCGAGTAAATTCCGAAGCGGTCTTGCTGCGCGCCGTGTTGAGCCGCTTAAGAGCCTCATAATCCTCAAGTGAACGAACACTTGATTTTTTGTGTTTTAGTGAAAGATATTCATCAAACAGTTCATCGCGCCGCCTGTCAACCCCGCTGTTCAGGCTGCGGAGATCAAGCATAAAATCAAATACATCGTCACTCGTGATAATCCTGCTGTGCGGAGTAATTTCAAGTTCGCATATAAAACTGCAATCCTCAAGGTAACGCTCGAAAAAGCAGCTGCGATTATACAACGATGCCCTTGTCAGTTTCAGTTTCTCTGCAATGATATTGAGTGCAGTTGTCTTTCCTGTGCCGTTGCCGCCGCAAAGCAGCGTTATATCTTCAAAATCAAGCTGCGTCAGCCCTTTTTCTGAAAGAACGCCGAACGGATAGATTGAATCATAGCATGTCATTTTCAACCCGAATCTAAAATCCGTCTCGGTTTCGACATCCGGAAATTCAAATCTTGATATATACAGCATCGGTCGGTCTCCGTGTTTTAATAAGCATATATTAGCATATAATTGTTCAAAATGCCGCGCCGAAACGCCGGTGCGGCATCCATGTATGATTCTGAATCTTCCGAATGGTTTCTGCGTGCAGCTTTATTCGAGCGGTTCACCTATATACACGATATCACAGTTTTCTCTTCCCCCGTTGCTGGGCTTTGAAGTCAGTTCTCCGTCAAAAGCCATCATTGCTGTCTCGCCGCCGTCAAGATTATATGCTTCCTTGCAGCCGAGATCAAACATCAGCTTTGAAAGTTCCTTCATTGAAAGCCCCATGGAGTACCCTTCCTGTCTTCCGTCAACAACAACAAGACAGTAGTGACCCGGCTCGTAATAGCCGATCGCACACCGAGGGTTCCAGTTCGCAACACTCGTGTTGAATTCCTCCATGGGTTGCCCTCCGTCCAACAGCTTCGGGCCGAAAGAGAAAGTGTGATACGGTTTTTTTCGATAGACAGCCGTAAGATTAACCGAACCTGCAAGTATGGTTTCCATCGTGCCGTCCTGATAAATAACGCATACGTCCTGCGTTTTATTTATTGTTTCGCGATAGACATACCCATTGCGAATCTCAAGCCCGCTCTGTTTGAAAACAAAAAAATCGCCGGAAGTTGCAACTATTGCATTATGTTTTGCAGCAAGGCTTTCAACACGCTCCCTCCTGTCGGACTCTTCCGACACCGCACTGCGAAGGCTTGAAATGTCCTTAATGTAAATATCCGCCATGTAGTAGTGCACGGGATAGCCGCCGACGGTAATATCCCGGCTCAAAATCTCAACGGATACATTGCCGCTGCGATAGGAATTCTCGGTTTTTTGAATGCTTCCGTCAGCGGTAAACTTATCTTCATATTTGCCGTGCAGAAGGTTTTCACGTTTTTCCGGCAGAGGGAACGCATGGTTCGCATCAAATTTTTGCGGTTTAACATGATGAAACCATGCGAAAGACAGCAGTATAATCGCAAAAACAACAATATCCGCCGTAACAACAAGTAAAATCTTTGTTTTATTTTTCATACAGTCGTAATTATATCCACAAATGGTAACGCCGTTTTGCACCGTTAATGGTTGTCGGGCGTTCGATTTTTCTTCATTTTGTCGGGATTTACCCACAACGCAACGATGTTAAGTATCGATGATATGAGTGCAAGGACTGCAAGCACCGCAATATACCACTTTGAAAGTTCACTGTCCATAAATGCCATTGCCGTGTTGAACCTGTCGATAACGAAGCAAATCAGCACGAGCAATGCGAGCATTGCCGTCAGGTGAGAGAGCAGCACGCGGAACACGCGGCGTTTGTTATTGAAATTGAAGAGTGATTTTCTCATTATTATTTCCCCGTTAAATTTTAAATTTCAAGTAGTTTTCAGCTTCCGTTTCGAATCCGAACGTTCAGGACAGCGGTTCCGCAACATAAACAATGTCGCAATTCTGTCTGCCGCCGCCGCAGGGCTGTGAGTAAAGCTCAGTACCGTATGCCATCATAGCGGTCATGCCTCCGTCAAGGTTGTATGCCTCCGTGCAGCCAAGCTGTTTCATGAGCTTTGAAAGCTCTGTCATTTCAAGCCCGAGGGAATAGCCTCTCTGCCTTCCGTCAACAACAACAAGACAGTAATGCCCCGGTTCATAATAACCTATCGCGCAGCGCGGATTCCATGTTGCAACACTCGTGTTGAATTCCGTCATCGGTTCGCCGTTGTTCAAAAGCTTTGGGCCGAACGAAAACGCATGATACGGGTTTTTAGCATAAATCGAATCTAAATCCACCGAACCGGCAAAATAAGTTGCCATTGTGCCGTCGGAATAGACAACGCAAACATCCTGACTTCTGTTCAGCTCCTCGCGGTAAACCTGTCCGTTTCGAATCGCAAGTCCGCTCCGCTTGAAAACAAAGAAGTCGCCCGAAGCTGCAACGATTGCATTGTTCTTGCCTGCAAGCTCCGTCACCCATTCATCCCTGTCCGGCGAATCGGAAATTGCGCAGCGAAGGCTTGTAATATCCTTTATGTAAATGTCGGCAACATAGTAGCATACGGGCTGCCCCTGAACGGTCATAGTGTGTTTGCTCATCTCAACACATACATTTCCGCTGCGATAGCCGTTCTCATCTCGGATTACCTCACCGGAAGTGAACTTTTCGGAATACTTTCCGCGAAGCAGATCGTTCGGTTCAGGGGTGGGTTGGGCGGACGCCGACGGATCCGGTGTTTCACCGGCAGCAGGTGTGTCTTTCGGAATCCAATAATCCGGCGACGGACTCGGGGAAGGCGAAACCCTCGGGTCGAATGTTCTCGTCGGTGAAAGCTTCTGCGGCTTTGCATGATGAAACCATGCAAACGACAACAGTATTGCCGCAAAAAATACTATATCCAAAACAACAACAAGAATAATTTTTGCCTTATTTGCTTTCATATATTATCTCCTTAAAATTACACGGCATGAACCGCCCGACACCGCAATGTTTTATGCTGTGGTATTTTTCTCGCAAAAAACAAATTTTCGTTGAATTACAAAGCTCAGCGGGTAAATCACAAGCTGTGCGATTATTTGGGCAAGCCAGAGCGCGATGCCGATTTTTCCCATAAGCTGAAGCAGACCGTAGTTCAACACAAAAAGCGCCGCAACAAGGATGTAATAGCGCAGTACACTGCCCTTGGACTTTGTTTGAAAAACAAGCCGCTGATTAAGGAAGTAATTCAGCAAGGAGCTTATCGTGCGTGCTCCGACAAGCGCGAAGAACTTTGGCGGAAGATTAAATGACAGAAGCCTGACCGCCGTACCGCCCGTAATGCCGCCGAGTATCGCATTGAACACAAGCAGAAGGATATAATCCGCAGCCCAGCTGACAAAGCTTGAAAAAACGAACGTAAAAATCGTTTTGTATATCCGCCACGAGTCCTTTACAGTGTTGAAATGAGAAGTCTCATTCTTATTAAGATACACGGTCTCTATGGTGTGCTCGATTATCGGCACATGCGTTTTGGTGCATGTCAGGAGCTGATTAATCTCGTATTCATAGCGTTCGCCGCCGATTTTGAGCATGTCGTCAAGCTTTTCGGTTGAAAACGCACGAAGCCCCGTCTGCGTGTCGTAAACGCGAACACCGGTTGAAATCGCAAACACGCCGCGTGTCACGCCGTTGCCGAATCTGCTGCGGAGCGGTACCTTGCCGGAAAAACGTCTGCTGCCGAGAACAAGCGCATTCGGGTTCTTTGCCCAGGTTTCACTGACTGCCACGATATCTTTTATAAGGTGCTGCCCGTCCGCATCAACGGTTATTATACCGTCATCGGAAAACCCCGCATCCTTTATGTATTCAAACGCAGTCTTCATTGCGCGGCCTTTGCCGCGGTTGACTTTATGGTGCAGCAGAGTAACAGCGGAATCCGCTTCAAGCTTTGAAAAAACATCTTTGCTTTCCGCATTTTTGCTGCCGTCGTCAACAATAATGATTTTATAGTCCGTTTGCTGCTTCAGTTCGTCCACAAGACGCAAAAGCTTTTCATCCGGCTCATATGCAGGTATGACAACGATCATTTGCAAACAGTATCCTTTCGCATATCCACATTTCGCGTTATTATACCACAATGGAATGCCGGTTTAAATACCCCTTTTGTAATATTCTCTTAACCCTATCGGCTGCACATGCCGTTGTGAAATACTATTTTATCTTTTAAACACACGTTTTTGCAAATATATATATGTGTTGCAGGTGCTTTGCATAAAAAAAGTTCACAATTGTTTTACATTTGTGTCATCTGATTTTTGCTCTCCGCAAACGCAGTCATGCTTCCCTGCCAACACTTTTCCTTCAAATATACCTTTTTTCGGCGCAAACATTGTTGCACAAACCCGAAAAAAATGCTACAATCACATCGTATGAGGATACTCCCTCGGCTGAGCGGCAGCGCAAAAGGCGTTTCTGCTGTTTCACCGCTTTTTCTTCCTCAAAAAAACTTTTTCGGAGGCTTCTTCCATGAAAATCTCGCAGAAGGCTTTGGCATGCAACCTTTCCCCCATGCGTAAATTCCATCCGTTTGCCGTTGCAGCAACCAATAACGGCAAAAAGATTTATCATTTGAATATCGGTCAGCCCGATATCGCAACCCCGCCCGCATATTTCGAAGCGGTTCGCAATTTTGAGCTTCCCGTTCTTGAATACGCTCCTTCCCCCGGTTTGCCCGTGCTTATCAAAGCCGTTCAGGACTATTATGATAAACTCGGCATTCACTATGAAGAGAGCGATATCCTTATCACCACCGGCGGCAGCGAAGCGCTGCAGATGCTGATGCTCAGCATTCTTGACGACGGCAGCGAGGTTATCATCCCCGAACCCTTCTACCCCAACTACAACACCTTCATCAAGAGTGCAGGCGGCACCATTCGCCCCCTGACCACCTCCCCCGAAGGCGGTTATCGCTATGCTTTCCGCGAAAAGCTCGAGGCTCTTATCAACGAAAACACCCGCGCAATCATGTTCACCAACCCCGGCAACCCCACCGGCGTTGTTCTGACTCATGAAGAGCTGCGCACCATTGCGGATGTCGCAAAAGAACACAACCTGTTTGTTATCGGCGACGAAGTTTACCGCGAATTCGTTTACGGCGGCGAGCAGCTTGCAACCATCGGACAGTTCGAAGATATCAACGAAAATGCCGTTATCATCGACTCCGTATCCAAGCGTTTCTCTGCCTGCGGCGCACGTATCGGAACCATTATCACCCGCAACAAGGAGCTTCAGCAGAACCTCATGAAGTTCTGTCAGGCAAGGCTTTCCGTTGCAACCCTTGATCAGATCGCTTCCGCCGCGCTTTACAGCGTTGATTCCGACTATTTCGATGCTGTTCGCAAGGAATACAAACTCCGCCGCGACACCTGCTACAATAAGCTGCTCGAAATCCCCGGCGTCGTTGTTAAGGAACCGCAGGGTGCGTTCTACATGATGGCTGCACTGCCCGTTGACAATGCGGATACCTTCCAGAAATGGCTGCTCACCGACTTTGATGACAACGGCGACACGGTTATGTTTGCTCCCGGCGAGGGCTTCTACGCAACCCCCGGCAAGGGTCTGAACGAGATTCGCATTGCTTACGTCCTCAAGCAGAAGGATCTTGAGCGCGCCATGGACCTGTTGGCTCTCGGCATTAAGAAATACAACGAAACGCACTGCAAATAACCATTCCGCAATATAGAAACAACGAAATCAGCTTTATTTTGAACAAAACCGACTGCGCCGCATACATTGCGGTACAGTCGGTTATTTTTTTGATTCACAGTCTGTCAATCATAACTGTTTCGATCAGATGTTTTCATCCTTCAGTGCATCAACCGGGTTTTCGCGCTTCAGCCTGCTTGTTGAGTACAGCATGGAAACAAACACAACCATGAAAACGCTCACTACAGCAATCGCAACCGCCGTCCACGGCATTGTGAAGCTCATCTGTGCAGCCTCCGCTGCGGACAGGTAGCAAAGGTAGGTCATGCCGACCGAAAGCGGGAAACCGAACAACAGCGAACGCGTTCCGTAGAGCAGGCATTCATAGTTCATCATTCGGTTCATTCCCCTGTTCGTCATTCCGAGCGAACGGAGCATTGCGTAATCACGGCGGCGCAGTGCAACATTGGTTGACACGGTGTTGAACACATTCGCAACCGAAATCAGTGAAATCAACGCGATGAAACCATAGGAGAATACCTTCACAAGGATTATCATGTTGCTGACGGTTCGTTCCTCCTCCGCACGGTTGTACAGCCTTTGAGGCGCAAATTCGATTCCACGGGTTTCAAATACGGATTTAACATCATTCTCCGCCTTGTCCGGGTCATCGGCGCAGATGTAGACATTCATGAACCCCTCATTGAATGCCTTTTGATCCTTGAACGCGGAGAACGGCAGAATGAGCTTCATTGCGCGTCCGCTGTCAATCCCTGCGGGTGCGGTTTTGACGGTTGCTGCAATATGTATTTCTTCATATTCAACCGGGCGCACGGGCTGGTCTATGGGCCTTCCGAAAAAATCAATTCCTGAGGATTCGAAATCTTCCCCATCGGAGGAGTTTTCCCCGTCGGAGCTGCTTCCGCCGTCAGCATCTTCCTCTTGAGCGGGCCAATAGTAGTATTGCAGAACGCCCTCTCCTGTTTCATTGCCGGACCAAAACATGCCGTCCAAAATGTATCCGTCGAGCTGCGGTGCGGGTTTTGCCCGCATCAGGGTCGTTACCCCATCCGAAACAAAGCTGTAATTATATGTTCTTCTGTTGTTTTCGCCGTTATCCTGCGAATAAACAACATCGTAACCGCTGTTGAGCATGACGGGCAGTTTTTCTTCGGCTGCAAAATAAGCATCGGCATCGATGCCGTTTTCAGTCAGCATCCGTCCGAATGCCGCATCATCAATATAATACGCAAAACAGTTTTGTTCAACTTTGAGCAGCCCTTCATGTGCGCTGCGCTGCGCTTTTGTGTATGCTTTGTAATCCGCCGTTGTGTCTCCCTCCGACAGGTACACAAAGCTGTTGTCGAGCGTGTTCAGGCAGAAAGTTATCTCATCAAAGTATTCTCGGGCGCCTGCGGCAAACTCCGTATAATTCTGCGCCGACAAATCACGATAACATATATCGTAGCTTTTTTCCGTGAATACGTCCTCTGCCGACTTTGTGAGATACATGCAGAAACCGCTTGCAGAGATGAAAAGCACAAGGCTCATTGCAAGAGAAGCTATCGTTGCGCGATACTTTTTGCGGCTGCGTGCATAGTATTTTTTTGCAAGCATGCCTTCTGCACCGAAAAGCCGAATGAAAAGCTTTGAACAGCGCACATTCTTCTTGCCCGCATTCACATCCCGCGCCTGTCTGATTGCTTCAATGGGTGAAATTTTCATTGCACGCCGCGACGGTATCCATGCGGAAACGAAAACTGTCAACACCGCGACCGTCACAGCAACGGCAACGGCCTGCCATGAAACGGAAAAGCTCATGCCGAACGGTGCATCGAGTACGGATTTGAACAAATCTCCGCAAAGCCACAGTGTGATTCCCATACCTCCGATGCCCACAAGAAGGCCGATAGGTATGCCGCATACACACAGCGCAAATGCTTCGAAAAGAACGGACCGCCTTATCTGGCTCCGGGTTGCACCGATCGAAGCAAGCAAGCCGAACTGCTTTGTTCTTTCGCTTACAGAAATTGAAAATGCACTGTAAATCAGCGAAACCGAGCCGATAAAAATCAGCACGCAGAAAACAGCGGCAAGGCTCACAAGCATATTCGAATAATTGTTAAACACCGAATAGCCGTCAATTGTGAGCAAACTCGTTTGATAGGATGCCTCAGTGAAAGCTCCCGAAAGCTTTTCCGCAAACGAATCAAGATTCTTTCTCGGATTTTTCATCAGGATATAGGCATCATAAGTTTCACCTTCCCGCAGGGGTTCGGAAAGAAGACTCAGCGCAGTGTAACCCGGAGCAATCATTTCTTCAAACCCGGGGCGTTCATAGAAACCGACAACGACATATTCCCAAATCCTGTCCGCAGTCAGCTTTTCCTCATCGTACGAATACGGGTTGTTCTGTCCAAGCTCCGATCCGTCTTCCGCAACACGTCTGCCGAGAGTCAGTTTCAATCTGTCGCCGATTTTATGTGATACGCCGCCGTTCGCCTGAAGATGTGCGGGAAGAATTATCTCGTTTTCATTTTCGGGCAGTCTGCCGCTCGTAAGATGAACAGGCATGTTTTTCATGAAGCTTTCATCCGCTTCAAGAACATACAAATAGGGCTTGTCGGCGTTGCTTGAACCGGCTTCGGCATAACCTATGGGCTTTGCGACAGCGGCCTTTGAAACGCGCTCGTCGGCTTTGATTTTATCTATCGTTTCGCTTGAACAGCCGCTGAACGAAACATGGTAGTCGCCTTTGTCATATGCAAAGTACTCGCGCATATAGCCGTACATGCTTGAGCAGAAAGTTGTGACTGCGGTAAACATTGCGGCGGAAAGGATTATGCCGATTATCGTTACGATCGTGCGAACCCTGTTCTTTTTCATCGCCTGCAAAGTGACTTTGTTCATGATGTTCATTTTGAAATCACCTCGTCACGGACGATTTTTCCGTCCTCGATTGCAATAATGCGCCGAGCTTGCAGTGCAATGCTTTCGTCATGAGTGATCATGATGAGAGTTTGATTGTATTCACGGTTCATTCGCTTCAAAAGCTCAACTATTTCATGGCTGTTTTTTGAATCCAGATTGCCCGTCGGTTCATCCGCAAGCACGATCGAAGGCGAATTCATCAATGCCCTGCCGATAGACACGCGCTGCTGCTGTCCGCCGGAAAGCTGATTCGGAAGATGTTTCTCGCGTCCGACAAGGTCAAGCTCGCGAATCAGTTCACGCAGCCTGTCGCGGTTCACGTTTCGTCCGTCCAAAAGCACAGGCAGGGACATGTTCTCTTCAACGTTCAAAACCGGAATCAGGTTGTAGAACTGATAGATAAGCCCGACTTCGCGGCGGCGAAAAACTGCAATCTGTTCATCGCTTCGCGAATAAACATCCTGTCCGTTCACAAGCACTTTGCCCCCCGTGGGGCGGTCAACGCCGCCCAATGTGTGCAAAAGAGTTGATTTGCCGCTGCCCGAAGGCCCGATAATCGCAACAAAATCACCCTTTTCAACCGAAAAGCTTACGCCGTTGAGCGCACGAACTTCATTCTCGCCTTTTCCGTAAACCTTTGTCAGGTTTTCAACCTTCAAAATCTCCATTTTCTCTCCTTTTGAGCATCATCCGTTCGAAATGCGGCAGGCAAACCTTTTATACGCGCAATCCGAATGTATTGTCTTCGACTCTTTTGTTTATGGTTGAAATTATACCCGCGCAATATGACTTGTGTGTGACTTGAAAATAACAGATATGTCACAAACACCGAATACGCAGCTTCGGAAACGGCTCAAACATTATCCAGTCGAAGTGTTGTTAAACTGCGCTTTTATACAGGCGTATGGTGAACACTGCGCCGCCCTGCCGATGATTTTCCGCTTTAATTGTTCCGTTTTGTTTTGAAATGATGGTTCTTGACAACGCAAGCCCAATGCCGACGCTTTGCAGCTGCGGAATCTGCGCTCCGCATTGAACCGTATCCGTTTCAGTATGGGTATTATTCCTTAAACTCCCCGTTTCCGTACAGTTCATGCCGGCCGAACCGGTATAAAATCTTTCAAAAATATGCGGCAAATCCTGCTCCGCGATTCCGCATCCCGTGTCGCGAATTCGAAATTCCGAATAAATCGGGTTTTCGGATGCAGTGACATATATGCTTCCGTTTTCGCAGTGTTCGACACAGTTTTTAAGTATATTGCCCAAAGCTTCCGTCATCCAATCCGGATCGCAGTATGCAAACCCGGAAGCATCAATTTCGAAATGCACATTTTTCAGCTCCGCCATGATTTCCAGCGGCTCAACCGCTCCGTCAACAATTGCCGCAAGTTCGGCATGTTTCCTGCTGAAAGTGACAGAATCCGCATCGAGCCTTGCAAGCTTCAACAATGCGGAAACAAGCCACTCGATCCTTGTCAGCTGCCTGCGAAGTTCAAGAAGAAGCTCCATGCGTTTTTCTGCATTCATGCCGCTCCTGCCCAAAGATTCCGCAATCAGATTAAGCGCCGTGAGCGGAGTTTTTATCTGATGAGAAATGTCCGCAATTGAATCCGCAAGCTTTGTTTTGTCCGAACGCAGTGCATCGGCCTGCTCGCGAAGACGAACAATCAGCTTTGTGAGCTCGTTTTCAAGTATGCTGATTTCGCCTTCACGATACTTTGAAAGGCATATGTCCTCCGCACCGTGGAGAATGCCGTCGATTTCATCCGCAAGCTTTCTGAAATGCCTGTGACGCAGCGCAGCGTTCACAAGCTGAGCCGAAATCACAATTACAAAAGCGGCGGCCGCAATAAGCCCCGCTTTCTGATTTAAATAAAAACATATTCCGCTTGCGGCGATACCGACCGCTGCCGTTGTCAGCGTCAGCGCACAAACATCCGGATTTCTGAGTACTCTCATTTTCCATGCCCCCTTTGCGTTATTCTTCGGCGGCAAACCGCATATATTCAGTCTATTTTGTATCCGACGCCGCGCACCGTTTTAATAATGCAGGGAGTCTGCGGATCGGCTTCCAGTTTTTCGCGCAGCCGTTTAATATAAACGGTCAAGGTGTTGTCATTCACAAAGTCGCCCGCAACATCCCAAATGTGTTCAAGCAGCTGTGCGCGCGTTAAGACATGCCCGCGGTTGTTTATGAGCGTCAGCAAAAGCCTGTATTCCAATGCCGAAAGGCAAAGGTCCGTATCCCCGCGGAAGCAGGCTCCTCTCTCAAGGTCAACACGCACATCGCCGAGACTGACCGCGGCCTGCGGTTTTCCCGCCCGTCGAAGAGCGTTTTTGATGCGCGAAACAAGCTCCCGCGGCCGAAAAGGCTTTGCAATATAGTCATCCGCACCGAGCTCAAGTCCCGTAACAACGCTGTGTTCATCACCCGAAGCCGTCAGAAAAATAATTGGTATATCCTTTTTGCTTTTCATGGCGGAGCAAACAACAAAGCCGCTGCCGTCCGCAAGCGAAACATCCAGCAGCACAATATCAAACTCCTCCTGTTCAAAAAGCCGCAGCGCTTCGGCCTGCCCGTTTGCGCTTTTGCACAAAAAGCCCTCATCCGTCAAAAACGAGCTCAACGCACGAACGATCGCGGCATCATCCTCAACAACAAGCACTCTGTTTGATTTATTCATAACGTTCCTCCGTCCCTGATGTTCGCATTTGCTTTCGCAGCATTCCGGTGCAAAATGCAAAACGCCCTGCTCCCCGTTTTACATGTATCGGCAGCACAATGGCTTATCCGTTTTCAAATAACAGGTTGAAAACACGGCCATCTTGCCGATACACAATTAAATCGCTGTTTCCCGCAGGAGCAGGGTGCAATGTTTTTCAAATTTTTTACTTTATCCGAGTTTTATTTTTCGGGACGAATAATTTCGGTTGTTGCATCCATCCACAGCCGTTCGACATTGTAATACTCGCGCTCTTCCGGATGGAAAATATGCACAAGAATTCCGGCAAAGTCAAGCACGATCCAACGGCCTTCGGAATAGCCTTCCCTGCGGCGCATCGGAAGCCCCATTTCGGCGGCACAATCTTCAATTTCATCACTCAGCGCCTTTACATGAATCGGCGATGTGCCGCTCATGAACACGAACCAATCGGTAATGATTGTTTTGTCTCCCACATGGACCGCAACAATATCGTTTGCCCTTTTTGCATCGGCGACATCCACAATGCGCTTCACGCAATTTTTAAGCTCTTCGCGAAACCTGAGTTCCGGTTCCGAAAGGATGTTTTTGTTTTCGTTATTAGTTTCCATTCTTCCTCCGATTATATCTATATTGATATTATTTTTATTAATCGTACGTCTTTTTATTCGACATTGCCCGTATCGAATTCAGCCGGGATAAAATCGGCTTAAAACTCACCGCCGTTGCCGATTTGTCGTGTTTTCTCAATCGCCGCCGTGCATGCGGGCTTTCACCCGTTTTTCGAGTGCTGCAATGGTAATTTCCGTTTGCGGATGAATGCGCATTCCCTTATTTTCAGTGTATTCGATAGTGTTCCGAAGAACCGCTATCGTCGCCCTGTCGAGGTCTCTGAAAGCAAGCTCGCGCAAATCCCGTATTCTTCTGTAATCACGTGACGGCTCAAGCTTGTCCGCAAGAAAAATCACCTCATCAAACGGGGTCATTTCCGCACATCCGACGGTGTGCCGTTCTACTGCGTTCAATATTTCCGTATCCTGCACTCCGTACAGATCCCTTGCAAGCAGTGCACCTATGCGCGAATGAATCAAAAACGGATTTTCACGTTCTTCATTTGTCAGCGCATAACCCATTTTTTCGGCATATCGAACGGTCTCTTCACGCCCAAGCTTTGCGCAGTCGTGCAAAAGAGCCGCAAGCCGCGCTTTTTCTGTTGAAAGCCCGTGATACTGAGCAAGTCCGACAGCTTCACGCACGGTCAGCATTGTGTGACGCATTCTGTATTCATCCAAAACGTTCGAAACACGTTCCGCAAGCTGCTCTATGCTTTTGGGCTGATACAAGCGCTTTTCGTAAAGCAGCATTTCGGCGGAAAGCGGCACAAGCCTTTCAACGGTTTGTGCGTTTTGAACACGCCTTCTGATTTCCGTTGAGGATATGTCCGGCCCTTCCGCAGAAATAATCTCGACTCTGCCGCCGAATTCAGCCCTTATCCCGTCTGCAAGAGCTTCGATATCGCGTTCCTGACCGCGTCTGTTGACGGCAACGAGAGCTGCAAGCTCCAGTATTTCTTTCGGATTTTTCCATTTCGGAAAATCTTCAAGCATATCCGCTCCGACAATGAAATACAGCCCGGCTTTCTTGTTTATCCGCTTCATTTCGCGCAGCGTGTCAACAGTGTAGCTGACTCCGCCGCGGCGAATTTCGATATCGGAAGCGCGCATTCCGCGTTCGCGCTTCAAAGCGGCGCAGACCATATCGAATCTTAATGCAGCCGGAGTGCGCTCTGCGGAATGCTTATGCGGCGGATCTGCCGCAACAACAAAATCCACCCTGTCAAGCCCAAGCTCCTGTTTCACGGAACGGGCAACAAATATGTGCCCCATGTGAACGGGGTCAAATGTTCCGCCGTAAATTCCAATCTTCATATGCATATTATACAACATCCTGAACCGTTTGTGAATGAAAAACATATCTATGTGCCATACTGATTTTATGAATGACACATTGTTGAAAAGTTATAATCGGAGCTTCAACGGCGGCAAATCCCGCTTTGCGCGCATATGCGACAACGTGTTTTCGGCACTGCTGCTGACCGCCGCACTTTATTTGCTTGTTTCGCGAAAGCTGCATCACGGCACCGCGTCTTTGTTTGCCGCAATGCTCATTTCCGCGTCAATACTGCTCACTGCAAGCCTTTTGCGCAGCCTGCGGTTTAATGCCCACATCAAAAAACTCCGCAAAGAAACATCCGAGTCGATTTTGCGGCGCAGGATACTCGTTTCGCCCGAAGTGGACGAAGTAATCCGCAGTCTGCACCGTTCATCCTCGGAATACCCGAATCAAGTGTATCCCGAACAGAGTGCAACTCGCTCGTTTTATCTGCTCCGAACTGAAAAAGCAATCACTTTTGATGATATTCTTCCGATTATTCGCGAGGCTCTTGAAAAAGGCATTTCGCACATCGTGATATATTCAGTTTCGAAACCCGAACCGGAAGCGGAATCCGCCGTGCGCACCGTCGGCACCACCGCAGTTGAGTTTAGGCTGCTTGAAACGATTCCGCAAATTCGCGAACGCTTCCTGCCCGACGATGCCGAAATCGATTCCGAAATCAAAGCTGCATTTCCTCCCGCCGAGCGTGTATCCGTCAGGGTCCGCGCTGAGCGCGCCGCATCGAAACTCCGCACGGAAAAACACGCTTCAAAGTACTTCTTTGCGGGCATGGGGTTATATGCTCTTTCGTTTTTTTCGGCATACAGATTCTATATGCGGTTTGCAGCCTCGGCAATGATGTTCGCCGCAATACTGCTGTTTATCCGCAAAAGAACCGCATCCTCCAAACCCGAAGACAGCCGGCGCTGACCGCAGGCATTTCATCCAAAGCCTGTTTTATTCCGCCGGCGGAGCATTCGGATCGGGGGTGTCGTCCAGCTTCAAAAGCTCGCGCGCTATCTGAAATTTCAGGGATGAGTATGCGCCCGAATCGGGAACATCTAGCATTACGATCACAACACGCTCATCCTCCTGCGCAACGTTAAGGCGAAAACCGGCAAACCATGAATACATGCGGGTTTTGTCTTTGCCGATTTCGGCCGAACCCGTTTTTGCCGCAACGTCAACATTCGTGACACGCAGCGAACGGCCCGTTCCGTTTTTGTTCGGATCCACAACGCCTTGGAGCATCGGGACTATTTTGTTTATTGCATTTGTCGAAATTGCGTCCTCCATCCATACGGAGTATTCGCTTTTCCGAATGCATTTGTATTCCACGCCGTCCGTTACGTATAATCCGTCCGTGATTCGCGGGGTCGGCATATCGCCGTTGTTTGCAAATGCGGAGAACATTGCCGCAAGCTGAAGCGGCGTCACGAGCACCTGGCCCTGTCCGTAGCCGGAGTCCGCAAGCATTTTGTTGTCCATCACGCTGCCGCGGCTGTAAAGCTGGGAGCTGGCAGCCCCCAATTCATAGGGCAGCGACTTGTCCATGCCGAGTTTTTCATTAAAATATGCAATGAATTTCTCCTGACCGATTTTCAGTGCAACATCCGCAAAGTAAATATTGTCGGAATGCAGCATACAGTTTGTCATGTTCATTGGTTCCGTGCGGTGATAGACGCGCGTGCGTTTTATGCGCGGCCAAGGCCATTCCCCGTAACCGGTCGGCTTCCAGTAATCATTATCGATATAGCCGGTGAAAACATAATTCTCATTCACCGTACCCGTATCAAGCGCAGCAGCAGCAGTGAACGCCTTGAAAGTTGATCCCGGCGGGTAAAGTTCCCTTGTTGCGCGGTTTCTGAGCGGCTCATTCTCCTGATCTTCAAGGGCTTTGTATTCATCGCCGCTCATACCCTTTATAAATCTGTTTAAATCATAGGAAGGATTGGAAGCAATTGCATTCACTTCGCCCGTTTTCGGGTTCATAACAACGACCGCACCCGCCGTGTCCGTACCGAAAAGCACAAGATCCAGCAGTTCCTCTGTGCGCTGCTGCAATTTGAAATCGATCGTCAGCATCACATCGCTGCCGTCAACTTTATCTTTGCGATAGATGACCTTTTTAACGGCTCCGTCCGTTCCGCGGATGAAGAAATAATAGCCGTCCTTGCCGCGGAGCTCCCTTTCGTAAAGCTTTTCTATGCCGCTTTTACCGACTTTGCTGTCAGTAGTATATAATCCGTCATTCGGATCGCGTCCCTCGTTATATGTCTGTATCTCCTCCCATGTTGCGAACGAAATATAGCCCAACGTATGCGCAAGCAGGCTCCCGTAAGGGTAATACCGCTTTGAACCGTAGTGCTCGGTGTCAACATGAACTCCGTTTACGGCATTCAGCCGTTCCTGCTGTTCAACGGTAACTTCATCGGGCATCGCCTGATAAACGGTGATGAACTCGTTTGCATTCTTTCCGAATTTTGTTCGCAGCTCTGCGGCGTCCAAATCAAGCACAGCGGCAATTTCGGCAGCAGCGGCATCGAATTCCGCCGAGAAGCGTGTATTCAGATACTCCGCATCGGAATAAAGCCTGTCCGCTTCTTTTTCCGCATCCTGCTCGCTCATGCCCGCATTTTCCTGCATTATTTCATCCGTAAGCACATTTTTCGGCGCAATTTCGCTTAAAAGCGCGTAAACAGTCACAAGGCGGACATTGGTTGCAACAACAGCTCCGTGAGAAACGATATCGCCGCGCTCTGCCGCAAGCGTTGCCCTGTCGAACGTGTCGCCCCAGGCCATATCCGGAAAAATGTGGCTCGGCTGCCATACAACCCGCCAAAGATTATTCTCTTTCAGAAGAGTCATCTCGTATTCGTTTGTCAGGTCGCCCGCGGATTGTGTTTTATATGTCATCGTGTATTTAATGACTTTTTTTGAATTTCCGGAAACGTTCTCTTCAGCAATATTGTATTCAATATCGTTCACGCCGAGCAGCGAAAACAGGCTCTCGTAACGCTTTTCGAACTGGGCGAGAGTTATTGTGTTTTTATATGCTTCAATGCTGTCGTCAACGGCATTCTCCGGCGCAACATGAGCACTGATGAAGGAAAAAGCTTCCGTAAACTGCCCGTTGCGTATTGAATTCATGAACAATGTGAACGCCTGTTCGTCCCCGGACGCCGTCTCCCGGCTGCATCCCGCAGCGAAAAAAACCGTGCAGCATAAAGAAAGCAGCGTCAGAGAGGAAAGGATAAAGCAAAAAAATCTTTTTGTTTTTGTTCCGAAAGTCAGTTTCATTCCTGTTTATACCTCGATATTTATACCTCGATACTCATACCCCGATTTAATTCTTTTGTTTTCAAATCTTTCGAGCTATAATCATGCATTATAATTATACTACCGAAGTGAGAATATGTAAAGCCGCATTGCCCGTGTTTTATGTCGTCGGCAGCAATATCGTGTTTCGATTCGCTGTTTTCTGTTTTTTTTAAAGAAAGCGCGTTTAACATCAGCTGCCGCTGCACACAGTTATTCGCGCGGCGGCAGTCTTTTTTTAACCGTCAGGGCGGTTTTCCGTCGGCAATCAGCTTTTTGGGATAAAAAAAACTCTCAATATGCGCATTATTTTTCGGATTCTGTTGACATATATGCAAATCTGCATTAAAATTTCAATCATGACAAATTCAAAAGAAATGATAAAAAAACTGGGTTTGACCCCGAACAAGGCTCTGGGGCAGAATTTTCTTATCGATACCGAAGCGATAAGCCGCATTGCAGCGCTTGCAGACTGCCAAGGCGAAAACGTGCTTGAAATCGGTCCCGGGCTCGGTGCATTGACATCCGCTCTTTCGGAAAAAGCGAAAAATCTGCTTGCGGTTGAAATAGACCGTACACTTGTCGGAATTCTTGCGGATGAATTCGCGGATAAACGCAGCGTGCAGCTCCTTTGCAGCGATTTTCTGAAGCTTCCGCCTGCAAAAATCTCCGATGCATTCGGCGGAGAGGCTTTTACTGTTGCTGCAAATCTTCCGTACTATATAACATCACCTATTTGTATGCGGCTGATTGAATCCGGACTCCCTGTAAAGCGCATGGTGCTTATGATGCAGGTTGAAGCAGCAGAGCGGTTCTTTGCGGCACCGCGTGATGTGAACTACGGGCCGCTCTCGATTGTTTCCCGGTATCTTTTCGACATTTCAACCGAACTGAAACTCTCACCCGCGGCATATTACCCCGAGCCGTCGGTTCATTCCTGTGTGCTGAAATTCGAACGAAACGGCAGCGAGCTTCCGCCGAATTTTATAAAGGTGCTTCGTGCCGCATTTGCGATGCGTCGAAAAACGCTCCGAAACAATATGCTGCAATTGATTCCGAAAAACAATGTTAACGAAGTGATTGCCGATGCCGGACTTTTGCCGACCGTCCGAGCCGAAGAGCTTGCAGCGGCCGATTTTGTGCGGCTTGCCGATTCATACAACCGTTACGGCAATAAAGTATCGGAAGCAGATCCGACCTGCGCCGAATAAGCAGCACGGTCAATAAGTGCCTGACAAAAAACGATGAGAAGGACTGCCGCAAATTTCGCGGCAGTCCTCATTTTTACGGATTAATAAACCTTTGAAATCGTGAACTTTTTGAGAGTTTTCAAAAGACCCGCCGCTGCGGTTCCGCACCGAACATATGGCACAAAAAAACCGCTCAAACAATTTGAGCGGTTTATGGAGCTGGTGATCAGATTCGAACTGACTACCTCGTCATTACCAATGACGTGCTCTACCTACTGAGCTACACCAGCGTTGCTTCCCTGCGGAACGTGTTGTATTATAACTCACTCCGCGGACAATTGCAACCCCTTTTTTAAAAAATTATTATATATTTTAATTTTCCTGTCGATTTGATATTCCGGCTTCCTGTTCATCGTATTCGGCCCGAACGTCTTCCGCCTCCGTTTCAATTGCCAATCGATGCGTCAGCAAAATTATATCATTCCCGAATGTTGAAGTTCGGCACAAATTTGGCTATAATGATAGATGTTGAATAATGTGCTTTTTTCCGATACGCTGCTCTTCAATCAAGCGCAATCGGCAAAAAAACACATTGAGGATTAAATTTTCACGGAGGCTGCTCCTTGGACAACAATAATCGTTCCACAGTGTCCCAAACCCGTTCCCGCAATCGGAAGGGTGTTTTGGGCATAGATTTCCGTTCACCTTTCGGCGTTCTCGTCTGTGCGCTGGCGGTGTTCGTTTTTGCGCTCGTTTCCCTTGTTATCGTTCATTTTTCACTTAAAGCGGATCATGAACGCGCCGTACGCACCTACAGAGAAAACAACTGGCTCAAAACTACCGCTCAGGCGGACGGAACCACGCTCGTTTCCGGGAAAAGCAGCGGCACGTCATACCAATATATTGAGGACAACCGTATTATTCCCGGCGTCACAATTTCCGGTGTTCCCGTCGGCGGAATGGATTACGAAAACGCACGCAATGCAATGCTTGACGCGCTGAGTGCGGAGTTTTCGAAAATCAACATTTCCGTAACGGTAGACAATGTTACCATTGTTCTCACCGCATCGGATTTTCGCATTACGACAAACATCAACGAGCTGCTCAGCTCCGCGTTCAAACTCGGCAGAAGCGATGCCGACCCTTATCAGAATTATCTGAAGCGCGTTGAAATTGCCGAAAATGGTTTTGAAGTCGGCAGCTACACCCTTCGGATGGACGAGGAGAGCGTTGCTGCAATCGTATCCGAAGCAGCTGCTCAGCTGGATCACCCCCCTATTGAGCCCTATGTGACACTTTTGAACCGTGTCGGCGGCGGCAAACCGGGTTACGGCACGGGCGGCGATATTTCAACCGTTTGCAAAACTCAAACGGTCAAAGCTCCCGACGGAACAGTTGTCGGAGAGATCCTTTTTCATACCGGCAGCAACGGCTTCTGTCTTAACCGCGAAGATATGCTGAAGCAGATTTCCGAAGCGTTCAATTCCGGGAATTATAACGCGTCTCTTTCGCTCCTTCTCGAGGAAGTTGAACCCGAAGGCGATGTGAACACGCTCATTGACTCAATGCGTGAACTCTCCCGTTTCTCAACCGAATTTGCAACAAGCAACGAGTCCCGTTCCCGTAACGTTCAAAAAGCGGCCGGGCTGCTTAACTGTGTTATTCTCGAACCTGGCGAAGAGCTCAGCTACAACGAGCTTCTTGGGCCGCGCACCGAAGAACTCGGCTGGCTTCCCGCTCACGGGATTTCCGGCGGCAAAGAATATATCGACACTCCCGGCGGCGGAATCTGTCAGGTAAGCTCAACACTGTACAATTCATTGCTGCTTATCGGCCCCGATATTCGCATCGTCAGCCGCTCCCATCACTCAATCCCCGGAAGCTATGTTGCAATGGGACTTGACGCAACCGTTTCGTATTACGGACCCGACCTTGTGTGGAGCAATGCATCAGAGTCTCCGATGTTCCTTTTTGCCTATGCGGACATGCGGACAAAAACAGTTTACACCTTTGTTTACGGCACGCAGCCCGATGACGGCACGCATTACAAAATCTGGTCGGATACCATAGAAAAGCTCGACCCTCCCGAACCCAAACGCATTGCCGAACCGCTTTGGCCGACAGGATATTCGAAAATGGTCATTCCCCCCCGTTACGGCTACATCGTTGAAGTTTACAGGCAGCTTATCGGTGCGGACGGTCAGCCGGCAGGCGATGTTGAAAAGCTCTACACCGACAAATACGTTGCTGTGCAGGGCGAGCTGCATTACGGCACCGGCAGCTCGACTCTTCCCGTTCCGAACCGCTGAAAATAATTGCCAACCGCTATTGACAAAAACCTGAATTGCTATTAAAATGTATTGAAGTTTCGATTCGACCAACGAACTAACCGGAAGGAGACTAATGATGAACAAGAAAGTATTTGTAAAACTTATTGCACTGCTTATGGCGGCTGCAATGCTGCTCGGTGTCTGCGCCTGCTCCGCAACCGACAACAACCCCACCATCGGCAAAATCGGCAAGGTGAAAATTACACTTTCACAGTACCAGCAGATTTATCAGCAGTACAGCTATTACGCAAAGAGCATGGATGATTTCAACGGTTTTATTAAAAACCAGCTCATCACCTACGGCGTGACTCTTAACAAGTGCTATGAACTCGGCCTTGACAAAGAAATCAGTCAGGACGAGCTTCAGAAGAACGTTGATGCTAAGCTTGATCAGGCAATTGCAAGCTACAAAGTCGATGCAAGCATCACCGACGAGGCTGCCATCCGCGAAAACAAGCTTGAACAGTTCAAGGCGGCGCTTAAAAAGCAGGGCACTTCCTACAAAGCATACATGAAGTCCCTCAAGCAGTCCGAGCTTGAATCCATGATGATGGAAATGCTTCAGGAAAAAATCTATTCCGAAGTTCAATTCGACGCATCCGCTTTTGAAAAATACATCAGCGAGAACACTCTCTCCCAGAGGGATAACTACGGCAAGGACGTTTCCGCGTTCATGACCGCTTACAACTCCTACATCAGCGGTTCCGGCATGATCCCCCTCTACACTCCCAACGATATGTTCACCGTCAAGCACCTTCTCGTTCAGTATGACAACTCCGACAAGGTCAGCGATACCGTTGAAGGCGTTTTCACCGATGAACAGAACAAAAAGCTTGATGAAATCCGCAAAGCACTTGAGAGCGGCATCTCCCTCGATGAGTTTGTTGACAAGTATGTCACCAACGGCGATTACCAGAGCGACACCGTATTCGTGTCCGCAACGCCCGACCCCTCGGCAACTCCCAACCCCGATGCAACTCCCGAGCCCACTGCCGATCCCGATTCCCCCGGCGGCTACAAAGAGCACGGCTACATCATGAACGAAGACCTTCTCAGCAAATACTTTGACGGTTTCGGCGCAGCAGCCTGCCTGCTTTTCTACGGCGATGATTGGAAGATTCCCGCTGAGTCCGCATCCCCCGCACCCGATGCAACCGATGCTCCCAAGACCACGGATGCTCCCGCAACGGATGCTCCTGCAACCGATGCTCCCGCAACCACCGATGTTGCTTCCACCGACGTTCCTTCAACGGACGCTCCCGCAACCACCGATGCTCCCGCAACGGATGCACCCGCAACCGATGCTCCCACCACCGATAAACCCGCCGACGACGAGACCGACCCCGTCAAGAAGTACGGCATCAAGATATACACCACCACCGACGGTCAGAAGATCGCAGAAGTCACCACAAAGACTTCCGGCGGCGGCGTACACTTCATCTTCATCAACGAAAGGCTTGATGCAGGCGATACCGTTATCAAAGCTGAGAACGATGATGCAGCTTACAGGAACGCCAAGAAGTTCTACATCGAAAAAACGGAACAGGATCACTACTCCGAATGTTTCACTGAGTGGAAGAACAACACAAAGATTCGCATGAACGACAAGTATATCGACACTTATGCAAAGCAGTTCCTCGGCATTGCCTGATAGGTATTTCGAAAAGAGCTGAATAAGCTAAGCGATATCCGAACAAAAACCCCCGAGAAATCCGTCAACGGAATTCTCGGGGGTTTGATGTATCTATCTTAAATCACGCAATCACGTTTATAAGACTCTCCGGCAGAAGGCAGCAGCCGTAGTCCGATTCAAATGCAATCAAAGAGCATTCCTCGAAACAGAGCAATTTTTCATCTTTCAAAAAGCTTACTGCCAGTCGTATATTCATTCCTCCGCAGGCATCAGCTGCGCCGTTGCTCCGTGCACTTTCGATTATGCGTTCCGTTTCCTCTGCATCCGTTTTTTCAACCGAAACCACGGTGCATTCCACATGCTCGGGATAAAAGTCGGCCGCCCCGTCACCGCAAAGCTTAACGACAATTCTGTGCAGCAGCAGCGAACGAATTGATTCACCGAGTTTTGATACGCCCGACGTCGGAACAAGCTTGCCGCAGCCTTCCCGCAGTGCAGACAGGTGAGCAGGGTGCAGCATTTTTTCTAAATTGACCGTTTCGCCCGTATTCAAAAAACTCTGCAATGCTTCCACAACGCGAGCCGAATCTTCTTCACCGCGCTCTCCGCTCACGGAAGCCGGGATGTTCGGCTGTTCGCAGCTTTCATCAGAAGGCGAGGAATTTGCCGCATATAACACGGACAGCAGCTCATCAACCTGAAGCAGCTCCGACGACGGGAACGGCATTATCGCCGCCGCAGTTCCCGCAAGCATAATAAAAACCATGCACAAAAGCATGAATGCCGGAATCGGAAGCATTACCCTCCTGTTCCGATGTATTCTGCCGCATTTCATGCCCCGTTCTTTTTCATTCATTGTTATGACAATTCCTCCATGCATCCCTTCTGTCGGGTTTATTCTTCCCGCAGAGCATATCGGTATTCTTCCCAATGCATATATTCATCGGTTATTCAAAAAAAGCCCTGCACGCAAGCGTGCAAAGCTTTTTTGAGCAGTTATTCAAAATCAAATATCAGTCTACGATTCCATCGTTGAAGCTTTCCGTATCACCGTAGGACGTGTAATTCGTTCTGCCGCGATGTTTGGGCTTTGAGTACGTTTTCGGCACTTTTTTCACGCAGTGAATCAATGAAAACTCGCGTTTTGCAATATCCGTTATTCCGCGATTCAGGCAGCTTACGCCGTTCAAATAGCGAAGCAGGCGAATTCCGAAGATTCTGAAAACGAGTGCAGCCGCAAGCGCAATGTACGGGTGCGCAGTAAGCTTGACAGAGGCGGAGATTTGCAGCTCATTCTGTGCCCCGAACGCTGCAACGGCAGCGCCGAGTTTTGCGTTGCCGATAAGCACCGCAATTATCAACACCAGCAATCCGATAATGTACATCGTGCTGCCGACACGCGCAAAATAGTAGCGCAGTTTTCCCCTTGAAAACAAACCGATAATCCCGAACAGCAGGAAATGAATTCCGCAGAGCATAAAATAGCTTGCAGCTGCAAGCAAAATACCCTCCGCTGCCGTGATCAAATCCGCGTATTGATTCATATCCGTGCCGAAAGTTCCGGCAAGTCTTGACACCATGCCGCAATAATATGAGAACTGCGGTTTAAGCTGAAGAATTGTCAGCCTGTCGTCAACAACATTTGCCGAAACATATTTCACATTCAGATGAAACCACGGCATCGCAAGGCTCAAAATCAACAGCAATGCAAACACAGCGCAAAGCGGTTTGCTGAAATTGAATTTGCAGCGTTTTTTTCCGGAAACCTGAGCCGCTTCACCGCTGAAGCTGTCATCAACAACGGTCCCCGTGCTGTGTGAATCCCTCACGAGTTTTCTTCCGCAAAGCGGGCAGTACTCGCCGGACTCTACCTCAATTTTGCAATCAGGACAATACATTTTTTCCTCCAATCTTTATTTACCCGAGATTTTTTCAGGCTTCAGTATGTGATTTTTATGTCATCCGCACTGAAAACAATGTTTATTGTGCCAAGCTCGTCCGTACGGTAAATCTCAGCATTAACCTGCTTCAGTTTTTGAATTGTATCGTAGTCGGGATGTCCGTAGCTGTTGCCTTTTCCGACGGAAATTATTGCGTATTCCGGGCTGACAGCCTCCAAAAAACCGAGAGAGGAGCTTGTCGTTGAACCGTGATGCGGCACTTTCAAAACATCGGCATCGAACAAATATTTCTCATTGTTCAGCATTGCAGCCTGTTCGGAACGCACGGTTGCATCTCCGGTGAAAATCATCGAGTGATTTGCGTATTCCACGCGCATGATAAGGCTCCATTCATTCCAATCCGTCTTTGAATACTCATCAAATTCCGGTACGGGCGAAAGAACCGTCACCTTGCAGTCGCTGTCCCAATCAATAACATCTCCCGCCCATACATAACTGCATGGAATGTCTTTTTCTTCAAGCACGGCGTTGATTCGTTTTTGAATCCTCGTTTCAAGCCCCGCTTCGGACATCACATATTTTCCGACATCAAAGGCATCGAGCAGATACGGCATTGAACCGACATGATCCGAATGGGTGTGCGAGCCGATAACAACATCAAGCTGCCGAACACCCTTTTCGCGGATAAACTGCTCAATCTGCTTTGAGTTTGAGGATTCGCCGGAATCAATCAGCATCGTTTTGCCGTTCGGCGAAATAATGAAGAATGAATCGCCCTGACCGACGTCAAGCGCGAATATCTGCATTTCGCCGTCAAAATTTCCTGTGGAATTACCCATTCCGGCATATAAACCGTATGCGGCAGCAAGCACGGCAATGATAATGCCGATGATGCGCAAACCGATGGGCAATGACCCTTTTTTATTTCTTTGTTTTTCCATGCTATCAATTATACAGTAATTTGAGCAGAAATTGCAATATATTTATTGATTTTGACAAAGAATTAACGGTTATGCCTGTCTGCCGCCGTGAGCTTGACGTCCTGTGTGTTGGCTTTAAATGCGAATTTGTATCTGCGGCTGTATTTTGCCCAAAAAGTTTCAGTAAAAACACGGGATTTAATCCCCTTCCGCATCCAGATACGGCTTTGTGCCGTCGAGCACCGGCAAAGTGATTGTGAATGCCGCGCCTGACTGCATATTCACGGCTCTGATGCTGCCGTGGTGCGCTCTGACAATATCATTTGCCATTGACAAGCCGATTCCGTAGCCTGCTTTTGCGGCGGCTCCGCGATGAAATCTTTCAAACATGAGCGGAAGTTCATCCTTCGGAATGCCCGCACCGTGATCCTCAATGCGAACTTCAATGTTCTGTATGCAGTCTTTGATTATGACGTTAACGGCAGTTCCGCGGGCGGTATGCTCAACGGCGTTTTTAATTATGTTGCTTATCGCCTGCGGCAGCCAAAAAGCATCCGCGGAAATGCAAATTGAATTCTTTGGTTCAAAAAGCAGTTCAACGCTGCGGGCTTCGGCAAGAGGGCTCAGTTCATCACAGCATTCCTTTATTGCTTCTGAAAGATCGATTTTTTCCGGAACCATCGTTATTTTGCCGGATGCAAGCTGGCTTGATTTCAATACCCTGTCCACCTCGTCCGTGAGGCGGTTCATGCAAAGCTGACTCTTCTTCAAAGCTTCAACCTCATCCGGAAGCTTCAATTTCATTTGCAGAATATCCAGTCGAATCTGCAATGCGGTCGCAGCGTTTTTGATTTGATGCGCAATGTTTTCAACAAAATGCGTCATTTCTTCTTCACGATGCGCGGAAGCGGCACGCATGAGCGAAAACTGTGCCGTAAGCTCGGAAAATGCGTTTTGAAGATTCGCAACAGCGCCTTCGTTCAATGTTTCTTCAATATCGTCCTCCGGATACAGCAAAAAATGCTCAACCGACTTTGAAAGCCTGTCGAGCTCACGTCTTTGCCTGCAAATATGAAACAATTCACCGCCGAGCGCCGCTGCAAGCAGGACGACAAGCCAAATCAGCCATTGCATTGCGTTTTCTCCGTTCGTTATCTTCCGTAAAAACTCTTATTGCTCCGTAACGGGCAATGTCCAGCGGTAACCTATGCCGCGCACGGTTTCAATGTAGGGCTTGCCGTTAACCTTTCCGAGTTTGTCGCGCAGCCGACTGATATTCACGCTTAAGGTGTTTGCATCCACAAATGCCGAATCCTTATCCCAAACCAGATACAGAAGCTCCTCACGGGACACGGTCTGTTTCGAATGCGTTATCAATGCCGCAGCAAGCTTTGTTTCGGTTGCGGTCAGCTCAAGCACGTTCCCTTTTCGCCTGATGCGGCAGCTTGCGCTGTCGTAGCTGAGTTCTCCGGTTCTGAGAACCCCGCTGCTCTTTTTTGATGTGCGGCGCAGCAGAGCTTCAATGCGGACAAGAAGTTCATGCATCCTGAACGGCTTTGCAACATAGTCGTCCCCGCCGGCACGGAAGCCGCGCACAAGCTCGATTTCACTGCTGCATGCAGTTAAAAAAAGTATCGGCACATTTGAAAACTCTCTTATCCTGCGGCAAAGCTCGTAACCGTCATCCTGCCCTAAACGTACGTCCAGAATAACAAGATCCGCACCGCCGTCACGCATTGTCTGCATTGCGGCAGAGGCACAGTCCGCGCACGAAACGGTATAGCCGTCGCTTTCAAGAATTTCCCGCAGCCCATCGGCAACGTTTTTATCGTCTTCAGTGACAAGTATATGTTTGTTCACGGCACTGCACCTCCTGCCTGTTTTCAGTCATTTAACCAACATCTCAACATCCTCATTCCCGTTCGGGATTCATTGTTTATTATAGCTGATTTGAGACAATCTTTCCATCCTCAATTTTAATTATTCTGTCCGCTTTTTTTGCGATCTCGAGATCATGGGTAACGATTATCAGAGTCTGTCCGAAACGCGCCGCACAGCTGCTCAGCAGGTTAAGCGTGTCCTCCCCCGCTTTTTTGTCCAAATTGCCCGTCGGCTCATCCGCAAAAATGATATGCGGCTTTGCAAGAATCGAGCGCGCTATTGCAACACGCTGCTGCTCACCGCCGGAAAGCTCATAAGGGTACTTTTTCAGCTTTTCTTCGATTCCGAGCATCTTTGTAACCTCTGCAAGAAATGTTTCGTCCGGCTTCCTGCCGTCCAGCCTCAGCGGCATACAAATGTTGTTCAGCACGGAGTACTCATCCAGCAGATTGAACTGCTGAAACACAAAGCCCATGCTGCGTCTGCGAAAGATTGCCATTTTTTCGTCAGAGAACGAGAACATATCCACGCCGCCGATAAGCACTTTTCCGGATGTCGGCCTGTCCAGTCCGCTCAGAACATGAAGCAGGGTGGATTTTCCCGATCCGCTTCTTCCGATTATCGCATAGAAAAGTCCCTTTTCAATCGAAAGATCGACTCCGTTCAATGCGTTCACCGCTCCGGATGATGTTTTGTACTCTTTGTACAGTTTTTCTGCCTGCAAAATAATTGACATAATTTTTCTCCTTATATTTCACAATAAATTTTCGTCCAAGATTCATCTTTCGTTCAAAACGGCCGTTCAGCGTGCGCGAAGCATTGCCGCAAGATCGTTTCTCGTCAGTCGATGCTTTGCTGCACGGGAGAGCAGGATGAGTATCGCTGCGCAGCTAACCGTAATGAGCACAACCGTCAGCGCGTTCGCTCCCCCCTGTGCAAGTCCCGAAAGACCGGATTGCACGAAATCAAGCACATTCATATCTGCATTCACTTCCTGCCGATGGTTATAACGCGAAATTGCGGAAGCAAACATATATGCCGCATACACGAGCCAGCCGCACAATACTGCTGCTGCGCCGCGCAGCGCGGCACGGCAATTCAGCTGCCACCGAAGCTGCCGTTTGGACATTCCGAGCGCACGCAGAATGCCGAATTCGCGCTCTTCTCCCTCCGCTTCAAGCGTCAGAATGTTTCCGATAAGCAGCAGCATGACAAGTGCGATGCAGCCGCATCCCGAGTAAATCAATATGAGCTTTTGCAGTTCCTCCTGTATATACGCTGCATACTGTTCACGGTTGTTGTTCATTGAAATGCTTTGTTTGGCAGTTATTTCAGCAAGCACACTGTCCGTTGAAACATAGCCGGCATTAAGGTCGGTATATACATTCGCAGTGTTATAGCCGTATTCGGCTTCAACAGCGTTTTTGTCACCGGTAATAAAGCTCCCGCAAAGGCTGCCCGGCACGCATTCCGTCAGGATGTTTTTCAGGAATTCGTCCGAACAGAATACTGTGTACGGCTGATAAGCACCTGTGAGAATCAGATTGGTTTTTTCGTGATCGAATTCTGCCACGGCAGCGATGCTTACGTTTTTTGTGAGCAGCTTGCTGTAAGCGCCTAACCTGCATACATCTTCCTCCCGAATGAGTTTTGAACCGTAGCAGCCGACTGAAATTTCATCACCGGCCGATAAATCGGCTGCGCCGAAGTGTTCACGATTAAAAAACACTCCGCCGTCCGTTCCGACAGGAAAGGACATTATGACGCCTTCTCCGTTTGAAAACGCCTGCCATGCCGCCGCATCAACAGCGGAAGGGTCAATCAATGTGCCGAGGCTTTCCTCCGATAAGGCATACAGGCACACGGCTGCACCATCCTCAAACTGAGGGTCATATTCACGCAAAGCGGTGAAAAGGCTGCTGTTTTTGTCGCCGTCGAACGTCAGCTCCACCGTCATCGAATTTAATGCAGCTGCCTTTGTGACGCCGGGTATGCTCTGATAGGTTTTCAGCATATCCGCAGTAATAAGCTGTGCATTTCGACCATCCCTGATAAATGCAACCTCCGAAGATTCCGCATTCAGAACATATGCAGGTTGATTTTGCCATTTATGCATATCGGCTCTCGGATAAAGTGATTCCAGAATGCCGAATATAACCGCACCGCAGAATACAGCGGCAAGCAGCACGACCGCAATGCGGCGAAAAACATCAAACGCATGCGCACGTCGGCGGGCTGTATGTATCCTGCCCGTCAGCGGCTCTGAAAGTGCGATGCGGAAAACAGTCATTCGCGCCGCAAATATCCCTGCAATCCAGCACAGTGCCGTGACTGCAAGCTGCGACAGCGGAACGTCCACCTGCACCGGTGCGGATTTTGCATACACAAACAGCTTCAAAATCAGCTTTGTTATAATGGTTCCGAGCAGTGTTCCCGCTCCAAGCGCAGGCAGGCACAGAATCAGCGTTTCAAACGTCAGCAGCAGTCTCAGCTGCCGTTTTGTTATGCCTATACTTCGAAAAAGAGCGATCCCTCTGACCTGCTTGCGGAGCTGAACAGCATATATGCAGACCACTGCAATAACGGTCACGGCAAGAATCAGGCAAATATAAAACGAATGATAATTCGCTTCACATTTATCCGAAAATGCGGCGGTGTTTATGCAAACAGCTTTGTCCGCATTTGTTCCGCGACGTGTTTTTTGCATGTATGCATTGATACTCTCCGCTGCCTGTCCGCGTTCCGCTTCATCAACTTCAAAAAAGAATTGACGGTTTGCTGCCGCGACCGAAACATGCGCCGCCCCCGCTGTGGACTGCTCATTCAGCTGCGCAGCTGTTTCAATTGCCTTGGTCCGCAAATTTTCTCCCGCCGTATTTGTGATCAGCGCACCGCAAATAGGTTTTGAAAGCTTGTTCTCGCTCAATTGCCAAAGGCTCGAGTATTCGCGCAAAACGCCGCACAGCGTGAAGGTGCATTCAACCGGGATTTTTATCCCTTCAACGGATTCTTCGGATTCAACATCAACGGATTCGGCATCAAAAAGAACGGTGAAGTCAATCTCCTGTCCGATTGTATAATTCTTTCCGAGTTTTGAAAGAGCGGAAGCTTCCAACGCTATTTCACTGTCATGCTGCGGGAACTCTCCGTCCTGCAATTCGATTCGTCCGATTTTGAGCAAATTCCCGTCCGCCGAACCTACGGATGTGACCGCGACGCCGCTTTTTGATACTGCCTGACCGTAGACCGTCGCCGCTCCGATCTCTCCGATGCCGTTCACCGTGCTCAAAAATCCCGCATCGCCCTCAATTCCGTACGGTATTGCGCCGTACCATGCGCCGTAGGTGTTCAGCCTGTATTCCGCATTCGTTTTTATAATGCTGCCCGTTATGCAAAGCGTAACAAGCACAGCGGCAAATGAAATTGTCAGAATGATAACCGTAAGCAGGCTGCTGCGCTTTTTCCCTTTCAGCCCATGCAGCGCAAGTTTAAAAAGCTCTTTTTTCATTTTGCTCATTCCTTTCCGCGTTTTTACGATTTTGCCTGAGTTTCCGACCGTGTAACGGCCGACTCCGCTCGGCAGCAGTGTCTGCTTAAACCAATCTTTGCCGGCTCTGTAATGCATTGCGATTTAACTCATGCTTTTTAAGCAGGCAGGCACAACATCCGATGTTATCCGCCTTTCAACAAACAAAAGTATAGCATACCATGCTTACAACAGGCTTTCAGCCGTGCTTACAGTTTTGTAAGTTTCGTGCCGCATATCCGAATTTAATCGGTATTCACTTATTATATCACAACTTCGCTGCAAAAAATTGCCGCACCGAACCGCCGTCCGACGCATTTCAAATGCGCGATAAAGCGGCTTCTCATAAGGCGAAATAAGTATATTCCTGTTTTTTCAATATATTTGCATTATTCAGGTTGACTAAACGATGAACATTGAGTATAATGTATCAGTAATTCGAGTCGGCCGCGGTCGGGTTGAATCATTCATTTCCCGCAAGAGAGAGGGGGGAAACTGATAATGGAAATCCGTGTTGGTGAAAATGAATCCTTGGAAAGCGCAATTAAACGTTGGAAGCGTAAATGTGCTCGTTCAGGTATCCTTGCTGACGCAAGAAAGCGTGAGCATTACGAAAAGCCCAGCGTAAAACGCAAAAAGAAGGCTGAAGCTGCAAGGAAACGCAAGTATTAATTGCATCCTGCTTTACCGTTTTTTCAAAATGAATCAGCTTTGCTGTCGTTCATTTTAAAAAGCGAATATGTTTAATCGAAGTGCAGAAGAGCGATTTCGCCCGTCTGCACTTCTTTCGTTTTTGTCTGTTTTTTCGGCCGACTGCCGCTCTTTCATGTTAACATGGGTTCACTAACACGGATTCAGCCGTCAGTTTTTAATCATCCTGCCGATTTCGGTGGACTCTATATACCTTTCTTTAATCGCCTTCAATTCCGTCATATGCGGCTGCGTCATATGGATTTTTTGCAGTTCCGCATTTTCCCATGTTTCGGCAAGCAGCAGTGTGTCGGGGTTTTGAACAGAGGCAAAGTATTCGTACCGCCGACAGCCCTTTTCATCAAGTATCAGCTGAAGAATTCCGCTCGATTTGACATCGTTCAGAAACGCTTCCCGCATTCCGGGTTTTGCGGTGTAGATAACAAACAGATTAAGTTCATCGTTTTCGTTCATATTCAGGTTAGTCCCCTTCAATTATTGTTTGTTCACGGTACAACAAAACCGCAGCAGCCGTGCCGATTCCGAAACGGGAATCACAAAGCTGCTGCGGCAATTTCAGGTTCTGTCGCAATTCGAAGCTCCCCCTCGACTGCGAAGAAAAAATCATTATTCGTCAGCCCTGTGCTGAGCAAAGAGCCTGCATGTTCGGCAATTCCGTGTTACGCAGTTACGCAAAGAACTTGCCGATTCGGCAATTCTGTGTTATGCAAAGAACTTGCCGATTCGGCAATTCTGTGTTATGCAAAGAACTTGCCGATGATATCAACGATTTCAGCACCGATGCGCTTCTGAGCTTCGGTGGTGGAAGCACCGATATGGGGGGTGCAGCTGACATGGGGATGGCTGTAAAGAGCCTCGTTCTTGCTGGGTTCTTCTGCCCAAACATCAAGACCTGCTGCATAAACCTTACCGCTGTTGAGTGCATCAAGCAGAGCTGCTTCGTCAACATTTGTGCCGCGGCTGGTATTAATGATAACAACGCCGTCCTTCATCTTTGCGATATTTGCAGCATTGATGATTGCGCCGCCGTCAACTGCGGGAGCATGAACGCTGATGAAATCGGATTTTGCAAGCAGCTCGTCCATTTCAACATAGTTGATGCCGGTCTGCTCTTCGATGCCGGGAATATGGAAAATATCGAATGCGATAACATTCATGCCCATGCCCTTAGCCATCCTGCCGAGAGCCTGTCCGATTCTGCCGAAACCGACGATGCCGAGGGTTTTGCCGTGAATCTCAATGCCCTTGTATGCCTTCTTTTCCCATTTGCCTTCGCGCATGGTGTGACCCGCAACGCTGATGAAGCGAGCGCAGGAGAGCATATGAGCCATTGCAAGCTCTGCAACAGCATCACTGGAAGCGCGGGGAGTGTTCATGACCTTGATGCCCTTTTCTTCGGCATATTTGTGGTCGATATTGTCGATGCCGACGCCGCCGCGGATGATGAGCTTCAGTTTGCCGGTTTCGCATGCCGCATCAATGATGGGAACGCGAACTTTGGTTGCGGAACGAACAACGAGAACATCAAAGTTCTTTACCTGTTCTGCAAGCTCTGCCGGCTCATAGAACTGTTCAACGACTTCATGACCCTGTGCGCGCAGTGCGGCAACAGCATTCTTTTCCATACCGTCTGATGCAAGAATACGCATAGTATAATCTCCTTAATAATGTATAATTTATCAATTGGGTGAAAACTGTCGCGGGCAGGGTGCGAAACGCTGCCCGCAGCAGTCGGCTGCATTTTTAGTGACAGCAAACGGACTCAGGCTCAGCCTTTGTAATTCTCCTGCTCGTATTTGCGGAGGAAATCAACAAGAGCAACAACGCCTTCCTTGGGCATTGCGTTATAAATGGAGGCGCGCAGACCGCCGACGCTCTTGTGGCCCTTGAGGTTGTCAAAGCCCGCTGCTTTGGTTGCTGCAACAACTTCCGCATCCGTTTCCTTGGAAGCAGTTACAAAGGGAACGTTCATGAGGGAACGGAATTCCTTTTCAACCGTGCCGCGGAACATTTTGGACTCATCGAGGAAATCGTAAAGAATCTTTGCCTTTTCTTCGTTCATCTTTGCCATAACTTCAAGGCCGCCGATTCTCTTGAGGTACTTGAATACCTGACCGCAGACGTAAATGCTCCAGCAGTTGGGGGTGTTGTACATTGAGCCGTTGTTCGCATGGGTAGCATAGCTCATGTAGGTGGGAACGAACTGGGGCAGATCCTCACGGATGAGGTCTTCACGCATGATTACGATTACCATGCCTGCCGGGCCGATGTTCTTCTGTACGCCGCCGTAGATAACGCCGTAATCGGAAACATTGCAGGGCTTTGAAAGGAACATTGAGCTCTGGTCGGAAACAAGAATCTTGCCCTTGGTGTTGGGAAGAGTCTGGTATGTGGTTCCGTGAATCGTCTCGTTTTCGCAGATGTAAACATAATCCGCATCCTCACTGATGGGAAGATCGGAACAATCGGGGATGTAGCTGTAATTGCGATCCTCGCTGGTTGCAACAAGGTTGATCTTGCCGTATTTCTTTGCTTCGTTATATGCCTTTTTGGACCAGTTGCCGGTTACGATATAGTCAGCAACGCCGTTTTTCATAAGGTTCATGGGCAGCATTGCAAACTGAAGCGTTGCACCGCCCTGAATGAACATGACCTTGTAGTTATCGGGAATGTTCATAAGGTCGCGCAGATCCTGTTCGGCTTCGTCGATGATCTGCTGGAAAACCTTGGACCTGTGGCTCATCTCCATGACGCACATGCCGCTGCCTTCATAGTTGAGAAGGTTGTCGCGCACGCTCTCAAGAACCTCAACGGGGAGGATGGAGGGGCCTGCGGAGAAGTTATAAACACGATCGTATTTCATAGCAAAAACTCCTTTAGAAAAAATAGTTCGCTTGTTTTTGGGAAGCCGGGCCGCGGTTGATTCAATGCTGTTCAACCTTTTCCCGAGAAAATCCCGTTAGATTGATTATAACGCTAATTCATGCCTTATTCAACCGCGAAACCGAGTTTTTTGCCTATATATTTTTTCTAATATTTTCTAATATTTCTGCCGCCTTCGTCCTGTTGTTTCGGCAGAATTCAGCCGTTCAGAATATATGTTCCGAGGTTCAGGTAACCTGCAAAAAGCAGCCACGCGATATACGGCAGCATCAAAATACCCGAAACTTTATCAAGTTTGAAAAACCTGCATGTCATTACAATCACGGTGATGAGCAGCATCACAAGCAGAACGAACGCCGCAAAACGAAGATTAAGCGTGAAAAAAAGCGGCGTCCAGAGCATATTCAAAATGAGCTGAACGAGGTAAACGCGGAGCGCACACGCCGCCTGCCCGCCGATATCCGAATTGTCTCCGCACCGAACTGTTCCTCCGCTGCGGTCCTGCTTGCCGACAATATATATTCTTGCCGCCGATATCCCCATCACAACGAACAAAATTGTCCACACAACCGGGAAAAGCCACGACGGCGGTGCAAGCGGTGGCTGTCTGAGCACGCCGTACTCCTTCATGGCGGACATTGCAAAGACGGAAGATATCCCTCCCGCCGCAAGCGCAGCCGCAATAGAAACGATGTACACCAATGTTTTGCCGATTTTTTTCGATTTCATAAAAGATTCCTTTCAACCTTTTTTATTTGTACTCGCAGCTGCATTCCGAAAACTCCGAACGGCTCGGATTTGCCGCCGCTTTTGCTCATTCAGGTGCAGCTTCCATCAGCATTATTTGAAATTTTGCTAATATATATGCCCGATTGCCGCAAAAGTGCTTGCATATTGCTTAAAAAGGTGATAAAATACCGATGTTTGATTTTCGTCCCGTGTATTCGTATGCGGTTTTGCAGGGTATGTTCCGCATTCTGCGGTTTTTCCTTCAATCGCATTCAACCTCATACACGGCAGATTCGGCAAGGAGGTGTAACGAAATGGGTAAGTTTTGTGAAGTATGCGGTAAGGGCGCAATGAGCGGTAATCTCGTCAGCCATTCCAACAGGAAGACCAGGCGTATCTGGGCTCCCAACGTACAACGTGTTAACGTCATCGTCAATGGTACTCCTAAGAAGATGAATGTATGCACCCGTTGCCTGCGTTCCGGCAAGGTTCAGCGTAACGTCTGATTGCTGCTTTCAACGGTATCGCTATGAGAACAGAATTTTCTATGGATAAGATTGTAGCTCTGTGTAAAAACCGGGGCTACATTTTCTCAGGATCGGAAATTTACGGCGGGTTGGCGAATTGCTGGGACTACGGTCCGCTCGGCGTTCTTTTCCTTAACAACATCAAAGGCGCATGGTGGCGCAAATTCGTTCAGGAAAGCCCCTATAATGTCGGCGTTGACTGCGCGATTCTGATGAACCCCGAAGTATGGGTTGCAAGCGGGCACGTTGTCAATTTTAATGATCCGCTCATGGATTGCAGAGCCTGCAAAGCAAGGTTCCGCGCCGATAAGCTTATCGAAGATTATGCCGAAGCAAACGGACTTGCCGATGTTCACCCCGACGGCTGGACAAACGAACAGATGGAAGCATACATCAACGAAAAGGGCATTGTCTGCCCCGAATGCGGAAAGCATGATTTCACCGGCATCCGCAAATTCAACATGATGTTCAAAACCTTCCAGGGTGTCAACGAAAACACGGCAAACGAGATTTATCTTCGTCCCGAAACCGCGCAGGGCATTTTTGTCAACTTTCAAAATGTTCAGCGCACGATGCGCAAAAAAATCCCGTTCGGGATTGCACAGATCGGCAAATCTTTCCGCAACGAAATCACTCCGGGCAACTTCATTTTCCGCACAAGGGAATTTGAGCAGATGGAGCTTGAATTCTTCTGCGAACCCGGCACGGAACTTGAATGGTACGACTACTGGCGCAGCTATTGCTACAACTTCCTCCGCAGCCTCGGCATGAGTGAGGAACGGCTGCGCAGGCGTGAACATTCACCCGAAGAGCTTTGCCACTATTCCAACGGCACAACCGATATCGAATATCGTTTCCCGTTCGGTTGGGGTGAACTCTGGGGCGTTGCAAGCCGCACCGATTATGACCTTAAAGCTCATGCGGAACACAGCGGCAAGAGCATGGAATACATGGATCCGTTCACGAATGCCCGATACATTCCCTATTGTATCGAACCCTCCGTCGGCGCAGGCCGCATGGCTCTCGCATTCCTCTGCGATTGCTACGATGAGGAGACTCTCGAAAACGGCGATGTTCGCAACGTTCTGCATCTGCATCCCGCGCTCGCTCCCTACAAGGCCGCCGTTCTTCCGCTTCAGAAGAAGCTCGGCGACAAAGCCAAAGAGCTTTATGCAATGCTGTCCAAGCATTTCATGGTCGATTACGATGAGACCGGTGCAATCGGCAAACGTTATCGCCGCCAGGACGAAATCGGTACCCCGCTCTGCATAACAGTTGATTTCGAAACTGTTGAAGGCGATCCCGCCAACGATATGCAGAAGGACACCGTCACCGTTCGCGACAGGGACACAATGCAGCAGATTCGTTTGCCCATTGACCAACTTGTTCCCTATATCGAGAAAAAAATCGAGTTCTGAGTTTGAGCGGCTTACAGCCGCCGCCCATGCATAATCAACCCGCACGGTATATCCCCCGTGCGGGTTTTATGTTTCCTGATGCATACGGCTGTCTGCATCAAACCGGAAACAACTCGTTGTCAGCACTCGGCACGGAGTCAAGAGCCGATTCACGGAGTCCGCACCCGAAAAAACCGCAGAGCGGAAAGCCCTGCGGTTTTTGGGAGATAAGTGTTGAAAATACTTTAGGAGTTTTCATCCGGCAGAAACTGCTCGGGCAGAGCCTGCCGTGTCATCGAATCAGCCCCTGAGAAGCTTTACGGTTTCGGCAAGCTTTTCAAGATCGGCAGCATTGCAGCGACCGAGCTTCTGCATTGCAACGACGAAATCGGAGAGACTTGCGCCCTCGTTGCCGTTGAGCAGATGACCGCGGGTCTGTGCAACATATTCTGCGCGGGTAAGAAGGGGCAGATATTCGAAGCTGCGAACCTTCTTGCCGACGATTTTGATGAAGCCCTTCATGTTGAGGCGGTTAACGAAAGTCTGAACAGTCTGATAAGTCCAGTCATGGCCCTCGATTGCCTGCCAAATGTCGGTGATGATAACGGGTTTGCCTGCTGCCCAGATAATCTCCATTACTTCGAGTTCTGCAGCGGATACGTCTTTGATAATCATAGTCTTTACCTCACATATATTGTATTCACTGGTTATATTCTACTCTGTCCGGCTAAAAATTGCAATACCGCATTCAAGAATTTTTAACAAAAGTTGCCCTGTTGGCACCAAAAAAAGCCACAAAACAGCATTTGTACTAATTTTGACCTATTTAGTACATACAATTGCCATATTTTCTTGTCAGCCTGATTAGTTTGCAACCAAAGTTAACAGTATGTTAAAAAGGCATGGAATAAATTTTTTCGCCGTACGCGTAGTGCGCAAAGCGGGCTTACTGCGCTGAGCGGAACGCATTATACAAACTTCCGCATCCTTGCAAGAGCTGCTTTTTCAAGGCGGCTCACCTGCGCCTGACTTATGCCGACCGATTTTGCAACCTCCGTTTGTGTCTTCCCGTTAAAGAAGCGAAGTTGTAAAATTTTTCTTTCCCGTTCCGAGAGTTTGCTCATGCCTGTTGAAATTGCAATGCCGTCCAGCCAGCGATTATCGTCCGCCGTGTCATCCTTGACCTGGTCCACAATATAGACCGCATCACCGTCATCCCGAAAAATAGGTTCATTGAGCGAAATCGGATCGGAAATTGCATCCAAGGCGAAAACAACGTCGCTCTCGGGAACGCCCAATTCTGCAGCTATTTCGTTTAAACTTGGTTCAACACCCTTTTCATCAACCAGCCTGCTTCTGACCTGCATCGCGTGATAGGCCGTGTCGCGCAGAGAGCGGCTGACTCTTATGCTGCTGTTGTCGCGAAGGAATCGCCTGATTTCACCGATAATCATCGGCACGGCATATGTGGAGAAGCGGACATTATGGCTCAAATCGAAATTATCGATCGCTTTAATCAGCCCGATGCAGCCGACCTGGAACAAATCATCCGGCTGTTCGCCGCGGTTTGAGAACCTTTGAATAACGCTCAGCACAAGCCGCAGATTCGCCTGAATAAATTCATCACGCGCCGATTCATCACCTGATTTTATCCGTTCGAGCAGCTCAGTGCTCTTTTTATAGCTGATACGCGGAAGTTTCCCGGTGTCCACGCCGCAGATTTCCACTTTGTTGATTGCCATTGCCGACCTCCGATTCAAGTTTGTTTTTCGATTAACACGTCAAACAACAAATCTTTGATAAGCAATTGTTATTCAACGTTTTTCTTATATTCAAATAATGGACATTTTCGGAATAATTTATTCAGGTTTTTTTGCCCTTTTACGTCGAAAATCGGAAAAGCAATTGAAATAGTTTCTGATTCGACAAAACTCATCCGGAAAGCGTATTTTTTGTTTTGTGCAAAAGCATTCTTTTAAGTTCGTGTGCATCCGACCGCACATCGGGTTCAATGCCGATAAACCGCCGCAAAAAAACCCGGCGGAAACGCAGGAGGCACCGGCGGTGTGCTGTATATAAAAATTTTCTTGTTTACATTTTCATGAAATCCTGCTAAAATGCCTTGCACAACGGTTCAGGAGATTTTTGAATATGCTCAGGATTAAAAAATCTGAATTTGTAACGAGCGTCGGTAAAAACGGGGGCTATCCCTCCGAGGGCGGTGCCGAAATTGCAATCGTCGGCAAATCAAATGTCGGCAAATCGTCAATTATAAACTCGCTCTGCAACATGAATAAACTTGCAAAAACATCACAAAAACCCGGAAAGACGCGGCTTATAAACTATTTTCGCATCAACGAGGATTTCTACATTGTAGATCTTCCCGGATACGGCTTTGCACAGGCGTCAAAGCAGGAGCAGGCACAATGGGGCGAACTTATCGAAAGCTACCTTGCCTCCGGAAGGGTGAAGCATATTTTCATGCTTGTGGATATTCGCCACGAGCCGACTCGCGATGATAAACAAATGTTTAAGTACATACTCTATTATGCGATTCCGTACACGCTCATTGCAACCAAAGCCGATAAACTGGCAAAAACGCGACGCAAACAGGTTGCGGTTGCCCGTGCCCGCGAACTCGGCGCACCACCGTATGCAATTGCATATTCGAGTGAAACCGGTGACGGCAGGTCGGAGCTGCTGGAAAGGCTCGAAGCGGTTGCTTACGGTGACATAATCGGCAATGATTCCGAAACGGAAGCTGATTCAAATCCTTCCGCCCCCGCAGCGGAAACAATTTCGGCGTCCGAAAAAACTCCGGTTTAAGTTTGTTTCGGCAAAAAGGGCGCAGAATCATGTTTTTTGTCTGCTGCCCGATTATTCCGAGCGTTTGCGAAACGAAACCCGGCATATCAAGCGGCAGCTCAACCGGCGGCGCTGATTTGTTTTCGGAAAACTTTTGGGGACAAATTTTCAATTTTTATGCAATTGCCTATTGACATGACGGGGCAATGTCAGCATAATATGGTAGGCGTTGATTGATGCGGGCAAAAAGCGCAGAGCGTATCCGTCTCAATCACCGCTTATCAAAGCAATGCGGGTCGATTGCCGCACCCGTGTTCATAAAATCAAATCGGCAATAAATAAATTATTTTTTCGAGGGTTAAACCATGGGCTACAAGAAATGTCCGAGATGTGAGTTGAATTATATTCGTGATGACCAACAGCTTTGCGATGTTTGTTCAAGAAAGCGCAAAGCCTCTGATGATGACAACGAGGTTTTGATGTGCATTGAATGCGGTGAGAATCCCGCCATGAAGGGCAAGGAGCTTTGTGCCGCATGTTATAAAGAGAGTCTGCGTCAGGAAAGGCTCGGCAAGCAGCATAAGACCATTGCCGCACTCGACGAAATGGATAATTCAGATATGGAGGACGTCGGCGTGCCCCTTGACGAAGCGGAAATTCCCGAAACGGAAATTCCGGAGCTTGACAGCAGCTTCGATGATGACGATGAAGGCTATATTGACGAAGACCGCGAAAACGGCGACGATTGACAGCATTGCATTGCATCCCCGCATAGCCCCGCTGCTTTATCGGCAGCAGACTGACTGAACGGTAATATTCTGATGAAACTATTCGCAATCGGAGATCTGCATCTTAACGGCAAAGCCGATAAACCAATGGATGTTTTCGGTTCCAATTGGGATAGGCACAGAGAAAAGATATTTGATGCATGGCAGAGTCTCGTCTCCCCAAGCGACTGTGTGCTTGTTCCGGGCGATATCTGCTGGGCAATGTATCTTGAAGATGCCGTTGACGATCTGAACTCAATTGCGGAGCTTAACGGCACAAAGATTCTTATCCGCGGCAACCACGACTACTGGTGGGCATCGCCGACGAGGATACGCGCCGTTTTGCCCGCCGGTATGTATATTGTTCAGAATGATTCGGTTGATATGGGTGCGTTTTCGGTATGCGGTTCACGCGGTTGGATGCTTCCTTCGGCTGCCAACTTCGGAAAAGCCGACGAAAAGATTTTCAACCGCGAATTGATACGGCTTGAAATGTCGCTTAAGGCGGCTCGGCGTGCGCCTGTCATAACGATGCTGCATTATCCACCTGTTGCCGAAAACGGCATGCGGACGGCTTTTACGGAGCTTATTTCGCAGTATCCCGTGCAGCAGGTTGTGTATGGGCATCTTCATGCGCAGTCATGCAGGCTCGGCTTTAACGGAACGCTGGACGGCATACGCTACTCACTTTGTTCGGCCGACTTTTTAAATTTCGCACCGAAACAAATCGCAGAATTCTGACAAACACTTGAATGTTCGGAATAAAACAGACTGCAACAAAAACACATATGTGTTTTTGTTGCAGTCTGTTTAAAGTTATTTTAAAAGCTCATCAACGATTGAATTCCGCTGCCGGTGTCCGCAACGCCCGTACGCGCAGTTTTTATTTCGGCAGCATAAAAAATACCGTTTTATTTTTCAGCGAAATGCGGAGAACCTCTGCTCCGCGCTCTGCAAGCTCTTTCTTGTATTTCAAAAAAGAATGATCGATTTGAAAGCCGAGCACATCCTCGATTTCATCGAAGGTTAGGCTGAATTGCCCAGGTTCATGCTGCATAACGTAATTCCACAGCGGTTCGTATTTACTCATTGCCGCACCTCCCTATGTATATATCAGATCGGCTTTGAATCGCCCGAAGTTTGCCGAGCATTATTGAATTATACCACAAAACAAGCCTTTTTACAGGTTTTGACAGATGCTGTATTTCATATTTTTTTGACATGATTTTAATAGTTTTCAGCAATATATTGTCACAAATTGTTGACATACATCGCCAAAAGTGTTATCTTATTTAAGATGGATCTTTAAGAGCGGTACGGAGATGCCGGCAAGATTTACGGACTTATGAATAAATTGGAGCTGTGTCCCGGGCATTATGCCCGAATCGGCTGTTGCTTTTTGTTTTTCTGTATGCTTTGCTGTGCGGCAAAGCTTTTATTTTGCCCTTCTGCACTCTTCCGTTTCGAATTTACCCTTCCGTCCGAAATACTTTCAGGGAGAAAACGACGATGAAACTTATCTATGACGTCAACGACAAACCCAAGTTCCGTGCGAATCTTGTTTTCGCATTCCAGCAGCTGCTTGCTATCATAGCGGCAACACTGCTTGTTCCGACCCTTGTAAACAGCGCATTCGGTGAAGCAATCCTTGACCAGGGTGCAGCATTGTTCGGCGCAGGCGCAGGCACCCTTGTCTACATTCTTTTCACAAAGAAAAAGAGCCCTGTTTTCCTGGGCAGCTCCTTTGCATTCATCAGCCCGTTGATCGGCGCATGTTCATTCGGCTATTTCGGCATTCTTATCGGCGCATTCATTGCAGGTATTGTTTACGTCATCATTGCTCTTATCGTTCATTTTGCCGGCACAAACTGGGTTGACAAGCTCCTTCCCCCCGTTGTCATCGGCCCGGTAGTTGCGCTTATCGGTCTCAACCTTTGCGGTTCCGCAATCAACAATGTCAACAACACCGCCGCCTCTCCCGACGGTTATAACCTTGTGTGCATTCTTATCGGCATCATCACATTCTTTGCAACGGTGCTTGCATCCGTTAAGGGCACAAAAACGATGAAGCTGATTCCCTTTATCATCGGCATTGCCGCAGGGTATGTCGCTGCATCCGTATTCACCGTTATCGGCAGCAAATGCGGCATTGATTACCTTAAAATCGTTGATTATTCCCCCTTGGCAAACAATTTTGAAACCGTAACTTTCGGCAGCTTCATTTCCCTGCCCAAGTTCACCTTCCTCGGCGCGCTCAACGAAGGTGCGGGCAAAATCGATGTTGCCGCCGTTGTCAAGCTCTTTGCACTGTTTGCGCCCGTTGCGTTCGTTGTTTTTGCCGAGCATATTGCAGATCACAAGAACCTCGGTTCAATCATTGACCGCGATCTTATTAAGGACCCCGGTCTGCCCCGCACCCTTCTCGGCGACGGCGTCGGCTCCATTGTCGGTGCGATTTTCGGCGGCTGCCCCAATACAACCTACGGCGAAAGCGTCGGCTGCGTTGCCATCACCGGCAATGCTTCCGTTTCCACCATCGGTCTTACTGCAATCATGGCGATTCTGCTTTCGTTCTTTACGCCGTTTGTTGCATTCGTCAACACGATTCCCAGCTGCGTTGTCGGCGGTATCTGCATTGCACTCTACGGCTTCATTGCTGTCAGCGGCCTTAAGATGCTTCATGAAGTTGATCTCGGCGAATCCGAGAACCTGTTCGTTGTAAGTGCGATTCTCGTCACGGGCATCGGCGGGCTCTCCCTCAACTTCGGAGGCGTGGTTGAAATTCCGAACATTGCAACCGCACTCATTATCGGTGTTTTGACCAAGCTCATTGTCGGCAAAGTTAAGTCAAACAAATCCGCCGGTAAAAACTGAGCGGTTATATAAACATCGAAACCTCACATAAATCACGATAAACGAAAAAGCACGGGAACTTCCGTGCTTTTCCGTTGTTTTCGTTTTAATCCGAAGCACAAACCGGCTTTCAGGGTTTTATATGCTTTACGAGTTCTTATCTTTTTCGCTGTCGCGAAGCCTCGTCAGTTTTTCAACATATACATCGCAAAGTTCTTTTGCGTACTCACTGTCCCTGCTGCCGGCAACGATGCGGAAGGAAGCATCCGCAGTTCCGGCGGGACGAACACACACCCAGCCCGTGTCACGCTTTAGGCGCAAACCGTCAACAAGTTCTCCGTTTTTTTCGCCCTCTGCAAGCATCCGGAGCATTCTGCCGATATCTTTCCATGCGGTGCGTATGCTCTTTTCCGAAGTATAGACTTTTGGCAGAGCTTCCGCATAATCTTTCAACTCTCCCGAAACAAACATCTCACAAAGCTTCACGACCGCCGCTTCCGGCTCATACAGTGCGGGGTAATATGCGTTTCTTGCAAAGGACAGCCGTCGCTGCTCGGCCAAGCTTTCCTTTGAGTATATAAGCTGAACACCCTGCTTCTTTATCTCATCACGATAGGGCTCCGGCAATGAAACGGGTACGACCAACAGTTCGGCACCCTCTTCCTTTTCCGGCAGTCCGAATGCTCCGCCGCCGCAGTTTACGGCAAGCGACCTCGCGATAACCGTCTGCACCTCGCTGTTGCCCAATATGATATCCCCGCTTATTGACAAGCTGATTTTGCCGTCATTATCAATTTGAACCACAATCGTGTTTTCGTCAAACACGGGGGAAAGTCCGTTTTCCGCGCAGCTTCTTTCAACATTCCAGCCAAGCCGCAGCAAAACCCTGCTTATCACCCTGCCGGACTGTTCGGGCGCACCGATACGCAGCGTGCGCTTGTTATTCAGCATCAGTTCACGCCGAATGCCGCAGAGAAGACGCTGCTCATAAGCTTCTTCAAGCCCGTTCAGATTTCCGATTATGCCGAGTTCGGCATCAAGAGTGGGCTTCTGTTCGCCGAAAAGGAAACCGGCGCGCACAGAGCGCATTGCATCGGGCGAAAGTTCAATGCCGTTTTCATCAAACAACACAAGTTCGGCGTTTCTTCCGTTGTTATTGACATAGATTCCCCCCGCGCAGCCTGTTTTGCGCACGGTATACGAGAATGCGGATATGCTTGCGGCATTCACGGCCTCGGCATCAACGCCCTGCGACGCAATGCCCGCAAGCGCCGCATACTTCAGCACGACCGAAATCGGCTCACCCGATGCACAGACAGCCGCCTTTGCAGGCAGAGCAAATCTTGAAGCAAAAGCCGCTCCGACACGCAGCGCCGCCTCCGGAGTCATCTGTTCATCCGCATACCCGTGAACAATGCAGCCGTCAAATTCAACACGGCGCGCGGTGCTGCCCCAAACGATATTGTCCTTGCAGCTGCTTCCGTTTTCAATCTGTTTATGCGGCCAAATGCAAACGTTCGGAAGAACAGTCACGCCCGCACCGACATGAGTTCCCGCTCCGATCGCGCTCCCCTCAAAAAGCGAAACACGTTCATCGATTTTTGCATCCTCACACACAACCGCTCCGCGCAGCTCGGAATCAAATCTTATGTGTGAACGCTCAAACAAAACCGACCGTTTTACGCTTGCACCCTCTTCAATTGACGATGCGCTCCCGACAACCGAATACGGTTCAATGCAAACTCCGTCCGCAATTCTTGCGCCGCTGCCGATATAACAGGGCGGAATCAGCTTTGCACGCCCGGAAATGTTTGCATTCGGTTCAATCAGCACGCCGCCGCAATCCTTTGCTATGGTTGAAAACGCACATTTTCCGTTCAGCATATCCTGCTGTGCTTGTCTATATTGGGCAATATCGCCGATGTCGCACCAGTACGCGTCAGTTACATGACCGCGGATTTTCATTCCGCGACGCAGCATTTCAGGAAACAAATCCTTTGAAAAATCAAAATCCGTATCCTTCGGGATAAGTTCCAGTGCATCGCCGTTCAGGATATATATTCCTGTGTTCGCATAATCGCTGAACACTTCGCTCCGCTCCGGCTTCTCCAAAAAACCTTTTATCGTGCCGTTTTCGTCCAGCAATGCAACGCCGTATTCCGTGGGTTCCGCAACACGTTTCAGAACTATCGTTGCAGCAGCATCGCTTTGCTCATGCGCGCGAATCACGGCTGAAAGGTCAATATCCGTAATTCCGTCACCGCTCAGAACAAGGACGCTCTCCCCCGCCCCTTTTTGAGCAATTTGACCGACGGAAGATTCTCCGTCGGAGGTCTTCCCATGAGAAATCCCTCCCAAAGCCGCACGGACGCTCCCTGCGGTGCCGAGTTTTCTGCCAGGCTCCGAATAGCTTGCGGAAATTCCCCATGCTCCGCCGCTTCCGATATGTTTTTTAATCATATCACCAAGGTAATGCAGCGTAAATACCGCCTCGTTGATATTGTGCTTTGCAAGAAGATCCATTGTGTAATCAAGAATGGGTCTGTTGAGCAAAGGAATGAGGGGTTTCGGTTTCGTGCAGGTCAACGGCCGCAGACGCCTGCCGTCCCCGCCTGCCATTATAACAGCTTTCATAAAAATAATACCGCCTTTCGATTGAAATTGCGGTATTATTGTATGAATCTTTAATAAATTGAATCAGCGGTAATTATTTCCTGTCCTTGCGGCGCAGCGACTTCGCTCGATTTGCAAATTTGCATGAAACAGGCGCAGCCGAACCCGCTTAAGTATTAAAAATACTTAATGCCGTAGAAATAGCAGTTACCTTCAATCGTTGCGTAATATTTTGTGTAATCCGTCCATTCCGTGCCGAGATATGCGGCGCGATAAAACAGAACTTTTTTCGGCAGAGTGCTGCCGTGCTGCAAAAACACGTATTTTGCGGCAGCCATCGCCTTTGAATTCGGCGTTATTGAATTCAGATACGCACGCGAATAACCAAACTGACCGGATTGGAAGATGACCCCGGGAACACTGTTCGGGAATTTTCCCGATTTGTTCTTTACACGGTTATAAACTATGCTTGCAAGTGCCCTGTATCCGATGTAGGAACTGCCCGGGCCTTCTGCGTGAATAAGTGCGGCAACAAGGCGAATATCGCTGTCCGAAAACTCACTCGGATTCGGGTCATACATCGGCGGCTGAGTCACAACAGGTTTCGGTGTTGCATATGTGCCGACGGTAACGAACTGACGGAAAATATAACCCGTCTGCCCGTCAAGATCCACTTTGAACCACTCGCTCGTTTTTCCTGTTATGTAGAACTCCGTTCCAAGCGTGCAGATTCTGAGAATTGCAGCGGATGTTGACGGCTCCTGCCGCATATTCACAAATGTTTCGTTCGTGTAACCCGGAACATAGTTAACTTCCTGCATAGGTTCCGGGGTCGGTGTGGGTTCCGGAGTCGGTGCAGGCGTCGGCGTCGGCGCTGCCGTCGGTGCAGGCGTTGCGGTTGGTTCCGGCGTGTCTGTCGGAATCGGCGTGCTGCTCGGCGAATCCGTGCTGCCGAAATCCGTTCCATGCGGCATTTCATCCGCTCCGCTTATGTTTACAACATAATCGTCGTTACCCTTGCTCTCGGCGCCGGATGCCTTTCCCGTGCACCCCGCCGCAATTGCGGCAAGCGCAATGAACAAAGCCAAGACAATCAGCAGGTGTTTGTTTTTTTTCAAAAACTTCACAACTTGCTTCCTCCTTCGGGTAGAATTTATACCTTTTGGGATAGTGTTCCTTTCAGATGATATACCTATTCATATCATCGGCATTATTTCGGGAAATACGTTCTGAAACGTATTTTTCATCGATCACAACATCGATCATCGGGTGATCTCCCGTTGCATTAAAGGAAATATCCTCAAGAAGATTCTCAATTATTGTGTGCAAACGCCGCGCACCGATATTCTCACCGGTTTCGTTTGCGTGGAAAGCCGCTTCTGCAACGGCGCGGAGAGCCTCCTGTTTGAACTCGATTCGGATATTATCCGTTTCAAGCAATGCGGCATACTGTTTTGTTATTGCGTTCTGCGGAGCGGTCAGTATCCGCTCGTAATCATCCGTTGTGAGCGCATTGAGCTTCACAACGATTGGAAAACGCCCCTGAAGCTCCGGAATCAGGTCGTTTATCTTCGAAACATGGAACGCACCCGCTGCGATAAACAGCATATAGTTCGTGCGCACGGGGCCGTATTTGGTTGAAACGACAGAGCCCTCGACTATCGGCAGGATGTCCCTTTGTACGCCCTCTCGGGAAACATCGGGGCCGCTGCCTGCGCCCTTTGCGGCAATCTTGTCTATTTCATCGATGAAAACAATGCCGTCCTGCTCCGCTTTGTCTATTGCATCGCGCACGACCGCATCCATGTCAACAAGTTTTTCCGATTCTTCATTTGAAAGAATGCGCCTTGCATCGCGAACCGTTACTTTGCGTGCTTTTGTCTTTTTGGGAAGAACCCCGCCGAACATTTCATTCAGATTCAGATCTATTCCCATTGCAAGCATGGTATCGTTACCTGTTGCGGTTTCCGCAACCTCGATTTCGATCATTTCATCCTCAAGCCGACCGGCCTGCAAATCGCTGATTATTTTGTTTCGTTTGGAGATATGCTCCGCCGTCTGTTCCTCTGTCGGCTCATTCTTTTTAACCGCAACTCCTGTCTCGCCGCCGGGAGTCAGCGAACCGAACAGCTTTGCAAGCCCGTCGGAAAAGCTGTCCACAGGGTTCGGAGTCTGCTTTGCGGGCTTTCCGCAAAGGATATCCACAATGCGTTTCTCGGCAGCAGCATCGGCTGCAAGCCTGACTTCCTCTGTGCGTTTTGCTTTCACAAGGCGAATGGAAGCCTCCACAAGGTCGCGAATCATGGAATCGACATCGCGCCCGACATAGCCGACTTCGGTGAACTTTGTTGCTTCAACCTTCACAAACGGGGCATCCACAAGCTTCGCAAGCCTGCGGGCAATTTCTGTTTTTCCGACGCCCGTCGGGCCGACCATAATGATATTTTTCGGGATGATTTCCTCGCGCATTTCCTCGGGAAGGCGGCTGCGGCGATACCTGTTGCGCAACGCGATCGCAACGGTGCGCTTTGCTTCGTCCTGTCCGATAATGTACTTATCAAGCTGTTCAACTGTTTGTTTCGGAGTCAATACGTTCATCTTTACACCTCTTCCGTGACAATGTTGGAATTTGTGTACACGCAGATGCCGGAGGCAATTCTGAGAGCCTTTTCCGCAATTTCAACCGCGGGAAGCTCGGTATTTTCCTTCAGTGCGCGCGCCGCTGCAAGCGCATACATGCCGCCGCTGCCGATTGCGGCAATGCCGTCATCGGGTTCAATAACCTCGCCCGTGCCGGACACAATGAGCAGGTCGGAAGCATTTGCACAGATAAGCAATGCTTCAAGCTTGCGCATGACCTTATCGCTGCGCCAATCCTGAGCAAGCGCAACGGCCGCACGGCGCAAACTTCCGCCGTACATGGTCAGTTTGGCTTCAAATCTTTCGCAAAGCGTGAATGCATCCGCAACGCCGCCCGCAAAACCGACAACAACGCTGTCGTTATATATGCGGCGAACCTTTCGCGCCGTGTGTTTCATTATTGTTGCTTCGCCGAGAGTGACCTGTCCGTCACCCGCAAGAGCGCATTTGCCGTCTTTTTGCACGGCAACAATGGTTGTTCCTTTTATGTCCATTTTGTTTCCTCTTTAATTTTCCGATTCAAAACATATTATTGCAGCTTTTCATGTTCGATGCCGGCCTTTTGGCGCATCAACTCAAGCCTTTATCATTTTTCCTGTTGTTTCAGTTCGGCCGCAATGCTGTCAACCGTTTGCAGCGCACGCTGCGAAAGTGCCTCGAAACGGCGGCGTTTGTCGCGCGGCGCATTCGGCAAGGTTTCCATAATGCCGAAGTTCGCATTCATCGGCTGAAAGCTGCTCCCGTTATATTCGCTTACATAATGTGCAAGTGCTCCGATTGCCGTTCGTCTTGTAAAATCGATTTGCGGTCGATTGTTTACAAGCCGTGCCAGATTGATTCCCGCAGCAAGCCCGGATGAAGCACTTTCAACATAGCCCTCTACACCGGTGAGCTGCCCCGCAAAGAACAAATCCTCACGCTCACGCAGGGAGTAAAAAGGAGTCAGATGTTTCGGGGATTGAAGGAAGGAATTCCTGTGCATAACGCCGTAACGCACATATTCCGCATTCGCAAGCCCGGGAATCATTCCGAAAACGCGCTTCTGCTCGCCGAACCTGAGATTGGTTTGAAATCCCACGATGTTAAAAAGCGTGCCCTCGGAGTTATCCTGTCTGAGCTGCACAACGGCAAACGGTTTTTTGCCGTCGCTTGCGGTGCATTCTGCAAGACCGACGGGCTTCAGCGGTCCGTATGCAAGGGTCAGGTCGCCACGTTTTGCCATGACCTCAACCGGCATACACCCTTCAAAAACGTTGACGGTTTCAAACTCGTGCAGCGGAGCGGTTTCCGCCGAAACCAGCGCGCGCACAAAATCATAATACTCACGCATTGTCATAGGGCAATTCAGATAATCACTGCCGCGTCCGTAACGCGAGGCTCTGCTTATCCGATTCATATCAAGCGATTCGAGCGTTACGATCGGAGCAGCCGCATCAAAGAAATGCAGGCTGTCTCCAAGCAGGTTTTCAATGTTTCTCATCAAAGCACCGTCTGTAAGCGGCCCTGTGGCAATTACCGCAGGTTCAGCCGGGATTTCCGTTATTTCCCGGGAAATGAGCTCAATATTCGGATGTTTTTTTAGCTCTTCCGTGATTCGTTTTGAAAAATCAGTGCGATCCACCGCGAGCGCACCGCCCGCCGGAACGCGCGTTTCGTCCGCAATTCTCATTACAAGAGAATCCATTCGGCGAAGTTCTTCTTTCAAGAGGCCGACGGCATTATCCAGCTTATCTGAGCGAAGCGAGTTCGAGCAAACCAATTCGCATAAGTCATCAGTTTTGTGTGCAGGCGAATGCTTGCCCGGCTTCATTTCAAAAAGGTTGACGTGTATGCCGCTTTCGGCAATCACATACGCCGCCTCACAGCCGGCCAATCCTCCGCCGATAACAGAAACCGATTTCATTGCTTTCCTCCTCCTTGTTCGCGTTTGATGTTTTTATGCCTGTCGGCATCATGCTGCATTAAGAATAATTCATCTCCCCTTCCTGCTCTTGCGAAATCACCGGGAAATGAAATAACTCCCTTTTCAGTCCCGTGCCTCCGCTTTATCCGCAAGGTCGGGATAAGTGTTTTTAATCTCTCCGCTCGGAACAACAAAGCCGCATTCCTTTTCGGAACAGACAATATAGCGTCCGTTCGGGCCCATTTTCCACACGGTCATCCTTCCGCAGCGCGGGCACGGTTTGCCTGTCGGCAGATACCACGATACGTAATCACACTCCGGATAATTCTCGCAGCCGTAAAACGCTCTGCCTTTTTTGCCCTTGCGCTTAATTATTTCCCCGCCGCATTTGGGGCATTTCACGCCGACTTTTTCAACAATTGGCTTTGTGTTTTTGCACTCCGGATAATTCGGGCAGGCAAGGAACCTTCCGAATCTGCCTGTTTTATATACCATCATTGCGCCGCATTTATCGCAGGGGATATCCGAAACCTCATCGGGAATTTCAATACGCTCAACGGTCTTGAATGCCTCTTCAAGAGATTCTTCAAACGGAGGATAGAAATCTTCAATCAGGTTCTGCCAGCGTTCTTTGCCTTCTTCCACTGAGTCCAATCGTGACTCCATATCCGCCGTGAACTTGACGTCAACAATATTGCGGAAATTATCCTCCATAACTTTGTTCACAACGAACCCGAGATCGGTGGGCACAAGCTGTTTCTTTTCTTTTTCTACGTACCCTCTGTCGATAATTGTCGAAATTGTCGGGGAATACGTGCTCGGCCTGCCGATTCCCAGCTCTTCAAGAGTTTTCACAAGGGATGCTTCGGTGTATCTTGAAGGCGGTTCGGTAAAGTTCTGCTTCGGGTTCAGAGAAACAAACTTAGGTTCACTGCCGACTTCCATAGCGGGAAGGGTCGTGTCCTTTTCGCCTATGCCGTCATCCTGCGACGGGTTCGAAACGGAATAAACCGCCGTGAATCCGTCAAAGATTTTTTTTGAACTGTTGGTTCGATATGTGCATTTCGGCTGAGTCTGCGTTTCAAGCGTAACAGTTGAAGTTTCGTAAAGCGCATCACTCATCTGGCTTGCAAGGAAACGTTCGTAAATCAGTTTGTAAAGTTTATACTGCCCCGGTTCGAGATACTGTTTCACCGATGCGGGCGTGTTTTTTACATCAGTCGGACGAATTGCCTCATGCGCATCCTGGGAACCCGCTCTGCCCTTAAAAACATTGGGCTTTTCGGGTACGTAAGCTGCGCCGAACGCTGTCGCAATGTATTCTCTCGCACTCTGCTGCGCTCCGGCGGAAATTCGAACCGAATCCGTACGCATATACGTAATCAAACCAACGCTGCCCTTGGTGCCGATATCAACGCCCTCATAGAGCTGCTGAGCGCAAAGCATGGTTCGCTTCGGCGGCATTGAAGCGCGGTTCGATGCATCCTGAAGCATGCTGCTCGTTGTGTACGGTGCAGGCGCATGACGTGTTTTTTTTGCTGTTTTGATGTCCGCAACGCAATAAACCGCTCCGGTGGACAAATCCGCAACGCGCATTGCATCGGCTTCCGTCTGAAGCTCCGTCTTTTTGCCGTCAAAACCATAGAATTTGGCTTCGAATGTACGCTTGGCAAGATGAAGTTTTACCGTGACAGTCCAATACTCTTTCGGCACGAAATCAAGTATCTCGCGCTCTCTGTCGCAGATGAGTTTTGTCGTAACCGACTGCACACGGCCCGCCGAAAGTCCTCTTCGAACCTTTGCCCAAAGCAGCGGGCTGATTTTGTAGCCGAGCAAACGGTCAAGCACGCGCCGCGCCTGCTGCGCATCAACAAGGTTTCTGTCAATGCAGCGCGGATTTTTGACCGCCTTTTGAATGACTGTCTTTGTGATTTCGTTAAACACAACACGACAGGGCTCGTTTTCATCCAGCTTCAGCATTTTTGCAAGATGCCACGAAATCGCTTCTCCCTCGCGATCAGGGTCGGTTGCAAGCACGATATGCTTTGCGTGCTTTGCTTCTTTGCGTATTTTTTCGATAACTTCGCCTCTTCCGCGAAGGGTAATATATTTGGGTTCAAAGTCGTGTTCAACATCAACACCGAGCTGGCTTTTCGGCAAATCGCGAACATGCCCGTTCGATGCAATGACCCTGTATTTTGAGCCGAGATACTTTTCAATCGTCTTCGCTTTGGACGGCGATTCCACGATAACCAATGTCTCTGCCATAATCCTCCTTCGACCGTTTGGTCGTTTACAGTTAATTTACAGTAAAATCCGATTCTGCCGCACCGCGGCGGCAGTTCAGCAACAGCTTTTTTTCACAAGAAGCGAATTGTTCAAACTCTTCCTGATCGGGTTTGCGATTCTGCCGGTGATACGACTTACGGATCAGCTCAATGTATAGATTCTGCCCGGCAATTGTTTTATTAAACCCGAAAATTCCAATTCTGTCAAGTGCAAGTTTAAAACTTCGACCGGGAATTGCGTAAGCTCGCAGATTTCGTCAAAGTTTTTTTCGCCCAATTCAATCAAATCAAATAATATCTTTTGATTACCCGTCAATTTCAACTCGCTGCTGTCCCTGCCGCGCAGCTTTGATTTTTTGCTGCACTCAGGATTGATTCCGAGATGAAACAGCAAATCCTCTGCACTGAATACAGGTTCCGCCATGCCTTTTCGTATCAGTTCGTTCGTTCCGAAGCTCATCCTGTCCGTGATTCTTCCGGGCACGGCATACACGGTTCTGCCCTGTTCCAACGCGCAATTTGCAGTTATCATCGTTCCGCTCTTTTCACCCGCTTCAACAACAAGCACGCCGCAGCTCATTCCGCTGATTATTCTGTTTCTCATTGGGAAAAAATACGTTGCAGCACGCGTGAAAGGCAGGAATTCGCTCATCACGCAGCCGTTCTCGATTATTGCTTCCATAATCTCCGCAGTGCCGTCGGTTTTTGCCGTGCAAACACCCTGTCCGAGTATCGCCGCCGTTGGATATTTTTGTTCGGCGGCACTCAACGCTCCCTGCGCCGCAAGACTGTCGCAGCCGTAGGCAAGCCCGGAAACTATGGTAACTCCGTTTTTTGCCAACTCACAGCCCATATGAGCGGACACTTTTTTTCCGTAATCCGAACACCTTCTTGCGCCGATTATTGCAAACGGCGTTTCGGCCTGCAATCGTGCGCATTTGCCTCTTGCATAAAGCACAAACGGCGGATCCGCAATATATTTCAATTCGGTCGGATAAGCTTCACTGTTCGGAGTCAATGCTGAAACACCGTTTTTTTCAAGGTCCGAAATGAAATCATCAATATAGACATCCGATGCCGTGAGCCGCAGTTTTTCGGCCTGCTCTCGTTTTATCATGGTTAAAATATCGGAATCAACGTTTTTTACCGCTTCAAACAACTCCGAAATCGAATCAAAATTTCGCAGCAGTTCGTTTGCCTGCTTCGCCCTGCCTTCAAAAGCAATGCTCAATCGGATATAATCCCTGTCCGCCTTTTGATACTCCATTTGCCCTCCGTTCGGCTGCCGCAGTGCCGATTACGTCACAGTTTGCTCCAATATTTGCTGTCCAAAGAGCGATATTGAAGGGCTTCCGCAACGCATGCCCCTGTAATTTTTTCCTCGCCCGCAAGGTCGGCAATGGTTTTGCTAACCTTAATCAATCTATCGTATGCCCTTGCAGACAGCCGCAGCCTGTCGAACGAAAGCCTTATAAGCTTTTCCGCATCGGGCTCCAGTGCGCAATACTTTTTGATATGTTTCGAACTCATCTGCGCGTTGAACATTATGCCGTCGTTTTTAAAGCGCTCACGCTGAATGCATCGCGCTTTCGAAACCCTTTCACGAATTGCCGCCGAGCTTTCGCCCGCCTGTTTGGACGCAAGATCTTCATACGCAACCTCCGTCATCTCAACATGAATATCTATCCTGTCCAGCATGGGGCCGCTGATTCGGTTTCGATAACGCTCAATTTGGGACGGATTGCATCTGCATGGGTTGATTCTTGAACCGAAATTTCCGCACGGGCAGGGGTTCATCGCCGCAACGAGCATAAAGTCCGCCGGATATTCCGCTTTTGCCGCTGCACGGGTGATGGACACAAAGCCGTCTTCAAGCGGCTGCCGCAATGCTTCCAGCACTGACTTTTGAAACTCCGGGAATTCATCCAAAAACAGCACACCGTAATGTGCAAGGCTGATTTCACCCGGAAGTGCTTTTGTTCCGCCGCCGACAAGCGCGGGAATGGAGGCCGAATGATGCGGCGCACGAAACGGACGCTCCCGCACAATTCCGCCGCGTCCGCGCAATATGCCCGCAACGGAATGAATCTTTGTTATTTCAAGTGCCTCTTCGTTTGACAAAGTCGGCAATATTGAAGGAATGCTTCTTGCAAGCATCGTTTTACCCGAACCGGGCGTTCCGATAAGCAAAATATTGTGGTTGCCCGCTGCTGCAACTTCGGCTGCACGTTTCGCCGCCTGCTGACCCTTTATTAACGAAAAATCACTGTCAAAACTCGGATGGTCGTCTATATTTGTTTGACTGCACGGCTGCGGATTGATGATCTTCATTCCGCGCAGGAAAAGCACAGCCTCTGTAAGACTCGTTACAGGAATCACGACTGCATCGTGTATGAAAGCAGCTTCCTCCGCGTTTTCCTTTGGGAGAATGATATGGTTGTATCCGCGTGAGCATGCATCGATTACCATCGGCAGCACCCCGTTAACACCGCGAACGCTGCCGTCCAAAGCAAGCTCACCGATTATAAGCCATTTTTCCGCCGCAGTGCGATCGATATCCCCGCTTGCCGCAAGTATGCCTATCGCTATCGGCAAATCGTAAACCGTACCCTCCTTGCGGACATCCGCCGGCGCAAGATTTACAACAAGCCGCACATTTGGAAAAGGAAAGCCCGAGTTGCATATTGCAGAGCGGACGCGCTCCTTGGATTCCTTAACGGCATTATCCGGAAGACCGACGGTTTCGTAACCCGCAAAGCCGAAGCTTATATCCGTTTCAACCGTCACGGGATAGCCGAGCAGCCCCGTCAACCCATAACTTGTGATTCTTGCCAGCATATTTCCCCCTTTGTCCGAATAAAGCCATACCGAGTGATTTTTTCACTCGGTAAGCCGTTAAACGAGTATTAACATTTAATCTTCAGTGTTCAGATTGACTTTTTTCCCTTTTCCGTCGTTTTTCACGGAAGGAGCCTCAGCAGGTTTGAACACAAAAAGCTTGTTGCCGACGAAGTTTACGATTATGCAGATGCAGGTCGAAAGCAGCATGCACGCTCTTTCGCCGTTAATTATCTTTGTGATCCACTGCGGAAGCCCAAGACTCATCCACCAATCATCAATATGCAAAGCATTGGTAAACAGCCAGATAAGACCGAGCGAAACAAGCAATACACCCAGATTAACTGCAATAAAGCTTATGATTTCGCGCGCATCCTGTCTGCGCTCTTCTTTAAAGGTCCAACGGCTGTTCAGAATATAGCTGTTCAGAATGCCGGCACAATAGCCGACAACTTTTGAAACATAAACCGTCCAACCGCCCGTAAACGGTATTGCAAGCACGATGCTGAGCACCGTGCTGATGACCATGTCTATAAGCGTGTTGCCGATTCCCACCAAGCCGAATTTAATCAGCTGGAAAAAGCTTTTTTTTGCGGCTGTGCCGCCGTTTTTTTCGTTTGAACTCATTATTGAAACTTACTCCTTTACGCGGCAGCGAACAATATGCCCGCCCAAAAGCCGGCTGCGACAGGTTTTCTGTCGAATTGTCCGCCGCACGCATTTTCTTCTTCACCCCGTCCGCACCGAAAGCACGGGCAGCGGGTTTGTGTTCGGTATTTTTTACCAAGTACCGAAGAATGTCCATGTGGGCAGCCATTCAAGTGCACGTATATATTCCCTGCTGACCTGAATGCCGCTGATTACGGGATAGAAAACCGCAAACAGCACGATCGCAGCAGCAAGCCAAATGAACTTGATCTTCGGAACGAATTTTGCTCCGCCGGAAATCATGTCGCCGCGTTCGAGCGGTATGTAGTAGAACTTATCCTCATAGTGCTTGAGCACATATACAGAGGCAAGTATTATCATCGGCACGGTCGCAAAGTAATGATATACGAACACGCAGCGGGAAATCAGCATCCAAGGCAGCATGGACGATGCCATGCAGGCAAAGATGAAGAATATCTCCGCATTGAGTCTGAACCTGTTGCGCAGGAACATGATGAACAGCGTCAACGTGCCTGCAAAGCAGATCCACCATACTGCGGGGTTGCCGAAAGTTGAAATGGTTCCGAACTTTGTTGTGTCCGGATTCTGTCCTCCGGAATAGAACCACACCGGGCGGTTTCCGAGAGGCCATTCATACCATGCGGACTGATACGGATGCGTTGAATTAAGCCCGCTATGGTAACTGAACATATATTTTTGATTGTCAATAACACCGTCCATATAAGTCTTAACCTTTTCGGAGAAGGTCAAAACTTCGCCCTCGGGCTCCTCATTGTACCCGAGCTGTCCGGCGGCACGAAGGCGTGCAATCTTTGTTTGCTCCGCATTAGGTTTCCATTGCGCTGTGTAATACGGTCTGTATGCCGCCGAGTAAATCGCAACGGGAATGATGATGAAGAACAGGAGACAGAACAGGCAGGTTTTTATGAACCGTGCCGGGAACTTTCTCGCGTTCGCAACCGCAGGATCGGCCTCTTCCGCTTTTGTGAGCTTGGCATTTTTAATCTTGTTTGCCTTTACCCAAAGGGTTATCATCTTAACAAAGAACATAACCGCAAGCGCAGCACCGGTATATATGCAGATCCATTTGCTTGCGCAGCCCAAACCGAAGAACAAACCCGAAAGCCCGAGCGGTATAAGAGTGTCCTTAAGGCTGTCGCCGAGATCCATCTTTATGAATTTGTACATGTAGTACGTCATGCACATATTGAAGAACACGCCGTATACGTCAATGGTCGAAATTCGAGTCTGCGAAAAATGCATGAAATCGAATGCAAACAACCCTGCCGCAAGCAGCGCAAGCTCGTGACGCTTGAACATGCGCTTGCCGAACGCATACATCAGGGGAATCATTGCAACGCCGAACAGCGCACCCATGATTCGCCAACCGAAGGGATTCATGCCGAATATCGCAACGCCGACGGAAATGATTATTTTTCCGAGCGGAGGATGCGAAACCTCGTAGACACTAAGATTATGCAGATGTTCATATGCGGTTCGTGCGTGGTAGAGCTCATCGAAATACATGCCGGTCATATAACTCGGGTATTCCGGCACGCAATTCTGTTCATCGACAAGAGCCGCTGCGGATGCATCGTTCACCGTAACATGAAGCAGGTTGCCTGCCGTGTCAAAGAACGCAAGCTCGTTTATCCATGCTTCGCCGCTCACAACTGTCAGCGTGATGTTTTTTGTTGTGCTGTGCAGGCTGCTGTTGCGAACCCACCTGTACATTGTTCCGAAACGCTGGTCGATTTCGACTGATTTGCCGTCGTCTCCGGTGAGCTTGAATACGGTCGTTCCTTTTGATCCGCTGCCGCCCGTAATTCCGCCGTCATGCCAAACACTGCCGATGGTAACCGTATCATCAAATGTCAGCGTTACGGTTGTGCCCGGCGTTCCCTTCCATTCGCTGTCCGGTGCTTTTGTGGAGCCGAGATTCGTGACGGCCAGAATGCCGTAAACAAGAGTCAATGCAATAACGAATATCCAGTCTTTTTTTGTATAGTGAAGCTTTGTATCCGTTTTTTGGGGGATAACAGGCTTCGTGTCAAAAATGCTCGGCGCAAGCTGCGCAGGGGTTTTGATGGGATCGCCTTTGCGCGCCTTGTCCATTGATTTTTCAAGCTTGAGCAGGAAATAGATCGCAATGGGCAAAAGGATGTAGATGCAGAGCATGATAACGATCATTTTTGTTCTTGCTGTGTATTCCGCATCACTCATACCCGTTGTGTTATCCGAGGATTGTGATGATGGAGTCTTTGTTTCAAAGCTCTGAATTTCGCCGTTGTAGTTTGTGAGCTTTTCGATTTTAAAATCGTCAAAGTAGGCAATGCCCATGCTCGTGCTGCTGAAATTGCCGAGTCTGCATCCGATTTTGAGTTTGTACTGTCCGCTTCCTGTTTTGCCGACAAGCTCAACCATTGTCCAATCAGTTGTGCCGAGAACAGGCGTTGAATAACAGGTTCGGTCCTCAAGAGCAATATTTGCACCCGCTCCGCCGCTGACATTTTCGGTTTTGATGTAGCAGCTGAGTTTGTAAATCGTGTTTGCCTGAACGGAAACTGTCTGCGTGAAGTGTGCATCATCAAGCTCCGCATTCGTGAGCTTCACGACATTGCCGCGCGCAGCATCCTTCACGACAACCGCGTTTGACACGGAAGTATCGTTTAAATAGGATGTGTATTCCCACCCCTTCGGCATAAGGCCGCTTGAGTCGAGGCTTTCGAAGCTGCCGTTTGCAATGTTTGCGCTTCCTCCGCTTTTCGGGGAAGCAAGCAGCAGAACGATGCCGAAAATAACACATACTGCCGCAATAATTGCAAGGCTGACAGTGAGTGTCTTTTTGTTTATCTTTTTCATTTCGTTTCCTCTAATTTCTCTGCTTTTCGTGCAGGAACAGTTTTTTGTGCTTTCGCCGAAACATCATCATCCGCGAAAACATCGGCTTTTACTCTTCCGCGGAGCATAATATCCGTGCAAATGCCACAGAATATTATAAACAATATGACGTTTGCAAGTGAGCACCAGAACACAAGGCGTTCATCCCAATAGAGGTGGTACTCATGCAGTTTGCTGTAATAAAATGCTGCAATGCAGTTCACAAGCGTTGTTGCGCTCCAGCACATGAACATGCTGATAAGTCGCCTGTCGCCGTAGCTGATGTAAGCAACAAGCAGCAGAAGCAGCACGGGGAACAGGTAGCGTTCGTGCATGTAGTGGCCGAGAGTGAAAAGCGAGGCGAATGTGAATGCGGTTGCAAGACTCAACGCGCCGGAATGCTTTTTCCTGCCGAAGAAATACAGAACACCGCCGAAACCGACTGAAAGAACCATCAGAACGGTGCCGAGCTGGCCGTAAGTCAGCCCGAGAATTGCCTTCTCGGTTATCGGGGTCCAATTCTTTCCGAACAATGTGTAAATATTGTATGCATTTACACTTGCGTATTTATAAGAAGTAGCGGTTCCCATATATTTTTGAAGGATAATGGAATACCACGGCATGGTATCATCGGCAAACGGAATTACCGACACAATGAGAAGCGCGCAGGCGCAGGCGACCGCAACAACGGTCTTCATTATTCGCGTTCCGACTCCGTCCGTACATTTTCTGCCTGTCGGACTGAAGAAATCCGGATCGAAAATATAGCAGAAATATGCAATCGCAAGAAGGGGACCCGCCATCAAAGCCTGCGGTTTAAGCAGGATTGATAATCCGTAAACAAATCCCGCAAGAATCGGTTTGTTCGAATTGAGCAGAATAATGCTTATTACAAGCAGGATCGAAAGAATCTGATCGATCTGTCCCCATCCTCCGGAAACATAGATGAAAACGGGGCAGAATGCTGCAAGGCACATAAGAAGGTATGCGGCCTCAAAGCGAAGTTTTTTGCGCGCAAGCCTGTAAACAAGATACGCTGAGCCTATATCGGCAATTATCGACGGGAGTTTTATCATTGTAACATAGAATATGTCGTACGAGCCGTCCGCCGCATAAACGCCGTGACCGAAAAGATCCGCTATGCGCGCCATCAACCCCAAAACATACATATATCCCGGCGGATAATCCGGAAAATTGGTTTGAGGATTATAGAAGTTTTGAAAGCCGTTTCTGAATATTTTGTTTCCCCACGATGTGAAACAGCCTATATCGGTTTTGTGTCCGACAATATAGTAGGAAAAAAGAATATGCAGCAACAGCGAAGCAAGCAGCGTCCACACAACAAGAAAATTGTCTGATTTGTCGCGTACACCGTTCACAAGAACGGCTCTGCTTTTTTTGATGCTTACATAGACCATGTAGATCAGCAAAAAGGCAATCGTTGCCAAAATGGAAGCGATCAGTATTTGCTCGGTCGGAAATTTGCTCGGCGTCATATTGAATGCCATCCTCCTTATGAAAGCCTGCTGTAAGATGCCGAATGCGTCCGGCTGACCTCTGTCACACCGCTCACGTTCGCGCATCATACACCGATTTTATTTATTTTACCATATTATGTTCAAAATTTGAAGTGCCGAACGCAAAAAAAAGCAGCAAACAACAAAATTGAAAGCTGCGGGAAAAGTCGATAACGGATTTTTTATTTCGTTTAAACCGTAAATGCATTTTCTATATGTCTGATTTTGTGTTCCGAAAGTATCACTTCAATTATATCGAAGCGATAGTAAACCGCCTTTTGCCTGTAATTTGCCGCAAAATACTTTGCAGCGTAAACCATGTTTGCTCTTTTTGCAGAACCGACACGCAGCATCGGCGGCAGCTCATTTGAATCGAGAGCGGTCTTGACCTCGACAAAGGCAACGGTGCTTCCTTTTTTTGCGATTATATCAATCTCCTTGTGTGCAACACGGTAATTGCGCTGAAGGATTCGGTACCCGTGCAAACGAAGGTAAAGCCTTGCCAAACGCTCCCCTCTTGCACCGATGCGCTGCTGTTTGCTTCCGTTTTCAATATTCAGCCGTTCCAATTGCACCTCCGTTCGGGTGTATACAGCAACGCGGTCAGCATTCACCGCGTTCCGCAAGAATTTTTTTGATGAAGCTGCGCCTGTGAAGTTCGCACGGACCGAATTCACGAAGCGCATCCATATGCTGCTTTGTTCCGTAACCGACGTTTTTTTCGAAACCGTACTGCGGAAATTTCTCCGCTGCGGCGATCATGTATCTGTCTCTTTCCACTTTTGCAACTATGCTTGCCGCCGCAATGGAATAACACAATGCATCGCCGTGAATCAGGCTGTGCTGCACGGCGGGAATATCAAGTTCTTTAACGGCATCAACAAAAACGTCGCTGCACACGTAATCGCCCGGGCAATGCGCCAAAGCATTCCTGTAAGCTTCGGCAAACGCCTTTTTTGTTGCCTGAAGAATATTTATCTCATCAATTTCCTTTTGAAACACCCATCCTGTGCCGAAAGCTGTCGCTCCGCCTGTAATAAGCGGGTAAAGCTTTTCCATGCGCTTCTTTGTAAGCTTTTTGGAATCGTTTACGCCCTCTGTCACAAATCCCGGAGGAAGAATCACGCATGCGGCAACAACGGGGCCCGCGAGCGGTCCGCGCCCGACTTCATCCATTCCCGCAACGGCGATACCGCGTTCCCAGAACGGGCGTTCGTATTGAGTCATTTGTTCAAGCCGTTCGGCCTCGTTAATCTTTTTCATTGTTTATATCGGTTTGCTCCGCTTGCTGGGGTTCGAAATTATCCGTGGGGTTTTCAAGAGCAACGGCGGCAATTTTGCCCGCACGATACTCATCAAGAACTATTCTTGCGCCGCGTTCCGTATCAAAAACTCCGCCCGAAAGAATAAACCCGCGGCTGCGGCACACGCCTTCCAGCAGAAGCTCGGGAATATTCTGTTCCGGATCAAGCTTTTTGTATCTTGCCGTCAAAGCCTCCGGGCATATGCGCATAAGGTCAAAAAGCAGCAGGGCCGAAATTTCCTCGATATCAAGCACATCATCCCGAATCGAACCAATATATGCAAGATGCTTTGCAAGTATCTCGTTATCCAACTTGCCCCAAAGCAAACCCGGAGTGTCAAGAAGCTCGAGATAGTCCGAAACTTTGACCCATTGCTTTGACCGCGTAACACCCGGACGATCGCCGACCTGCGCTCTTGCCGCGCCCGCAATACGATTGATGAAAGTGGATTTTCCGACATTCGGAACGCCGACGACCATTGCGCGCAAAGTTTTTTTAATGCCTTTTTCGCGATACCGCCGAACGGTCTCCTCCCCCGTTTTTTCAATAAGCTCAATTGCACGTTTGCGTGTTGAGGGCTGAGTTGAGATAAACTCCGCAGCCGTGATTCCCTGTTTTGCAAAATAACTTATCCATGCGCGATTCTGAGTTTTTGATGAAAGGTCACTTTTATTAAGAACAACAACACGCAGCTTGTTTTTAAAAAGAGCTTCGAAATCGGGATTGCGGCAAGCCATCGGTGCGCGTGCATCGACAATTTCGATTATCATGTCAACAAGCTTTAAGTTGTCCTCCAGCATACGTCTGGCTTTTGCCATGTGCCCGGGATACCAATTTATCGTGTGCATGGGTTTTACCTCCGAAACGGGTTGATAATTCTTTTTTTGCAGCAGACATCGGCGCGAAACGGAATTCGGCAGCTTTTTGCAGCGGCGGCAAAGCCCCGCAATGCCTGCGCAAAATCGATATAAAATCAGCCTCCTTCCCCGTTTGGGTCGGGAGGCCTTTTCAGAAAAAGGAAAATCTTGATTACTTGGTAACGATGCGTTCTTTGATCTTTGCAGCCTTACCGGTCCTCTCACGGAGGTAATAGAGCTTCGCCCTGCGGACAACGCCGTGGCGAACAACTTCAATCCTGCCTATGCGCGGGCTGTGATAGGGGAAAGTCCTCTCAACACCTACACCGTAGCTGATACGGCGAACGGTGAAAGTCTTGCGGATGCCGCCGCCCTGCATTTTGATGACGATGCCTTCAAAATTCTGGAGCCTTTCGCGGTTTCCTTCAACGACCTTAACGTATACGCGAACGGTGTCACCGATTTCGAGCTTGGGAAGATCGGAACGAAGCTGCTCTTTTTCGAGTTCTCTGATGATGTCTGACATAGTAATCTCCTTATTTACAGATGTTCTTAGCCGACCTGCGACCAGCGGACCATCCAATTAACCATAGAATTATAGCATTTTTCTGCACAGAATGCAAGAGCAATTTTTCAAAAAATGAGCAGAGACGCAATATATATTACTCATTTTCCAACGATTGCAGGTATTTTTTATCCGCCGCAGTCAGATTCGCCCTTTCAAGAAGGTCCGGACGCATCTGTTTTGTTTTTTTGAGAGCTTCCTGCCTCCGCCAACGCAGAATTTCGGCATGGTTGCCGTTCAGCAGCACGGGCGGAACCTCTCTGCCCCTGAAATTCGCGGGACGCGTGTACTGAGGGTATTCCAGCAGTCCCCAGTCGGAAAAGCTTTCCTCCTCGGTTGATTCGGAGCTTCCGAGCACACCGGGAATGAACCTTGAAACGCAGTCGATAACGACCATTGCGGGCAATTCGCCGCCCGTCAGAACATAGTCGCCGATTGAAATTTCATCATCGATAAGTTCCGATACGCGTTCGTCAATGCCTTCATAATGCCCCGCAAGGAAAAGAAGACGTTTTTCAGAAGCGAGTTCTTTTGCAAGTGCCGGTGTCAGCACTCTGCCGCGCGGACTCATCACAATGCAGCGCGGCTTTTCAGGAGCTTCGGCTGCGACGCTTTCGATGCAGTCAAAAATCGGCTGCGCAAGCATGACCATGCCCGCCCCGCCTCCGAACGGATAATCATCGGTATTACGGTGCTTGTTCTGCGAAAAATCACGTATATTATGCGTTTTGAATTTCAAAATGCCCTTTGATGCCGCCCTGCCGAGAATGCTTGATGACAGGATATTGCTGAACATTTCGGGAAAAATTGTAAGAATATCAATCCTCAAACAGTCCAACCTCCGCAAGAATTTCGGAATCAAAAACAATTCGCTTGTTTTCGATATCAACGCTTGAAAGCAATTTTTTCAGTGCAGGAACGGAAAGCCTTTTTGCGCCTTTAATAACATAAACGTCCGTTGACGGTGTTTCGTACACATCGACCACTCTGCCGAGCGCATCACCCAATGTCGAAAAAACCTCACAGCCTATGATGTCCTTCACAAAATATGCACCTGCGGGAAGCTTTACGGCGTGTTCTCTGTCCACGCAAAGGTATTTGTCGCGAAGTTTTTCGGCGGCTTCAACGGTGTCAATTCCCTTGAGTTTAATTATCACGGAATTCTCGGCGGCAACCCTTGCGCTTTCCGCAGTGACTGTTTGATAAACGCCCTCGGGCGCCTCGATAAAGGCATCCGAAAGGCGTGCAAATCGTTTTAAATCATCGGTCAAGGGGAGCAATTTCAGCTCACCCTTGATGCCGTGCGGGCGCAGAAACAGCCCGATACGAAAATAATCCATAGACAAAACTTGTGAGTTCCGGTACGGTTACAGAATATCAACTCTGTATTTCTTTTCGCTTTTTACCGAAGCGGCGCGAACAACGGTGCGGATTGCTTTTGCGATACGCCCCTGTTTGCCAATAACTTTGCCCATATCGTCCTTGGCAACGGAAAGCTCAATTGTGGTTTCCTCGCCTGCTTCGTCAGCCTTGACGGCAACCTTTACCTCGCTCGGTTCGTCAACAAGACTCTTTGCAATGAATTCAACAAGAGCCGCAATATCGGGAACCTGAGTTTCGGTAATGATTTCTTCGCTCATCAGTCGATAACGCCGTGCTTTTTGAACAGACCGCGAACGGTTTCCGTGGGCTGCGCACCGTTCTTGATCCACTGCTTTGCCTTGTCGCCGTCAACAACGACCTGTTCGGGATCGGTGAGGGGGTTGTAATAGCCGATTTCCTCTACGAAAGCACCGTCACGGGGTGCGCGGGAATCCGCAACAACGATACGATAGAAAGGAGCCTTCTTTGCGCCCATTCTGCGAAGCCTGATTTTAAGCATGATAGTTCCTCCAAATTAAATAGAAAGTCTTTGTTGAATATCCAATCGGGCATAAGCCCGCTGTTGGTGATTTTGTTGTTTGATGCAGATTGGAAAACCTTTTGCTGCATCAGAAGCCGAAGAAGCCTTTGCGCCTGCCCGCTTTTTTGCGGCCCATTCCCGCAAACCTCTTCATCAACTGGCGTGACTGTTCAAATTGCTTGAGCAGTCGGTTAACTTCCTGAACGGTCGTTCCGCTGCCCGCCGCAATGCGTTTCTTGCGGCTTGCATTCAAAAGTTCCGGATTGCGTCGTTCACGCGGAGTCATTGAACGAATGATCGCCTCGACTCTTGCGGTTGCCTTTTGGTCAATTTTTGCATCCTTGAGCTTGCTTGCATCGACCCCGGGCATCATGCCGAGAATCTCTTCCATTGAGCCGAGTTTTTTGACCTGTTGGAACTGCTCGAGGAAGTCCTCAAGAGTAAACTTGTCATTTTTAATCTTTTTGGTGAGCTCTTCCGCCTGTTTTTCGTCGAAAGCCTGTTCCGCCTTTTCAATCAAAGTGAGAACATCGCCCATGCCAAGAATTCTTGAAGCCATTCTGTCGGGATAGAACGGTTCGATATCGGTAAGCTTTTCGCCTATGCCGGAGAATTTGATTGGTTTGCCCGTAACACTGCGAACGCTCAGTGCCGCACCGCCTCTTGTGTCACCGTCAAGCTTTGTGAGTATAACGCCGGTTATGCCGAGTTTTTCGTTAAAGGAGCTTGCAACGTTGACAGCGTCCTGACCTGTCATTGCATCAACAACAAGCAGCGTTTCCGCCGGGTTAACGGCTTGTTTGACGGCAGCGATCTCGTCCATCATGCTCTCATCGATATGCAGGCGGCCTGCCGTATCGACTATAACAAGATCGTAGAAGTTGCGGGAAGCATATTCAATCGCTTCCTTTGCGGTTTTAACGGGATCCTGCGTCCCGCGTTCGAAAACGGGAACATTGACTTTTTCACCCACGACCTGAAGCTGGGTGATCGCGGCAGGGCGATATATGTCGCATGCAACAAGCAGCGGTTTTTTGCCCTGAGTCTTTGCAAGGTAGGCAGCAAGCTTGCCCGCCATTGTGGTTTTGCCCGCACCCTGAAGACCTGCAAGCAGGAAAACAGAGGGTTTGCGCGGCCCGAACTCAACCTTTACAACGCTGCCGCCGATGAGCTGAGTCAGCTCCTCATTGACAATTTTGATTATTTGCTGGGAAGGAGTGAGGCTTTGGAGAACATCCGAACCCACTGCCCGCGCCGAAACAGTGTTTATAAAGGATTTCACAACCGAAAAGTTAACATCCGCCTCGAGCAGCGCAAGCTTTATCTCGCGCATTGCCTCTTTGACTTCTTTTTCGGTCAACTTGCCCTTTCCGCCCAGTTTTCTGAATATGTTCTGAAGTTTTGAAGAAAGTCCTTCAAATGCCATCTTTGCCCTCCGTGATTTCAGTCAGTTGTGATAACAGAGTGTTGATTCTTTCCCGAGCGGCTTCATTGAAGGTGCACCTGCGAACCTCTGCCGAAAGCTCCGCAATTAAAACTTTCAGCCGCCTGTCCCTTGCGGCAAGACCGAGTTTTTCTTCCATTTCGAGAAGGATTTTTTCACCGCGCTGCAATGCATCGCGCACACCCTGCCGCGAAATGCCCTTCTGCTCTGCAATTTCCGCAAGGGAAAAATCCTCCTCGCAGTTGAGCTTAAGCATCTCGCACTGGTTATCGGTTAAAAACGCGCCGTAGTAATCAATGAGAAGGCTTAATTCGAGTTTGTTCTGCATATATGCCTCCTTAATGTTCTATGCGGCACTGTTGTAAAGGCGCAAAGCTTTACAAGCATGATTATAACGCCGCCAAGGTGGAAAGTCAATCCCCTTTACAGTGTCTTTCTAAATATACTTCGTTCAATAATTGTCCGCAGCAGCAAAACTCAACACTCAGCCAGGCTTTCAATGTATCTTTTCAGCACGGGGCGATTGGGCGGCGTCAGCTCGTTTTCGGGCGGCATTTCGGAGGCGGAAAAGAAACGCAGCTCCGACACTTCACTTGCCTGCGGCGTAAGCTCTCCGGAATAACTGCGGCAAAGGTAAACAATATCAATATTTGAAACCTCGTCGCCGTTCGGATAGGTATAATGCAGGTTTTTTCCCGAAAAAACACCAAAAAGTTCAAGCTCGTTCGCAAAAAGTCCCGTCTCTTCAAAAAGTTCGCGCATTGCCGCTTTTTCAACTTCCTCATCAAGCTCCACAGAACCGCCTGCATAGCCCCAAAGTCCGTTATCGCGCCGTTTCTGCAAGAGTATTCGACCCTCGGAATCGACAACAATAACGCTCGCACCGACCTGAAGCAGCGGACGATGCCCGACAGTTTTTCTCAAATTAAGTATATATTCCGACATGATTAATCCAAGTACCCCTCTTCACGCAGCATTTCAAGAACGCGCGCTTCGCGTTCAAGCATTGTTTGATTTTTTGGCCCGTGAGCTCTGTTTCTGTTAACATCAATTGCATGTTCTGCCTCAACAAATTCCAAAGTAAATCGTTCCCGTGCCTCATAGTCATCGAGTTTCTGCGCTCCCGGCTCCGGTTCCGCTTCGCAAAAATAGTAGAAATTATTCTGAACAAAAACCGAAATCCCCGGTTTGTCGCTCTTTTCGATTCTGCGAACGCAGCCGTATTCCTGAATCGAATCAGGGACAACGCACAAGCCGGATTCTTCGGCAGTTTCGCGAATCAGTGCCTGATGCCGAGTTTCACCGCTCTCGATGCCGCCCCCGGGGAACTTATAGTAATCATACATCAGGCTGTGAACCATTGCAACCCTGCCGCCGCGAATGATAATGCTCCGAACGGACGGACGGTAAAAAACTTTTCCGCTCGAGTCGTAGTTCTTTTTATCCATTTCAAACAATGTTCTCATCATATCCTCCCGAATAAACCTGCGGCAAAAAACCGAAGCCGCAATTTGTGCCGAATATGTTAGGCATTGGCAATGAAGCCGCAGGATTCATGTATATCAAATTGAAAAGAAAAAGCTCCATCGTAAATTCGATGGAGCTGATTTGGAGGCACCATCCGGAATCGAACCGGAGATGGCGATTTTGCAGACCGCTGCCTTACCGCTTGGCTATGGTGCCGTTTGGCCGCGTAAAAGGAGGAAACGCAGCCGTTAAAAAAATGGAGCGGGAAACGGGGCTCGAACCCGCCACCTCCGCCTTGGCAAGGCGGCGCTCTACCAAATGAGCTATTCCCGCAGCATGGTGCCTCAGAGTGGAGTCGAACCACCGACACAGGGATTTTCAGTCCCTTGCTCTACCAGCTGAGCTACCGAGGCAAAATGGCGATCCGAAGGGGGCTCGAACCCCTGACCTCCAGCGTGACAGGCTGGCATTCTAACCAACTGAACTACCGGACCGCGTGGTGGGAACAACAGGGCTCGAACCTGTGACCCTCTGCTTGTAAGGCAGATGCTCTCCCAGCTGAGCTATGCTCCCATCCATTGTGCCGCTCTTCAAGCGACTTCCATATTATACTCAATTGGGTCTCATTTGTCAACCCCTTTTTTAAATTATTTTTAACTATATATAATACTCTGTTTTTTCAGCATATACATGCAAATTCGAACGGTTTCATCCGATTATTACGCGTACGGTGTTGAAAAATTTTCCGTTCGGCATTATCATATATCCGTATTCGCTCCGTTCAAAGCATATTCGGAGTGGGTCCGATACCGCACCGGATGAAGGCTGCCTGCGATCGAAGTTTTTTGCGTAAATGCCTTTTGGCTTTACCTTTTTCCGAACAAGGAGGCAAATCATATTGAAACATGCTGATTTAAGAATCTTAAGGCGCATTGCGGCGTTTTTGCTTGTGGTTTTGAGCATTGCGGGCATTGCAGCCTGCACCGTACCCGAAGAGGTTTTCCCGCCCGATACCCCGACAGCTGCAATATCGGATGTATTGCACACAACCGAACCCACGGAAATCGGAACAGCCGCCGAAATTGAGCTCTCCGCAAAGCCGACTGCACCTCCGCAGGAACCGACTTCATCGCCGGTGAAAGAAAGCGGCGAATACAGTTCCCGTGATGAAGTTGCTCTGTACATCCACCTTTTCGGACATCTCCCCGCAAATTTCATAACAAAGAAACAGGCACGGGAACTCGGCTGGCAGGGCGGCGGGCTTCAGGATTTTGCGCCCGGCTGCTCCATCGGAGGGGACAGGTTCGGCAACTACGAGGGGCTTTTGCCGCAAGCGGAAGGACGGTTTTATACCGAATGCGATATCGACACCTGCGGAGCACCCTCACGCGGGGCAAAACGCATAGTTTTTTCGAACGACGGATTGATTTTTTATACCGATGACCATTATCAAAGCTTTATTAAGCTTTACGACGCGGACAATTAAACCGCGGGTTTTTGAGAATTTTTAGGGATGATTGAGGATAATTGACCATGACCGTATCGGATAAGAATTTCACACACAACTCCGGTTCCGAACAAAGCGGGGGCATTAAGAATATCCGCATTGACTTTACGGCGATTGCGGGAATTACCGATGCGCATCTGCGTATTGCCGAGGCATTGCAGTTTCCGGATCATTACGGAAAAAACCTTGATGCACTCTTTGACTGCCTTGCGGAAATATGCAAACCCGTTGCAGTGACTCTCTTCGGAACGAGCGCGCTGACTGCCGCCCTCGGCAGCTACGGGAGCATGATGCTGCGCGTGTTTTCGGACGCGGCAGTCGAAAACCCGAATCTTTCCGTTGAAATCGGCGATTAAGTTTGCCGCATTCAATTTATCAAAGTTTTAGTGTTTTGGCTTTAGGACAAAAGCGGCAGACAGGATTTTTCCCGTCTGCCTTTTGCCGAATATACGAAACCGAGTGTTGTTTAATTGCTTTTTATGCCGTTCCGAGTGCTGCTTTGCCGCTTGTTTTCAAAGACCGGAATCAATCTTCAGCCTTTGTAAATTATTCGGCTGCCTGCTTCGGCACTGCCCTTAATTGTTTTGCATTCAATACTGCCGCGAGCCTCCGCATGTCCCGCGATATCGCCGCAGCTTATATTGCCTCCGCAGTCAACGTTTCCGTCAACATTTCCGCAATTCATGCTCCCGCTTGTCTTCGCATGTCCGAGTATATCACCGCAGTTCACATCTTTGCCCGCATTGACATCGCCGCTGACATTGCCGCATTCAACACTTCCGCCGGTTCCAACATCGCCGCCGACAGCCGCACAGCCGACATTTCCGCCGGCATTGACGTCGCCGCCGATACTGCCGCATTCAATGCTTCCGCCCGCTGAAATGTCTCCGCCGATATCAGCGCAGTTCACATTGCCGCCCGCGCCGACATCACCGCCGATTTCACCGCAGTTCACATTTCCGCCCGCATATACATCACCGTTAACACTGCCGTTGATATCGGCATTGCCCCAAATTTCAACATTTATCGAGCAATCGGTGCGTCCGCCTTTCCTGCCGAACATACCCGCCGTTCCGTTCTCTTTTTCATATTTCAGTTCAACGGGAATGCAAACCGCAGGATCGTATTCCTGACTTGACACGATCTGTTTTCCGCGCATCAGCACAACGCGCAGGGTATTATCATCCGGCATTTCGTCAATCATGATATTGCTCCATTCGAAACGATTTCCGTAATTACGGGTCGAAGAACGCGAATGTTTTTTTGCGCTTTTTTCAAATGCGCAGCCCGCTTTTTCAGCTTTTTTCTTTGCCATTCTCTCGATTTTTCTGCCGAATTCCTCGATAGCATCCGTGTTGACGCTTACAATGCCGTTTCTGCCCTTTTTCACAAAGATGCAGCTGCCGTCATCATCTTCTTCATCGTCATCGTCATTTTCATCGTCATCGTCTTCTTCATCGTCCCCGTCATTTTCATCGTCGTTTTCGTCCTCGTATTCGACTTCAACCGATTCCGGGTTGCAGGCAGCATCGCATTGCTGTTCGGCATCGGTATGAATTTCTTCACCCGCATCAATGTTTTTCTCGTTCTTAACATCGCGCAGCAGCTCATCCAGCGAAACGCCGAAAAGATCCGCAATTCGCGGCATCAATTCAATATCGGGATAGGAAGCCGCCGTTTCCCATTTGCTGACGGCCTGAACGGACACTCCGAATTCGGCAGCAAGCTGTTCCTGTGTCATTCCGCTTGCCTTACGCAGCTCGCGCAGTTTGATTGCAAAGTTTTCTTTCATGGTATTTTCCCTCTTTCTGATTTTCGTGAGTCGCCGCACCGCATATCTGTTACGTTTGGAAAACGTTTTTGTGTTGCGCCAACTCTTAATTTCGCGCTCATTTTAGCAACGCAAGCTTTTCATGACAATAAAGCGGTGGTTGAAAACCCCAAAAAATCTGCTCAACCGTTGGTTGAATCCCGTGCCGCCGCAAATTATTTATTCCTTTCGGTTTGTTTTGCGTGTTTCTTTAAAATTATTTCTTATTGAAATTTATTTTTAACAGATATATCTGCGTTTATCAGCAAATCAACCAAAGGTTGAATCGCATATCATTGCGAAACTCTCTTTGTTGTTTGCGCAAGAAGCTGTTTTATCGCCGCATTCCGCGCCCGCTGCGCTGCGAATTCACGGAAAAAGAACTTGCGATGCAGCGGAACATTCGTTCCGAAGCAAGGCGCAGACGCGTCTCAGCATCACAGTCTCCGTCCGCATTCGACTGTTCATCCGTAACAATTGTTGAAAAAACTCCCGCATTCGCAAGCTCGTAAATATGTTCATAACCCCTTCCGAGCCTTCCCGCAACAATAAACACGGGCACGGCGCCGCCGGAATTTGCGGCGCAGCGTTTCACAACCTCGCCGACGGCCTTCCCGTTGTCCGCACTTGATGCATCAAGCTGCCCTTCTCCGGTTATGACAAGATCGGTGTCCCCAAGCAATGCATCAAAGCCGACCGCATTGAGCACCGCCGCCGAGCCGTGAGTCAATTCCGCGCCCAAAAGAGCCGACAGCATTGCACCCATGCCTCCCGCCGCGCCCGCACCGCATTCGGCGGACACTTTTCTCCCTGCCGCAGCGTCATACAAGGCCGCAATGTTTTTCATCCCGTCTTCAAGAGTGTTTAATGCTTCGGCGTCCGCGCCTTTTTGCGGTCCGTAGGTGTACGTCGCACCGTTTTTGCCTGTAAGAGGATTATCAACATCACACATAACGGTTATCTTTGCCTCGAAAACATCTCTGCGCAAGCCTGACAAATCAATTTTACGCACCAAGGCAAGCTCTCGGCCGCAGCCCGAAAGCTCATTGCCGTCCGCATCCAGAAACTTAACGCCGAGAGCCGCTGCCGCGCCCATTCCGCCGTCGTTGGTTGCGGAACCGCCTATACCGATCAAAATATTCCTTATCCCCTCGTTCAATGCTGAAGCGATAAGTTCGCCCGTCCCCCTGCTCGTTGCAGCAAGCGGATCCAATGCATTTTCATCCATCAATGCAAGCCCCGATGCCTTTGCCATTTCAATAACCGCTGTGGCGCCCGCCGTTTTTTCACCGAATGAGGTCAGAACACCGTATTCGGCAGCAATTTTCCTGCCGTCCGGCGCAGTAACATTCACCGAACGCATATTCCCGTTAAAGGCACGAGTAAGCGTTTCGGCCGTGCCGTCCCCCCCGTCCGCAATCGGAAGCGTTCTCACACTGCATCCGGGAAGGTATTGCCGCGCTGCATTTTTGATAATCGTGCAAACTCTCTGTGCATCCATGCTGCCCTTGAACTTGTCCGGAGAAATAAGCATCCGAATACCTGCGCCGACAGGGTCAATACGCCTTCCGCCGTATTCTTCAAAAGGGTTCACGGCAAGTTTTTCCGTTTTTTTGCAGCCGCACTCCGCCAAGTCTTTTTCATTAAAGACAAGGGTTCCGTTTTCGTCAAATCTGCCGTAAAAAGCCAGCTCCTCCGCCCGTCTGAGCGCATTCGTCTGAACGACGGGCCTGTATTCCGCAAGCGCACCCGAAACGAGCGGATTGTCGTTCAGCTTTTCAAACAGACTGCGTGTTTGTTTTATGCCGCCGCCTGCAAATGCAACCGTGAATATGTTTTTATCGTCGCTTTCATCAACCGGAAAATGACCCGCAAACAATTGAAGTCCACGAACGTCCGCCCTTTCAATTGCCGAAAAAATAAGGTTGAACGCATGTTCGCGTTCATCTCCGTTTTCAACAGAATCGAATCTGAATCCGATGCCGAAGCGTGAAATATTCATAGTTCTGTGACCTCAACTTTCTTTTGTATTGTGCGGAACAATGCAAAGCCCCGTCCCGCCGTCTTCAACCTCTACCGTGCAGTCGTTGCAGCAGTATGCATCCTCAAGCAGCTTTTCGCTGATAAAATCCTCGCATTCGTTCGAAACGCAGCGTGCAACAGCCCATGCACCGTTTTTTTCAAGTTCGACTTCATCGATTTTGCTTGCAATGTAATTTGCGGCGGAAGCACCGAAACGAACCGTTCTGCCCGTTTTTTTGAGTTTATCGGACAGATCATCCAGCATCAGTTTTGCAATCTCGGGAACAGCGGCTTGAGCCGCAGGCAAAAGCGCAGCAACGCAATCCGCATCGGAAGCAATTTCCGGCGGAAGTATCTGCCTTGCGTCCCGTTCATCGCGGCTGCCGTTCAACGCATTTGCCTCATCCGAAAAGCCCGCCCTGCGCTGTTTAAAGCTGTCGCCTTCACCGCAGGTGACGAATACAATCGCATTGCGGAAGCTTACGTTTTTACCTTTTGCATCGGTCAAAACGCCGCACCGCATGATGCTTTGAACGAGCGAACGCACGGCAGCGTTTGCGTATTGAATGTCGTCAAACAGCACCACTGCAAAAGGCTTCCGCCGCACGGCTTCGGTCAGTCTTCCGCCGGAGACAGAACCCGCAGGTGAACCCGTCAACGTGCTGACCGCCGAATAGTCGGAATACTCGCGCATATCAAACCGCAAAAGTGCATTTTCGCCCGGATACAATGTCTCTGCAAGCACTGCTGCAAGCTTGGTTTTTCCCGAACCTGCCGCTCCGGTTACGGCAATTGCGGCACGCGGACGGTCGGGATCGTTCCGCCATGTGAAAGCGGAACGAAGGGCTTTGCACACGGAAGCAACCGCGGTCTCCTGCCCGATTATGTGCGCATTGATCAACGAATCCAGTTTTGAGAGCCGTGAACGGACGGTGCCGTCAAGACTGCTTACGGGAATCCCCGTCAATTCGTGAACAGTCTGTGCAACATCGCCGGCAGTGACGATCGGACGACAGCTCTTTTTTAAAGAAGCCGCAGTGAATGCCGAATTCTCCGCTCCCGCATGAAGTGCATCCGCTGTTCTCGGCTCGCCGAGCTGCTTTTCCTGTTTTCTTAATTCAGCCGCAAGTGTAAAATCCCGCTCATTCAATGCGTCCTCAATACGCATTCGGAGGCTGGCCCTTTCCTGCCGCAGTTCCGCTGTATTCTGCGGAGCAAGCCGCCGGCGGGAAGCTGTTTCATCCATTATATCTATCGCCTTATCCGGAAGAAATCGCTCCGGAATGCAGCGAACGGACATATCAACACAGGCTTCCGCTGCCTCGTCCGTAATCGAAACGCCGTGATGCGCCTCGTATTTCGGACGCAAACCGCGAAGGATTGCGATCGCTTCCTCCCGCGTAGGTTCTTTTACGACTATCGGTGAAAAACGCCGTTCCAGCGCGGCATCTTTTTCGATATAGAGCCTGTATTCATCAAACGTTGTTGCGCCGATCAGCTTCAACCCGCCGCGAGCAAGCGCGGGTTTCAGGATATTGGCAGCATCGAGACTGCCCTCGCCCGCACCTGCGCCGATTATCGTATGTATTTCGTCAATAAAAAGAATTGTTTCGGGAGTTGTTTCGTCAAGAAGTGCTTTCAGTCTCTCCTCAAATTCGCCCCTGTATTTCGTTCCCGCAACGAGTGCGCCCAAGTCAAGCCGCAGCACCCGCGACGAACGCAGCTCGACAGGAACATCACCCGAAACTATCCTTTGAGCAAATCCCTCAACGACAGCCGATTTTCCGACGCCGGGACTTCCCGTAAGCACGGGGTTATTCTTGCTCCGCCTAAGCAGTGTCTGAATCAACCTGTTCAGCTGCGCTTCACAGCCTGTCAACGGATCAAGCTCCCCCCGCGCCGCCCTTGCCGTAAGGTCATCGGTATAGCTTTCCAACATCGGCGAACTCTGTCCGCCCCGAGGTTTATTTTTCCCGCGGGATACGTTTTCATCATGCGGCTGTCTTTCGGCCGAATCACTTTTTAAAGAATCATTCGCATTGCCTTTTGTTTTTTCGGCTGCGCTTTCATCACAGAGCAGCTCCGACTTTCGGCTTTCGCGCCCGTTCGAACCGAGTTCCCGCGATTCATCGTTCAAAAGCTTTTTCAGCATCTGCCTGTCCAGCCCGATGGAATCGAGAATGCGTGATGCAAAACAGTCCGTCTCGCGCAAAACGGCAAGAAGGATATGTTTCGTGCAGATTGTGCGGCTTGCATATGCTTTTGCTTCATACAGCGCAAGCTCCAATACGCGTTTTGCAGGCGGTGCGAACCCCCTGCTGTCCGTGAAAATATGTCTTCCGCCGCCGACAAGGGTGTCCGCATACGGAAACACCATGCTTTCATCCGCACCGCATTTGCGAAGGCACTCCCCCGCCGTGCCCGGCGCACGGAGCAGACCTATCAAAATGTGCTCTGTGCCGATGAAGCCGTGATGCAGCTCCTCCGCCGCAGCCTGTGCCGCATCAAGAGCTGCGGATGCATTTTCGCTGTAACCTTCCCAATTCATTTTTTCACCGTTAATTCGTATGGCCGTTAATTCATATGGATTCAAATCCGATTAATCTCTCAATCAAATCGAGCGATTGAGCGGACACTTCGAATACCGCCCCGCAAAACATGCTTTTCTGTTTTTTAAACAACGACCGTCTTGCCGTTTTCGCGTATTTTGTCATGCTTCCGTTTTCGTTTCATCGGACGACGCATATAGACGTTCAGAACAATGCCCACACCTATCATGTTTGTGAGCATATTCGACCCGCCGTAGCTTATAAACGGCAGCGGAATTCCCGTAACGGGCATTATTCCCATCGTCATGCCGATATTTTCGAAAATATGTGCCGCAAGCATTGCGCTGACACCCGTAACAAGGCAGGTGCCGAAATTATCCCGCGCTTTTATTGCAATATACATCCAGCGGAAAAGCAGTGCAAAGAAAACAATAATCAGTATCGTACTGCCGATGAATCCGACCGCCTCCGTTATGCCGCTGAATATGAAATCCGTGTGCCTTGCCGGAACATAGCGAAGCTGTGCCAGCGTCTGCTCACCGAAAAAGCCCTTGCCCGTGAGCCGTCCGGAACCTATTGCCATCTGCGACTGTCCGACATGGTACTTTGCATCGTCGCTTGCGGCGGACGGATTCAGAAAAACATCGATTCTGTCGCGCTGCTTCGGGGTCAAAACAAAAAAGTACATCAGCGGAAGCCCCACCCCGGCTCCGACAGCGGCAAAGATTATATAAATCCACTTTATCTGCGCAACGAAGAATGTCACAACCATGATAACAAGCAATACAATCGCCGTTCCGTAATCAGGTTGGAGAACTATCAGCATGAACGGAACGAATGTTATGCCGAGAGCAATCATAACGTCCTTGAATTTCAGCAATCGCCCGTCCCTGTCCATTGCGGCAGAGACGTATTTTGAAAGCATCACGATCAATGCGATCTTGCTCAGCTCGCCCGGCTGTATTGCCCTTTCAAGCGTGTCGAAAACAAACCAGCCCTGCGCACCGCCGCGCACCTTGCCGAAAATGAAAAGCAGCATCAGCAAGCCTATTATGCCGATGTATGCCCACATTGCAAAAGTTTTGAATATGCTGTAATCAAAAACAAGAAATATTATCATTGCAGCAAGTCCTACAAGGAAGTTTGTTATATGCTTCTGCAGGTATTCCATGTTGAGCTTGTCCATATAATCCGCAATGCCGTGTTCCGTGCCGTCAAAAGGCTTTGCCTGAACAGAGGCAAGTGCGATCGTGCCGAACACAACGAGCGCAAGCACGATTCCGACCGTTACCCAGTCTATTCTTTTCAGGTATTTCTTATCAAAAAGGCTCATTCAAAAGCCGCGCCGCGCCCGCAAGTGGCTTCGGCAATCCTTTCGTGTTTATGTGTTTACAAGATCTGCGGTGCGATACGAAAAGCCGTTTCCCCGCACCGCACTTTTTGTCCGCCGCATCAAACGATGAGTTTTTTCTTTGCCTTTTCGGCATTTTTCAATTCGTCGAGTTTGGCTTCGTATCCGGGTTTTCCGAGCAGGGCATAAGTTGCATTCTTTCCCTCCTCGACTCCGGGCTGATCGAATGCATCGATGCCCAGCAGCTCCCCTGCGAATGCCGTCTGCATTTCAAACAGCATTATAAGCTGCCCGAGAGTGAATTCGTTGACTTCGGGCATGATGATGTTCTTGTTCATATGTCCGCTGACGGTTACGGCGTGTTCGGTTGCACGGAATTCGGCGGAAATCAGCTCACCCAAGCTGTGTCCGGACAGAAACGCAATCCCCGGAATGTCGTCAAAAACATGCGGAACAGCAACATCACTGCGGTATTTTTCAACAGAGATGAAAGTTATTGTTTTGTCAAAAGGTCCGTCGGTGTAAAGCTGAACCTGCGAATGCTGATCCGTAACGCCGAGAGATTTTACCGGAGTCTGTCCAAATCGCAAAACCTTTCCGTCCTTCACGAGCTTTTTGCCCAGCGATTCCGCCCAAAGCTGCGCATACCAATCCGCCATGAATTTCAGCGAATCCGCATAGGGCATCAGCACGCCGATGTTTGCGCCGTGCTTTTCCGCCGCAATGATTTCAAGCAGGGCAAGCATCAATCCGGGGTTTTTTTTCACATCGGCGTTTGAGCAAAGCTCATCCATGTATCCCGCGCCCGCAAGCAGCGCGTGAACATCCGCTCCGCCGACGGCAGCCGCAACAAGCCCGACAGGACAGAGTTCGGAAAATCTTCCCCCGACTCCGTCCGGAATAATAAAAGTGCGCAGGCTGTATTTTTTTGCAATGCCTATCAGGTTACCCTTTTGTTTGTCGGTTGTTGCAATCAAGTGATCGCGCAGCCCTTCTTCGCCGTAACGGTCAATAAGCATTCGCGTTATAATAAGCAGCTGCGCCATGGTTTCGCTTGTGCTGCCCGATTTTGTGATAACGTTGAACACGGTTCGGTCAGTATCAATCACATCGAGCAATGCAGTCATGCGCTCGGGATCAACATTGTCTTCCACAAAAAGGCGCGGAGATTTTCGTTTTTCGGAAGGAAGATCGTTATGATAGAGATGATTCAGCGCACGATGCACCGCAATCGGACCCAGTGCGCTTCCGCCGATGCCCAGAATCACGAAATTATCCGCTTTTGACCTGACGAATTCCGCTGCCTCTTCAACGGCGGGAAGGATTTCAAGCTGAGTTTCGGGCAGAAGCCGCCAGCGCATTTCACCGCGCTTTTTTTCAACACCCGCAAATGCACCCTCTGCACGCGGCATCATTTCCGATATTTCCTCCGCCGTGATGCCGTGTTTGCCGACAGCCTCGGCGAGCATATTGCCGCAATCGATGCGAACACGCATTTTTTCACAGTATTCTTTTGAAAACACGCTCATTTATTTTTCCGTTCCTTTCTGTCCCGCAGAGGGATTTGTTCGGCCGAATTCCGCCGCCGCAAAGTCGTGTTCAATTCACTGACAGCGGTATATTCAGCCAATCATATTATACCACATGTTCACGCCGTTTGCTCATGTTTTTTTCGGAACGAAATTGCGGAAATCCGTGCATATCCGAATGCCGTCCGCTCCGTTTGAAACATATTATATCCGTTAAATCAAATCAAAATATTCTTTGATAACGTTCACAAGCACATCGGCTTCCGCAGGGGAATAGCGCGGCGAAACGGCAAGCGAAGCAAAATCATATTCGGCCGATGCCGAAAACTCGGTATAGTCATCAAAAACTTTGAAGTCCACTCTCGGTTCAATGCCGTTTTTTGCTTCAAAAAGTTTCGAAACAAAGCTTGAAAGCCGAATGAATTCATATTCTCCGCAGCCGCGCTGATTTTCCTGTTCACAACGGAATGCAAATTGCGGAATGTCCGGACGAGACTTCGGGTTTCGAACATTTTCAAGGCGTGAAATCCACCGAAATGCAAGTGCAAACAAAAGATAATTTGCTTCATCGAGCTGTTTCATTTCATAGTAGCGTTTGATGTCCGCTCTTTCCGCAGGGCTGAGGGGCAGCACGGAATTCAGCACAAAGCCGGGTCCGGGTCTGCCTATGCCGAGGTCGCTGTGTGCATCGATATGCGTAACCTCAAACGGCACGGAAAGCTGCCCGGCCGCAATCAATTCCTGCCAGAATTGCAGCGCGCCGTCATGCGTTTCAAAAACCCTTCCCGGAATTTTTCTTTTCGTATCCAATCCGCAGTTTTTTTCCAAAAACTCCCTTACTTTCTCCGCCTGCCACGGTTCATGCCCGGCAGCATCGGGCCGCGCGCCGGCCGGTGCCGGTTCGCAGCAGTCCGCAAGGAAAAAATCAAGATCAATGTCAAGCACTCTCATTCGTTTATCTCCCGGTTTCGTTATTGCTCAAAGCTGTATGTTTTTGCGCATTCGGCCTCGGCACCGTGCTGAATTCAATGCGCAAACCCCGCCGTTAACGCATACAGGCAGGGTTTACGCATAATTATTTACTCAGTTGACTGCTGTGTCGTTCGCCTCAGCTTCCTTCATTTGCCTTTGTTTGCCCCTATTTTCCTTTCACAACGGCCTCGGCAAACGAGTTGTCAACGAGTTCGCCGAACTCAACTCTCGCCTTCAATTCACCGTTGATGTCAATAATATCCTGCAAACGTGTGAATGCCTCCTCCGTCATGATCGGGTCAGCCATCCATGAATCCGTCTTTCGATAACTGTTTGCAACGATTTTCAGCGTTTCAACATCCGCATCGGGGAAAAATTCCAGCATCGCTTCCGCCGCTTCGGCATCGGTCGCATCTTTAAGCCAAAGCTGAGCCTTATAAACAGCGCGAATGAAGGATTCAACGAGTTTCGGTTCCTTTTTGATTGTATCCGGCATGGTCATGAAAGTTGTGTACGGCACCTCGCCCGATTCGAGTCCGACATTTGCAACGATGTGCCCGCTTCCGCTGCGTTCAAAAAGCGTTGCTGTCGGTTCAAAAAGCGTAACATAGTCGCCCGTGCCGCCTTCGAATGCTCCACCCATCAGGTTGAACTGAATGTTGTTGATAACCTCAACATCCTCCCCGGGCTTCAATCCGTTTTTCAGCAGAACATAGATAAAAGTCATATACGGCATTCCGCCGGCACGCCCCGCAATGACGGATTTTCCGCGCAAATCCTCCCACGAGAAATCATCCGTTTTTTCCCTTGAAAGAAGGAACGAACCGTCGCGCTTGGTGAGCTGCCCGATAATCATCGGGTGGTTTGCGCTGCCCTCGTTCACAACATAAACACCCGTTTCCGGCCCCATCAATGCAAAATCCGCATCGCCCGATATAAGCGCGGTCATGCTTTTGTCGCTTCCCCCGCCGGTCACAATTTCAAGATCAATGCCCTCCTCCGCAAAATAACCGCGGTTGACCGCGATATAAAGCGGTGCATAGAACACGGAGCGAGTGACCTCGTTCAGCGTGATATGCCGCAGTTCGCCCGAACCGCCGCATGCCGCCGCAATCGGAACAAGCAGCAAAAGAACAAGAAAAAGAGCAAGAAATTTCTTCATTTCAATACCTCCAAAGAAAAGCCTTGCTCCATTGATATGCCGCAAACGGGTATGCGGTGCCTTTCGGCGATTATTTTTTCTTTCTGTTTCTTATAAAGGTATTTATCCCGTAATGGAAGAAAGAGATCAACGCTGCCGCTATGGCTGCAAAATATGCATAAAGATAAAACGGACATATGCCGAATTCAAGCTGCAGAAATGTGAGCGTTATTGCGCCGACAAACAGCCCCGTTGCAATCTTTCCGAACCAATCGGCATAAACAACAACATGTTTTGAATAAAGGATTCCGCCGACAATTATCATTATCGCATCCTTAGCAAGGATTATCAGCATTATATAAAGCGGAATGACCCCTTTGAACCAGAAACATGCGAGAACGGCAATCAGCATCAGCTTGTCCGCCAGTGGATCGAGAACTTTGCCGACGTTTGTGATCCAATTGTTGCGCCGCGCAAGCCAACCGTCCAGAATATCCGTTCCGAACGCGAAAATATAAACAAAAAAGCTCAAAAGATAACGTTCGTTTTTAAACAGCGCGATAAAAACCCCGATTAAAATCAACCGAAAAACCGAGAGCATGTTCGGAATCTGTTTTTTAAATTTCATATTCGTATCACCTTTCTGCCGCCCTGCCGCTGACTGAGCCGCCTGTTCTGTCGGCAGGCTGAATTAAAGAACCGCCGCTTCGGCTGTCGGCCTGATTGAACCCGAACCGAACGATACAGGTTCGGCATTCCAACCGTATGCAAACAGTATAGCACATGTTTCAAATCAACTCAATAGCAATATCCCGTCATTGCGGCGGCAAAAGACAGGCTGTTTTCTGCTTCGAATACGCTTTTTTATCCGGCGCGCGCTGATTCGACCTTTTTTTCGAAAAAAAATGCGTTTAACCGGTTGCAATAAACGCCGAAATGGGGTACAATGCATGGGGTACAATTAAATTAAGCCCAAAGGAGATATTACCATGAACGAAGAGAGAGATTTTGTAGTATTCACCGATGACGACGGCAACGATTTCGAGCTTGACGTTATCGACTATTTCGATTATAACGACAAAGAGTACGCTGTCCTCGTCGACACCAACGATGAATGTGGCTGCGAAGACGAGGAGTGCGACTGCGAAACCAACGTCTACATCATGCAGGTTGTTGTTAATGAAGCAGAGGACACCGAAGAATTCGTCTCCCCCGCCGAAGAGGATATGGACGCACTGATCCAGATCGTTCAGTCAAGGCTTGAAGAAGGCGACTGCTGCTGTGATGACGACTGCTGCTGTGACGAGTGCACCGATGACTGCACCTGCGATGACAGCTGCGCGGGCGACAACGCTTCCGCAAAATGCGGCACCTGCTGCAAAACCGAGGAATAAAATCCCCGCAGCGCAAATCAACAAACGCAAACAAAAGGCCTCCGTCGAACATCATAATATTCGGCGGAGGTTTTGATTTTGCTGTTAACACGAAAAGCAAACATCGACTTTCACACTTGAACGATCTATCACCGAATGAGGAGGAATTTTAATTGTGAATATTGAACTTGTTCGGCTCACGCCGCAATACCGCGAACAATTGATTGAAATGCTGACCGAATGGAAAGCGGATATTGAAAACAACCGCACAAATCCTTCCCCCTATGCAATATTCCGCAATGATTTTCACGATTTTGATTATTATCTTCAAAACCTTGAAACAAAGGAAGGGAATGCGGACGGATACGTTCCGGACACAACGCTGTTTTGCCTTGACAAAGACCGAAATATCTTTGTCGGCGCTGTCAATATTCGACATTATCTGAATGAAACGCTGCTGAAAACAGGCGGCCATATCGGCGACGGTATCCGCCCGAGTGAGCGCCGCAAAGGTTATGCAACGGCAATGATCTCACTTGCGCTGCAGGAATGCAGAAAGCTCGGCATAAGCAGGGTTTTGATGTGTTGCGACAGGAACAATATCGGCTCGGCAAAATCCATCATCCGCAACGGCGGCGTGCTTGAAAACGAAGTTGTCGAGGATGGGGTTCCCGTGCAAAGGTATTGGATTCGGGTTTGATGTTTTGAAGCACTCGGTTGGTTGAGCTAAAAAAGCAGCTGTGCAGTTCAGCGTCAAATTCTGAAAATCAAGCTGTGTGATTTCAAATAGTAGTTTTGTATACTAAGCTTATACATAAAAGCGTACAGTTATCTCCGGAATCGAGCGTTTTTGCGGTTGCATTATTTGTAAGAATGATGTATAATACCAAATATCAAGCGAAAAGAGGTGATCCTGTTGGCGAATAATAATAATAATAATAATAATAATAATAATAATACCGACACCTGTGTTCTGACTCTGCCGCTTAGGGTTGAAAAATGGCAGGAGGATTGCCTCTTGAAGCGCTTTGAAGCGGCGCGCAGGATTTATAATTCTTTGCTTAATTTTGAGCTGAAAAAGCTTCGTCAGCTCGAGCGCACTGTTGAATATCGGCAAATTCAATCCGTAATCAGCAGCGCTTACCGCAGCAACACAAAGGATTCGCTCGAATGCAAGGATGCTTTTAAACGCAGAGAGAAGCTTATTAGTGCAAACGGCATTAGCGAAAATGGTTTCAAAAGCGATGTCAAATTCTTTTATAAACATTTTGACGGTCTTATCGGGTCAAATGTTGCCGTTCACTGCATTGCGGTTCAGCTTTGGGCTGCATTCGATAAATACCTGAGCGGGAGCGGAAAGGAGATTCATTTCAAACGCCTTGGGGATATTTCTTCACTTAAAGGATACTCTGTAAAAGGCAAGAGCGGCGGATGCGAAATAATTTTTCGCGGACAATATGTTGAATGGACAAGGAAAAAGAAAAAGCTTTTGCTTCCGCTGAAAATTGCCCCCGATAACGAATACGAGCGTGAAATGCTTTCAAGGCGGGTTAAATATGTCCGTATCATCAAAAAACCCGGAAAAAATCGTCTGCGATGGTATGCTCAGTTAACGCTTGAAGGAAAACCTGCGCTTAAGTATTCTGCGGGAACAGGAAAGCCGATCCACTCTGTCGGCAAGGGGAATGTCGGAATTGATATCGGTCCCCAGACCGTTGCATACGCTTCCGATAAAGAAGTTGCTCTGCTTGAACTTGCTGACCGAGTCACCAATATCGAGCATCAAAAAAAGAAGCTTCAGCGCAAGCTGGATCGCAGCCGCCGCGCAACGAATCCGGACAACTACAAACCGGACGGCACAATAAAACGCGGAGTGAAACTGACCCGCAACAAGTCCAAACGGTATCTGAAATTGCAGTCAAAGCTTGCTTATATTCAGCATCGGCAGGCAGAAATCAGAAAGCTTCAGCACACTTGCCTTGCAAACCATATGTTGACGCTCGGTGATCGGTTTTTTGTTGAAAAAATGAACTGGCCCGGTTTGGCGCACCGCGCAAAGGAAACTTCAATTTCAGAAAAAACCGGAAGATACAAGCGGAAAAAGCGTTTCGGCAAGTCTCTTGCAAACAAAGCGCCTGCTATGTTCATCAGTATACTCAAACGAAAATGTGAAACTCTTGGGCTGCCCGGAGTCGTTGAAGTCGATACATACAACCTTAAGGCAAGCCAATATAATCACCTTAGTGACACTTATGAAAAGAAGAGTCTTTCCGAACGGTGGAATTACATGCCGATTTCAGATGGCTCCGACAGCAGCAAAACAAAGCGGATTCAGCGCGATTTGTACTCTGCTTTCCTGCTGCAACACACGATACCGCAGCCTTGTTCTTTTGATAAAGAAGCACTGCGGATAGACTATCCGAATTTTGTCACCATGCATGATGCCGAGATTCATCGCTTGGAATCCCTTCCGAAAACGGTCACAAGCATGGGTGTTCGGCGAAGTCATAGCTAACACTAATTCCGGTGCGGTTCGCACCAAAAAATCGGTCGATTGCCCGTCCGAAGCTGTCGTTAATGGCAACATAGGTTGCTTTGGCAGCAAAAGAGAAAGGGAAAATAGTCAGCGCAAGCCCTGATTCGCCCACGCTTGAAAAGCTATCTACCTTCTCGCAGCAAATTCGCAGTGCGCTGCATTGCTTTTCCGCAGTCGCAACCCGCGCGAATGCGCTGTGGCAAAGAAGCACGATAACGCAAGCGTTTTACAACGGCATAGTCGCAACCCGCGCGAATGCGCTGTGGCAAAGAGCGGCAACACCTGCACCGTGCCAATACTGCGGGTCGCAACCCGCGCGAATGCGCTGTGGCAAAGTTGACATAGTTCAGGCCGAACTCGGTCTGCACGGGTCGCAACCCGCGCGAATGCGCTGTGGCAAAGACGGCGTCCCGCGACGTTAACGGCGAGCTTGCAATGTCGCAACCCGCGCGAATGCGCTGTGGCAAAGTTTCCCCCTTTTTCTTTTGAGTCATTGTCTGTCGTCGCAACCCGCACGAATGCGCTGTGGCAAAGGGTTGCTCGTGACATGGCTGTCATGCGGCTGGTCGTCGCAACCCGCACGAATGCGCTGTGGCAAAGCCAACAAGGATAGCCGCATTCCCACGGCTGTATCGTCGCAACCCGCACGAATGCGCTGTGGCAAAGACCAACGGCGAACTTGAACCGCTGTATGAAGGAGTCGCAACCCGCACGAATGCGCTGTGGCAAAGAGGGCAAGGAAGCATATGACGAGGTTATGCGACGTCGCAACCCGCACGAATGCGCTGTGGCAAAGCGGTCTGCGTTGTCGGTAGACGCGTAAAAATCCCGTCGCAACCCGCGCGAATGCGCTGAGGCAAAGACGCGCCATTGTTGTGCCCGAACCAGAAACCCCGAGAACATGAATTACGTTCTTCTTTTTTAGTTTCTCTGTCAGTGATGCTTGTTGTGACTTTCTATATGATAGCACAGCTTTTGAAACGTTTCAGCACTTGTACAGCAAAAACCGCCGCATCAAAACTGTCCGATGCGGCGGTGTATTCTTTTAATAAGTGAACCCGTGTCAACAGAGCCCGCAGGAATCATGGAGTTATTCCCACTCTTTACCGCCGGGCTATTTTGCCCGGTTTTGAGTGCTTTTCGCTATTGAAACCTTCGTTTTTACCCTCAATAATCCACCAGTTATTTGGTTTATCAGACTTCGTGGTTGCACGGAGGGTCAGAACGAAACGTCGTGCAACCGGAAGGGATAGTTCCCAGTGTCTAACCAGAACCGCCGAATATGAATTCCAAGGGATGATATCCACTGGTAAAAACAAAGAGGCCAGTTCGTTTTGGCCTCTTGTATCTTATCACTTTATGTACAAATTGTCCACGATTTGAGTAATCGTCTGAATGATCTCCAGCAGGTCCGGATCAACTCCGGAACCTGCCTCTATTCTTTTCAGCTCCTCTAACGTCTCAGTCAGCCGGTCATACAGGGCTCTGTGTATCTTGCAGCTGCCCTGGACAACAACGGTCCTATCAAGCAGCTTTGAGATATAGTAGTCCTGTTTGAACATACCGGTAACAGAAGCGGCTACTTCAATCATCTTTGCCTCCTCCGGTGAAACACGGAAAGCTATTATCTTGTTTCTGCATCTTCCTCTGCTGTCATAATAATCAGGGGACTCTTTTGTTTTGTCCTTCATTGGTTACCTCCTTCGCATGCCATCCAGATCATTGGCAATGGACTTCTGAACTTCATCAAACAAGTGGCCGTACGTATCCTGTGTCGTCTTTACCGACTTGTGACCGATTCTCTTTGATACCTCGAAGATGTCATATCGCTTGCTTATCAGCAGTGAAACATGCGAGTGCCTCAGGCCGTGGATCGTGATAGGCTTCAGCCCGGCAAGCTCAGTGTAATTCCTGAAGTGCTTCGTAAGAGTGGACTTCGTGCATTTGAAGATCCTTTCGTCCGGATCATTGTTATACAGAAGCGCCAGATACTCCTTGAGCTCATCACAAAGGAAATCCGGAATACTGACTTTTCTTACGGAGCTCTCCGTTTTCGGAGTGCTCACGATATCTTTTCCGTGGTGCTGCGAGAACGTCTTGTTAACACGAATAGTTCTGGTATCGAAATCAATATCGTTTCTTGTGAGCGCCAGCATCTCACCTTCGCGGAGACCGCACCAGTAGAGGACCTCATAGCAGTAATAGAATTCGGGATCCACCATAGCCTGGTACGCAAACTTCTCATACTCGTCTATAGTCCAGAACTCGACGCGCTTGTCCTTTACACCCATGTTCTTGATATCTGCCAGAGGATTCGCTTTCAAATACCCCTTGCTATTGGCGTAGTTGATGATCGAATTCAGCTGACACTGAATGGTCCTTAGGTATGCCTCCGAAAAAGGCTTGCCCTGAGGAGACTTGGCTTCTTTTATAGCCAACTGCCAGTGATAAATATCGTCAGATGTGATCTCATCGATCCTTACATTCCGAAAAGTCGGAAAGATGTGCTTTGTGAAGATGTTCTTCTTAGTCTCCAGCGTAGAGAGCTTGAGATCTTCGTGTTTATGTGAGGCAAGATACTCCTGATACACCTGATAGAATGTACGTCTGGGCGGAGAATCCTTTGCTGGAGAAGGCGACGCCTTCTCCAGTCCTTTAAGCTCCTCCAGAAAATCATCCTCGTACTGTTTGGCTTCGCGCTTTGTATCAAAGCCGCGCCTGTATTCGATATCCATTTCACCGGTCTCCGGATTCAGATAACGAAACTTAGCACTCCACTTAACACCGTAAGATTTGGTCATATACTTATACTGACCCATTTTGTTACCTCCCTTCCTGAATTGGTTTTTCTCCGGACTCTGCATTCGGAGAAAAGAAGCGCTTGTAAAGATACGAACAGTCAACCTTTCCGCGAAGGGTAAGATACCCAGCGTCTGCAAGCTCCTTGTTGAGTTCCCGAATAACCACATAGGCATATGATTCGGAGATTCCGAGAATATCGGCAACTCTGGACGCACCAATCATTCTTTCTTCAGTGTTCATTCCATGTCACCTCCCGGAGAGATCAAATCGTCTGTCGGTGACTGCTCTTTACAGTGGGGATTGTATCCACATATGCTTTCAAAGCCAATTGTGCGAAATACAGCTTTATTTCCGATTTGCAGACTTGACATCATAAGGCCCTCCTTTTGTCATAAACGATGTAGTCGTAACCGAGTCCATCGCACTTGACGCAGCGATCTTTCTTGCTGCTGAACGGATCCAGGCGTTTGATTATAAGGCTGCTGTTTGATTTGTAATCCTGAAGGCACTTAGGACACAGACACCTGATATCTCCGGTGCGGTCCGGCTTGTAAATCCACAGACCGAATTCCTTTTTTAGGGCCTTGTTGATATCCCGCCAGGTGGTTTCATCTTCTACACATCCGAGATAATCCTCCAGATCTGTCTTGTTGATTGCTCTGATCTGTTCCAGTAAAACCATGGACGGCTGGGGAAGCCCTGCATCAGGCGGCAGCAGAACATGTGAAGGCATATACTGCTTCTTGATCACAGTTGTAATTGCTGCCACGATGACGGTTGGGGCCTTCCTGTTGAAATCATCTGCCTGAAGGCAAAGAACTGGTCTGCGACCGCACTGTATACTTCCTTTGTTTTCGCCAAAGTCATAGTAGAAAATGTCTCCGCGTTTAATTGTCCGATTCATATGTTTTCCTCTCTTTCCTGAATGTAGAAGAGGAAACCAGGCCCGACACGAGATAACCCCTTCATTAGGTAATGGGAATAACTCAGCCGTTTTTTAGGGTCCTATGATAAAAAAACTCTCATTCTTTCCAGCGCAGCGGAAATAGATTCAAACACGCTTGTGATACTGACTCCATCTTCAAGAGCGATTTCCTTAAGAGTCTTGTTTGCGTAGAAGAGTCGCTGAACACGAGCTTTCTGAATCTCCGTCAGACAAAGCAGCGATCGGCTAATAGCATCCTTGTTACACACGTCTTCCGAAAAGTCCGGCGCAACAAAACCTTCAGAAAGGTTCTCATAATCATCGATCTGATCAAGAGAAAAAGAGGATGCAGCGCTCTTCGAGTCGTTATAGCGCATATCGTCGTTCATCTTCGCAAAATAGCGACCGACTATCACATACGGTGACAGTTCCTTCATAATCTCCGGGAAAGCCTCCAGAAGATCCTTCTCAGCATCATCAGTGATGACTATGTATTTTTCAGACCCGATCCAATCGGGGTAGCGTTTGGTGCAGAGCTCAAAATTGCAGTGTTTCTTAAACTCGTCGTATCCTTTGATATCCTTGATATTCATTTTCGTAACTCCTTAAGATTTGAAATTTAGGTTGTGTGCGAATTCCAAATCCCGGAGTTACGGGTATTCAGCTATGTAGCAAAGCCACTGGAGCAACATAAAAAGTCCTTTCCGCCTGCGCGGTCCAAAGGACACAAATCACGCTGGCGTAAGGACTCCTGTTGCTGCATGCCTGAAAAAGGGTGCAGAAATCAAAGGGTACCAATACTGCTTTTTCAAAAAAGAATTGAAAACAGCGTATTTGTATCCTTGGCCCTTGTACTTCAGGCTGCGAATATGTATTTGTCACCAATAGAGTGCCAGAAAAAAGAAAAAGCCACCGACAGGCAAGACTTATAGGTAGACCTATAGTGTCTTATCCTGCCGGTGGCCTCTCATGTATGTCTGGTTTAACTACCGGTGACGAGTTCGGGCATTTCTGCCGCACGGTCAAGTGACCTGGAATCGGATTTAGTGTGGCCCTGTTTCAGCCCGACCGACCCGTCGTGATGCCGTTGATTCAGTTGTTACGCTGCTATTTATGCGGGAATAGCAAACCCGTTTTCAGTAAGCCAGCCGTGAGCTTTATCGACCAGCTCCGGCGGCGCACACTTGATACCGCAGATCGCCTTGTAGACGCCTGCCCAGAAGAGCAGATCCGGAGTGTCCGCAAACTCGGTCTCACCATATTTGATGAGATAGGCTTCGATCTTCTTCCTGTCCAGACTGAACAGGGCTTCGTTACGCTCTTTGACGAAACGTTCGATCATCGTCATTATCATAACCTCCTAAGTTTTAAGTCATATCGTTCTTCGCCGTCCGGAGGGTAGACGTCGATCACATCATGTCTCCGGCCGCATAAGGTGCGGACCATCCTGGCTCCGCAGTTATTACACATTACTTTTATCTGGTTCTTCTCATTTTTCAGCCCCGCAACTTCGTTCTTGCAGTTCGGGCAATACCAGGAATAAATCGTCCAATCCTCCAGCATCGCCGTACTCCTTTACGTTTATTTCTGCGGAAGAGGAACCAGTACCTGACAGTCTTTCATCTGATAACACGGTATGCGCCGTGTCTTGATATACTTCATGAGCTGAACCGTATTCCCGCAATGCTCACATTCCATCCATCCGTCTGTTTCCTCTAAGTCGAGAGACCTATTCACTGTACCGCAGATAGGGCACTTCACATCAGTAGCACTCACTTCAAGCATCTCCTATCACATTTATTTCTCAGAGAGTCTTAAGAACATGCCGGGCAACACCCTGAACGGTGAAGCTCTTCACTTTTATGACCTTCCCTGGATATTTCGCTTCGTTCTCATACGCGAGAAGATAGCAGCCTTTGTTTTCGTCATATCCGGTATAGCGCTTCAGAGTGTTCTGTCCGTTAGCGTCGAGCGCAACGACTATATCCCCTACATCAGCAGGGCAATTGCGTTCGATAACCAGCAGATCATCTTCCTCGATACCGGCATCGACCATGGAATCTCCCTTCGCACGAAGAATATAAAACTCTCCTTTGCCAAACATAGAGACCGGCAGACTGACATACTCTTCGACATATTCCTGTTCTTCCTCAGGGGAGCCGCACTGAATGGAGCCTACTAATGGGGCGGAAACGTAGGCCGTCTTCATTTTGGCACTCTCGGGAGCAGAAAGGATACCTCTGTCGTAGTTAAGTACTCCTCGTTCGCTCAGCTCCTGCAGATAGCGGTGAGTCGTGGATCGAGCCACACCGACGCCTTCCGCGACATCTGTTATCGTAGGAGCCACGCGATTTTTCTGATAATACTTGTTCACGAACTTCAGTATCGCATCGAGAGTTCCTTGATCTTTTGTCCTCATATCAGCACCTCAATTCCTATGTGGGATTTCAAATCCCATTATAATCAAAACGAGATCGATTTCAATAGGGTCAGACGCATGGTGTCAGTTGTGGCTGCCATCAAATTTTGCAAAAGAGAAGAGATGGCGCTTGTAGGCGCCATCTCTTCTCCCTGAAACAGGGTAACAATTACATATTTGCCTTAATGTAATTCTTCAACACAATGATTCTGTCTTCTGTATCAATACCATCCTCGTTTTGGGCAATGCCGATAGTATCAGTAATAGAATTATCATCGTTTTTCCGTCTCAAATACGAGCTGTTTGTACATATTATGTGTTCGTCATCAAAGATTAATCTCTGACCCATATCGTCTTTTGAAAGATGTGATTCCGAAGCAACTTTCAGATATGGATAATATGAGTTTTGCGACAATTGTGTTCTGGTTTGCATCACCAAGAACAAATATGGATTCTCAGCAGCAGAATTGTTATGCATCTTCCCATATGCACCCGGGCGATATTCTCTGTACTTAATGTAATAGTATCTGAAAGGATAGAGACTAGCATTTTCACACTCTTGTAAAAAGCCATCTGCTATCTTCTTCAGTATTTCATTTGTGAAACTGGCATTTGTAGCCAACAGCTTAATAAGAATGCTTTTTGTATTTTCGAATCCTGAATTCGCGCTTCTATGGAATAGTCCGTCCCACGCAACCTGATATGTTGAACCGTATTGATAGCGCCACTTGTTTCTTTCAATCTGACCATAATCCCCGGTTGCCATCATCGCACAGTCTACTCGATCCAAGTTACACTTAAATAGAGATTCAAACCGTTTAGTATAAACAAGGTTCTCCAATCCTACAATACTGATTTGACCATGAAGCAAATAGTGATCTTCCAGTTCGAACAATACATCCGCCGAATCAGGGTTCGCATCCAGAAATGCAATCTTCTCTTTCTCTTCCGATAGTTGATTAACATTGAAGTTATTTTCAATAGAATCATCAATAGTCCCTTTGAGAACGATTGCATCTGCCTCTGCTAAGATCGCAGGCATTCTGTTTCGATCAGTTCTATCCGAAATCTCATCTTCTGAGTTTTGTATCAGATTGTTTACTATACGTATTCTTCTTCTAAAGTCATTCTCATCAATCTTATCGACATTTCGCAGATAGGTGGTAATCGCGTATAAAAGTACAATTCTGTTTAACGGAAACTGCCTAATACGGCCTGTCTTATCAGAATACGCATGTAAACAATCTTCAAAGATGTTTAGATTAAATCTGGACTCTACCAAAATCTTTCCGCTTTCATGCTTGTTTGCCATGAATGATTTCAAGAAATCTGTCGGCGAATTATAATTTGGAATGTTGCACCAACAATCGAGAAAGCTTTCCATCGTTTCTATATTCTTCACTGCATCTGGACACTTTAATGAGAAGTAACGTTGCAAAAGGTCGAACTCATCATTACTTCTACCAACCGGAGACTCGTTCTGATGATAACAAATAACATCACAAATAAACTTGAAATAACGCAGAAACTCATCATCGATAATGCTATCTTCAGAAGAACCATTACCACTGTCTCGATATTCCCATAATAAATCTGTCCATTGACGGTCGATTTTACCGATGATTCGATCCGCCAATTTATCATCTATGCTGCGGATTTCCCGTTCGAGCTCTGCTTTAAAGTGTTCAAATAGAGTAAGCGGTTTACCTCTTGAGTTCATTTTGATATATAACTCATCAGTCAGCCCCATATCTTTAATCGGCAGGAAGTAAAAAGTAATACGGTTCTCTTTTAGCTTATCCCATAGATCTGTTACATCCCGGAATTTTTCATCTATTGCATCGAGCATTACAAGCATGGAACTAATAGTTGGATCTTTTTCCCAGTCAAGCGGGAACCATGCCTGATTAACTATTTCCTTTGATAAAACTCCTTTAAATTCCGGCTTAAAATCAACCAAATCAATGCAGAAATAACGTGCACTGTATCTCGTCTCATAACTAAATCTTTTCAGAAAATCATACTCTTCTTCGGAAATATTGCATTTCTTAGCAGCATACCAGTGAATCAGGAATAAAGTTGTAAGACGCTGCTGTCCATCCAGTGGGGTCATGTTTCCTTCATCATCTATGTCGCCGTAAACAAAATCCAGTGTTATTGGTTTTTCTTCAATGGCCTTATACAAAGACTCAAGGAATCGATCACGCACACGGGTAACGTCAGGCCCTTTTCTTCCTTGTGCATAGTCTCTCTGAATAATTGGAATGATAATTTTCTTGAGTTGCACAGCTTCTTGACCTTCTCCAAAAGCTGCATCAAAAATGTCCATAAAGGAGTGAAGTGTTGTAGCCATATTATTCTTCCTCCTTTTCCAGAATGATTGGCTCTTCAAGATAATTCACTAAAACATTATTCATTGCGTCGACATACGCCACCCTATCTGCGTGACCCCAGAAATGAAGCTGGTTGTCTGCTGACGGAGTGTAATACTTCAAAAATACCATCCTTGTGCAGAATGGAATATACTGACCAGCTTTGTCCATTTCAATGATTTCGTTTCGTTTGACATCAAAGGTTGAATTGTTCAATGCAGCATTATCTGTAGAACTCAGTAAAGCCATATTGGCAATTGAATGAAGGTATTCTGTATTACCTCTCACTGAAAGAAGTTCTACTACCTTCTGCTGAATTGCATCAAACTCTTGACGCTCCAGCTTGTCTTTAGCGATAGCGTTTTTCATCGATTCAATCAGCTCTTCATGCTCATCGCTTACGGACTTAACAGATGGAATATGAAGCGATAACCATTCTTTCCACATTTCCTGTGTCCTTAAGCCTTCTGACTGCTGTGCATGTATGTGCTCAAGGCTCCATGTTACTTTTCCACCCTTATCATATTTGTACTTGTCAAAAGGAAACCACTGAGAATGCTCACCGTTCCGCCGAACGGATTCAACGTTAAACAGCAGAAGCAGTGTTGCAATTCTTTTTTGATCAAGAGGCTTTTCATAAGTCAAATCCGAATAATTGCCTTTAATCTTGATACTATCCCGGATATAACCATCCAATGATTCTCTGAAATCATCCTTTGTTTTGTTCTTAGAAATATCAAAAATCCTTTGCAGCGTAAGGGTTCCAGAGGCAATAAGATATCCTATTTTGTGATAAAGTTCATGATTCCCATGCCAATCCTTAAGCACTAAGAAAGTTTGCTGAATGCTGCGCCAAATGCTGTCGAGAGTTTTACTCTGACGCATTTCATCAAATTTGAAGAAGGTGTAATATGCCTCTCTATTATCAGCTGGTTTTCCGGATAATAGATCCAAAACAAGATCTATTCTTGTCTGGTAATCAGCATTTGTTTTGTTAGTCAGGAAATACCATAGAGAATTGTTGTGAAGCTCCTTCTCCATATTGTCCCACTGCAGTGCAATCTCTTCTTGTTTTTCCTTGTCTACACCTTCACCCGTGTCTCTGCTAAGAAACATAGCCTTCACAAGTTCGGCGTTTGTAAGGGGGATTTTACCGATGTTCAGACGGGTAAAAAGTCCAATCGCATCTTCAGACTCGCCTACCTCATACCAGATTATTTTGACTATCTCATCAAAGTATTTATTCACATTTGTAAGTGTGGATTTTCTGTCTCTTTGTGAGAACCACTTTTTAATGCTTTCATATGCAGCACAAAGGAACCAGAAATCAATGTTTTCTTCTTTTCTGGATTCATCAATTTCCTTCAGGAAATCCTCAGACTTTTCTCTTGTCTCGTATGATAGAGTAAACCGTGGTTCGTCAATAAAGCCAAAGCTTTCTTCATGCATAAACCGATATATAAGGTAAATCGTAGTCAACCGTTGCTGACCATCAATGAGCTCATATCTTTCTCCATTTTTTCTAACAACAACAGGCTGAAGGCAATAATTCCGTTTACCTTCCGTAGAATAAATATCATCGAGCAAGCGGATTATCTCAGTTTCACCCCAGCGATATCCGCGTTGATATGACGGGATATAAAAATCACCTTTTATATCCCCAACAAGAATGGTGTCAAGTTTAATTTCATTATTCATACGGATTCTATTTCCCCTTACTACGTAACAATTAACACTCCATGAAAAGCAATAACTATATCATTTTGGCAGCTCTCAGAACTTGTTCTTTGTACTGCTGTTTCACTTCTCAGCTGGCCACATAACCAATCTTGGATACACCGATAACACCACGTCTCAACATAGTGATTCCAATGGTATCTGGCTGAATAGTCTCTGCCTCAAAGGTTTCAAAGACAAAGGTATCAGGATCAAAGGTGTCTGCCTGGAACGACTCGAAATCAAAAGTTTCCAGACCTATTTCAGCCAGTACATCCTCCGGCAGTTTATAGTCTTGGTCAACTATTCCAAAAAGTGTGACGCCAGTGTCGATACAGAACGTGATGGCAGTCTTATAAACAGTATTGAAAACAAACGTACCGGCCACAGATCCAACAAAACTGCCAAGTAAAGAACCAGCAACAGAAAGTGCTTTTGCTACTGCAACTCCTGCCGGACCTCCAATATATGTACCAAGCACTCCGCCAACCGCACCGCCGCCTACTTTTCCTAAGAGGCTCCCGGCCAATGCTCCTCCAGATACGAACATGTCTCTGATCAGCTCATAAGAGAGTTCATTTCGCGTCTTTTTTCCTATAGCAACCATAAACGCATTTTTCATTGTGTTCATGGTTAAGGCAACAGCAACACCGATTACTCCGGGCGCCACGTTTTTCATTCCCTCGCCCAGCATTCCGGATCTGCAGCAGTATGAAATAGCCGCAGCCACAGTACCCCTTATAAAGCCTTCACCGGCTCCTGATACAGCGGCAAATCCAATCCGCTTAAACTGATCCGCATCAATCTCCCCAGTCTTTATCAGATAATCTATAGCTTTATAGATTTCCGGAGCCGCTTTTAGAATCATTGAAATCGCTGCAGCAGTAAGGCCGTCCTTCAAAGCCTCCTTAACGATCATTTCTTCCTGAGACGTTAAACCAAAATCCTCGGCTCTGAATTCTCCTTTTTTTTGCGAGCTCTGCGAGCTTTTGCGCCTCTTCTTTGGATAATGGAATAGACTCGGTTCCGTTGCTATCAGCCAGTTTGTCTTTGAGCATGTCTAACGTGTCCTGATAACGTTTTACCTGATCGGGCCTGATGACGCTTTCCTTTGCTATTTTCTGCGATAGCCATCTTGTGGCTTCTTCCATTTGGTCTCTCGGTATGACTCTAAACTGCCCTGAATAAATCGGATCATTCAGGACAGATTCATCAGTATAATTCCTCTTGCTTAGGAATTGATCAAAAGAGTCTTTTCCACCATGACTTTGGTATTCTTTAAATCTCTGAAACACGCTTGCAGCTTGCTGCTTTGCGCTATCTACACCAGAAGTGTCGTATTTCAAACTGAAAGATTCGCCTGATTTAAGCGAAACGTCCACAGAAGCAAACTCATTGCTTCGATTTACAACCGCTCTGTTAGCCGAATCGTAAAGCGCAGCATTTGTATTGAACGTTCCAGCATGCCAAAATTCCGCGACATCTCCCTTTAGTTGCGCGGATGGTGTTTGATAACCTTTAAAGGCATTTATGCTGTCTTCTAATGAAGTGAGTTCTTCAACATAATTGACAGTGCTTGTTCCAAACTCCGTCGCTATGTCAGCGCCAAACAAGGCACCGGCATTCTTCTGAAAGAACTCATATCCTTCGCGAAAATCTATTGCCATGACAATCACTGTTCCTCATTCAAACCAAGAAATGCAGCCAAGGCATCCAAATAGAAGAGTAATATCAGACATGTATACTGCTGATCTTCTATATCCTTGCTCTTAGATGCTGCGCTGATATCGTCGGAAACCTTGTTAATAGTTTTCACTCCGCTATCAACCGCTTTTTTGAAGGCCTTGCCAACGGCAACAAACGGGGTCAATACCTTTTTGGGCTCTTTAGCTTCCGGCTGAACAACCTCCAGGACCTCAGTGCTCGCATCTTCCTTGCTTTCTTCAGCTTCTTCTACGATATTGATAGGCTCAATAATCTCTTCGGACTTGGATGGAAGCAATCTTACAGCCTCTTTCTGACTTCCTTCCGCATATTCATTGGAAAGGAGCTTGTAGAAGTTCGTGTATTCAGAAAAAGACAGTATATGGTCGACAAATAACACCGCCTGTTTTCCAAGCCAGCCATAGTTCATTCCATGTTCAGAATACTTCTGAAGCATATGGTGTCTTTTCTCTTTTATAAGCTTGGAATTGCCAACGAAGAGAAGATACTGTTCTGAAGATATCTGTGCTGCATTAGCTGTATACTCTTTTTCGGTCCAAACCTGAGCAGCTGCAGCACCGTCCTTGATTCCAACAACCCTTCCTTCTTTGTCATCCGTACCGCTTATCAGCTGAGCAAGGAAATCTCCATAACGGCGCAGTCTTTCCTCACATACGATAATCAGTTTTTTCATGCCTTTCCTCCGTGGTTGCATATCAAACGTTTGAGTGATTTCTCACTTGTCGATTATTTCCATAGCTTTTAGAACTTGTTCTTTGTACTGCTGTTTCACATCTTCTGGAGCTTTTATTTTGACTTTGCCTTCAAAGCCAAAAATCCAGTTAAAGAACACCTTCCCGACAGCAATTTCCGCTATGACGCGGAAGTTCTGCTGATCACAGGCGTAGGTTTCTACATCAGGTCCGAAGCGATCGATGATGGCGTCCATTACGCCGTTGTCACAGACCAGTTCCACCTCCCTGCGGGGAGCATTGTACATGCGGAAAGTGGTGTTGATGTACTTGTTCACGTCAAAACCAAGCGGCGCCGGAACAGCGGCCTCATCCAAAATCTCTGGTCGCTGATAAATGCGGTCAACGCGGTGGCTGCCGATAGACTGATACTTGTCAGAGAAGCCGACAACATAGTAGAAGTCTCCGTCCCATACCAGTGAATATGGACTGAAGGTGTATGTTTCGCCGCCGTGATGGAGAATCTGCTCCTTCTTCACGTTGTATTCGATCTTCTGGAACTTAATCTTGCGCCTCTGGTTGATGGCGTCATTGATAGCATCGATGGTCATGAGTATCTGCTCATTCTCCATCTTGTATCTGCCGTCAACGGTGAGATTACGCTTCAGCTCACGGGCTTTGTTCGCACCGGCAAGAGCGGTCAGTTTAGCAACGAGCTGGTCGCTTTTTCCCTTGGTCATAAACTTCGCGGACATGACAGCATCAATCAGCAGCTTCAGTTCCGCGATATCGAAGTCGCGCTCGATGTAGTTGTACTGATTCTGAGAGGATCTGACGGCCTGAATGCCAATACCGGCTTGCTGCAGCATCTCAATATCACTCTTGATGGTGGTACGGTGAGTCTCCATACCATATTCATTCTTGAGTATAGAGCAGAGCTGAGAGGTGGTCAGGTAATGATCCTCATCAGTGCGTTCTTTCAGTATCTGTATCAAATAAAGTGGTCTTAGTTTAGCATCTATATCCATATAAACACCTCAGTTATTGGAGTAGAGGCTGCAGAAATTCTGCAGATGATTGCGGATCCATGCTTTCTGCTCGGAGTTCTTCTTCAGGATTCTCTCTGATACGACATAAGCGGTGTCCTGCTTCTGGATGATCATCTGCTCGAAACGCTTGTGCACATGGTTGAGCGTTTCAGAAAGGAAGCTGAAGCTTGGATTATCAAATACCTGTTCCTGGACGCCGCACACGATTCTGAATTTGGACTTGGAGCAGCTTTCGCCGAGCTCTCTTAGGAAACCAAAGTCAAGAATGGCCTCCATATTTTTGCGGCCCTTCAGATAGTCGAGGACCTCGTCGATAACAACCATGTAGCCTTTGTCATCGCCATACTTCTCGGCGAAGAGAGCCATCATGTTATCGAGAATACCCTTGTTGTTAACGATCTCGTTCTGTGCCGGATAAGAGAACTCTATTCCTCTGGCCTTGAAGTCGTCCTTGATTTTGCTGAAGATAATGTCACGCAGAGACATTGTAGAAGCGCCGATCTCAATACGAAGAACTTCAAACTTGCCCGCAATGACTTTTGCATCCTCTGCAAAACGCTTATTCTGCACCATGTCCAGGTACTTAGCGTCGTGAGCAATGGCCGATACCAAGGACATTAAGTGGGATTTACCGGTACCGTAGTTACCAACAAGGAAGATACCCTTGTTATCGTTGTATTCCTCGAACTGTAATTGTCCAAGCATGATGTCGGAGATCCTCTTCTCCATTTCATCGGACATTACGTAGCTGCGTACCAGTTTTTCCTCTTCAGTGACATCATTTGCATCCGTAAGCTGTATTACGGTGGTGATGGGGTTGAAGCTTATTAACTGCTTATACTTCATAATTCTTCCTCCTATTGAACAATCCGTATCTGATACGCATTGCAATCAAACTCATGATAATCTGGATCTTCCGGGGTGGCATATGTAAGTTTTCCATCTGTAAATTGGCCGGGCCATTTTATAGCCACATTTATTATTCGCGCCTTTTCACAGAAGAACCGTAATACGTCTATTTCGTAACGCGGATCAAACAGCATCTCGAAGTCGGTCACAAAGATTGGAACGTGATAGTTGAGCATGCCTTTTAGTGCCTTTTCCACAAGTTTTGGACGATCCTCCTTAGGGATATCCAACAGGCGTTTTGATAGCTCTTTGTTTATCTTCACTTCCTGATATCCGGCGCTTTCTATCCTTTTTCTAACGCGAGGGGCTTCCGAGCAGATTACTAACGGGACGCCGCTTTGCCCTGTATTAAGAAGCTCTGTTGTAAGAGCTGAAGGTTTAAGTGTGTCCATAGCTTTAATCCTCTTCGATCATTTCAACGACATCGCCGATATCACAATGGAACACTTTGCATAGACGCATCATGACTTCAAGCGATACTGGCTCATCTCTGTATAGTTTAGTCATTGTATATCCGCTAATCTCAGCTGCTGCTGCTAATTCGCTCTTTTTCATCTTGTTCTTCTTCATCAACTTCCAGAGCTTATCGTAACTGATCTTCATGAAACGCCTCCATTTCGACCCAATTTATAGTGAATGCCCGTCACTCCAGACTGGGCATAGATATACATCGCATATTATAGCATACGAATTCGCAAAAATCAAGATTAGCACGCAAATTTCATAATTGAAAATGATGTGTTGTCACTCGTAGCCGACAACATGCAAATATAATTAAAAACTCCTGCACCAGACTCTTTCAGGGTCCGATACAGGAGCATTGTTTTAATACGCAGGGATGCCATATCCAAGGATCTCGTAGTATCCAACAGAGTAGTGCCTCTCGGCGCAGCTGCCGCTAGTATTACCTTCCACCGTATATACGATACCGTTCTCTACTCTCTCAACGATGCCGGTGTGATCTGAAAGCCCGTCCTGCGGTCCGGAACTGCCCTTGTTGTCCCAGTCAAAGAAGATAATCATACCTGGCGTTGGCTCTATGGAGTTGTCAGCCCACTGATTTCTCTGCTTAAACCAGTTCACTCCGTTGACGCATCCAGCGTACTTCGGGATTATACCGTTCTCGATATATCCGCACTGGTCGGCACACCAGGAAACAAAGCAGGCGCACCACTCCACGCGGGAGCTAAATCCGTACCAGGACCAGTAAGGCTCTCCGCCGACATTCCCAATCTGAGTAAGCGCGATCTGTACAATCATATCGTCAGAGCCGTAGATGCCGTAGAGCACAGCGAGCCACATGGAGTTGTCAGCTGCCAGGAGCTCATCAAGTTGCTTGTTCTGATCGGCGTTGAAGCTATACTGGCGTGCCATAGCGTCGGCGTCCTTATGACTGACCACGATATAAAGCGTGGTGTGGGTCACTTCGACTTCTTCCTCCAGGATGTTGCCATGTCCGTCATCGGATTCGACGATCTGCGTTTCCGTCTCAGTCTCGGTTCGGTAGGAAATACTATTCATAGCCCAGAAGATATCCGTCAGCAGCTGCTTTTTCTCTTCCGTCATGGTTGCAACTTCCATAGCGTTATCCTTCGTTCGCGAGGCCCACACCGAGGTTGAGGGTGGTAGTTGTCTTTCCGACCCCGCCTTTCTGATTTGTGATGGCAATCACATGACAGTTGTCCATGGGGATTCCTCCTTTCCTTATTTAGCCGGACAACTCCGGCATGTAAGGACCGCAGTATTTGTTCTCAACAGCCCCTGCGGAATAAGCAATGTAGCTTAGGGAAATCATCAGGCGACCGTGTGCTTCACGGTCTCATAGGAGTTTCACCTCTGCCGGGTTCTCCGCCAGCTCCGTAGAGAAGTATCATTATCGTCAGACCTGTCATCGCCGGGGAGAGTAGCAGTCTCTCCATTGCGGCACTGGATTCTCGCGACTCTCAAAGAGCTAAGCGTACATGCCGTATGGCTCATCAGTCTGATTAACGTACCTGATGATCTGTATATTCAGTTTTCAAGCAGCGCGAAGTGGCGCTCCTTGTCGGGAGGAGAACCCCTTCATTAGGTAATGGGAATAACTCGACCATTTTTTAGGGTCCCTCCAAAAATTTTTTTGGCATAAAAAAAGAGCCAGTCCGTCGTCAAAACGAACTGGCTCAAATAGCAATTTATACACGTTTTCCGGCTTTTCGCGGTTAGCCACTGGCTACCATTAAAATCGCCTCTGTGCAACCAAACGGCCTTTTCCCGGCTCTCGCGGTTGCACGGCGGTTGCACGGCACCATTCCCGCTAACTCGTCAAAACCCGGAATTGCCTGTAATTACAGGGCTTTTCGGCGTTTTTTGTGCAACCAGCAAGCCTTTACGTTCTACTCCCACTCGCCGAGTTAAATCCATTTCTAAACTTTTTTGTATAGGGGATTTAATTCGTCGTGGTTTTATTTGACGCAGATTATCCTTATCCTAAGGTCTATTCGGACTTTTGCTATCAAAAATCTATCCAGGCCATCCTATCAGGGGTTTTGCTTGAGATGAGCGATTGGGTGGCTTAAAAGTATTATAGCACTAACAGAGCACTTTGACAATCTTCCCATACACTATTAGTGTGTCTCCATCATGAATTTCGATAGGCTTGTATTTAGCATTATTCGAGCAAAGAAAGACCTCGCCATCCTTATGTAGAAGTTTTTTACAGTAGACTTCCCCGTTAAGAAAAAATGCACCACTTATGCCATCCGCTATTTCACTTTGTTTTTTGACAAAAACGATGCTTCCGTCGGGAATTTCCGGCTCCATACTGTCACCAGATACATGAAGCGCAAAATCCCCATCCTCAATATCCGTTTCATATTCTACAAAAGGTATGTCGCTATCTAATATGTCCTCGCCTAAACCGGCAGACAGAGGAATATCATATAAATGGATAATCCGCTTTTGGGGATTATCTTTTATATCAAATTCTTCGTTTGTGCGAATGTCTGCCATCCATTTCTGAATCTCACGGATTGCGTCCGGAATGTGTGATTCGATATGATCCGGATTCAAACAGTACATAAAACATAAAACTTCTTTGCAGGTACGCTGTTTTTCTTCTTCCGAAATAAAACGGTAAAAACTGAGATCGTCTTGTAGCGCATAAACGCGTGTTTCAAAATGGCTTTCTCCATGGAGTACAAGACGGTACATAAGGTTTTCAAAATACCTGGAATGATTGCCCAAACTTTTTACAACCTTCGGATCAAAAGAGACTTCTGCAATTCCTGTCCCATAAATGAAAGTCGAGAACGCTTCCAATGCGCGTCGCATAGAATTACCAATCACCAAACTCAAACCCTCGGTATTGCCCATTGCATAGCTAAAAATCATGTTTAGCAAATCACGATATTCGTTAATGGACTTTATCGGATCTGACAAAGTCCGCCCTTGCAATTCGAATGCTCTACCCTTTACAGACACACCAAGCTTCTGCTTTTTAAAAGATTTCTCCATTTCGTCAGCTATTTTTTGCAAATCAGAAAATGTAGATAAATCGTGTGTCAAAAATAGGATTTTACTTTTGGCATTACCTTTAATAATTTTATGTGTCTGGTACCTCAGGAAGGAGCTTATACCGACTTTGTTCTCAAAATCAAAGCTAGAAATAGGATCATCAATAACCACTAATTCTTCATCCTGATATAGTCTTCCAATATCCTGATTTGACAATATCTGAGTAAAGAAATAGCATAAAGCAATAATGTTTCTCTCGCCTAGGGAAACGCTTTTGGGCTTAACATCATTGCCGTTTGATTTCAAGTAGTACTTGTCATTTTTCAACTCAATCGAAAGCCGACCATGCGAAAAGAACACATAATCGAGCGCATTGTTTATGTTTTCAATGGCCAGCCCCACATTTGACTTTTGCAACTCAAGAGCCTTTAAATGCTCTGAGGTTTCGTTCACCTCTTTCTGCTTGGTTTGCAGTTTGGCCTCTGCGGCACTCATTTCGCGCTGTTGCTTCAGGTAATCTCGATACGCTTGCCCTATCTGCAGGTGTGCTATTTTTTTGTTAATCAGAAGCAAATCTCGCAAGATTGCTTTTCGTCGTTGAATGGCATCTACAAATTCTTGCCGTTTTGACTCAAGTTTACTTGAAAGCACATTTAGTTGCTGGATACTGTTTTCCAAACCTATGGGAGCCATATTTACCGGATTGTAAATACTATTTAACTTCAGTTGGATAGCGGCTTTATATTGCTCTATCAATTTTTGACAATTCTCAATCTGTTCCTGGATTTCTTTTACTAACCCAGCATCCAAATCCGTAAAATGAGAATAATCTTGACCTAATCCAGGAAAAGATATTGCCCGTAATTCTGCCTTATGCTCATCAACATCCTTGTTCAGTACTTTATTGATGCTATTAATTAGGCTACGACGATATTCATCATCAATCTCCCGGAAACAGTAGGGACATACAGTAGTAGCTCCGTCACTAAAATCATTTTTTGCTGCCTCAACAATAGATTGCCGTCCACTCTGAATCATTGAAAGAATCATCGATTCTCGCTCAGTCAACACGGGCTTTTCGACGAGCTTTGCTAATAGATCACAAATTACTCTCTCAAAGCCGTCCGTGAACTCAACTCCACCGATGGGCACCGGATAGCTTGTTGTAACATCGGCCACCTTATCTAGTAGCGCCTTGGTTTCATCAAACTTTTGTTGTAATTGTTCTTTAGTCTCAGAAACAGAAAGGCCTCCTATTTCTCTGACAACCTCTTCTGTTACCTTCGAGTTAATTTTGTTTCCCTTGATTGCAGCATCTGTAGTTGCCCAATCGCCCTGTAATACTTTTTTGATACGAGCAAAATGGTAATCAGGGCTAAGCGGGTTATTCTTATTTCCAAATGATTGCAATGCTGTTTGAGCTACATCATGTTCTTCTTGAGCTGCCGCCAACAACGCCGTATAGCGATCTATATCTGCCTGTAAATCAACTTGGCCTCCTAAAAGGATAATAGTCCCCAACCCATCTGCATCGATCTTTACATTTTCGTCAATATATTTTTCATTGAATACAAATATTTTGCTTTCAGGTACCAAACCAATCTCGTTATCAGCTCGATCAATCAGTGAAGCAGATAATTCTTCTGCATCCTCGCCGGAAGCAATTTGAGAAAAGCCATCTGAAATCGTACTTTTACCGCTGCCATTTTTACCGTAAACAATAGCAATACGGTCGTTATCATTAGGGAAAAAAGCCAAATTTGTTTTCTTTGAAAAGCAACGACCACAGATTGAAAGACCTTTTACTTTTTCAATCATAGTTTCATCACCTCATTGTTTCCTCTTCATTCCTTTTGGCCTCTTAGCCTCTCATACAGCACCGTGCCCACGGTTTCCATGACCTGCCGCATCATGTCAGGGTCAGAGAACATCTTCACAAAGAAGTCCTCATTCTGCTCATAGCGGGCGGCGGCCATGTTGGGGAAGTCCTTCTCAAACAGTAGCATGAAGGTCTTGCGGTCATTGTTCTGGGCGTAGCTGTGCCACTTGTCCTGAGCGGCATAGTCGTTCTCCATCTGAAGCAACACCTTATCCATCTCGGTGAAGTTGGTGCCGTACTTCTCGTTGATTTTCTCAATGATAACCGTCAGCGGATCACGATTCTTTTCCCTGCGTCCAGCCTCGCCGGTGATGGGCCGGAAGCCTTCCGGGGTGCTTTCCGGCTGAATACCGCCCTCAAAGTCCTTTTCCAAGCGGTAATACTCCAGTAGCACCTTGTCGTCCACATAGACCTTGTCCCGCCCGCCCTTGGGCAGCATGGTATAGAGGAATTTTGCGTATACGCTGAACTTGTGGATTTCTTTATCAAACAGGCGGCAGACCTGTGTGATGAAGGCATAGATCCGGTTGAAGCGTGCCAGTGTGGACTTGAAAAGATCCTGCTTTTCTTCCTCCAGCGCCTCAAACCGATCCAGAGCCGGTCGGATGGTGCCCTGGAGCTTGCCCAAATCGCCACTGGACTGCTCTTTGGAGGCATAGAAAATCTCCGCAAACCGATCAATTTCCATCTGCTGATACACCCGGTACTCGTCCAAGGTGTTCTTCAGGTCATACACCACATTAGGATCAGTCTCCTCTTCCAGAACCGTCTCCTCGTAGTAGGGCTCAAAGGCTTTTCGGATGTCCTCGGCGGAGTTGACGAAGTCCAGGACAAAGGTATCCTTTTTGCCCCGCATGGTGCGGTTCAGCCGGGACAGGGTTTGGACGGCCTTCACGCCGGACAGCTTCTTGTCCACAAACATGGTGTGCAGCAACGGCTCGTCAAAGCCGGTCTGATACTTTTCTGCCACGATCAGCATCCCATATTCGTCCGTATGGAACGCTTCCGGCAGGGCCTTCTCTTTGATGGTCTCGCCGGATTTTGTTTTGTTCAGCTTCTCCTCGGTGTAAGTTTCCCCATTGTCCTCTACCTCGCCAGAGAAGGCCACCAGCACATCCAAGTCGGTATACCCCTTCTCCTGAATCTGCCGCTTGAACTCCAGCAGGTAGCGCACCGCATGGAGCCGGGAGGGCGTCACAATCATGGCTTTGGCCTTCCCGCCGATCTTGTGCCGGGTTACGCTGCGGAACTGCTCCAGCATGATAGCCGTCTTCTGAGAAATATTGTGGGGGTGCAGCGTCTCAAACTGGCGAATAGCACGCACACCGGCGGCGGTATCCAGCTCTGGATCATCCGGGATAGCCTTGGCAATCTTGTAGTACATGTTATAGGTCATGTAGTTTTGCAGCACGTTCAGGATAAAGCCTTCCTCGATGGCCTGCCGCATGGAATACACATGGAAGGGATGGTATTTGCCATTCTCATCCCGCTGACCGAACATTTGCAGCGTTTTGTCCTTAGGGGTTGCGGTGAAAGCGAAGAAAGACAGGTTTTCATGGACACCCTGAGCGGCCAGCTCATCCAGCAGCTTGTCCTCATCGTCCTTGCGCTTGGCTTCCTCCTCGTACTCCTCTTTGGCGTACTCCTCCAGAATCTTCTCGGTATCGGCCAGCGCCCGTTTCAGCTTGCGGGCGGCGTCGCCGGTCTGGGAAGAATGGGCCTCGTCCACAATGACCGCAAACCGTTTATTGCCAGAGCGTACTTCCCTATAGATCACCGGGAATTTTTGGAGGGTGGTGATGATGATCCCCGTCCCGGCCTCGATGGCCTCCCGGAGCTGCTGGGCGTTCTTGTCAATCTTCTGCACCACGCCCGCCACATGGTCAAACTGATAGACGGTGTTTTGCAGCTGACTGTCCAGCACCCGCCGGTCGGTGACGATGATGACGGACTGGAAGATTTTCTCTTCGTGGTCGTCGTGCAGGCCGGTGAGCCGGTGGGCCAGCCAGGCAATGGAGTTGGACTTGCCGGAACCGGCACTGTGCTGAATGAGGTAGTTCTTGCCAGAGCCGTTGGCCTTTACATCGGCCAGCAGCTTTGTCACCACATCCAGCTGGTGATACCGGGGGAAGATCATCCGCTCGGACTTCACCTCGCCGGTCTTTTCGTCCTTCTCCTGCTGCAAGTGGAGGTATTTATGTAAGATCTCCAGCAGGCGGTCCTTGCACAGCACATTCTCCCACAGGTAGGCGGTGTCGTAGCCGTCCGGGTTGATGGGATTACCCTTGCCGCCCACATTTCCGGCTCCGTTGCTGCCCTGGTTGAAGGGCAGGAAATAGGTTTTCGCCCCCTCCAGCCGGGTAGTCATATACACATTGGTCAGATCCACGGCGAAATGGACCAGAACCCGGTTTTTGAACTCGAAAATGGCGTCTTTGCCCGCCCGGTCGAACTTGTATTGCTGGATGGCGTTGGCGGTGTCCTGTCCGGTGAACTGGCATTTCAGCTCCATAGACACCACCGGGATGCCGTTGAGGAACAGGACAATATCAATGCTGTTTTCGTTGCTCAGGGAGTAATGGAGCTGCCGGGTACAGTGGAGGATGTTGGCGGCGTACTGGGCCTGGCTGGTCTCGTTGATGGAGGTCTCCGGCTTCCAGAACACGGCCCGGAACTTGATGCCCCGGTCGGTAAAGCCCTGGCGCAGCACTTTTAAGAGGCCCACCAGCTTCACTTCCCGGCAAAAACGGTCGATAAGCTGCCGCTCACTGTCGGCACCGTAGATTTTCTCAAACCGCTCCCACTGCTTGGGCTGGCTGGTGCGGATGAAGGAGAGAAAGGTGCCGGTGTCCAACGCCTTTTCCCGGTTGAAGGCAGCGGGGCTGCCCTTTTGATAGCCGCCGTATGTAGTGAGGTATTCCTCAATATCCTGCTCAAAGCGTTTTTCTTTTATATCAAAGTCGGGCATGGTCGCACCTGCTTTCTCAGATAATGCCGTGTTTCTTTGCGTAGTCCGCCAAAACAGCACAGCAAGCAGCTGTCATAGCACCTTGGTATGCTGGATCAACCTTGTCCACATTGTCCAGATAATCCTGCAACTTTTGTGCCGTATCCAAAACCTGCTGTACCTGATTTTGGTGATGCTGCTGCTGCGCTTGCTGCTGAATGTAATTGTAGTTCCAAATATTATAAAGCGGGTTCATATTAGCCTCCAATTTATGTTGTTACTTTAGTTTTGAATGCCAAAGAAATAATATAAAATCAATGCAGCAACGACAGTTGCTACAATTCCAAATATCCAGCCTAAAATCGCTTTTATGCTTATAGCATAATTATGCAATCGTTTTCTCGATTTAATTTTGTTTATGTCCTCGATAAAAAAATCGTATTGGTCTGTTTTTCGGAAGACATTGTTCGCATTATCAATTTGAGTATCTTGCACAATATATCCACCGTTTACCAATTCTTGTAGTACAGATCGAAAAGCGCCATATTGTTCATCGCTAAGCATGATATACTGACCAGAGCCCCACAAATCATCTAACTTTTGAAAGTCTTTTTTGATAGACATAAATTTTCACACCGCTTTCTTTCCAGTCACGACCTCGTAAATGAGGGATTTTTTGTAGGCAGTCAGTCGTTCAATAACTCTTTGCTTATACTCTATCGAAGACTCAATAGCACCACACTTTTTATCCAAATATGCTGCAATACTAATCTGTTCGTCTTTTGGCGGTACAAGGACCGGCATACTTTTAAGTAAATCCTGACCCAAACTGGCTCTGGTTACAAGATTCATTTGCTTGACCAAGTAGTATCTATGGTGATTGCTTCTGAAATAATATTTTGCGAATTTTGGCACCAAGTCATCTGTAAATGGTCTTACCCGAATTAGGAATCCAGCAAAGGTTGCATCTGGAATGGTCTCTTCACACACTGAGGAGAAACCAACTTCTTCAATAGTTTCCGAAGTCCGTGTAAAGAAAATATCTCCTGCCTCAACAGAATAATTTCTTCGTTCCTCATCAGATGAATCAATTAGCCCTGTAACTTGCACAGGCAAAGAGAAGTTTCGATAAACATCACCATAACTCACAAATGGAAACCCATGTCCAAAAAACTCGCCGCCCTTGCTAATCCCATTTTGCAATGTCCCAATGTTTCGTAATCTGCAAATTCGCCATGTTTCTGGAATACTTCCGATAAAATCGATTCCGCTGTTCTTCATGGGCACATCGGGATTCAGACCTTTTGTAACAGCTTCGGTGATAACGGACAGCTTGTAGGCTTTCAGCTTCTCGATCACTTCCTGCTGCCGGGCAATGATGGCGTCAATCTGGCTGCACTTGCGGTCGAGGTAGTCGGCAATGCGGTTCTGTTCATTTAATCTAATATCAGGCACTGGCAATGAGAGAACATCTTTAGCATTAAGAGCACTGCGGACCCCTTCACCTCCAAGATGATTAAATACCTCATTGTAGTACATGAACATAAACCAGTAATAGAAAAATCTATTATCGGTAAAATCATTGGACAATACAATATAGGCCGGAGATACAAGCCCCGTATATGGAGAAAGGCCAACTCGGCTTGTTTTCACATTTTCAAGATCAATTAATTTAAATACTAATTCATTTTTGCATAAGATTTGGTATCCTTCAAATTTCTCCGGTTGCAATCCTTCACTATCATCTTTGCTGCGCTTAATCACGCCATTCATCGTCAATGCAAGACGATCATAATTATCAGCCTCATTTCCCACTATCTTTTTAGTATTCGTAAAAAATCTCTTAGTCTGAACAAGACTCCATTCGATAGGTGTTTTCCCAATCCACTCAATCCCGCTGTCTTTCATCTCCCTCATTCTGCGAACACCTCCGCCAAAGCGCCGTCCAGTTCCGCTTCAATGGCCAAGATCTCCTGCATGATCTCCGCCGAGGGCCTGGGGGCTTCGTAATTATAAAAATACCGGGTGAAGGGGATCTCATAGCCCACCTTGGACTTTTTCTCATCGATCCAGGCATCCGGCGCAAAGGGCAGCACTTCCCGCTCAAAGTAGGTCTGGATGTTCTCTTTCAGCGGCACATTCTCCGTGTCCCGCAGGGCGGTATCCGGCTGGGGCTTGCCCTTCTTGAGTACCAGCTGGCCGTTCTCGTCCTTCAGCGGGCGCTCTACCGTAATTTTGGTATAGCCAAAGTCAGTAGTATCAAAAATCTTGCTGATCTTGCTCTCCACAAAATCGCCGTACAGGCGGGTGATCTCTGCAATGGCGCTCTCTGGGATGTCGTTTCGCTTGTTACCCAGAGCCTTGCGGCGCTTTTCATACAGGCCGTTGGCGTTGATGAGCTGCACCTTGCCCTCACGTTGGGTTCCGGCCTTCTTATTGGACAGCACCCAGATATAAGTGGCAATGCCGGTGTTATAGAAAATATCGTTGGGAAGGGCGATGATAGTCTCCAGCAGATCATTCTCCAGAATGTACTTGCGAATCTCGGAAGGGCCGCTGCCGGCGTCGCCAGTAAAGAGGGGCGAGCCGTTGTGGATAATGGCAATGCGGCTACCGCCGTCCTTGGGCTCCTTCATTTTAGAAATGGCAGTGAGCAGGAACAGCATCTGACCGTCGCTGGCCGCAGGCAGACCGGGGCCAAACCGGCCAGCAAACCCTCGCTTAGCCTCGGCTTCGACTGCTGCTTTTTCATTCTTCCACTCCCGACCGAAGGGCGGATTGGACAGCACATAGTCGAAGGTCTGGCCCTCGAACTGATCGTCGGACAGGGTGTTTCCGTCCTTGATGAAGTCGGCGTTATTGCCCTTGATGAGCATATCCGCCTTGCAAATAGCAAAGGTCTGGTCGTTCAGCTCCTGGCCAAAGGCCATCAGCTCAGTGGAGGAGTTCAGCTGGTGCAGGTACTCCTCCGCCACCGACAGCATTCCGCCAGTGCCGCAGGCCGGGTCATAGATGGTCTTGGCCACGTTATTGCCGGACAGCATATCGTTGTCATCGTAGAACAGGATATTGACCATCAGCTGAATCACTTCTCTGGGAGTGTAGTGCTGCCCGGCATCCTCGTTGTGAGACTCAGAAAACCGGCGGATGATTTCCTCAAAGATGTAGCCCATCTCCAGGTTGGAGATCACATCCGGGTGCAGGTTGGCCTTGGGGGTGGTGAACTCCTTGATGACAATGTAGAGGATACCCTTGTCGGCCATGGTGGTGATCTGGCCGTCAAACTTAAACTTTTCCAGGATATCCTGAACATTCTCCGAGAAGCCGTTCAGATAGTCTCGGAAATTTGCCTCGATGTTGTCCGGGTCATCCAGCAGCCGCTCAAAGGTGAACTTGCTGGTGTTATAAAACGCCTTGCCGGAGGCGTTGCGCAGCAGCACATCCCGCATAGGGAGATTTTTCACGGTTTCGTACTTCTCCAGCACCGCATCCTTGGTGTCGGCCAGGATACAGTCGAAGCGGCGAATCACTGTGAGAGGCAGGATTACTTCTCCGTATTCATGGGGCTTGTACACACCGGTCAATTTATCTGCAATCGCCCAAATCAGGGCGGCTTTTTCACTTACATTAGCACTCAAACTCATACTTCTTTTCCTTCCTTTTCCTCCGGAACAAACTCCAAAATATCGTCCACGCCGCACTCCATCACGCGGCAAATCTTCTCAATACTTTCGATAGAGACATACTCATTGCGCTTTAAGCGGGTGATAATATTGGCACTAAAACCGACCTTCTCTTTCAGCTTTGTGTTGCTTATCTTTTTGTCAATCATCAGATGGAATAAGCGGTCATAACAAATCGCCATTTTAGTACCTCCAAGGCAGTTAATGCTAGGGCTTATTTTATCACTTTTTCGTGAAAAACTCAACTTCATGTCTAATCATTAGGCTTTATCAATGTTATGAAAAGAGAGCCTTTGTTTTCTCGCCTTTTTGCATACTCCACCAGCTCGCGTGCATTGCTGGCAGGGTGCCATGCGTAGGCGATGAGGTAGTCTACATGATCCACAACATAGCGGTTTGCTCTCACGATTGCGATCTTGCGCGGGACGCTTTCCATCCCTGGTGGATAGAAGGTGCTGTCGAATCTATCTGGAGTTGGGATGGGCCGATCCGCCGGATGGTATGGCAACAGCAAAGTGAGCTTCACTTCTGGGTAGAAACGCCTTGCTTCTTTGACTGCTAGCGCAGCAAGGCGGTCAAATCCACCATAGTGACCGACAATAAATTCTGTGACACCATATTCAACAATGTGCTGCTCCACAGCCGCATACAATGTCGGATAAATTTCTTCCGATGCCTCTCTGTGTCCGATGAAAAAGCAACTTTTCATATCCATATTATGCCTCCAACCCTTTTGAGTTATATTAACTCAAAAGGGTTAATCTTTTCAAGAGGAACCGGGTATCATCATCATTGAAAAGAGGTGATACCCATGAACATCGGTGAAGCTGTTAAGGAGCGCATCTTGGAACTGTGCAGCGAGCGCGATATTTCCATCAACAAGCTCTGTAGCATGAGCGGTGTGACCCAATCCACAGTCAACAACATCATCAGTGGTCGGAACCGTAGCGCAACAGTTTCTACAATCAAGAAACTCTGCGATGGTCTGGGAATCACGATTGAAGACTTCTTCAATTCTGAACTATTCCGGAACTTGGAACAGGAAATTCAATAGAAATAACCCGTCCGCATTCACACAGAGGTTATGAATGCAGACGGGTTTCTTTCCCTTAATTTGAGATTGAGTCCAAGGGAGTTTTCTTTGTCACAGCCCGTAGATATAGTTCTGGCTCACCACTCAAAACCAGTTCGGCATAGGCCAGCGGATCGTTGCAGATTAGCCAGTCCAGCTCCGACCGCTGGTACATACTGTTTGCCACCTCGTTCTCCACGGCCGTGCAGTCGATGGAGAGCAGCGTCCCATCCGCCAGATGCAGCTCCACACAGGCGGTGTCCAGGTTGAACTCACAGGACAAAATCTTACTCATACTCGTTACCTCCCAATGCTTAAATTTTGGTTGATTTTCCGCAGCGGCGCAAAGGCGGTTTCGGTTGTTTTGGACATTAGCAAGCAATGCGTGTGGATAGCCACACACAAATCCGGCAAGCAATGAGTGTGTTAATACACACTCACATTTCCTGCCGTCTGCTTGTTGAGGGCAACGCCCCCAAGCCCCTTTTGAACACAGAATTTCATTCTGCGGCTGCGCGTTCTGCGAACGCTTTTTGCCCCTGTACCCGGTGCCCTGTTTTGGGGCGTAGAGGGGCGTGAATCGCTCACCCCTTTTTGCTAAGTCCCTTAGAAGCCAAGGTGGCAAAATACCACCCTGGTTTTTCCTTTCCGCGACGGTGGCAACGGTCGCAACGGTGCTGGGAGTACCCCTCAAAACACCGTCGCGACCGTTGCGAGCGTTGCGCTTTACTCGATTACTTCAAACGCAGGTGCTTCCACCACCATGTAGGTCAGCCAGATACGCCGCCCGGCGTGCTTGGTTTTGTTCTCGTACTTTACATGATGTTCCTCCAGCAAGCGGCTGGCATTCACATTCAGATGCTTCGTAAGCCGGTTCACCGCCATATCCGTCTGAATTGCCTGTGCCAGCTCGGTAGGACTTCCTTCCCATTCCCGGTTGTCAGCAGATACGATCTTCGCTACGGCTACCAGTATCGGGTCTGGAGGCTGCTTCCAAAGCTCATTCTCCGCACGATCAAGATCCCAAACTAGGCTCTCTTGGTCCTTGCTCAGATACAGCCGCTGATCCGGCTGGTCTCTGCCCACCACCTCCAGGGTAGCCTTGCTATCCGTCCGCTTTTCCTTCTGCATCAGGAGTGCCCCATCCGCACAGCCTAGCAAGCCGGTGGTGCCCGAGATCATCTCAAAGCTATCCCCCGCAGGCTGCTTTCTGGTGTGGTGAACGATCAGGACGCAGACGCCATATCGGTCAGCAAATTGCTTCAGCTTGCCGATCACCTCATAGTCGCTGGAATAGCTGTAGCTGTCGCTCACCGCCTCCCGGACTTTTTGCAGGGTATCTACAATAATGAGTCTGGTGTCACTGTGTTCCCGGACGAACTTTTCCAGCTGTTCATCCAAGCCACCGCCGATCATCTTAGCGTTGGTGGCAAAGTGGAGGGAGCTTGTCCCCTCCACTCCGAACATTCGGAACATCCGGCGCTGTAAACGGCTCTCGTCATCTTCCAGAGCAAGATAGAGGACGGTTCCTTGGTGGACTTTGTAGCCCCACAAGTCCTGCCCGGTACTGACATGGTGGGCGATCTGCGCCACCAGAAAGGACTTACCGATTTTGGGCGCTCCGGCAAGAATGTACGCTCCTGTGTAGAGCAGGTTTTCAATCACCGCGGACTTGCCCTCGAACACATTATCCATCAGCTCGTCCAGGGTCACAGTATGCAGATAGGCCGGGTCGCTCATGCGGCGCATTCTTCGGTAAAGTTCCTCCAAATCTCTTTCCGGGGAATTGCTTTTTTTGTCTGGGTCTGGTATAGTGGTCTTGGAATTTTGAGAGATTGACTGCCCATCATCTGCGCCAACAGATGAGCCTTGGGCGGTCATTTTCTTTTTCTCATCGGTCATAGGCAAAATCCTCCTGCATCCCATTCATAATGGTGGCAATCATCTGGATGGTGTCCAGTAGCTCGTCGTTCACACCCTGTCCGGCTTCGATCCGGCGAAGCTCGTCCAGCACAGCGGCCAGCTGATCCCGCAGGGCCTTGTAAACCCTGGGGTTACCCTGGACCACCACATCCCGGCAAAGCAGCCGCCGGATAATATAGTCCTGCTTGGTCAGGCCGGTGAGCTTCACCAGGGTTTCCAGCTGGAGATCTTCCTCCGCCGACACCCGGAAGGCCACCGTCTTGTTTCTCCAGCGGTTGTGGTTGTCATAGTTCTTCTTGGACATTTTCTTACACTCCCTTCTCATCTTTCAGTGAATCCAGCTTGTCGGCCATTTCCACCTGGCGGGTGGGGAACAGATGAGCGTAGCGGTAGGTGATGTCGATGCTCTCATGCCCCACACGCTCCGCGATGGCCAGGGCGGTAAAGCCCATGTCGATCAACAAACTGATGTGGCTATGTCTCAAATCGTGTATGCGGATGCGTTTTACTCCGGTTTGCTTACAGCCTCGGTCCATTTCCCGGTGGAGATAGCTTTTACTGACGGGAAACATCCGGCTATCCGGCTCCACCCCATAGAGCTGCCTGAGGTAGTCCTGGAGTTCATCACACAGGAACTGAGGCATCTGGATCACCCGATTGCTCTTGGGCGTTTTGGGGGTGGTAATGACATCCTGCTTGTTGAGCCGCTGGTACGACTTGTTGATGGTGAGGGTGCGTTTCTCGAAGTCAAAGTCCGCCGGGGTCAGGGCCAGCAGCTCACCCTCTCGGATACCGCACCAGTACAGGACTTCAAAGGCGTAGAAAGACAACGGCTTGTCCATCATAGCCTCGGAAAACTTGGTGTACTCCTCTCGGGTCCAGAACAGCATTTCTTTCCGTTCTTCCACCCCCATGTTGCCCGCTTGCCGAGCCGGGTTGATATTCAGACCGTAAAATCGGGCAGCGTGGTTGAAAATGGCGCTAAGTTGATTGTGAACCGTCTTAAGGTAGGTTTTGGATAGAGGCTTGCCGTGACAGTCCCGCATTTCCCGGATCTCGTTCTGCCAGCGCATAATGTCCTTGGCCGTAATCTCCGACAGCTTCCGCTTGGCAAAATAGGGCAGGATCTTCTTTTTGATGATGCTCTCCTTGGTAAGCTAGGTATTGAGCTTTAGCTTGGGCTTGATGTCCCTCTCATAGAGAGCGACGAAGCTCTCAAAGGTCATATTCACATCGGCCTGCTTTTCCATCAGGAACTCTCGTTCCCACTCCAGCGCTTCTCGCTTGGTGGCAAAACCACGCTTGAGCTTCTGCTGGCGCTCACCCTTCCAGTCGGTGTAGCGGAACTGCACATACCAGGTGCCGTTGTTCTTGTTCTTGAACGCTGCCATAATTACTCCCCCTTTCTAGTCGTCTCGGTTCTCGTGCCATAGAACTTCTCGTGGAAGAACTTGCGGTCAATTCGGCCGGAGATGGTGATGCAGCCGGTTTTCGCCAGTTCCTCGTTCATCTGCCGGATGAGCTTGTAGGCGTAGGGCACGGATACCCCCAGCTCCTCGGCCACTTCATTGACGCGCATAAAAATCTGGTTTGCCATCGTAAATACCTTCCTTTCCTTGTTGTTGGTGACTGCTGCCTAAAAGTGTTGTGCTTCATAAATGCCTCCTTGCTTATGTCCGCCACTTTTTCTCCGTTTCGCAACCAAAAATCTGGCGGGCCATTTGATGCGCTATGTTATCTAAGCTTATTCGCTTAGCATTCTTATGATACTATACATATAAGCTTAGTTCAAGCCTTTTGGAAGAAATATTATTAAATAAATTTGTTTAGATTATCTTGACAAAACTAAGCAAATATGCTATGTTGCATATAAGGACAACCATAGATGGGAGCTGGATGTATGGCGATTGGCGAACGAATTCACTTTTTCCGTCTCATGCGGGGGATGACACAAAAATATCTCGGCATGGCGCTGGGCTTCCCGGAGAAGTCTGCCGATGTGCGCCTGGCACAGTACGAAACAGGATCAAGAACCCCTAAGGCGGACCTAACTGCTGCCCTGGCCCAGGTACTGGATGTCTCGCCCCATGCACTCTCTGTCCCGGATATAGACTCCTATGTGGGGCTCATGCACACCTTGTTTACCCTGGAGGATAACTACGGTTTGAAGATCACGGAGCAGGACGGTGAGCTTGCCTTGCAGGTAGATTTTCGCAAAAACAAGGATGCTGCCCGGCTGCACGAAATGCTTTGGGCCTGGCGGGAACAGGCGGCCAAACTGGAGGCCGGTGAGATCTCCCAGGAGGAGTACGACCGCTGGCGTTACCACTACCCGGAGTACGACAGCAACCAGATCCACGCCAAGGTACCTCCGGAAGGTCTGATCTGAACCTCTCACTTGTAGGCCACGGGAGAGACCGTTTGTTGCACAAAATCAGAAAATTCAGATAAATGAGAGCAAAATAAAAAAGGTCTAACTGATCAGCAAAAATCAGTTAGACCTTTTACTTATGAATAAAAAGATGGGGATTTTCAGGCTACTCGCAAGCCACCCGATTTTTCTTTTCAAACTCAATAAATCGGGATTTGACGAGTGCTATCAATCTGCTATCAAATGGGAATTTGAAAAATCAAAAAGTCAGTATTTTCAGGGGTTTGCGGGCCCTCATATCCACTTTTTACTTATTCCCACTCGACAGGACTTAACTGATTCCGTTTAGGAAATATTGTTCATCCTGTTCGTAGTCCCTTTGATTATTTGATATATCCATATTATCCAGCCTATCACCCCTTCTGTTATCATTTTGTTATCAGCGTTGATAACAAAGGCGGGGAGTTGCAATGGATAATAGCGCTGTTATTTTACCAGAACAATGGCCAATTTCAAAAAGTCTTGAGACAGTGGCGTGAAAAAAGGCCGTTAAGATTGTCCTCTTCCTTTTTTATTCCCCTATCTCATAGGGCTGTATTTTTTTCATAAGCATAGTGCTTGTAATATTGCTTCTGTTTTCAAATCTCATGCAGAAGTCCATGGGATTCACGTTAGCCAATACGCTGTTTTCAAATATCTCTCTTAAAAACTTGATAGAGTAAACATATTCGTCATTTACATCTCCAGCTTTGTTTCTCCTCTGTGTATAACCAGACATCACAATACTATGAATTGCAGGACTCGCATTAAAAATATTTGCAGAGATAAAGATTGCAAGTCCAAGTACAAGATTTACATATTCCTGCTTTAATGTGGCCTGCGTTTTCTTTTTCTCTTTAAGGTTTCCACTCGCAAGACGAACTACCTCGTTTTCAGGAACATCCTCAATCTCAGGCAAATCCACATCAAGATACATAATGTGGTCATTTCGATCCCAATCATAGTCTACATTAATTTCAACCGGGAGCTCACAGGATGAAATCCATGATTCGACCGCTTCACTTACCTCATCATCACCACCATTAATAAGATTGCTCGTATATGTCCTGTTTGCGTTAAACTCAGCAGCATAGCGTTCATTCTCTGATGCTTCGTTTTCAGTCTCCTGTTCTTCAAAAGCATGTTTGTCCTGAGACCAGGCGGAGATAGCAGCATTCAGCCGACTCTGTATATTTGAATCTACATATTCCTTGCGCAATTTTCCGATCTTAAAGATACTACCCTGTACTGTAGCTTTGGCTTCTTGCATCAACTGTTCACGCACTGTCGCTTCAGTAGGACATGGTACTTCATACTGTCTCCTTTGGTATACCGGAGGTCTAAGGCTGTTCAGTATCTGAAGATACTGCTCCTGGCTGTCTACCTGAGGAGAAAGCTTGTGGATTTCAATAAACCTATCATTTTCTTTCTTGGCTTCATTGTAGGCCTGCTCAAGCATATTCTGACGCTGACCTTCAAGATTTCTGACCATATTTTTATAAGTATCTGTGGTCTTTATTTTCCTTACCACTGACTGATCTGTAATGACATTACCTCTGCCATCCAGTATCTCAACTCTCCCATCCGGGCTCATCTTCAGCCGAACTGAATTCGGAACTGCCACAGCATTGCTTCTTGATCCGGAATGAGACGCCGAGCTTCTGTTCGATGATGAGTGTGATTTGTGGGAGCCGCCGACTTTGGTGCTATAGGACAAACCCGTTCCCGGGATTCCGACAGTAGCCCTTGTTCCTCGCCCTCCAAAATTCATAGAGTGTCCTCTTCCTCCAAGAGACAGACTTGCTCCAGACTTGGAAAAATTCACTTTAACACCCTTGCAGATTTTTACAGATTTTCTGAATCTCATTCCCATAAGCGTATCACCTCGTGTAATGTCCTATATGATTTTATAAACCATACTTCAGCATAAACTCATAGCTGCTATCTCCATGCCCAAGTACAAGCAATCCCAACTTTCCATAGTAATAACCGTTAGCCTCTTTATGCTCGTCTATATAATCAACTGCCTCCTGTATGTCAGCTTCAGTAGCTGTAGAGTCCAGTAATGAAGAAGCGTACCTGATCATGTTTTCGCACTGTTCAAGGGTTGCACCGTCCATATAGATTCTTTGGATTTCTCCACTGCTGGAAAGAATGATATCAACAGTTGAATCTCCATATTTATAAGATTTTCCTGTGGAATCCTTCCACGCATTAAGTCTGAACTCGGTACGGTAATGACCGCCCTCTTTATCAGAAGGAATGAAGTTCTCTACATACTCCAAACTGATATCCTCTGATTTATTAATTTCAGCAATAAAACTATCTATCGCACTCTCAGAGCTACCAGCAGTGCTGTCATTCGCAGCAGAGTTATATGCAGGCTGCTCGATAGTTGTAGTCTCAGTATTCGCATTGGAAGAATCCTTGTTGTCTCCGGATCCTCCACCGACAAGACCTATAATCAGATAAACTATCCAAGCTGCTACAATTATGCCAATCTTCACAGGCTTACTGAGTTTCTAATTTCTCAGCATTAAAATGGTAAGCGGAACCGGAAAAATGAATATCCATCCCAGCACCCATAGCCATGTCTTTCTTTTTTTCGGAGGCTTCCCGAAATTCATGTTGAATGTCTGCTGTTGTACCCTGGTTGCCTCGGCTTGGGCACGCTGACGTCCCTTTTCAAACTGATAGCCCGTTTCTTCTGCATTATCATATTGAACATGTTTAACTTCATCATCAACATACAAGCCGTTTCCACAGTAGCTGCACGTCAGATTTTTCTGATCTGCATCTACCTGTAAGGATGCGCCGCAATTTGGACAAACCATACTGACAATTTTCATATCTCTACCTCCTGGTATGCCTCTTTTTCTTTCTTTATAAGTTCCTGAACTTTTTTCTTCCTTTCAAACAGTTCATCTCTATGACTGTTGTTTTTGGGGATGTTCAGCAGCCCTGCGTTAATAACAGATAATTCCTCTTCATACATCCCGTACTTACGCAGCAGTTTCGCCGCTTCTCTGTATAATGCAGGAGCATCAAATCGTTTACCTATAGCTATGTAGAATTCTACAAGGGCCTCTTTATCTCTCCCTGTGGACTTAAGATCCAATCCCTGGGATTCTTCCTCAAATCCGTCTCCACCCGTCTTGATTCCTCTCGCAATTTCGGATTTCATGGACTCAAGATAATTTCGAACCTCATCCCTTTGGGCAATATAGTTTTCTTTCCCCGAACCATTTTTTGCTTTTTTCACGGGCGCAGCATTTGCCATGTCTACGCCAAAACGATTTTTTCAATATCTCCTACTACTCTACGCCAGTTTGTCGCATTTCCGTCCGGGAACAGTTTGTTGATATCCCATACAGTAAATGTTTCCCCGAACCTATTATCCTCGGTAGTAAGATGATTGTGTCTGTGCATATAGGGAACGTAACCGTTATCCTCCAGCTCGGCTTTACCTATATCTGTTAATTCGTATTTTGGTTCATAACCAGGAATAACAAGCCTCTCATCTGGAATCTCCATTGCAATTCTGCTTACCAGATCAGCCTTCTTTCCCGCTGTGGAAAGTCCCTCGTTAACAAGAAGTTGTTTTAATTCATCAACTTTTAATGTGCCCAGACTCTTTGCTTTTGACGCCCATTGGAGAAATCCTCTGTCCTGAAGCGATTCTAACGCATGACCCACATCGCGGATTCCATATTTAAACCACCATAATCCCGGATAACCACCTTTAGGTTTTGGATATTTTCCCTGAGAACAATACTCAAGAAGCATTATTTCAGCTACATACAAACCTCGTGCTGAAGGAAAAGATGTTTTTTTCCGTTCTTCAAATGTTATCACCCGAGTTGCCATTTCTGTCCCTGGGTATGAGTAGAAGGTATAATAATCATCCGGCTGATAATAAGGGCGCTCATCCGGAGATATTGAACTCGAATCTGCAAAAGAATCTTTCGAATTCGAAACTGCATGTGATGTGCCATTAGACACGCCGATAGTCTTCTTCGTTTTGAATATATCAAACAGTCCCATGCCTTTTCTCCTATTTCTCTTTCTTAACATAAGTGATCTGGATATCGTAACCCAACTTTTCAAGCATCTCTACAAACACCTTGTTCACGATGCCGTCCTTTTTATTTATGAGCCTGCTGATGTATGGAGCGGAAGTTCCTACCATCTCTGCAAGCTGCGCCTGGGTGACACGCCCTTCCAAGCATTTGACCTTAACGTCTATATCAAAATCGTTCTTTACCATAACGCACCTCGCTTTCAATGAAACCTAATTGCACTTATGAGATAATTCATTATACCACAAGTTTACAAACTTTTCAAGGCTTATGGCAGGAAAGACACATGGACAGTTCCGAACTTTTATGATAGAAAAAACAAGGGTGCAACCGACTACCTTGTAGGTTTGAAACTTGCAAGACATTTCTTTAAGCATACAGGAAATAGCGGCGGGGATTGCCCCCC